>Ga0155835_152_pt5 | contig 49412 bp, 50 predicted proteins | sample RifCSPlowO2_01_FD_107489 | JGI IMG/M metagenome (GOLD analysis project Ga0155835, IMG submission 107489) | Candidatus Roizmanbacteria bacterium RIFCSPLOWO2_01_FULL_35_13 | reverse complement strand
GTTTATTATTTCCTTATCAATCTCGTTTTATTTGTTAAAAGTTACGGACAGTTTAGATTTCGCAAAAGTGGTCATTTCAGATTTCGTGTTACATGGCGTTGTAAGAGTTCACGATCCTTGACAAAACTGTATCAAAGTGTCATTCTGACCCTGAGCTTGTCGAAGGGGAAGAATCCAGCTTTGCGTAGATATTAAGCTTACGCTTTCGCTAGATCCGGCACTTCAACACTCATCGTTCAGGATGACATTTGTCAAGAAGAGTGAATAGTTACTGGCGTTTAATTTGACTAAGACTCAATTTCTTAAAATTTTCATTTTTTCCAGAATATTACCTAAAAGGGGTTTATCCTGTTTTTGTTCACTTACTTTATCGGCTTTTTCCATAATAGCTTCTTCAATCTGTTCGGCAATAACTATAGCGTTTTCTTCTAAGTTTTCGGACAGTTCAAGTAATTTTTTTAACATCTCGCGGCCTTTTTTGGTCCCCAAAAAAAAAGCTATGGTTGTTGCAGATATTGCACCAAAGGCAAAGCCTAACCACAAGTTTGAGTTTCTATTATGATTTTGATTTAGCGTTTTTTTTAGCATGAAAAAAATCTACAACTCTAAAAATTGTTTTAAGTCCGGAAGCAAATCCTGTTAATTCCGAAAAACTATGTTCCAGCGATACGCCCATTTTTTCAAAGTTTTCAATAATATCGTTGACTTTTTTAAGAGTTTTACGAAGCTCTTTCAAAACAAATACCAATTGAATTCCGATTACGACTAATAAAATTGTTGTTACAGTAAGTACTACTGTTAAAAGAAGTTGAGTACTATCCATTAGTTAATTGTGGTAAAAAAATCAGCAAAAGTCAAATGAATTAAATTTCTCCTTTTTTTACCTTTTCCGCGACCTGATTGTTTGCACGAAGCAGTTCGTCGTAGGAGGTTCCTGCATCTATCCACCAATCCAGTAATTCACAGGTCAATGATTTTTCTTTTAAATATACATTATTAAGATCAGTGACTTCAAGTTCTCCTCTTTGTGAAGGTTTAAGTTTTTTAATAAAGTCGAATACCCGATTATCATACAAATAGATTCCGGTTTGGGCAATATCTGATTTAGGATTTTCAGGTTTTTCTTCGATGGATAATACAACTCCGTTTCTATCAATTTCGATCACCCCATATTGTCTTGCGCGCGTCGGCATTTTTACCCCAAAAATCATGGCCGCTTTACTTTTTTGTTGATATTTACTTATTGATTTTTTAAGTTTTTTGGTATCAAAAATATTGTCTCCCAATATTACTATTATTTGTTCATTTGAAGCAAATTCCTTACCCAGGGCAATTGCATCAGCAATACCTCCTTTTGGATTTTGCTGGACCGCGTAATATAGTCTTAAATCAAATCGCTCTCCAGTCTTAAGCAAATTTGCAAAATCTCCCGCATGATCGGGAGATGTAGTAAGAAGAACTTCCTTTATTCCGATAGATTTCATCGCTTCAATCGGATAATAAATCATTGGCTTGTTGTAAACAGGAAGAAGATGTTTATTAGTTACCAGAGTCAGTGGACGAAGTCGTGTAGCAAGTCCGCCGGCTAAAATCATTCCTTTCATATTGCCACCTCCTTGTCATCCCGAGTTCTTCGACTTTGCTTAGGATAAACTCTAGCGAGGGATCTATTCTCGAACAAATTAGAATATAAAAATGCTTTGCGAGATTTCTCGGTCACTTCGTTTCCTCGAAATGACAGGAGAGAAAATATCATCATGGCAGTATAATAATTTTTAAAAGGAACATAACGGTAAAAGCAATCAGCATGTATTCTACCACAACCTTTAGATGAAGTGAATCGTCTATAATGTGATGATAAATTCCCCAAAGAATATAAAAAGAAATAAAGATAAAAAGAATTACAAACTCTAAAAGTCTTTCTCCTTTAAATATATTCAGGGAAATTAGAAATAAAACACCCGCAGTGATAAGAAGAAGATAATCAAATATACTTTTACCAAATTCTTTTTTAATATAGATCATAAGGTGTTTCATAATAATTATAGAATCGCGCCCTTAGTTAATAAAAATATTCCGACAAAAATAAAACCGATAAAAATCAAATGTGCCAGATTTTTTCCGTTAATTCTTACGACATGCAGTCTATTTGCGAAATATAAATCCATTACAAAAGCCAAGAGTAGAAAAGTAAGGAAAACAAAACTTGAATTAAAAGAAAATTGGCGTATTTTGTTGTATTGGGGTGTGGAGTTTTGTGCAATTATTACGGATTTTTCAGATATTGCCGGTTTAGTTTCGCTCGGCGACTCAGCTTTTACTGCAATCGGCCGAATTTCCGGCTCACTAGCTAAAAGAGGTCTTCCAAACATTTCTACTACTAAAGTGGTTTCTTCTCCGTTAAGAACCCCATTCACAATTGCAAATCCTACTTCGGTATAATCTTTTCTTAATATATTTTCCTTATGGGAAGATGATGCCATCCAGGCATCAATTACTCCCTGGCTGAACAGAAAATTTTTCGCCAGATTTTCACCGGCAAACTCATATTGGTAGCCCGACGAAAGTATGAAGTCCCACGGAGTAGTTCCATCGGGTCCGTAGTGGGACCAATAGTTTTTAGCAAACATATCAGATGCCTTTTTTTGTGCCGCAGTTGCCAACTGTCCGTTAAAAGTCAGAGTAGGTAATTGATTTTGCTGACGGACTCCATTAGTTAGTTGGTAAAGTTTATCTATTGTTATATCGGTGGCGTATCCAAGAACCTCACCCGATTTGTTGCCGACTATTTTAAATCCGAAAGTTAAAAAAAGCGCAAATATAAGATAGTAAGTTAGAAAATCAAGTTGCAGGGATTTTGCTCTATAATTATTTCCTTCATGAGGAATAAATAAATTTTGTAGGATATTTTTTAAACTGTTCATTTCAGAATTTTTTTAAGAGTAGTAATATTGTGTTTAATATAAATATACATTATTAATATTCCGGCTGTGTCAATAAATACGTCCCGGATTTTTCCTTCTCTCGTTGGGACAAACGTTTGATGTATTTCATCTGACAAGGCATAGAAAACAGAGAAGAAAATAGGTAAAAGCAACTTATTGTTAATTGTTAATCGCGAATTGTTAATAGAATAAAAAGCACGGAACATCAGAAAGTAAAGAATTGAATATTCGATAATATGGAGGCTTTTAAAAAATATAAAATCAAATAAAAATTCTCCGGTTACAGAAGTGTTAAGTCGGGAAGAAAAATAAAAAATAATCCCCATCCAAATAATTGCAGGTAGCCAATAGTATGCAAAGGAATTAAATTTTGACATATAAAATAATACAATAATTAAGAAGTGCTTTTTAGTTTAATTAAGACGGAGATAATGGAAAGAACAGAATAAGAAAATGAGGTAAATGTTAATGAAGAAATTAATTGCTGAGATTGCGTATTGCCGTTCACTTGATTTACCGTGTTTGCTCCCAATACTTCTTCATTTGTTTCTTCCAGCGGTTCAGAAATAATAGACTGATTCTGATTAAAAAGTGAAAATTTTTTTGGAGCAATTGTAGAGAAAGTTTCAGTGATTGCTGAAGTTATCAAGGAAGATTTTGTCACATTAATTGTGGGAGAGAGTGATATGGTTGATTTAGATGCAATTGTGATTGGATTTAAACAGGAGTTATTAATATTATTTTTTGATGGTTTCTGTAAGCAGAAATTATCATTATCAAAAGTAATTCTGCCAAGAGTTTTTCCTTTTTCCGAAGATTCATATTGAAAACTGTCGATTTCTTTTTGATTAAAATCCAAAAGTCTTACACTGTCACCGCCATTATTAAATACGGAACCAGAAAGATCGTATGAATTGTAATTTTTTGCCGGAACAGTTAGCGAAAATTCTTTAGGAGTACTGCCGGAATTTTCAAGATCATCTATGTTCCAACGATCCAAGACAACTTCAAATTCGTTGGCATTATATATTTCGATCCATTCGTGATTATCAGCTTCCGGATATATCATGACTTCTGATATATATACATTTTCATAGGTTGTAGGTTGTAGGCTTGAGGTTGGAGAAATTAACTGTTCACCGCCTTCTATTGGTTGAAGAGTATCTAAAGGTGTTGGATTAGGAGTCGGAGTAGACAATAAAGCGTCAATATTTATATCCGTTGCACTGTTATTGGCTTCTGTCGTGTTGTAATTTCCGGACGATGTATATCTTCTTACACGCAATCTATATATTCCGGGCCCGTCATATTGAGTTGAAGACGGACTTCCGATTTTTCCCTGGATTTCTCCGGTCCAATCAGAGCCGGATTCAATATTAATAGAATAATATTGGGTTGGGTCGCTTTCCGAATACCATCCCAATCCGTTAAACGTTTCACCAAAATAGTTAGACGATATAGATTTATATAGATCAACTCTAAGATAATTTATGCCGGAATTGGCTCCTGACACGGTTACTTTAAAAGTAAAAGAATCGGTTGAAATTGATGAAGGAATATTTGAAATAGAAGTTGTTACAGCCAGACTACTATTAGTTAAGAAAATAGAAGTGAAGAAAAGGATCGAATAAATTATGATTCGATTTAACCAATTAGTCATATTAGTTTTATTAGACTCATTAGACTAATTCGTGTCAATGGCTTATAAGCGACAAAAATCTTAAAGGGAGTAAACGTGCAAGTAAAACGTAACGATATTAGATCCTTTGTGAATAAGTTTTACATAGGGCAGGGTACATCCGACTGCATAGCTCCCGCGGTATAATTCACCATCGGCAACTGCAAGAACATTATTTGAAGAACCGTTAATGTCAATTCCATTATGAAAGCTGTAGATTCTTCCGGCCCAGGTATTTCTCGTTGCCCATGTACTGCCATATCCCTGTTCAAGTTTTATTGCAGGATTTAGTGGCCAGTCCCAGCCTCCGGAAGGATTGAATGAGTCACCGTCGGATGATCCACAGCCTGAACCGGAACAATTACTATAATCGACTGACTTTAGATAATTAAAAGGATTGGATACGACTCCGCTTTCCTGAACTATAAAATGGAGATGACCACCTGAGGAATTACAGGAAGCGCCGGATATAAGTGAAGCGATTGTTTGACCTTTTGCCACATCTCTCAATTTAGTTTCCGTTCCGCCTCCGGAGATAATTCCCTGAATAGCGGCATATTCTGCCTTAGCCTGCTGAAGTAGCCGTTGATAAACCTGTTCATCGTTTTGAGTAACATTCAGAATTTTTTGCTTGGCTCCTTTCTGATTATCCAGATCGGCCTTTTGATTAGTTAGTTGTGCCTCCAGTTTTGCCAGTTCGATTGTTTTTTCTTCCCTTAAATTTTTTTGCTCCTCAAAATTAATTTTGGTTTCCTGAACCTGAAGGAGGAGTTTTTGATTATTTTCCTGAGCGGTTTTGAGATATTTTACTTTACCGATAAAGTCATTGGCATTCTGACTGTTAAAAAGAATGTCAAAAAAAGAGACGGGTTTATTTTTATAACCCTCAACCATCTTCTTCAGTAGGAGTTTTGATAAGTAATTTAGGGCGGTATCAAGGCCTTTAATTCGAGATGTTAATATTTCGACTTCTTTTTGGGTGGAAATTATTTTTTCCTCGGTCTCTTGAATTTTAAGCGTCGCCAGATTTATTTGGAGAGTCATATATTGGATTTCTGCGGAAAGTGAATCTCTTTGTCGGCCTAATTCCGTAAGCTTTCTTTGATATTCTTCAATTTTCTTCGCCACATCGCCGGCATTTTGCGCATAAATATTTTGGGTGATTAGAAGAAAGAAAATAAAAATAATTAGGTAGGCTATTTTTTTGAGCATATTTTAATTATAGCGAAGATAAGTTCAATATGAATTGATCTAAATTTAGGAAGCTATTGTTTTAGAAAGGGTTTTTAGTACCAAAATCAGACATTCCTTTTTCTTTCATAGATTTTTCTATTTCAAATTCCATCAATAGCATAGCAAATTTATCTTTTGGTGTATTTAGTCCAAATATCATCTGAGTGATCATTTTTTCTTTTGCGTCTACACGTCTATTTAAAACTAATTCGGCAGCGTCCAATGAAGTAAGAGGGCTTCCTAGTAAGGCTGTAGCAACTGGTTCTATTTGTTCCAACGAGGCTGGTTCAGGCAATCCATGTTTGACTCGAACCCTTTTTACTATTGAATCCCCCCCCTGGTATCGGTCTATTGAATGCGGGTAATTGATCTGGGTTTGTCATATTAGTCTAAATTTTATTCGATTATACCAACTATATTACTATAAGTCAATACTTTTACAACTTTTGTGACTACCACATTTAAAATTGAAAATTTCATCTTATTTTAGGAAAGTAATTTTTTGAGTTTTGAAGTTTAGTCTTACCTCGTATTCATTTAGCAAAGCGGTTCCAGCTAGTGCTTCATAACTTTCGGTTAAGGTGGTATAAACTTTTTTCCAGTTACCATCGAAGTTTACTTCGATAGTGAATACCAATTCTTTACTGGTTCTACCGTCTGCATATTCTACTTTTTGAATTCCTGCGAGTTCTAAACCTAAAGTAACAGCAATACTAATTGGTAAACTCAGAAATCCGTCGAATCCGGTGTCTATAACTGATTCCACTATTTCTATCTGTTTTCTTCCTTTTATTTTTAATCTTATTTTTGGCCGACCGTTTCGATCAAAGAACGCTTCCATAAATGAAAGGTTTTGTGTAAGTAGAATGACTAACTACCGCTGGAAAGCCAATTCTGATGAAATAAAAAATTTTTTTAGGAAATTTTTTTCTGGCTTTTCGAAAAGCTTCCATTTGGTCTTTTCCGATAAAATATTTGCCCGAATCTACTTCAATTGCCAAAAACTTCCCTTTATTTTCTTTTTCCAGTCTATCTTTTTCGGCACTATAAATTTCTTCTCCTTTTTCTGCCATTTGTTCTGGATTAATTACAGGGAAAGAAGAATAACTTTTATTCATATCTTAAGATTAACAAAAAATCTATCTTTTTTCAAATCTTCAGATACTTTTGTGTTGCCAGGAGGGTGGCAAGGAAGGCGATACCGATTCCGAATACAAGGGAGAGTAGAAAAGCTATGGATAAAAAAGTTAAATTGACAGGCCAGACAGTTAACTGGGTAAAATAAAGCGGCAGGTTTAATTGAGTTATATCTTTTAAGTAGGAGTCAAAAAATGGTTTAAGTGAGAATAATATTCCTAGTATTATAACGAAGGATCCAACGGCTGCGGTTGTTCCGAATAAAAAAGCTTCGAGAAGAAATGGTTTTTTGATATAAAAATTGCTGGCTCCCAATAGTTTTAGTAGTTCTATCTCTTCCTTTTTTAGAGCGATCTTAAATAGAGTGGTTGTTGTTAAAACTAATACGGCTAAAAATATAAGGAAGCCAAAAAAGACTATGGTTGTTTTTCTTAGAATATCAGTTAAGACGAGAAGGCGGTCGAGAATATCTTTTTGAAAATTAACCTCATCTACACCCGGTTCTTTTTTCAGGAAATCAGCCAGCTCCGGAAGATACTCCGGTTTTTTAGCAAATATTTCTAAAGATGCCGGTAAGATATCCGAGGTAACCATTTCCAGAAGAAGCGGATTGTCTTTATTTAACTCCTTATAAATTTTGTACGCTTCTTCCTTAGAAACATATTTGATAGATTCGACTTTGTCAGAATTAGTCAGTTTGTCACGTATTTTAAATATTTCATTTTGAGGTATGTTTGTTTGAAAATAAACCGTAACCTGCGGCCTGGTTTCAACATATCCCAGAAGGCCGTAAAGAAAACTCAGGGATATAAACATGGCTGTAGATAAAAATAAAGTAAAAAATAAAATCAAAAAGGCTGCCAACGATTGATAAGGAGTTCTCCGGATTGAAGTCAGTATTTCATTCATATATCGTAACCCCCTTTTCTTTGATCTTTTGTCAGTCTGCCCTGTTTTAAAACCAGGACTCTTTTTTGAAAGCTGTTAACGATATCAGTATTGTGGGTTGCAAATAGAATAGTTTTGTTTTTTTCTAATTTCTTAAATATTCTCATGATTTCCCAGGTAGTTTTGGGATCAAGATTGCCGGTCGGTTCGTCAGCCAGGATAATATCGCGGTCACCCACAATTGCTCTGGCTATTGCGACTCTTTGAATCTCTCCGGCTGATAACTGTATGGGAAAATCGTAGGTTTTTTTGGATAAGCCAACAAGTTCCAGTGCTTCTTCCACCTGATCATTAATTTGGTCATCCGGGAGTCCGATTACTTTTAGACTTAAGGCAATATTTTCATAGATATTTTTGTCAAAAAGAATTTTAAAGTCCTGGAAGATCATACCGATTTTTCTTCTTAAGATTTCAACCTGCGTAAATTCATTTGAGGTGATGTCAAAGTCATCAACAAGAATAGTCCCTTCGCTTGGGACGGATTCTCGCATTATTAATTTAAGAATAGTCGTTTTGCCTGCGCCGGACGGTCCAACCAGAAAAATAAATTCTTTATCTTCTACGTCAAACGATACCTCGTCTAATGCAAGATTTCCTAAAGGGAATTTTTTTGTGACATTTTCAAATTTAATCATTGGAGAACTTCAACTAATCCAACATCCATAAGCCAACCGGCTTTTTCTGCCTGAAAAGTTTCACCCCAAACCCGTATTTTTTTACCGATGTATTGGGATAGATCTACAGTTGTGGATGTAAGATAGACATTCTGTGATTCGCCTCCGGACCTCTCAAGATGAAAGTTCCCCTCCCCGTCAATTCCGCCTTCTTTTAACTTACCTTCAGCTTTATCTTTGAACGTTTTTTTATCGGCGATGCCTGCAGTTTTTTCAACTTTTGCATTTTTAGAATTGGAGTTTCCTTTAGTGTTGCTTTTGGTTGTTTTACTCAGGAGAAATCCAACCGCACTTCCGGCTAAAATAACTGCAAATAAAAGTAAAAAAAATCTTGGCATTGAGAATGAATTTTGATCATTACCGCTAAAATCGTGAATTAATTTTTTATTGTTTCCGGAATTTTCCATATAAAAAGAATACCAAGTTATTCGAGTTTCTTCAAGTAGGCTTCTATAAATCCGTCGAGTTCTCCCCCCAACACAGCTTCAACATTTGATTCTTCATGATCAGTTCTCAAGTCTTTAATTAATTTATAAGGATGAAGGACGTAGGATCTGATTTGTCTGCCCCAGGATGCCACTTTCACTTTTTTAAAAGTTTCTATCTCACTCTGTTTTATTTCCTGTTCTATCTGCCAAAGCTTAGCCCGGAGAATTTTTAAAGCATTTTCTCTGTTGGCTCCCTGATATCTCTCATCCTGACAGGATACGGTGATACCTGTTGGTTTATGAGTCAGTCTTACGGCGGTAGAAACTTTATTAACATTCTGACCTCCTTTTCCGCCGCTGCGGTAGAATTGCCATTCAAGTTCATCATCATTTATCTGTACTTCTTTTTCTTCAATTACAGGGAGGACTTCTACTAAAGCAAATGAGGTCTGTCTTAATTTATCGGCATTAAAAGGAGATTGTCTTACCAGTCTGTGAACTCCGGCTTCTGCTTTGAGATATCCGTAGGCAAAAGTGCCATGAACCTTCAGAGTGCTTGTTTTTATTCCCGCCTCTTCGCCGGGGACACGGTTGAACTCCTCGAATTTCCAGCCTTTTTTTTCAAAATAACGAGTGTACATTCGAAAAAGCATCTCTGACCAGTCCATGGCTTCTGTCCCTCCCTGACCCGAATGTATGGCAAAGATTGCGTCGCCTTTATCGTGTGGGGCAGACAGAAAAAGCAGAATCTGGTATTTTTTTATAAGTTTTTCCGCTTCTTTTAATTCGCCTTCCTGGAATAGTAATTGCATCATCTCAATATCTTCAATTTCTTTTTTAAGATCATTTATTTTTTTCATTACCTCGGCGGCATTTTTACTGTCTTGCCAGAAGGTTGTTTCGTAAGTATTTTTTTCCAAAGAAGTAAGTTCTTCTTTTATTGCCGGCAAATTAGTTTTTGCAACAATACTTTCCAACTGATTTTTCAATTCCTCTTTTTCCATATTGTTAGTGTCATCCTGAACGAAGTGAAGGATCTAGCGAACGAAGTGAGCGTAATTACGCTTCGCTAGATTTCTCGCTATGCTCGAAATGACAAAAAAAGTTATAAAGCTTATAACGATCCTTCATAATGCGTAGAAAATTGTATCATTTAAAGCAGACTTTCGATCAATTTCTATACTTTCTAAATAGAGAGTAATCGCATCTTTTATATTCTTTTTTGCCTTTTCAAAAGTATCGCCCTCAGAAATGCATCCAGGTAAAGCAGGGACATATACGGTATATCCGCCTTCTTCTGCTTCTTCAAAAACAACATCATATTTAAGAATTTTTTTGGATTTTGTTTTCTTCATATTGAAGATATTATACAGGATTGTTCAATCTAATTAACTCGATACTGTTTATTGCATATTGTATTGATAAAAAATTAAGGACTGTCTGTTAAAATTGGCTAAATACTCAAATCTTTAACTGAACTATGAAAGAAAAAAAACCTTTGCCTTTACCGGAATTTGAAATACAAGCAAATCAATTTATTCATCATGTAAAAGGGATTAATATGAAATTGAAAAGACAGAAGCAAGGTTTGATTAATTTAATCCTAGAAAATTCTTTATCAGCATTCTCTGACAGATATGATGCTTTATCAGGATCTAATTCTCAATTCTTCGCAATGAGTCAAAGATTAGACCAAGAAACAGTTGATCATTGTTTAGTTTCAGTTCAAGCTTTAGGCGAAGTCAAAAATTTAAAACGATTTATTATAGAAGTAAATAAGTTGGCAGGGAGATTGGGGGGAATTGCTTACCCAAATTTTATGAGTATGTTACAAACAACAGATAGTCCCAGTGAAATATACAATATTAATGATTTGGAAGGAAGATTGCCTTCGTTTCATAAAATATTTAAATTTTCTTAATCATTTAAAATCCGAGCCGATTATGAGGATAACATCGGCGGCTTCGTCTTCGTCGAGGACAGTTTCTTTAAATGAAGCGACATTTTCTTTCAGGTCAACTTTAATGATTGAGGTAACAGCCGAAGCGGATTTTTTAACTTGAAGTTCGGTCTGATCGTATTCAAAATCATCGGCGTTACCGGTCAGTATTTCCTGATAACCTTTTTTCTTAAGCAAATCTTTTACAACCCCGGCTTTTCCAACAGTTCCTGAACCGTTTAATACTTTAATATTTATTTCATCCCTTTTTACTACCGGAGTTGGAGTAGCGGTAGGTTTGTCTGGAGTTCTGGTCGGAGTTGGAGTAGCGGTTATTTTTGGTTTTGCCTGATTAAAATTAAAGTTTAAATTAGATTTCAGGTTTGTGATTACGACAAAAAATAAAAAGGATAGGATAAATGAACTTAAAAATATGAGAAGCTCTTTTTTTAACAGATTTACTTTCGGCAGACTAATCAGTTTGCCCGGTTTTCCCTGGGTATGATTTAAGAGAGAAAAATTTTTATTCTGTTCGTTAAAAATAAAAGCACCCAGACAAGCTTCATAAGACAGTACTGAAAAAGGTTTATCAGAAGAATTTAAAAGCAGCTTTAAATATTCCTGATAAAATTCCGGAATAATTCTTTTTAAAGGATTTGTCCAGACACCGATTTCTTTGGTAAAAGTATCCTGTCTGACTTTTTCGGATTGTTCACCGGCCAAAATTAAGCGGTTTAGTTTTGTTCCTTTTTCTTCCGATTCTTTGGCTTTTTCTTTTAATACATCTTCAACTTTTTTACCATCAACCAACTGTTCTGTCCATTTTTCAGATGATACCTGACCGTAAGAGTCATACAATATTCCGCTTAATTTACTTTCGTCATAGGTAACATAAAGAATATTTTCTTTTTTATCTTTTCTTAAAGTTTTTTGGAAAAGTTTAAAATAAGTTACTGTCTCGGGTAAGACAATATTTAATTTAAGGTCAATTAGATGTAAAGCCTCCCTGTATTTCTGTAGCACTTCGATTTCAATGGCAAAAAAATGTATGTATTTTTCCGCAGGACTTTCTTCCAGAAAATAGTCATAAGAACATTCGTCTAAATTCAGGGAGAGATTGGATCTTGCCTTATCCATGATAAAAGAAGATATGGCAGAAGAGGTTATATCGGCAGGAACACCAATCCGCAAAAAAGAATAACTTTCCTGAGGTAATACCAAAAGAGTGTCCTTATTCTTTATTCCGTTACTTGCCAATGATTGCAGTGCTTCTTTTACGGCCGAAGCCACAAAATCAACATTAACAATTTTACCCTGTTCAAGCAGATTTGAGGACTGGAATGTTTTTGAAAAAACACGCGTTTCATATTGACCCAATATCGATTTTTTAAGCTGAAGCACTTTAACACGGTTTGAGTCAATAAAAAGATAAAGCATTAAATCATTATATACCCCTTCGCTTTTAAGTTTCAAGGGGTTAATGGTATGCCCGCTTTGATTTTCTTGGCAAAAAACTATTTTTTTACACTTATATTTTAAAAGCTTCGGAGGCATATACCAATATCACTGCAAAATTAAAGCGAAGTGGTATAAAATATACTTGATGGATAGCGTTGTTGATGAAATAAAAAAGAAGGTAGATTTAATCCAGTATATTAATTCTTATATACCTTTAAAAAAAACAGGCAGAAATTATAAAAGCGTTTGCCCGTTTCATCAGGAAAAAACTCCTTCGTTTGTAGTGTCTTCAGACCGTCAGATATGGCACTGTTTCGGAGCTTGTCAGGATGGTGGCGATGTAATTAAGTTTTTGATGAAGTGGGAAAATATAACTTTCAGTGAAGCTTTGAGAGAGTTGGCAGAAAAAGCCGGAGTCAAATTAACCAAAGTAAGTTTTGATGACCAGACCTGGAAAAAAAAGGAAAGAATGCTGAGTATAAATAACCTGGCAGCAGAATTTTTTGAGTACATTCTTCACGAAACTAAGTTCGGTAGAAAAGCCCTGGATTATCTTGTGTTACGTGAACTAAATATAAAAATAATAAAAAAATTCCAGTTGGGTTATGCACCGCAGTCCTGGGATTCATTGCTAAAATTTTTAAAAAAGAAGAAATACAGTGAGTCTGAAATTCTGGACAGCGGATTAATAGTAAGAAGTGAAAGGGGAAGTGTCTATGACCGTTTCAGGGGAAGATTGGTTTTTCCGATTAAAGATGCAAGAGGCAATATTATCGGATTTTCGGGAAGGATTATGGATCAATCGGCAAAAGAGGCAAAATATATTAATACTCCCGAGACACTCCTATATCGCAAAAGAGAAACGCTTTTTGGTATTAATCTTGCAAAAGAAGCTGTCAAAAAAGAGAATAATATTCTTTTAGTCGAAGGTGAATTTGATGTGATTTCTCCTTATCAGCAGGGGATAGAAAATATAGCGGCAATTAAGGGATCTGCCGTAACCAGAGAGCAACTTATGTATTTGAAAAGATTTACCGATAATATTACTTTAGCCCTTGATAGCGATGAGGCAGGTGAAGAGGCAATGAAAAGAGGTATTGAAGAAGCGGAAAACCTGGAATTTAATGTTAGTATAGTCAGTTTTGACTATGCTAAGGATCCGGATGAGGCCGTAAGAAAAGACCCTGTTAAATTTAAAAAAGCTTTAAAAACCGCGGTTCCTTTTTATGATTTTATTATCGAAATCTCCCAGAAGAAAAATTCAATTAACGATCCTTACGGTAAAAAAAAGATCGCCGAAGAAGTAAGTAAATATATAGAGAAGATAAAAAATCCTATCGTACAGTCACACTACATTAAAAAAATTGCGGCAATTTTAGGAGTATCCGAGTCAAGTGTTGAAGTTCTGATAAGGAATCTGAAGAGGAAAAAACTACAAAAATTTTCAACTCCGTTCCAGAAAAAAACAGCTGCCGAAATGATGAGAGAAATTGTTATTCAAAAGTACCTGTTAAGTATTATTTTTCAGAGTGAAGATCCCTATAAAAGAGCAGGAGAAATATTTAATACATTTACAGTCGAAGATTTTTCAGTTCCGGCTTATCAGAAAATTTGTAAATTATTTTTAAGTTATAAGGAAAAAAATAAACAACTGGAATTGAATAAATTTATTGAAACTCTGGCACCGGAACTAAGATCGACATTTGATGAGCTTTATTTATTTGCTTCAACAGAGATAGAAGTAAAAAACGAAAAAATAGAAAAATTAGTTTATGAAGCCAAAAGATACAGCTTAAAAAGAAAAATATCCGAATTATCCTCTTCGGAAGGATCCGATGAAAATGGAACAAAGGATAATATCAGACTAATAAGCCGGGAGTTGACCCGTGTAGAAAAGAAGATTATTACGTTATAATAGTAAATATGATACCACTCCGCTATCAAAATAAACTTTGATAGCTACGTTAGGTATTTAAATACTGATTTACAGTAAAATCTAGAATACCTAACGAAGCTGTTAATTTTATATTTCGTTAACAGCGAAGTGGTATGACTAAACAAAGATTGCCAAAAACTTTAAATGATCTGTTAAAGCAGGGAGAAGAAGACGGTTTTTTGGTCCAGGACGATATTCTTATTGTTTATCCTGGAGCCGAGAAACATATCGATGATATTGATATGTTTTTTGATAAAGCTCTAAAGAACGGTATTGATATTTTTGAAACAATTTCGACCAGAGAAGACCCCGATTTTAAAAAAACAGCCGAGGAAATGGAAAAAGAGCTGGAGCAGTTAGTAGTTTTGAAGCATGGTGAATCCCTGGATCCGATTAAGATGTATCTTAAGGAAATCGGTAAAACTCCGCTATTAAGATTCGAGGAAGAAATTGCTTTGGCAAAACGATATGAGAAGAACGACCTTGATGCTAAAGAAAAATTGATTAAAGCAAATTTAAGATTGGTAGTCTCTATTGCCAAAAAATACTTAGGCAGGAGGCTTTCATTTTTAGATCTTATTCAGGAGGGGAACCGGGGATTAATCAGGGGAGTGGAAAAATACGATTGGCGGAGGGGATTCAAATTTTCGACATATGCAACTTGGTGGATAAGACAGGCCATAACAAGAGCCATCGCCGATCAATCACGGACAATCAGGATACCGGTTCATATGGTAGATCATATTAACCGTTATTATAAAGCGCAAAGAAGATTAACGCAGCAATTAGGACGTGAACCTTCGGTCAAAGAAATTGCAAAAGAGATGATGATGTCGGTCGAGGAAGTAGAGAATCTGACCAAAATTTCTCAACAGCCCAAATCACTTTCGACTCCGGTCGGTGATGACAGGGAAGCTACTTTGGAACAGTTTGTCGCAGATCAAAATCAGCTGACTCTTTATGATAAAGTTTCCCGTGAATTATTGAAGGATGCGTTAGGTAAAGTCCTGGAAACATTATCTCCCAGGGAAAGAAAGGTTTTAATGATGCGTTTTGGATTAGAGGACAGTAAACCTAAAACCCTTGAAGAGGTCGGAAGAGAGTTTAAGGTAACGCGTGAAAGAATACGCCAGATAGAGGCAAAAGCTATCCGGAAGTTAAAACACCCTACAAGAGCCCGCAAACTCAAAGACTTCCTTGAATAAGTGTGGATTATAAGCCACATATCATTCGATAAAATTATGGTTTCATGAAGGGCTAAAATATACACTTTGTGGATTATAATCCATCGACAATGCCGACTTCATAATATATCTTAACCTCAATATGGTGCGTGGCAACTTCTTTTATAATAGGTTAGGAGAGAAAATAATAAGCATCAGGCAAAAGAGAAAATTATCTCAGGAGCAATTGGCTCTGCTATCTGATTTGGACAGGACTTATTTGGCAAGAATTGAAGAGGGAAAAGCTAATCCTTCAGTTAAAGTATTGAACAAACTTTCCCGGGTTCTAAAAACACGGCTTTCTATTTTACTTAAAGGAGTCTGATCTGGATTTGATTTATTTAAAAAAAAGGAGTACATTTTTCAAATATGAAGGGCAAGGTTACTCCGACTCAAAGAGCACTTAATCTCTGGGCTGTTATTTTGATTATCTGGGCTGTTTACCGCGCAAAGTTTAAGCTTCCGGAATGGTTTGATGAATTTATTGCAAAACCATTAGTTTTTATTCTTCCGGTTTATTACTACATAAGAAGAGTTGAGAAAAAATCTTTTTTTCCGTCTGTCGAATTGAAATTTAAGTTTACACTTTCTGATCTCTTAATAAGTCTTGTCATAGGAGGAATTTTTTCTTTTAGCGCAATTTTAGCCAATGTTCTTAAATTTAAAAAACTGGTTTTTTTCCAGCAGGCAGTAAACGTTGAAATGATTTTCGTTATGGTTTTGATAGCAGTTGCAACTGCTATTTCGGAAGAAATATTATCCAGGGGATTTATACTAAAAAGGCTTTATCAGGAGTCAAAGAATATCTATACGTCATCATTTTTTGCCAGCATTTTATTTTTCTTTTTACATGTCCCGATTCTTTTTACCAACTTTAAATTAACCGGCGATCAACTATTGTTATTTATGGGAACCGATTTGATGTTAAGTCTTGTCAATTCATTTGTCTTCCTCGACAGAAAAAATCTCCTAGTGCCAATTCTAATTCACGCCTTCTATAATCTTTCAATAATTTTGTTTGTTTAAAAATGTAGCGTCATTCTGGTAGGCGATGATTTTCGGAGTGCATCCAGAATCGTTGTTTATTATTAATTTCTGTAGTAAAATAAAATTATTATGAAAGCTGATATCCCAAAAAATATATACGAAAAATATTCAGGTAAAAAAGTTGCTATTGTTGATGGCCGTGTTGTTGCAGCAAGTGATAGCATAATCATATCTCTAAATATTGCAAAAAAGAAATTTCCTCATAAAAAAATAACGCTTTTTTCAGTGATGAGACAAGAAGATAGACCGTTTCTTCTTTAGTATATGTTGTATCCATATGTAAAAGGTGATCCCATAGTTACTGTCGATGTGAAGTCAAAAAATGGCATTTGGTATACAATTCCGGCTTATCTTGATTCTGGTGCAGCATATTCTGTATTTTCAAAAGAATACGCTTTTATTTTTGGTTTAGATATAAAAAAGGGGAGAAAAATAAATTTAACTGTCGGAAATGGAGAAAAAATTGATGCTTTTGTCCATAAGCTTCCGGTAAAATTTGCTGGAGAGGTATTTTTAGCGGAAATATCTTTTTCTCCAAATTTGGGCGTTGATACGAATATTTTAGGATTGAAATCCTTTTTTGACAATTTCCAAATCTGTTTTAACAATAAAAAACACCAAGTAGAAATTAATCGTCTTTAAAAACGTCATTCTGGTTCCTAAAGGAATTGTAACTTGTCCAGAATCGTTGTTTTTTACTTATTTAACTATTTCTTACGATCGCCACATTTAATTAAATGTTCATTAAATTGACTATGGGATTTAATTTGATATAATTCTTCTATGTCAAAAAAACAGATATAAGCAGTTTTAGGAGTAGGAGGATTAAAAGAAGGACAAGTAAATATTGGAAGAGTAAATTATCCAGAAGCTTACGGCGGACCAGGTGGTTTTGAAGAAATTGCAAAGTTAGTACTTCTTGTTGGTAGAGTTTTTGAAAATAGTGGAGTCTTAAATGATTCATTATTGGATGATGGTATGAAGTTAGGCGAAGGAAATACACCAGCTATTGTCGATGATGTGAATATGCAATCCTTTTCCGTTCTACTTAAAGACCCACCAAATAAAGAAATAGGAGAAATTCTTTTGATTAGTAGAATCTAGGAATCATCTTAATTCGCTTCATAAATCCAAAATATTTCCTCCGTTCCGAATTTGATTTTTTTTATTTTGTTTAGCACTTCCTGATCGGCATTATTGAAATGTTCGGGATAGCCGATGAATGCGGATTTTTTTAGAATTGGATTAAGTTGAAAGTTGAAATCAAACTTGTCAAACTTTCCGACCTGTCCAAATCCATATTGATCGGGAGCTGAGATTTTTGCCTGTTTTTGGTATGCTGCAGGGTCAAATGGCCAGTAATAGAGGAAATATATGTATGGTTGTCCGTGTCTGTCAGTTATGTAAAATCTGTCATATTTGTCATAGTTCTGTTTTACATAATCAACCAGTTCTTTATAGCCGCATTGCCAGGCGCGTATAGTCGTAGCTCTTTTTGGATAGTGATTGAAGTACGTGTCAAAGGAATAATATTTAAAAAAAATAAACAATCCAATACAAAAAATAGCAAATAATTGTCGGACAGATTTGTTATTTATAGAGTTTAAGCAGTTATAAAATCCGTAAGCTATTACAAGAATGATAGGAAATAACAAGGTATAGGTTCTGATGAGTGATTGTCCCTGCCAGGTTAAAGCGTTACTGATTGGAGTTATTAAAATCAGAAAAACAAGCATGTATCTGAATCTTTCCTTATTTTTAAACAGAAAGTAAAATCCGATAAAAATAAATAAATATTCGATAAAAGTAAAAAGTCCCAGATTAGGGAAACCAAAACGCAAATTAGAATCTCCATTTATCACTAAGTATTCCGGTGAAAATTGACTCACATAACGGTTGGATACATCGCGTAGTGCCTCCGTTAATTTGTTGTGAATAATTCTATTGGGGTGTTCTCCAAGATATTCTATAATTCTCAAATTAAATCCGGCATTTTTTAAAAAAAGAAGATTATTAACTCTATTGAGTCCATATTTGAAGTCAAAAAAAAGTGAAAAAGTAACAATAAACAGTAACACTAACACTTTAATTGCAATTTTGCTTTCCTTTAATTTTTTCTCATAATAAAGAATTATTAGTTGTAGGATGAAGAAAAAGAGCAGGTAAATTCTTCCGGTTTGATATGAAAAAGCATTTAGAAGTAAAAAAATATTGAGGAATATAAAATATTGTAATTTTTGTGACTTTAAGTATTTAACTAAAAATAAAAGACTCAACAATATAAAGAAAGTTCCGATTACACCTTCATGTGCATGACGGGTAAGTATATAAATCCCCGGACTTAATGAGGTTAAAAAAGCAGAAAGCAATGAAACCTTTTCTTTAGAAAATAATTCTTTGGCTAAAAAATACATCAAAGGAACGAACGAAATTCCAATTAAGATATTGAGAACTCTGGTTGAGAAATCATTTAGTCCAAAAATTGCCATAAAGGGAACCGATAAATAGGTATAGATAGGAAGTTTGTAGTCTTCGAATGATTTAAAGCGAAGCGGCATAAAAGATCCATATTCGTCTCGGCCGGTTTTCAAAATAGAGTAAGCATTGTAGCCGAAAGCGGCTTCATCGGCGTTTATACAGGGTGGAATTTCATTGATTTTATAAAAATGTAAAAAAATGGGAATTAAGATACATGCAGTTAAGATAAGAAAAGTTATTTTATTTTTCATAATTTTGATTTGTCATTTCGAGCCTGTCGAGAAATCTTATTCAAAAGCGGTTGTGAGATATCTCGACTTCAAAAATCATCGCTTGGAATGACAATGGTTATTTAAATAAATCTAAAATTTCTTTGTCCTTTTTTCTAAATAATTTTACAGCTTTTTTTCTGGAACCAATAATTTTTGGCAGGAGAACTAATGCTAAAAAGAAACCTTGTAATAAAATTAAATTTCCTGTAAAAATTGATCTGATTAATAATATCGGCAGAAATAATAAATGTTTAATAAATAAGTCCTGATCTGTGATGTTTTTCCAATTAAATATAAATTGATTTCGATATGCAGTTTTCATAATTGACGATTTCTGGAAAAATTTGCCAATTGTTGATTCGTGATAGTGTTGTACTTTGACAGCGGGATAATAGTAGATTTTGTATCCTGATTTCCAGGCGCGGTATGATAAGTCAATATCTTCCCAATAAAATGGGTTATATAACTGATCAAAAGATCCAAGCTTAAGAAATAAACTTTTTCTAAAAATAGAAGAGCCACCTTCAGCCCAGAAGTTAGTAGTCAGTCTTCGGTTGTCGGTAATCAGTTGTCGGTCGTGGTTGATTAAACCATCTTGGAAAAAACCACGATTGGCTCCGATTAATTTTCCATCGGATTCATACTGGGCAAAGGATAATGCAAATAAGCTTTTATCTTTTTTGAATACTTCAACACTTTTTTTAAAAGAATCATCTTTTAGGATTACATCAGAATTCAAAAGCAGAACAAATTCACCTTTAGCTTTTTTTACTCCTGCGTTAACGTTGCTTCCAAAACCAAGATTTAGTTCATTATCTATCGTTATAGCGTCAGGAATAATTTGTTTAACTTCCTTTGCAATTTTTTCCTGGGGATAGTCATTCATAACTAGGACTTCACAGACGTCAATATATTTTTTATTATTTTTCAGATTTCGAAAAAACATCTCGTAGTTTTTATAAACCGGAATGATAATAGAAATTAATATATATTTCATTGTCAATATTTTATCAACTTTCTTATAAGTTTAATTAGAAGACTTTTGTTCTCTTTCAATGTCTCTTATTGTTTCCTGGTCACTTCGAATTGATGTTGAAAACTTAATGTAATCATGACAGGTTGTTAATGGTTTTCCACTATGATTCATTATATGTTGAGCAAATTGTTCACGCATTTCAACTAAATGAGATTTCCATGCAGCTATATCGTAAAGTGTAATTTTTTCCATTTATATATTAAATAACTCATCTTACACAGAGTTTTATTGTTCGAGCGTAGCGATAGCGGAGTCGGGAACTTCTCGACTAATCGTTCGAAGTATAAAGCGCGTAAGCTGAGTTAAATAAGTAATAATTCTTTTACTTTTTTACTAAAAATTTTATAGTTAAAATTATTAACAGCAAATTTTTTAGCATTAATTTTTATTTGCCCCAGTTTTTTTTTATTTAATTGCGTATTAGATAGCATGCTAATTAATTCTTCTTGAGAGTTGAATAAGAAACCTTTTTTTTCATTTTCAATTATTTCTTTGGGGCCGCCGGCGTTATAGCAGAATGTTAGGCAGCCGCTGGCGATAGCTTCCAGAGGAGCGATTCCAAGGTGTTCTACCTGTTCTGGATTTTTATTTTCGTCAACTCCAAATCCGGCCAGGTGAATATAAATTTTAGATTTTTTGTAAAGTTCAAATAACTCCGAGTAAGAAAGATTGGGTTTTAATAAAATATCAGGATTATTTTTAATTGAGGATTCCAGTTCAGCAAAGTATGATTTATCTTCTTCTTTCAGTCCACCGGCTAATATTAGTTTAAAATCTTTAAACATATCATTAGTCTGTTTCAGTTTATTGAACAGATTTATCAGTATGGATTGTTTTTTAGAGTGAAGATGGCCATAAAATCTTCCTACAGATAGTATAATATTTTCTTTTTTTAGATTATCTATTTTTATATCAATAAAATCCTGATTCAAATAAGGATAAATCACTTCAGACTTAATTTCCCATTTTTTTAACCAGTTTTGGGTAAAGTAAGAATTTGTAATAAATCGATAGTTGAAGGTTTTTAATTTATTAATTAATGATCTTTTGTACAGATTTTTATTCGGTACCATGCAGAAGACATAGTTTTTTTTAGCCGAGGAAAAAAAATAACTGCCATCGGTAACATAAAAGAAAATATCAAAGCCTTTTAAAGTAATTAATTTCTTTAACAAACCCTGAGGGTTGTTTGAGCCTAAATTATTAAAAATATTAGGCAAAACTCTTAATTTATTAACAAATTGAAGCCGAAATCGGTTTTCAATTTGACTCTGCAGATTTTTATCCCAGAAGATATTGATTTCGAAACCTTCGTCTTCCAGAACTTTAAGGATAGAGAGAATATGTTTTTCGCCGCCACCGAGAGTGTTAAGATAAGGATCGTATAGTGCGGCTTTTTTCATATAAATAAATATAAGTTATTGTTTTGGAAAATGCTTGATATGTAGATTCAATTATACCAATATTGCCGTCCAAAAAGCCCAAATTTCCGATAAGTCTTCTATATAATTCTCCCAGAAATTTTCTGAAAAAAGTGGAAGTCTCAACATTTTTTTTGGCCTTAAAGAGTAGATTGGATTCAATATCTTCAAAGATGATTGTTTTTGTAACCATAGATTCCAGATCGCCATGGAAATAATGGAGTAGCGGATTTTTCAGGCTTCTTATACTACCCGATATTACCGGCGTGGAGTGAATTTGCTTGGGCCAGTTTTTGAAATGTTCCTTATTTATAAGTCTTATTATCTGGTCTGGCCACCAGCCTCCATGTTTCAACCACTTAACTCCACTGAAGATATTCTTCCGGTTGATTTTAAAATGCGAATATTGAGGGTTAACGAGAGCGGATTTGATTTCTTCTGCCAGTTCAGGAGTCAGTCGTTCATCCGTGTCCAACAAAAATACCCATTTGGTTGAGGCTTTGCCGATTCCGAAATTTCTGGCGGGCTCAACATAAGAGGCGGGCGGGAAAAAATATATTTCGGCTCCGGATTTTTTTGCCAGTTTTACGGTCGCGTCGCGGCTCTCCATGTCGATAACGATTATTTTATCGGTGAGGAGCTTCGCAGATTCCATACAGTCAACTATATTTTCTTGGTCGTCTAGAGTATGAATGACGACTGTTATATCCATTTTTTATTCTTGTTTGGTAATTTCGTATAATGCCACATCTACGTCAAGGAATGTTTTTTTCTCTATAACTTTAGCATCCTTGGGGATATTACTATCTAACCATTGGAGTCGTCTTTCTTTGTAGTCATCGTTTTCGATGATAAACCAGCATTTGTCTTTGACCCAATCTTCCTTAGGCTGCGGGATTTTTTTTGAGATATTTTTGTGAAGAAATAAGTATCTGTAAGTATAGGGAATAACAGGAGGAGTATAGACTTTTACGCAGTATTCGCGATCCTTGTCGCCAAATTTGTCGGAAATATAATCGACTATAGCAAGTTGGTTGCCGAGTAGTTTTCTTTCGGGTTTTTTGCTCCAATCCTTCACGACGGAGTTGGCGGAATTCACAAGGACAATAATCAAAAGAGCAGCTATCAACAAAGATAGCATATTCACTTTTTTTAGTCCGACATATAGAATGTTTCCCGACATTACCAAAAATAAATATTGGATGCCTTCGTAGTAATTTCCCCAAAAATTATCTTTATAGAATAAAGAAAGTACAAAAAGTAACAATACGCTTAAAGAAAAGAATCCCAACGTTCTGTCCTTGCTTTTGTTTAACTTGGATAGCACGACCAATAGACAAATTACTAGCGTAAATAAAAATACGGAGAACACCAACTGATCGGAAAATATTCCCTTAAAATAACCCCAAAATAAATTTACCCTATCCAAGATAATTTCATTGAAAGTCCTGGGATTGAAAATTTTTGGCTTAAAGAAAAAGGAGACGAGCACCTTTGATTGCATGAAGTTATTCTTAATCTCGAATAATATCCGTGGAACGAATGGAATAATCAAGCCAGCCATGTATGGGAGTAGTCCTTTATTGACGGAAAGATTTTTTCTAGTATTTTTATTCAAAAGAAGAATCAAAATATAGCTTGGGAGCAAGAAAAGACCGAATGCTACTTCGAATTCAAAGATTAGCGCGACAAGCAATCCCGCCCAAAACCAAATGGTTTTTTTAACAGTACGGGCAGCATTAAAAATATAATAATTACAGATGATGAATAAAACAAGCAAAGGAAGGACAAAAATGTTGTTTCCAACGAATAGGGATGTAAAGATAAAGTAGGGAGAAGAGGCTATTATGGCACCTATTAATAACGAGATCAGTGAGCCAAACCATTTTTTTATAAAAAACATCAGGATAAAAAGCGAAAACAGATGAAGAATAAAATTGAAATAGTAGTATCCAATCGGAGAGCCGTTAAAAAGCAAATAGGGAATTACAAGTAGATAGTAGTACCAGGCTCCGTGAAAGAGTCCTTGGATGCCTGTAGTTGGGCCAATGAATGTGATATTTCTGTCTCTTATGATCTCGGCGGCTTTGAGGAAATCCCTACCTTGATCATATGTATAGCCGACGGTTTGAAAATAGAGAGGTTTTAATCTAAAATAGCAGAAAAGGAAAATGACAAAAATAAAAAGTGCAGCACCGATGATTTTTTTAGCCATATTTTTTACTTTTATCTTCTTTTATCGATTAGATTATAACACACTCGCAAGTTGGGACGAGGCGTGGTATGGTTCAATTGCACGAGACATGGCGAGAACAGGAGATTTTATGAATATGGTTTGGAATGGTAAACCTTATTATGACCATCCGCCGATGGGATTTTGGTTAATGGCTATTTCTTATAAATTTTTTGGAGTTAACGAATTTACTACTAGGTTACCCTCAGCTTTATTAGGGATTTTTTCTATTTTGTTCATGTACAAGATCGGCGTAGAGCTTTTTGGAAAAAAAATAATTGGTTTTGCCTCAGCATTAATTTTAGGGACATCTGTCTGGTATGTCATTAGGACTAGATCCGGCAATTTGGAATCTGTTTTTGTATTTTTTTATGTTTTAACTATTTATTTGTCTGTAAAATCTGCCAAAAATTTCAACTGGTTTCCTTTGGTAATGATAAGTTTTGGAGGATTGATTCTATCAAAAACTTTAGTCGGAATATCGGCAATAATTCTTATTCTGTATCTTAACTTTAGGCAAATTATCAGTATAAAAAAAAATTTTGTTTTAATTTTGATTGGAGGTTTGTTTTTTACACTAGCGGTTTTTCCCTGGTATAGCTACCATATTAAAACTTATCAAGATTTTATCGAATATCATTTTATTCACAAAGGGACACGCAATAAAGAATTTTCTTCCTATTTTCATCCAATGTTAGAACAGCCATTATTTTATCTCCATATGGGAGTGAGAAAGTGGTATTATATCTGGCTGGGTTCTCTCGGATTTTTACTTATATCGTTCAAGTTTATTAGAAAGAATATTTTTTATCTTTTACTTTGGAATTTTATAATTCTGTATCCATTTTTAACCTCCAAGGAAACTGAATTATGGCATTTAATACCGGTGTATTTGCCTTTAAGTTTGATAATAGCGGTTGGAGCTTATGAAGGAATACAATTGGTAAATCACGTCTTAAAACAGTTAGTAAATCGTCATTCTGGGGAGTCTCGCCAAAGGCGGGACGGCTCCAGAATCGATTCTGGACAAGCCAGAATGACAAAATTGCTCTCGAAATTTTTCTACTTAGTTTTTTTTCTTTATATTGCTTTTCTCCAGGTTAAAATTTTTTATAGAGAAGTTTATCCTGCTAACAAATGGATTCCCGATGATGTTGAGATTTCCAGAGCAGCCGGCAAATATAATAGGTCAATTTATTTGGATGATGACTATCTCCCGATTGCAATATTTTATTCTGGTAAGGATGTTCAGCCCTTAGCTTATTTACCGGACGATAAAAAAACCCTGGAAAAATTTATACAGTCTGATGAAAAAAACTATGTCGTAATAACAAGAAACTGGGTGGTTGATGATCTGAAGAAAAAAGAGATTAAATACAAACTACTTGAAAAAAATAATTCTTTTTCCATTTTAACCAAACCATAGATGAAGTAATAAACGTCATTCTGGCAAGTCCCGCCCTGGCGGGACGCGTCCAGAATCTAACAACGATTCTGGAGTCGCTTTGCTCCCCAGAATGACAACATTAATATATGATTTTAGCTTATTTATTAACATTACTTTCATTAACAATTTATTCCTTTTCTCTCGTTGATCCGAATATTACTTTCTTTCAATCAAAATGGTGGGAAGTTTTTAGGGAAAAGATGGTTTACTTAGGCTATTATCAGAGGCAAACTTCCTGGATGTTATACTTTTTCCTAGTTGTTTTTCTTTTTATATTCCATTATTTTTTTGTCAAAAAATATAAAAAATTTAACCCTGTTAAACTTGCATTATTGATTGGAATCATATTGTTAATTTCATATCCACTTCTATCACATGACTTTTTTAACTATATGTTTGATGCAAGAATAATGACTTTTTATCATCAGAATCCATACCTTTTTAAAGCTCAGGATTTTCCTTCGGATGCTTGGCTCAGATTCATGCAATGGACTCACAGAACTTACCCATACGGACTGTCTTTTTTACCAATAACTTTAATTCCCTCTTTTTTAAGCCTGGGAAAGTTTTTTTTGAGTTTTTTATTTTTCAAATCAATTTTTATTATTTTTTATTTCCTCGCAGTTTTTTTCTTAAATAAAATAAGCAAAGAGTATGCAATTATTTTTGCTACTCATCCATTGATAATTATCGAGGGGTTAGTTAACTCCCATAACGACTTGATTGCAGTGTCATTTGGAATTATTGGTATTTATTTTCTTTTTCGTCCCATCCATAACTCAGGAAGCCAATTTATAGCCAGATTATTTTTTACTTTTTCCCTTGGGATAAAATATATAACTTTACCAATAGTATTTCTAACGAATACAAATGTCAAACGGAACACAATTATTTTCACTGTTTTACTTGGAGTAATTTTATATCTGTCAATGAAATCAGAAATTCAGGCCTGGTATTTTCTCAATCTTTTTATATTTATACCATTTTTTGTTCAATCGATTAATCGATTGAACATCTTTTTCTTTGGACTCCTTACTTCTTATTATCCTTATATCAGATTAGGTGGCTGGGATAGTTTTGAAAAGGTTGATACAAAACATTGGATAATTGTATTTGCGGCAATTCTAAATTTGCTTTATCTGCTTATTCCTTATAAAAAAATAATTTTTAAGCATAAGAATAAAGACCCCAATTAAGGTATAAGTTAAAAAAATAATGGTTAAAGGCGAAGAAAGAAAAAACATAAGGATTTGAATATTTGGAAACCACCAATTATGGTACATATTCAGGAAATTAAACAGAGATAAAAATAAATACGAAACTAATAGAAATTTATTGTTGTAAGTTAAGAGCAGCAGGAATGGCAAAGCAAGAATGAGATGTCTTTCGTGCATTTTGGTCAGGAATAAAAAACTCGCAAGAGGTATAAGAAATCCTGCATATAAAATATTTTTTACAACAACGATTCTGGATTCGCTTTGCTCACCAGAATGACGAAACAACTTAAACAGAATTAATAAACTTAAAAATCCTGTTACCAGATATCCCCACATTGTGTGAGAAATATTCAAAATAAACTTAGAAGAAGCCAAAGTTAGGCGTGAACCTGTTAATAAATACCATATATTAAAGGCATGATTAGATGTGAAAGGTATTCCGGGTGACAAAAGAATTTTATTCAAATAAGTTGTGAATGGGTATGTTAATAAATTTCCCTGGCGGAAAAAAGGGAGAAAGAACAACCAAAAGACTAACAAGGAAACTAAAAAAATCTTAACCAATGTCTTCAGACTGATTAATCGGTAAAGTATTATTAAATATAAAGGTATAAATATTACTACCGTTTGTTTGGATAGAATTCCGAGAGTAAAAAGGACTGTAGAGGTAAGAATTTTTCCTCGATAAATTAGCAGAAAAAATGAAGTTAATAAAAAAAATAGGGGAATGGAATCGGTTTGGCCCCAATAAGCGCTGTTGTAAAAATAGGCCGGATTAAACAAAACTAACAATAAAGCGATAACTGGCCATTTTGTTTTTTTCTTTCCAACGATCTTTTGTGCGAAAAGATATGTTATGCAGGCAATGCCGATATCTGAAAATATAGCCGGGAACTTTAGAAGGTAGGGGTAATAATCAAAATCTTTAAGAAAATAAATAAAATTAGACGGGAAAAAAGAAATATGAAAATTCAGAAACCAGGCAAATTGATAAATCCATTCCTTAATAAGATAGAGAAAAGAAAAGAAAAGTATTGCTAAAGGTGGGTAGTTGGGAGAAGTATGGCCATAGAGTTTTTCAAAATTTCTTTCATAATATCCCGGTAAACCATGTTTCACTGCATCTTCACCCCAGATCATGTGATTAGTAACATCACCACTATATGTATTAAAACTTATTGCAATTCTAAATATAAGACCCGAAATTAAAAGTAAAAGAAGTAAGTGTTTTTTCAACATAATTGTCATTCCCGCGAAAGCGGGAATCTATTTAATCTGGATTCCGCATCAAGTGCGGAATGACAAAAGGTCAAACACGTAATTTTTTATCAAGTGAAGCTTGGTTCTAAGCGGAGCATATTTTAATCCAAATTTTAATCTGTTTTTTCTTTGATATTTTTGATGAATATTTGATCCTGATCCCCCGGTAGATTGAGAGACTTTATGCCAAATTACTATGGCCGGATCATAATATATTTTTACTCCGGCTTTTTTTGCCCTCACACAAAAGTCAGCGTCTTCAAAATAAAGAAAATAACTTTCGTCCCAAAAACCAACTTTATTGATGACAGATTTATCAAAAAGTACCAGTGCGCCATTGGCGAATTCAACTTTTTTAAAAGTGTTAAATTGTCCCCGATCTATTTCATCAACTCCTGAATGTGGAGTTAGTGCGTGATTCCAGTCTACGGATCCGCCGGCATACCAGATAACTTTACCCAGGTCTGACTTTTTATAACGGTCTTTATGATATTCATAACCGGGCGCATAATATATTTTTCCACCGATGATAGATGTAGAATGTTTTCGAATAGAATTTAGGGCATTCTGAATAAAATCTTTTTTGAAATATATGTCATTATTAAGAATACAAAAATATTCATACCCGTCTTTAATAGCTTTTTTCAGGCCAACATTGACTCCATGAGCATAACCTTTGTTTTCTGAATATATTGTTTCACCCGCAATTTTATTGAGATTAATGGCGGATCTATGAATTGATAAATCAATATTTATAAGATAAAAATCTTTATTTGTCTGATTAAGCAGGCTTTTTAAGAAGTCACCAAGTACGGTATAATTCTCGTAGATTACATTTATTAATGCCAGTTTTGAATTAGTCATACTAATAATAGACGTCATTCTGGTAAGCTTCGATCGAAGTGATCGAAGTCGAGAAGCGCATCCAGAATCTAACAACGATTCTGGAGTCGCTGTCGCTCCCCAGAATGACAGCGTAAAATACTTATGAGATCTGTTTTTGATTATATCAAAAAGTACAAATTCTTACTTTTAATTATCCTGCCGGCTTTTTTTCTCTACATGCTCGTTATTTTTCCCAGCGGTACATTTTTTTGTTTTAAAGATGCATGTGGGATCAATTTCTGGGGCGTACACGGACATGATGCAATCTGGCATTTGGCGATAGCGAATGTATCATTCAATAAGTTTCCTTTTATAGCGCCAACTTTCTCCGGAGAGAATCTGTATGGATATAACTATTTGTTGGATTTTTTTATATTCTTACTTTCGAAAATTGGAATTTCGGCCATTTTCTCTTATTTCAAATTATTACCGGTTGTTTGGTTTATTCTTTTTACGACCTTACTTTTAAATCTTGCCAGAAAAATTAAAGATTCACCTATGTTTGTAGGTGTATTTCTTTTTCTGAGTTATTTTACCGGTTCTTTTTCCTATTTGTTAACTTTAATGCATGATAAAACATTGAATGGATCATCTACGCTTCTTCCTCAGCCGATTATGCATTCTATGTCTAATCTTCCATATGCTTTCTCCTTAATTCCTTTTCTCATAATTTTGATTTTAATGAAAGAAAAAAATCTAAATCTTAAGAGGGTATTAATAATGGGTATATGTATTTTTTTGATTATGGGATTGAAATTCTACGGAGGAGTAATAAGTATTTTTATGGTTATGACTCATGTCATTCTGGGGAAGAGCCGATTGGGCGATGACTCCAGAATCGTAGTTCTAAACAACGATTCCGGACGAGTTACAATCCCTTTAGGGACCGGAATGACGTTAAAAATTAAATATTTATTTATCATTTGTTTATTAATCATTTGTAGTATTTTATTGTTCTATGATCCGATAAGATCATTCAAAACCGGTTCGGTATTCGGATGGTCGCCGTTTGCCTTGGTTCATACGATTACTGAAGAGCCGGGTAATTTTTATTTACGCGATTTGACTGATGCTCGATATTATATTATGGCGCAGGGAAGAATCGGTCCAAGATTTATTTGGATTGAGTTTGTGAATCTTACTTTATTTTTATTTTTTTATTTAGGAACCAGATTCTTTGCTTTTTTTTACATAGCGATTCAGACTTTGAGAAGAAAGTTAGATAGATTTGATGTAACAGTTGTTCTCACTATCTTTTTTTCAATACTTCTAACCGTTACTTTAGTTCAGAAAGCAGAATGGTGGAATACTATACAGTTTTTTTTCTATGCAATTTTTTTGCTAACAATTTATTTGACTCACTTAGTTTATGATTTGATTAAATCAAAGAAATTAATATTAATTGGATTGGCATCAGTTATATTATTACTTTCTATTCCGACTTCTTTGGATTTGATCCGTTTATTTGCGGTTGCTCCCGGAGCAGCTTATGTGTCGGTCGACGAAATAAAGGCGCTAAATTTTCTTAAAAAACAGACAGCCGGAATAGTTTTGACTCATCTTTACAATAAGGAATGGAAAAACTACCAAAAATCTAATTTACTATATGCTTATGAAGATACAGCTTATGTTGCGGCATTATCGGGTAAACAGGAATATTTAGCCAATATACTTCAACTCAGATTAACCGGTGTCCCCTATAAAAAAAGATTGGAAAGTCTAAAGAAGATGGACTGTTCAATTTTAAAAGAGGTAGATTATGTTTACGAAATCAGAAAGTTAATTGACCAAGAAAAAATTATGATTAAGTGTAAGCCAAAAAATAGCAAAAAAATCTTCGAGAATAAATCAATTAATATTTACTTAATTACAAAATAGACAAACTTTTGGGAAAAGTCTTTATACGGAATTCTATACTTTACTTTAGGGTTATTGATATCACTTAATAAATCATAAGTGTCTTTTTCAAGACAAGCTTCATGAATTACAGCCTTTTTTATTTTGACATAATTAACTTTATGATTACACTTCAGGAACGCTTTGCTTTTATATAAATAATTTTTGCCTGTTAGATTATTCTGAACTTCTTTAAGATTAAGGTTTTCATTTTTGAAAAAAATATAGCTCAAAAAGGCATTCCGGGGTAATTGATGATATATTGTGTAAGGTGAGTTGTCTTTAAGTAAAAATACCGACAATTGTCGTTCATTTTCATAAAACAATTCACCGATAGTTATGGGCCTTCGTACATAATACCCGTATATAAAATAAGTCAGGTTTATAACAAATGCAACTCCTACGACAAGTAAAATATTTTTTTTTAATTTGGAATTATTTACATGTTGAGAGAAAAAAATTATTCCCGATGCTATAAGGTAGCTGTAACCTAAAGAGGATAGAACACCCCTTATGGAAAATGTAAGCCCAAGAGTGCTCAATAAAGCAGGAATCATTCCAAGTGGAATGAAGCCTATTAGATAATAATCACTGACTGCACTTTTTTTACCAATGGAAACTATTCCTAAGAAATAAAAAAGTATAAAAATAAATAAAAATTGTCCAGTTGTTGCGTTGCCGTTCAACGGGCTATAATCGCCGGTTTTAAACAGATAACTCAAATCCAAACCTTTGGTAAAATTGAGTACAATCTTATCTATTGATACGCTTAATTTGTTATCGAAAACACGCTTAACTAGGGGAGAAGCGATGCTTGTATTTCTGTTAAAGATTACCGTCTGGGAATTTTTTTCGTTATTAAAGAAAATAATTTCAGATAATCTGTTTTTACTTATTCCAGGCTCTAAAAACGAAGCTATTATTACTAGAAAAATAACAAATAAAAGATTTTTGAAAGAATTAAATGCGAAAGACTTCCAGGATTTTTTCTTAATCAGGAAAAATATTTCCAGGTAAATCAAAAGAAAAGGAATAAGGAGTCGTGAACCTTGATAGGTAAAAACTGTTAGAAAAAATAATATTAGTGCCATTAGTTTCTTTTTTTTAAGGTAAAAAAGGACACCGGAAAAAAGAAATACCATGGCAAGCGGAATGTCGAGAGCCAGTCTTGTGATGTGGAAAATCCAGGGATTAAAACATAAAACAGCAGTCGTTATAAGTGATTTTTTATCATCGTTAGAAATCTGTCTAACTATTTCAAATACGATAAATACAAGTAGGGAAGAGATCAGAACAAAGGGAAGCCTGGCAAGAAACACGGATTTTATCGGTATAAAAAAGAACCAGAGTGCTGCAAAATATATTGCAAATAATGGATTATTTGGACTTATATTTTCAAAAACCAGCGGAAACGGTTTGCCGAAGAGGTCTTTACCGGATTGTGCTATCGACCAACCGGATAACGCAATGTCGCGTTCGTCAGGAAGTAGATTGATTTGGTCAAGAAAAGGCAGGCGGACTAATATAAATAAGACAAATAAAATAAAAAGTAACTTTTTTGTAAGCATTATTTCAACATTTTAAATAATGTGTTTTTTAACTTTGATTTAATTTTTTCCACCCCGAAAGTTAAAATTTTTAAATCATGCCAAAAACTACTCTCATAGTATAAATTTGTAACAAACCCTTGATAGGTTACAGGAATATTAATTTCACTATTTTGATATTTTTTTCTTTCCCAAAAGTAAAAATAGACCAAAAAATAATAAAACATCTGTAAAATGGCTAGGGCAAATCCATGCATACCGTCTTTAAAACCATTACCTGCGAAGTATCGACTAATAAATTCGGTTCGAGCATCATTCAAAGCATTAGTCAGTGAATAATTATCCCTCAATTGAGCCTCATTTTTCGCATATCTAATAGCTTTTTCTAAATATTGGTCAAGATTGTCGTAGTTGTAATGAAGAATGGCGTTTTCTTGTTTTGCTTCAAATCTGTATTCTTTGCCTCTTGTTTTTGGAACAGGATGAATCTGTCTTGGCCAAATAACTGATTCTTTTTTGAACAACCTAAGTTGATAGTCGGGCCACCAGCGGGAGTGTTCTATCCATTTTCCGAAAATAATATTTTTTCTGGGAAAGTAAAAAATATCGTACTTGTCCATTAGAGTTGTTAATGAGGGGCTTGTCCTGAGCGTAGCCGAAGGATAAATTTCATCCGGATCGAGATAAAGTATATATTCGCCTTTAGCTTGTTTTTTAAGGTCTTCTTTTACCAGATCGGCAAAAGGAATATCAGAAGGGAGCTGAACAATTCTAACTTTTTTATTTTCCAAAAGTTTTTTTCTGTAGTCATTTCCTATATCTATGTCACCGATAATTATTTCCGAAACAAAATTCCTTATCGATTCCAATGTTTCAAAAAGATGCGGAGGATTGTTTTTTACAACTATTATTGCTGATATTTTCATACTCCGATGATATCAATCCAGAATCCATAAATCAAACTAAATGTTTTCAATTTAGTTCGATAAAATCCATTATAATGAACTCAAATGGTAAATGGTGAACCTCCAGTTTCTCGAAGGGATTTTTTAAAGATTGCCGGCGCAGGTTTAGGCGCTTTAGCATTTAAATCTTTTAAACCACCCCCCCAGAACAAGACTTAACAGGAGAAAAGTGGCGTAACAACAGATTTTTTGAAAATATAGACAGTTTTGATAGTAAATTATTACTTGATGTAAGGAGTGGTTTATTAGATTTTGGTGACGACTATAAAGATAGACTCAAAGAAACAAATTTTGATAATGAAGTTTGGTATGAAGATGTTAATAAAACAGTAACAGAACTTAGAAGGATATCTGTTCTTTATAATAAATTAAAAAAAAATCCTGAATTAAATCAGGGAGAATTTAATATTATTAGTGAAGACTTTTATCATACTGCTAGCGTTTTATGGGCAGTTTTGAGAGTAGGAGAAAAATTTAGAAATGATCCAGAAGGTTTTGATCACGCGCTTAAAAGTCCAGATTATTCCAAAGAAGAGGGCTTTAAAGATCCATTTTTAGGAGATGAGATATTTGAGATACAAAATCCCTATTTGACAGATATTTTTGGAAACATTGAAGGTCACTGGTTTCCTTCTGAAAATTATCTTTTTAACATCTTAGACGGGTGTGAACTATATTTTTATGCTGGAAATTCATGGTATAGTTCTGAAAAAGGCAAAAAGTATGTAATGAATTATAAATCTGATCCAAATTTAAAAAATCGTCCGGCGCAAACTGCAATTAATGCTAAAGATATAAATGGGATCGAAGAAAAAACTTTAGAATTGTTGAGAAAATATCGTTTGGACCGAGTGGCTAGTAGTATTAGTATTTTTCAAAACCCAAAAGGCCACATATTTGGAAAAACGGATTCTAGTCGGAATATTGGCATTTCTTTCTCAGAATTAAATGAAAAAACTTTTGATCAATATCCTAATACTATGTCTACATTTGTTTACCATGAAGTTGGTCATGCTCTAATGAGGTTATTGCCCTATCTAACAGATAGTAGATTAGCGTTAAAACATAGAAACAAGATTAATGAAATTTGTAGAATTTTTAGTCCATTTAGTAATCTTGAGAGTTTTTTTAAACCTCAAGGGAAGTACGAGTCTTTATTATTAGACTTCCCAGAAGGCATGAAAAGACAAGAAAAAGCAGCTCGTACACTTAATTTTGCTTACATAGCTAACTACCCGTCCTGGTTCTATATTCCTTTCGCTTCCGATGTAAGATTACTATTGGAACAAGTAGATGGCATCATAGAAAAAAGAGAAAAAAGAGATGTTGATTCAAAAGATAAAGGATTAGTTTATAGATTTTTCAAAGACAATAAAGAATTTGGCGAACCTGCAGATGATCTATCAAGCTTTAAAAGCTATTTTGAAAAAATATCGAATGGAAATGAAGTTATTACACCATTTGAAAAATTAATTTTCGAAGAAATCAGAAATAACGTAGCGATATTTGAAGCGACTGAAAGAACATTCTACGATATTAGAAAAAACTGGGGGGACTATACAAGAAAAAATGTAATTCCAATGGTTGTGGCAGAGGTATTACGTAAGGAACCAGAGAAGTTTTGGAAATCCTTAATCGATACAGTAAAAGATTCGAAATATTTCAAGATTATAAAACATCAGGTGAATCTACTATCTGAAAACCTTGAAAGAGCTGTTTTTAATGAAGAACTTTTTTGTGAAATATTTCAATCGGCATTAAGAAGAAGAGATAAGGGGATAATTAATGAAATTTCCATAGGCGTTTGGAAGGAAGTGGACGAAACTATCAAGGGTCTTTTAGATGATTTGATTAGTGAAGGTTTAGCTATAAACACCGAAGATAATAAGGCAGTTATGTGAGAAAAATTGATTTTATTTCTTTTATCAAATCAAGTTTAAATATAAATTTCAAAGTAATAAAGTAAATTAATGCAGAAATCAAGATAATCAAAGTCAATAAAGGATAAGTGGGGACAATTGAATTAACAATTAAGAAAGTAATAATTCCCATTGGAGTTGTTGCCAATAAAGGTTTATAAACTGAATGTAGGAATCTAAAATTAACTTCTTTCTTAGCCATATACAATACAATTGCGAAGGTAAGAGATAGAATAAGTTGATTTAGCGGGAATCCATATAAGCCAAACATCCGAGTAAAAATCGGCGTAAGTAGCCAAGTTGCTACTGTCCAAAAAAGCATGAAAGAAAATGATATTTTAACTTTACCCAGGGCGTTAAAAAGGTTCATGAATGGGGTAGAGTAGGAGGAAAAGAAAGCTGATAAGCAAAAAATATAGAAAAATGGCAAAGCCGGCAACCATTTATTGTAACGTGGAATAATATTTACTAACGGTTCCATCAAAAGTATTAGTCCGACCATAGTAGGAGCAAGAAGTGTGGTTTGGTAGTTTAACAGTTTTTCAAGTAGTCTTGAGATTTTTTCTTTATCACCCTGGATTCTGGAAAAGACCGGGAAAAGCACCCTGCTAATATTATCCATGATGATTCGAATGGGCGACTCTGCCCATTTTTTAGCCCAACCTATGTAACCTAAGGCTTCAAATCCCAGAACTTTTCCCAGGAACAGTATAATAAGATCGTCCTTAAACAAGGCTAAAAAAGAACTGGCCTGGAAAAGTAGTCCAAAAGAAAGAAGATGCTTCAGACTTTTTATTGATACACCTAGAGTTGGTTTCCAAAAAGAAATTGAATACATTGCGATTAATCCAACAATTGCTCTCGCGATGACAGCATAGGTGAAACTCATTACGCCAAAATTTAAAATAGCCAATATTATTGACAATAAGTAAAAAACCGTATTTTCGATTACTTGGACCTGCACAATTTTTTGAAATTGAATTTTGCGTTCAAGAAAGATCGAGGGAATTGTTTTTAGAGATGAGATAAAAAAAGCCAGTAAAAGTCCCCAAAAAAGATAAATACCCTCGGTAGGAAGGATGTAAAATTTTTTGATAAAAGAGGTTGAGAAAAAACCTATTGTAATCAGAATAGTTATTAATATTTGTTGAACAGTAAAGGTTGTCTTAATATCTTCATCGGAAATTTCTTTTTTTTGAATTAATGAAGCGGCTAGGCCAATATCTGAAAAATAATTAAGCAGAGAGATGATTGACAAAACAGTTATATACATTCCAAAAACAGCGGGAGAAAGAAGAACCGTAAGGACAAGATTTGCAATCAAACCTAAAACTGCCGAGTATCCACTTTGAAAAAATAGGCTCATTACACTTGTTATAATCTGGTTATGCATAGGGTAAAATTAATTATTGTTGATCTGTTGCTTCTTTTTATTATAACAGCTCCTGCCTTCTTCCGAATTTTAAACAACCAGTATTTTTCCATTCACGACGACCAACATATTGTAAGGTTATTTCTATTAGACGAGGGATTAAAACAGGGATACTTATATCCAAGATGGGTCGGCGGTCTTGGCTTCGGCTTCGGCTATCCGCTCTTTAATTTTTATCCGTCGCTGATTTATTATATTGGGGAATTGTTTCATATTTTAGGTTTTTCTTTGATTTGGTCGATTAAGTTGGTTTTTATTTCAGGATTTTATCTGGGAGCTATAGGAATGTACTTATTAGTGAAAAAACTTACCAACAGATTATCGGCCTTATTAAGCGCTACTTTATATACTTATTTTTTCTATCATGCGGTCTTAATCTATGTTAGAGGAGCGCTGGCGGAATTTTTCAGTCTGGCTGTCCTGCCGTTTGTTTTTTTGGTCTTGGAGAATTTGTCTTATAAGACGAATTGGAGAAATGTGATTTATTTCGGAATAACTTTGGCTTTTTTAATTCTCACACATCCTTTAATTACCCTACCCACCTTAATTTTTATCGGACTTTTTTTTCTGTTTTATTTTTTTCAGGCGGATAAAAAGAAAGAATTCATTAAATGTACTTTTTTGGGAGGTTTGATTGGATTGAGTTTTTCGGCTTTTTTTTGGTTCCCCTCAATGGCGGAAAGAAAGTTCACCTTAACGGATATAATTTTAACCGGAGAACTTGCCAGCTATAAACTTCATTTCATTCACCCTCAACAGTTTATTTATTCTCCCTGGGGATATGGAGGATCTGGCTTAGGATTGTCAGACGGAATGACATTTCAGCTTGGCAAAATTCATATAGGATTAGCAATTGGAGCTATAATTTTGTCTTTTATTTATTATTTTTTTACGCATGTTCGTCATTCTGGTAAGCCAGGTACAGTCTTGCACCTGGCGCATCCAGAATCTGATTCTGGAGTCTCCGCCAACTGGCGGATCCCCAGAACGACAACGAGTTTATTTTATTTCATTGTCTTTCTTCTATTATTGAGTCTCTTTATGACAACGGAATATTCTTCTTTTATCTGGGACAGAGTCAAGTATCTTTGGTATCTGCAGTTCCCCTGGCGATTTTTAACTTTCTCAGCAATTTTTATTTCAATAATTGGAGGATATTGTATTTATTTCTTATTTAAGTTATTAGAACAATATATTCAACACCCGAGGTTGAATATATTGCTACGGCGGTCAATTACATCTGTAGTAACAGTCGTATTGATTTTAGGTACGATTTTTACCTATCAAAAATACTTTAAACCACAGAGATATATTCTTACAAATGACAAAGTTAGAACTTCTTTTGATGAGATTTCCTGGCGAATTAGCAGAACTTCTTATGAGTTTGTGCCAAAAGATGTTAAAACCAAAAAGTCGGAATTAAATACGACATTATTAGCTATTGAAAAAAAGGATCTGCCAAAAAAATCTTATGAAATTATTTCAGGTCAGGGTAGAGTAGCGGTTCTTAAAAATAAATTTCAAGACAAAGAGTTTTTAGTCGATGCAAAAACGCCTATGATTTTTAGATTGAATACCTATAATTTCCCGGGTTGGAAAGCTTATCTAGGTAATCAGCAAGTTGAAATAAAAGATGATAATGATTTTAGATTAATAACAACTAACATCCCTATAGGTAGACAAACTATTAAATTTACTTTTGAAAATACAGCTGTTCGAAATACTGCAAATTTTATATCATTATCCGCCTTTGTATTTACTTGTTGGGTATTATTTAAGAAGCTCAAAAAGGTAGATGGTTGATTTGTTACCGGGTTTATCATATTTCCTGATAAATTTAAGAGGCCATTCTTGAGGAAAGTCTTTTTTTTGGGCAAATACGACATAGATATGTTTTTTATCCAGTTCTTTCTGATTTTCAAATAATGCTTTTTCATCCAAAGGCCAGTAGCCTTTGATAAATATTTTGTCACCCGGTTTTGTAAATACATCCAATACGTCACCGATTAAGCCGAAGTTACCTTCGGCAAGAAGAATTACTTCTTTATTTTTTGACTTTTCCCGTGCAAAGTCGACGATTTCCCTGGCACCTATTCCGACTGTTGCCCCTTCGACATATTGGCCCCTATCAATCTCGGGAAAGGGAATTATGGCATAGTCAAATAAAATCGTGTAATTGTATAAGGAAAAAAAGACTATTAGTAATAGTGAAGGAATAATGTATTTCTTGATATTAGAGAGATAATAAGCTGATAAAATTACAAAAATACTTCCGAAAAATATCAGATATCTGGGAAAAATAACTTTAGATAAAAAGGCTATCGTAAGGAAAGGAATCAAAATCCAGGAAACAAAGTATAAACAAAGATTTTTATCTTTTTTGAATAATTGCCAAAGACCGATAGCTGCAAAAATAATTAAAATAAATCCTGACTCGTTAATTGTATATTCAGGAATAATTTGGATGTTGTGCCAAAAATTAGCGAACGGGTTTTTCAAAAACTCGTCAAAAGTCATAATAAATGTAGTATTTTTAAGAGCCACATAATGAAAGAACGGTGATAGACGCTGCACATTATAAATTACTAAGGCTAAGACAGATGAGATTGAAAATAGTAAATAGTAGTTAATTGCTTTAGAAATAATTTTTTTTACATTCTTTTCAAAAAAAAGAATGGGGGATAGGGTGGAAAGTGCAAGGAATATTCTTACTGACGATTTGGCCAAAAGCGAGAAACCTGTTGCCAGTCCGAATAATAAAGCCGTGTCAAGCCTTCTGGTTCTTGCCAGAAGAACTGAAAGGAAAAATATCCAGATAAAAGCTGCGTTTACTCCTGAATCAACTAAAGCGAGCCGGTCGTAAAAAAGAAAATAAGGCGTAAAAACATAAATAAAACTTCCAATTAATGCCGTTTTTTTGTTGAACAGATAATAAAGAAGTGTAAATATTCCAATTAATCCTGCCAATCCGGTCGCAACCGAAAATAGTCTGCCTGCAAGAAGAGCATTTTCCGGAAAAAGCTTTAGAAAAGGAATAGTCCCCCAGGTTTGTAAGGGTTGTTTACCATCGGTAAGTGAAACAAATCTCCAGGAGGCATCATGCCAGGCTACCTTGGCCCAGTGAATATAAATTCCTTCATCGGAAAAAATAGGAAACTGATCAAGATTATATAGTCTTGTTAAGAAATAAATAAAGACGAGAAGAAAAATAAATAGCAAATCTTTTCTACTAATATTTTTTTTAATCCACGAAATTATTCCAAAAATATCAAACATATTTTAGATTATTATACTACCGTTTAAAGAGATAATATGAATTAAAGTTTTTTATTAGTGTAAAGTGCTTATTTTCCCAACTTGAATTTAAATCATCATTGCGGATAGCTAAACAGGTATTTTTAAAAAGCTGTAGTAGTTTATCTTCCAACAGATTTTTGTCATAAAAAAAATTTACACGTTTTCCAAAATAGTAAACAATTGAGGGATGATCTCCCCATTGTTTAGTGGAAGCGATAGTTAATCCCAAATTTTCGATAGTTTTGGTTGCTTCGCGGGTTTCTTTTCCGACCAGAAAAGTTAACGAATCGCAGCGATCTTTAGCAAAAAGTGCCAGGCGGTAATAGTCTTCGGGTTTAGAATAGAAGGTAGTGAAGAAGTTGGTTTTGATAAAGTTTTGATGAAAAATAAAGGCAATTATCAAAAGTGTCACTGTCATTCTGAGAAAAAGCGAAGGATCTAGCGAACGGAGTGTGCGTTTTACACTGCCGCTAGATTCTTCACTGTGCTTCGCTCCGTTCAGAATGACATGAAACGGATAAACGGCAAGAAAGGCGAACTGGGGAATAGCAGGATAGAGATACCAGAAGATTTTGGTTTTGGTTAGATTGAGGAAGACAAACCAGGGCATTAAAAAAAGCGAATACAAAACCCAATCGTAGTTTTTATGCTTCGCCAGGTACAGGACTGTACCTGGCTTCGCTAGATTCTTCGCTGCGCTCAGAATGACTAAACCGAGTCCGATAAGCGATGGCCAGAAGAAGAATCCAAGTTGTTCATGAATAAGGTCGATATAGTAGGTTCGTTGGCCGAAGTGCGATTCGATTGACGCGGTCACTCGCTTGAAGTGCGTTTCAACAATGTGTTGTTGCCAAAACTGCTCTTTAAAGACCAATAGCATAACTAAATACCATATTGATAACAGGCTAATCTGAATAAATATCGTTCGTATCCCCGTCTGTATATTGATTAGAGTTTTAGATTGTTCTGACAGTATTTTTTTATTAATTTTCAGGATGAAAAAACGATATAAATAATAAATCAATAGAATCACGACAGGGTAGAGGCCAATGAGAGATTTGGTCAGAATAGAAATAGTAAGGAAAAATAAACTTAACCAAAAATGTTGAACGAATAACAGATATCCAAGCCACCCGATAAGCAGAAACACGTCTAAGTTCACAATTTGTGAACGTTGAAGGAAGATTGGGGTGAATGAAGTGATTATTACTGTTAATGTTGCTATAAGTCTATTGCTTGCCTTAAGAAAAACTAGATAAATAAAAACCAGGGCGACAATAGATATAAATAACGAAGTAAGTCGTAGAGATATCTCCGGTTGTAAAAAAGGAGTCAATTTCATTATTACTCCAAGGAAAAGAAAGGGAAGCGGTGGTTTATCAAGCCAGGCTTTGCCTTGCCAGAGCGGTACAAAGGATTTTTGTTCGATCATTTCTTTAGCTACTTGCACATTTATAGATTCGTCCCAATCGAAAAAAGGTGTAGGGTGAGAAACAAATTTGTAAGCAGTAAAAGAGAAATAAAAAGTCAGAAATATTATTAATAGCAGGTGTTGTGTTAAGAGTTTCATAAAATCAAAATTTAAAAATAGATATTTTTCTATGAATTATTTTACTTATATAAATTGCAATTAAAATATTTAAGGGGACAAATAATAGTAGTAAATATCTGGGGTAAATCGGAGTTACAAACAAAAGTAGGTTATAAATAATCAAAAAACTAAACATGAAAATAACAAGATCGTTTTTTTTATATTCTTTGCTAATGACTAGATAATAAGCTGAAAATAAAGCTAAAATAAATATAATAGGCCAAAAGAATGACCAATATTGATAATGAATGATCGGGTAACCCTCACTCCAAAATCTATAGCGATTAAAAAAAATTAAACTTAAATAATTACCAAGCAGTTTTGTTATGTCTATTGTCGAACTGGAGTAAAATTGCAAAATCCATTTTTGGACTCCCAAAAACCCCCGAAAACTCCCACCATACATGAAAAAACCTACATAGGTAAACATATAGACTGCCAATGAAATAACATTTAAAAATGTTAACTCTATAAAGGATTTAATCATTCTGGTTTTTGAAATTAAAAAGTAAAGAACTAAGGTGAGATTGATAATTAAAAAACTTAATAAAAAGAATTTAGTAGAAATAAAATAACCAAAGGCAAGTCCGCTAGAAAAAAAATAAATTCTTGAGTTGGTTTTTCTGTAGACCATAAATAATATGATAAAAAGTAAAAGGAAAAGGAGTTGAAAAATATCCAACTGCGGAGAATGAATGATTTGATCGGTAAATAATGTATTTAAAGTTGTCAATAGAACACCTAAAGATGAGGCAAAATTTGATTTGGTAGAAAAGTAGATTAGATGATAAATAACAGCCAGACTCAGCAAAGTAAAAATCAGAGACGCAACTCTTTGATTATTAAATAAATAAATAGAGGCTCCAATAAGATATTTACCCAATGGGGGAACTTCCGGTGCAAGATGTATAGGGTTTAGCCCTTTAATATATTTAAATCCGGCATAGGCATACAGATCTTCATCAGAGATGACATTTTTGGAATGAGGTATTGCCCACTGAGAACTATAATATTTTTTTTCAAATTGGGAAAAGTTAAATTTTTTTGAATAAAGTTGCTTATTAAGAATAATTATCGTTAATAAATAGATAAAGGAAAAAAATAAAATCAAATTTCCCCAGTTTTTTCCCATAGTTTGAGATTTAAAATTCTTTGAATTGATCCGTTAAGTTCAAATGCCTTGGTAAAAACCACTTTCTGATAAAGAAAATAAGTCCGGAAATCATATAAGGATGATAATGCAAAAAGTACTAGTAAAAAAAGAATTACATGTAGTAAAAGCGTTTTAGATTTTTGTTCAGATTGAAATAGGTAAATCAAACCGTTCCCTAAAAAATAGATTGAGGGAATAATGGCCGTATATGTTCTTAAGCTATTTGGGTTTTCTGCAGGGTATGTGAACAATGCCGGAATTAAACTCAAAATAAAATAGGAGAGAAAAAACTGATTATAGTAATTTTTAAGGTGAATTAAGGCTACCAGAAAACCAAAAAGAAAGAACGCTCCGGTAACTGGATTAAAAAGAGCTTTACCGGGGTAGTTATGTCTGCCGTTAAGATCGCCGGAGTGAGTAAACATATATCCCAGTTTAATTGTATTCAATCCCAAGTAGGAAACTTTTTCTTTAATAGTTAATTTTTTATCTGCAATAAAAAGTTGCTCCTGTATTCTTAGATCTTTATCTGTGGCAAGATAGGTAATAAGAGAAGAGCTGATAAGAATGAAAGTGGTAGTAAATATTAAAAGATTTCTTTTTAGTAATCGTTTCGGAGAATAAAATACTAAAAATCCTAAAGGCAAAAGAAAAAAAATCCTTCCGGGATAATAGGAAAGGAAGGCGAGGCCGGAAAAAACCGTTGAAATAATTAGATTTTTTACGTCATTCCGGTCCCTCGATTTTCCCCGCTCGGGATTATAACTTGTCCGGAATCGTGGTTCAGAACTACGATTCTTGACGCGCTCGTTCCTCGCTTGCCAGAATGACGACTGCACAAACTTTATAAAAAAATAGATAGAGCAGAGTTCCAAAAACAACAAAAAAGTTGCTTCAAAAGAAAAACGGGCGAAATTAAAATACCAGCGGGAAGAAATTAAGATAACAGATAATAGAAATGGGATAAAAGAGCTATTAAGAAAGCTATTTGAAAAATATTTTATTTTTGTGAAAACCAAGCTGGTAATTAAATAAAAGATTAAAATATTTAGTACTCCAAATAGTGCTGATGGCAATCTCAGGGCAAAATTAGTCAGCCCGAAAATTTTGATAGAGCTAAGAATAATATAGAAGTAAAGGGTTGAGTGCCCAGTGGCTAACCGGCTGTAGGGAGTGTAGGGTTTATTTTCAAGATCGAGTGCCAGTCTGGTAAATTCTACTTCGTCCCAGGAAAGTTTTTTTGGAACCTGGTTAAATTGGAAAAAAATAATAGATAATGAAATGCAAAGTAAAATTAAAAGCTCTATAATTGTTTTTTTCATTATGTTTACTTTGTCATTCCGGACTTGATCCGGAATCTATTCAATTCTGGATTCCCGCCTTCGCGGGAATGACAATGAGAGGATCAATATTTGTGTAATAAATCGTAATATTTAATTTTTATAATATCTTTCAAAGTCTCAATAGAATCAGAAATGAAATTGACATTTTTTGTTTCTACATGAAGCCAACTTACAGGAATTTCCTTAACTTTATAGCCTATTTTTAGGGCAATAAACAAAAATTCCAGATCAAATCCGGCGGTAACAGAAGATCCTTCAGCTTTTCTTTTATCGTGGAAAACCTTCAGCCGGCTGACAATATTTATTCCGGCCTCCCGCTTAAAAATTTTAAATCCACATTGCGTGTCTTTGATTCCCCTAAGTCCAATCAAAAGATCCCGGATAATTATAAATCCGACTGCCATTATTTTTCTTAGATGAGGTGCACCTTTACGCTTATTGTTTCTTGAACCTATTACGACGTCATATGTGTCAATTTGACCTATAAGTTTTTCTGACTCTTCTATGGGAGTAGCCAAGTCTATATCGGAGAACATTACTAAGTCCCCATTGGCTTTTTCAATGCCTGTAATAATGGCGAACGCTTTTCCCTGATGTTTGTTTTCGACTAATCTGAATTTAGTAAATTGGTTTAGATACTTCTCCCTAATTATTTTTTTAGAATGGTCGTTTGACCCATCATCTACAATCATTATTTCAAGGAATTTTTCGTCGTTTTTTGTGTAGTTTCCGATTTTATCCAGTACTCCTTTTTGGATGTTGGCTTCCTCGTTGTAACAAGGAATAATGAGGGAAATATGCATAATTTCTAATATCTAATTTCTAATATCTAAACTATTATTGTGGATTAATTTGTATATTTTTACTCCTTCAACAGTCCATATTTTATCAACTTCGGCATCTTTAAAGCTGGCGATTTGCCATTGCGGATTGCCCAGGACCTGGCAGTCTTTTTCGAAACAAAGAACATACAGCTCCAATGGTTCTTGAAGTGTGTCCGCAGGCAGGGGTCTTTTTCCTTTTATTTCCAGGTAGTATCTGATGTGTCCGTCGGTTTCAACATAAGGTAGAGCTATAGTTTGGAATGGTATTTGCGGAACTTTTTGCAAGATGCTTTCGGCTATAATCTCAGCTTTTTTTATCTGGTTATTACCTTTTGCATAAAATAGATACGATAAACTTTTTAGGTTTAAAAAAATATAAGCTAGTACGACAAATAAAAGGGCTAATAATTTTATTAACTTAGTTTTTAAAATATTAGTTATTGTCCAAGCTAAAAGCAGAAAAAAACTGAAGTAAATAGAATTATAGTAATGAGGATTTCGGATAGTATTGAAAAAGCTAAAAAAGAAAAGGTATGAGATAAAAACTAACAAATTGATATAAATAAAAAGATATTTTTTGAATTGGAATTTCCTAAAAATAAAAATAATAAAAGCTGCGGTGATCAAAAAAGCCAGGTAAGTGTTGAAGTTTATTTGAAAAACGTAGGAGTAAAAAGATTTATTTGTTTCTAAAAATCTCGCAAAGAATTGTCCACGGTCGGTCGGATTACCTACCAGGAAAAAATTAAAAATATTTCTGGTGTTCAGAAAGTTATGGCGAAGGTCAAAGATAAGAAGGGGAAGTGAGAAGAAGAGGAATGAGCCAAAAGATAATGTTAAATTTATAATGTCATTCCGGTCCCTAAAGGGATTGTAACTCGTCCGGAATCGTAGTTCATTTTGGACAACGATTCTGGACGCGCTCGTTCCTCGCTTGCCAGAATGACGAATAAAATAATAAAGATAAATAGAGGTTATCGGAAGGAATAATAGAATAGCTAAGTGGTGGAGTTGAATAGAGAATGATAGAAAGGCTCCGAATAATAGTGCATGTAATTTATTTTTTTGCGCTAATGTTTTATAAAAAAAATAAATGGTCAGAAATGAAAAAACAGGAAGCAAATTGGGATTCCAGGAGAAGCGGGAAAATTGGACATTAACAGTAGAGAAAGACGCAAAAACCAGAAAGACCAAAGCGGTTAAATAATTAATTTCTTTTTTTATTACAAAATAAGAAGTGATAATACCGCCAATACTTATAAAAGCAACTCCGAAAGCAGGTCCGACAGGATTAAAGTTAAAAAGTAAAAGAAACGGCGAGATCAGATAATAATAAAAAGGGCCTAAGAAAATTTGTCCTAAAGAGCTTGGGGCTCCGATAGCCGGAAAATGCTCCAAAGTTACGATTCTTTTTATAATAATTGCATCCCTGCCCTGGTCTCCTAAGAATGTTACAAATTCCCCGAATTTATAAAAACGCAGGATTATAGCCAACATTATTACAAGTACTGGTAAAATTACTCTAATGTTTCGAAACATATTTTCTTATTTTACCAGGAACCATACGATTCCTGACATGGCCAGGAACAAGACTGTTTCTGGCTTGTTGGCCGTAATCGGGATTGTTTTGATAAGTACGTTTGTTTATTGGTCACCTTTTTTATTTAGGGCTACATTTTGGTTTGGTCTGACAATACCAAAATCAGACTTTCTCTATATTTATAGTCATTATGACGGGCCTTTATATGCGGTTGCAGCAAAAACTCTCTATATTCCGTCGCTAATCGAGAAATTTATTCTGCCTATTTCTTATGATGTTAAGTATTTTTCTGCCCATCTTCCTTTATATCCGTTGCTTGTCCGTCTTTTTGCTCCAATTTTTAACTATTCTAAATCAACTATCGTTGTTAACGTCAGCGTAACAATGGCTCTTGCCGTATTTTTTTATTATTTAGTTAAACAGTTTAAGTTAACTAAGTCTCCTTTAGTGCTTACATTTGTGTTTTTAATGTTGCCAAGATTTTTGATCGTCAGATCGGTAGGAGCGCCTGAAAGTCTTTTTATTCTGCTTATTTTATTATCATTATTCTTTTTTGAGAAAGGAAAATATTTATTAGCAGGAATATTTGGAGGATTGGCAGCAATGACAAAAACACCCGGTGTACTTTTGTTTGGAGCATATTTATTGGTTTTTGCTGAGAAATATTTTAGATATTTACGTCATCCTGAAATAATTTCAGGATCTGTTTCTAAAAATCAGATGCTGAAACGAGTTCAGCATGACATGTGGTTTAATTGGCAATATCTTTATTTGTTATTAATCCCTATAGGGTTGATACTTGTCTTTTTTCTTTACCAAATCCAGTACAAGGATTTTTTTGCCTATTTTCACTCCGGTGATAATATACATCTGGTTTCACCATTTGCAGCTTTTAATTACGATGCTCAGTGGGTAGGAACAGCCTGGCTGGAGGATATTTTCTTTTACTTTTTTTTCTATCTTATGGCGGTAGTCTGGTTAAAAGATATGAAGTATAGAAGTTTTTTTTATTTCAGTTTGATCTTTTATGTGGCAACCGTTTTCGTTCAGCACAGGGATATTAGCCGTTACAGTTTGCCTTTGTGGCCCTTTGCAGTAATAGCCTTCGAGAGATTTTTTACAACTAAGAAGTTTTTATTAACCTTAATTATATTATTGCCTGCTATTTATCTATACGCCTGGAATTTTAGTTTAGAGAATGTAATGCCAATCTCCGACTGGACCTCCTTCTTTTCAAAATAATATTTAGTAAATCTAAAAAAAGTCATAAACTCTGTTTGCTAATGAAGATTTTGAAATTCATTGGGTGTTAATTTAACATCATTATGAATTAAGAGAGGGGAAAATTTGCTGAATCGAAGTCAATACTGTCTTTATAATCTTTATCTTCTTCTGCTACTTTAAGACATAATTTAATAGCCTCTTTGATATTTTTTTCAGCATCTTCATAAGTAGATCCCTGTGAGTGACATCCGGGAACAGCAGGGCAGTCAGCTACATATATACCGTCTTCGTCCTGGGTGATTACTACATTAAAATTGAGATACTTTTGGTTTTTCATATTTACTATTTTACTATAATTGTTTATCAACTTAAAGACTAAATCAGAGAAATTTTTTACAACCAAAAAATTCCTATCGGTTTTAATCCTGTTTTTGTCGGCTATATATTTATATGCGTGGAACTTTAGCTTGCAGAATGTAATGCCGGTTTCAAACCGGTCTTCTTTCTTTTCAAAATAGGATTTATAAAGCATATCGAGTAAAAGTTATAAACTTCTTTAGCTCCTGTTCTCCGATTAATTTTATCCTGTCTTAATATTCTAAATTAATCTTTTAAATTGTATTTAGTTTAATTTCTTGCAGCTTGCTGCGGAAACCGTGTAGTCATCCTGAGGCGATTAGCCGAAGGATCTAGCGAAGCGTTTTTTACGCTCGTTTCACTCGCTAGATTCTTCACTTCGTTCAGAATGACAGGATGTGTGCTTAAAATTTGCAACAGATACCTAGCAGCTTGCTGTGGGGTTCATCATTCTTAATCGATCTATAACTATAAAGTATTGTTGGTTATTATAGATAATATTCAGCTATAATATTAAAGAAAAATTAGATTTACCTTTTTAAATATATTAAACAAAGGAATATGAATAGTTTTATTTTCGAACCAAATCCACAATCAGTTTCAGTTACAGAGAGTTGGTTGATGTCAAAACCAGCAATAGAGGTTAAAATGAATCAGGGTGGAAAATTTGCAAGCGAAGGTGAAATATTATTTACAGGCGGATTTAATGGATGCCAAGCATTAATTCTAAGAATTGAAGAACTTCAAAATCAAATTAGAGGTTATTTAAGTCATTCGCATACTAAAAGATCATTTAGCGATAAAATTATATAAGAATTAAGAGCAAACTTACATTTACCTGATTTAGGAGCAGTATACGCAAATATTCTTTTTCCAGGTAGTGTCCATGGGGAAAGTATTAGGGCATTAGATCAGGAGAATGAATATTTAAGTCAACAGGTAAAAAAACTTTTTGGAAGTAAGCTGCAATCTATAAGCTCACAAAGATATTCGATTCAGGAAGGTCAAATGTGGGGAGTTAATGCATATAGGCTTGCATATAATGTTGTGGGAAATATGTGGGTATTCAGAGAGGGAGAAAACACAACTCATGGTTATTCCGGGTTATTAAACCCAAAGGCTTAGAATAATAAGTTGAAACTCCCTGCTTAATATTTAATATCAAAATACTTACTTGAAGTTAAATAAAAGTTATAAACTTCGTTCGCTACTGTCAACTTCTTTAAAGGTGATTTTGGGCATAGATTTTTCATTCAGGTTTAGTCTATAATTATTTAATGCTTAAAATTCTAAAGAAAAGGTGGTATTTATTTGTTTTTATTTTGATAATAGTTGCTTCAGTTATTTATCAAAAGAAAACAGTTCAGTTAAAAGCAGATAAGGAAAAATCTACTTATATTGTTAAAAGACAGACGTTGAGGGATGATCT
>Ga0155835_126_pt1 | contig 69732 bp, 79 predicted proteins | sample RifCSPlowO2_01_FD_107489 | JGI IMG/M metagenome (GOLD analysis project Ga0155835, IMG submission 107489) | Candidatus Roizmanbacteria bacterium RIFCSPLOWO2_01_FULL_35_13 | reverse complement strand
TTATCCACTTCATACAAAAGGATAATATGAAGATTAGACTATTACAAGAAAGAAATCGTACTAAAAATTCCACACATTAGTTCCATTTAGCCGATCTGTTACTGACTTCATATTTTGCATATAGTATCAACTCCTCTCTCTAGAGTTTGTTTACGAATTATTAATGAGTAAATACAAACTCTTGAGTCCTCCTAAGTTCGCTCTTTGTGACGACGAGCAAACCCGCCTGCCTCGTTATGCAAAGCATTGCGGGCAGGTAGCGATGAGTTAAATTACAAAGTGGGAACAGGAGGACAGATATTAAAAATTGTGATTAATCTCACAATTTTAAGAATAATAAAAATAAATAGTTATTGCAATCGATAATTCTTAAAAACATTTAAAATATCTCTTTTTATCCCTTTTGGAATTTGAAAACCATCTACCTCATTTTTGGTTATCCATCTAAAATCCTCCAATTTATTTTCCAATACAATTTTTTTACTGGATTTCACCTTACACATAAAATGCGCACCGTGAAAATATTTACCTGAATTTTTAAATACGTCCTCTCCTATCCACTGAAAACTGACCACCGACAAACCGACTTCTTCTTTTACCTCTCTTTTCAAAGCGTCAACTACATGCTCATCCTGATGTACTTTTCCACCCGGCACTACCCACATCCCGGCGTCAATTTGCTCACTAGAAGATTTCTTCACGATAAGTATTCTATTTTTAGAGTCGATTATAAAAGCCGCCAGACAGTAGACGATTAAATATTGTTCATACATGTTGATATAATAATACAAAAATGAAACAAAAAATATTATTTTTAATTTTATTTCTCGCTTTATTAGGAATAATTGATTCCGGATACCTGACGTATGAACATTACGCGAAAACAATTCCGCCCTGCTCAACCAATGTTTTTATTGACTGCAGAAAAGTATTAGGCAGTCACTACTCGTATTTTTTTGGAATTCCTTTGGCCTTGATTGGATTAATCCATTACTTAATATTATTTTTTATCAGTTTAATCTCTTTAAAAACGAAAAGTAAAATATTTAGTTATTTAGTTATCTTGCAGTCAACCATAGGAGTCTTTGCTTCCATCTACTTCATGTATCTTCAGTTAATTATTATTAAAAGTCTTTGTCTTTATTGCACTTTTTCAGCGATTATCAGCTTTATTATTTTTAGCTTAGTCATGATTTTCATGCGAAAAGAAAAAAGAGAGATTTTGTTTTATTTTTTTGGTTTTTCTTATCAAAATTTCTTGCGAAAAATATTTTTTCTAATAGATCCGGAATTTATTCACGAAAGGATGTTGGACAACGGCGAATTATTGGGGAAGCTCACTCCGGTAAAATATTTAGTCAATAGAATTACGCGCTATAAAGACAAAAGTTTGCAGCAAAAAATCGCCGGTTTAACTTTCGAATTACCTGTCGGGTTGGCAGCCGGATTTGATTACGAAGCAAAGCTCCCCTTAATTTCTTCTGCATTAGGTTTTGGTTTTCAAACAATTGGAACGATAACTAATATGCCTTATGAAGGCAATCCCAAACCAAGACTGGGTCGTCTTCCAATGTCAAAATCACTAATGGTAAATAAAGGATTTAAGAATCCAGGCGCCGATTCAATTATTAAAAGACTTGCCCTGAGCGGTGTCGAAGGGTTTGATATCCTGATCGGAATTAGTATAGGGAGAACAAACTCCATAAAATTATCAACTTTGGATAAAAGTATTGAAGATATTGTCACGGCCTTTAAAAAATTCGAGAGATCTAAGGTCAATAATAGTTATTATGAACTAAATATTAGTTGCCCAAATATTATTCATGGTGGTGAAATCAGTTTTTATCCACTTCGTAATCTTTCTCAACTTTTATCGGCGGTGCAAAAATTAAGAATAAAAAAGCCTATCTTCATCAAAATGCCGATCGAATTATCCAATAATCAAACACTAAATATTCTAAAGGTAATTTCAGAATATAAATTAACCGGTGTCATAATCGGCAATCTGCAGAAAAACAAAAACGATCCGACGTTAGTAAAAGAAGAGGTCAAAATATGGAAAGTAGGCTATTTCAGCGGTAAACCGACTTTTAACCGCTCCAACGAATTAATTAAATTGGCTTATAAAAACTTCGGTAAAAAATTAGTCATCATCGGCTGTGGCGGAATTTTCTCAGCTGAAGATGCCTATACTAAAATCAGGCTTGGCGCTTCATTAATTCAGTTAATTACGGGTATGATCTATCAAGGCCCTCAATTAATTCCCCAAATTAATCTTGGATTAATTGACAAATTGCAGAAGGACGGATTTAAAAATATTGCGGAAGCAGTAGGTACTGATGTATAATTCGATCATGAAAAGAACTTTTTTTATTCTTCATGGTACGGACGGAAATCCTCTCGGAAATTGGTTTCCTTGGCTAAAACAAGAACTTGAAATAAAAGGAAATAGCGTAATTGTTCCACAATTCCCAAATCAGCAAAACGATTCTCTGGAAGCACGTTTAAAAATATTGGATAAGCATAAAAAACTTGTTGACGAAAATACCGTTTTTATTGGCCACAGCCGTGGAGGACTGTTTTTACTTCGCATCTTGGAAAAATTAGATAAGCCGGTATTCGCGGCATTTATAGTTTCCGGCTCAGTTGGAATAAAACCTTATACTTTTTATGAATCTGGTTTCAAATTTGCACATGGTTATGGATTCGATTGGAAAAAGATTAAATCAAATGCGCAGCATTTTTTCGTATACCATTCAGATAACGATCCCTATACCTGTTTAGATAATGGCAAAGAAATAGCAAAAAGGCTCGGAATCCAACTAACTTTCATTTCTGGAGCCGGACATTTTAATAAAAGAAGTGGTTATGCTAAATTTGATAAAATATTGTCAGACATAGAAAGTATTTTAGTATGAAAAAACTTGTTTCGACTAACCCAGCAAAAAATTATGAAGTAGTCGGATCTGTCAATGTTTCTACATTGCAAAAAATAAAGAAAAAAGTTAAAGAAGCTAATGATGCAAAACTTGCATGGAAAGAACTTGGAGTGAAGAAAAGAATTCAAATGCTACAACCAATATATCAGGAATTCAATAATAGAAAAAAAGAAATTGCAGAGCTTACTTCAAAAGAGATAGGGACACCTGTTCATAATGTCTTAGAAGATCTTAATTGGGACGAAGAATATTTCAGATGGTTTCTTGAAAACGGGGAAAAATATTTAGCTGATGAAACAACCTACAAAGATAGTAAACAGTTCCATAAAGTCGTTTGCGAACCTCTTGGCGTCGCGGCAGTAATTGTTCCTTGGAATTTTCCTTGGGGAAATTTTATGTGGGGAATAATTCCTAACCTAATAGCAGGCAACACGGTAATTTTAAAACATTCTGAAGAATGCCCTTTAACCGGTAAATTATGTGAAAAAATAGTTAGAAAAGCAAAGCTACCAAAAGGAGTTTTTTCAGAAGTCTATGGCGATGGAAAAATCGGTGAACAACTGGTGGATCAAAATGTAGATCTTATCTGGTTTACCGGTAGCTCAAAAGTCGGAAAATTTCTTTACAAAAAAGCAGGAGAAAAATATATAAAGGCAATTCTGGAGATGGGCGGTTCAAATCCGGCAGTTGTTTTTGAGGATGCAAACATAAATGAAATTATTGACAGGCTGTATGCAAAGCGTTTCGGAAATTGCGGACAGACCTGTGACGCCTTAAAAAGACTTCTTGTTCATAAGTCGCTGTTTGACAAAACCGTAAATAAACTAAAAGAATTAGCGGAAACAAGAATTGTGGGAGATCCCGAAAATGAAAAAACCCAAAAGGGTTCATTGGTGGCTAAAAGACAACTTGAATTACTTGAATCTCAGGTCGAAGATGCAATAAAAAAAGGAGCGAAAATTGTCACTGGAGGTAAGCGTCCAAAAAATCTGAAAGGAGCTTATTATTTACCGACAATATTAACAAACATTAAAAAAAATATGCGGGTTTGGAATGAGGAAGTTTTTGGTCCCATGCTGATAATCGTTCCGTTTGAATCTGAAGAAGAAGCAGTAAATCTAGCTAATGATACAAATTATGGATTGGGAACACAAATTTATACAAGTAATAAAAAAAGAGCCAGTCGCGTAGCAAGCAGAATTGAAGCTGGAACAATTGACATAAATTCTGGGAATCACTGGCTCACTTGTACTCCATTTGGGGGGTATAAAGATTCAGGTATGGGAAGAGAACACGGTGCAATCGGCTTTCGTGAACTTTGCCAAATAAAAGTAATCGCCTCAGATTAAAATACGAATACTTTGATAAATATACTGGATTCCCATTTTCATGGGAATGACATAAGAAAAATACTTTTGCTACAATAATAGTCTATGATGGGGCGAACACATGATCTGGCAACATTCACCGCAATCAGCTATGTAGTGGCGACTCAACCTCCACAAACCATTACCTTAGCGACGGGAATTACGGCTTTATTAGTCGGAATTGTCGGAGGTCTGACACCGGATATTGATCAACCCACCGCCGATCTCTGGAGAAAATTGCCGGCCGGGTCAGTAATCGGCCGGATCTTTTATCCTTTCCTAGGCGGTCACCGCAACATCTCACACTCAATTATTGGTATTTTATTTTTCGCCTGGCTTTCCAAATTTATATTTGCCAAAATCGGCCAGATTCTGTTAGTCGATATGAATATTGTCTGGTCAGCGTTTATGATCGGATATATTACTCATCTGATTATGGACACATTAACTCAGGAAGGAGTCCCCTGGCTTTTTCCGATACCGTTTAAATTCGGATTTCCTCCATTAAGATTTTTAAGGATAAGAACTGCGAGCTTTATGGAAAAATCAATGATTTTTCCCGGACTGCTTTTTTTGGACGCTTATATTTATTACCGCTATTACGATAAATTTATTGATCTTCTTAAACACTACATAAAATAAGAGTGAATAAACTAATGCTACAGAATTACAACCATTTTGAAATAATTTCTACGAGTTCCTTTTCTTTTCCGGTAAATCCGTGATCGGCGCCGTTGATTATTTTAAAGGTAAAAAGGCCGGGGTGGCTGCATTCTTTTTTTAAGACATTCACACAGTCTGAAACCAGAGCCGGACTGTATTCGTCGCTGCCACCGTAAATCATTAACGTTTGTTTTTCTAGCGTTTTGAATTCTTTAAACAGTCGTTTATTGCCAAGTCTCAAATTGTGTAGATAGTCGTCAAAGGGAAAAATATTATAATTACCGTCAGGATTTATCGTATCGTAAAGAGACTGGTAAGAAATAAGCGGGTCAGCAATAATATTTTGCGGTACAAAACTTCTGCCTTGTCCTTTTTGAATCTCTTCTTTGCATTTATTAAGCATTTCAGCAAAAATCTTTTTATCACTTTTAAAATAAAAATTAAGGTAAACCGAGACATCATCTCCTCCGCTGATTAAGATATATTTTGAGATAAGGTTTTTTTCTTTTGCCTGGGATTTATAATAATTGTAAACAACGATTTTATTAGCACCCGTTGAAACACCGGCTAAATAAAATGTCTTATAACCTATATCTCTTAGGAAATCCACAGCTCCATCAATATCATATATGCATTCATTAATCAGTTCATAAGTCATTCCGTATGGAATTCCTTCTTCTTTATCTCCGACTTTTTTCTTTAATTTTTTAATCCAGTGGGCACCCCTGTTATTAAACGGAAAAAAAGCTACTCCAATTTTATTCAAATACTCGCCGCATAATTTCATTGTTTCTGGACTATAAAATATCGATGCGCTTCCATTGCCGTGCAGATAGATTAAAACTTTATCTGTCTTTTTTTCAGGTTCATACAAAAGTCCGGGTAAAGTGAGACTGTCCGGAGTTTGAAAATTAACTAACTGTAAATTATTTTTCATAAAAAGTATGATAACCCAACAAATAGACTAAAACAAGCCGTTATTAATCCTAGTCCTACATAAATATTAGAATTTTTCTTGGCTTTGGCAAAACCGAATATTGAAAATAGGGAAATCGCCGTATTTGATAATGCCAACCCAAACACAAACGTAAACAATAATAAAATTCCACCAATTCCATGGCCAACTCCTGCTGCGGTTACAAAAAGTAAAACTTGTGTAGGAGTTTCAGCCCCTACCCCGTGAATCATGCCAATTGTAAAAGCAGCTTTCCAGACATTTTTACCCTCTACCTGCTGGAGTTCCTGGTGCTCGTGCTTATGGGGAATTTTATTATGCAAAAAAAGCGATATTTTATTTACAAAATCCAGAACTAAGATCCACCTGCTTTTCAGCTTGAAATTTTTTCCGTATCTTAAAATCGAAATTAAAAGCCATACACCAACCAAAACTAAAGTGATTCCTACGAATTTTTCCATTATCGGATCAACCCAGTCCGGGAGATTAACACCAACAGCAATTGCCGCTAAACCTAGAATAATTACGACAAACGCATGCCCAATTATGTAGAGAAAACCCGAAAATAAGGCTTCGTGTCGATGATCAGACGTGCCTGTTACATCGGTAATTGCAGCAATATGATCCCAATCTATACCGTGTCGAAGCCCAAGTAGTAGAGCTAAAAAAAATACTGACAATTGAGAAAAGTTTATCGACATCGTGATTTAATTTTTAGCGAGTACCTTTTTTAATAGGTCTAATACATTTTGCTTAGCTTCTTCTTCGCTCATACTCCACTTCTCAGCAAGCAATTTAAAATCATCCTCGGTTAAAGATGCGCCTCCTTCTGATATTTTTCCTTTACCCATGTCGTCATCCGGCACTCCGCACCCACAGTTATAACACATATTAGAATCTGTAATGAACTTTTAACTTATTAAAAGTGAATTTTACAGATTCTTATACCCGCCTAAATTCGAAGCATAAGCCGTGTTCGAATAGAACTGACCTGCCCGCAATGCTACGCATAGCGTTGCAGGCGGGAAAGGCGAATGCTGAGAATAGGCGGGTTAGAATCTATACAAAATTACCAACTTTACTCCACCACCACTGTACCAAACATGCTCGGATTCAAATGATCATGATATTTATAGGTTCCGGCTTCTTCAAAAACCAATCTTACTTTTTCTTCGGGTTCAAAATTTCCTAAATTAAGCGGCGGGTAAACCAGATGGGTTGGATGCTGCGCTGAACTGACATCGGCAGTTGCCTGAGTATTATTAGTCCAAACAACCTTAGATCCAACTTTTACATTAACTGTTTGCGGTTCAAAACCTGCGTCTGTTACCGAAACTTTAACGCTTTCTGCCTCATCGCCTTCCTCTACTGTCCCACCATCATTTTCTACCCCTTCGATTCCATCTTCCAACTGCTCTTCATTAACTCCTTCATCTCCTGCCTCAAGTGCGTCTTCCTGATTTTGTACTGCAGGAGCAGTCTTATTCTGATTTTTCGCCAAAACAAATACACCACCCAGAAGTAAAACTCCTATTAAAAATAAAAGCGCTTTATTATTCATAAATTAATCACCCGCCTTTCATTATTTTGCATATTCAATTATACCTATTTACCTGCTTTCAAAACAACTTCATTCTTTCTCCATTTAAAAAAAACTGTGTTACCAACCAAAAGAGCTAAGATTAAGGAGTCGGGTATAAAAATGAAAGATTGATATGATACTAATATGGCAAACAGAGCTACAAAAATTCCAAAAATAATTTGTGATTTATGATTACTGGGAGTTGTCATGGGCTCAGGCAACATCACAAAAGAAAAAAATATAACAGTCGGGTCAAAAATAGTCAAAACTCCGGCAAAAAAGTAATTATATAAATTATATATTAACAAAAAAGAGGCTATTATTTTTAAGCGTCTCATCTTTATCGCAGACACATAAAATGGTAATAGAAGAATCGCAAAATTTATAATTGCCGGAATATTATTCAATTTCAGTTGTTGCCATGCAACTCCCCACCAGGAAACAATATGATTAAATATCAATCCGCCTACAAATAAACCAAAAACCGCCGGATTGAATATATGTTTTTTATTGATCCTGATAAACTGTTTCGCTGATAATGCAATGAGGACCGTTATGAATAGCTCTAAGATGGATGCATCAGGAGGTAATAGTAAAAAAATAATTATCCCGGAGACTATGGCGGCAGATGGAAAAAAAGATTCTATCTTTCTGAATCTGACCAAAAGTATATCGCTGACTACGGCAATAAAAAGAGTCAAAACAAAACGGATGAATAACTCTACGGATGGTTGTCTAAGAAATATGGTTGCAGAAATTATAAGCAATGTGAGAACTAACAGCATCTTTGGGGTTTTAAACAGGCGGAGCATATCCAGATAAAATTATATAATATACATTTATACCATGGCAATAATTGCTCGAAAAATTGAGACAAAACTTTTAAAAAAGGAACATGTCGCACTTAACACCTATTCTTTTTATTTTGAAAGACCCAGAGACTTGGATTTTTACCCAGGACAGTTTTTGCGATTATTTCTGAGTATACCCCAATCCTCAGACAGGGGTAACGGAAGATTTTTCTCAATTGCTTCTTCTCCATCGGAAAAGCAATTTCTCATGATTACGGTACGGATCCGTGACAGCGACTTTAAACAAACTTTGTTGAATCTTAAAGTAAATTCAAAAGTTCAGATGAGTTTGCCATACGGATCTTTTATATTAAATCCCGAAGAAACAATTCCTCATGTTTTGCTTGCCGGAGGTATTGGCATTACTCCCTTTCGCTGTATGGTCCGTTATACCGCAGATTCAAACCTCAAAATTCCAATTACGCTTTTGGTTTCATCAAGTGTTGTGGAAGATATTGTATTTCAGGCTGAATTAAAAGAAATCGCTTCTAAAAAATCCTGGTTTAGATTTATTGAAACTATAACTCAGCCGGAAAATTCAAAGTTACCCTGGCCAGGAAAAACCGGCAGAATTAATAAAAATTTCATAATAAATAATATACCAGGCTATAAATCGTCAATCTTTTACATTGCTGGTCCGCCTTTGATGGTAGATGCTGTGGATAATATTTTAAAAACTTTGGGAATAGACGTTCTAAAAATTAGGAAAGAAAAATTTACCGGGTATTGATCTGATTTTGTTTACCCCAATTAATATTGTTCCAGATTCTTTCGTGGAAAAAATACAAAACGGTGCTCGAAAAATTGGAAAAAAGTAAAACTCCTAAGGCTATGTCATAACGCTTGGTAATTATTACTATAATAAAAAAATCGAAAAACATAACCAGAATGCGAAAACTAAGTGTTTTGACTAAAGATCTTTTATGATGTTCGTAGAATCTAATCATCAGAGAAGGTCGTCTGATTCAGACTTTTTCTTTTTAATATACATCAGTACTCCGCCTGTAACACCAAGAAGTACAATAAGTGCGATAACTGTCAGGATCAAATTAACACTCCTCCCTGCGAAAAATGATCCTGGAGTATTTGTTTCGGGAACCGGACTGGAATCAGGCTGAGTTTCTTCAGCGGGAGGCAAAGGAGGAAGTAGTGATTCCCCATTTTTAGTTGCGGCCATCAGATTGACTTTATTTTCCGTCAGATATTCTTCATTATCATTAACAAACTCTACCGTAGATATTTTTTCGGCTACAGCCGAACTCGGAGAAACAAACTCAATGTAATAGTTAAAAATCGGCAATCTATCAGGGGGGACCGTAAAAAAACCGTTCTCATCGGCTGTCGTTTGGTAATACAGACCATCGGACATCTCAAGTTTTACATTCACGGTTGCATTGGGAATTATATTTCCATTCTTATCTCTGGCAAATCCTTCAACATAAGAAAGAATAGGTTTAAATTCATCATCGCTATCTGTACTTACAGGTTGCGCCGAGACTTTTCTACTTATAACAGATAAAAATCCCCTGACTATACGGTTAAATAATTTTTCGGATGAGTCTTGTGAAAAACCGGAAAAATTGGCTATGTCAACTTTGATAATCTGCATTTTAAGAGATTCGTTTTGAGGAACACTGTCATGAGGAACTAAAATTGTCCAAAAGCCTTCCCTGTCGGCTATTGTCCTTGCAACTTCAGTCTGGCTATTTTTTCCTATCAATGTCACTATGGAAAGAGGGTGTGAAACAGTCCCCTCGTACCGGATATATCTGCCTAGTCTTACTGCGGCAGCAGTCATACTGACCGGATCTGACCTGAAAGGCGGATTTGTTCCCGGATCCAAAGGAATATCCCGATGTTCGGGCACACCCGGTGCTTCGACAATCGGATCACCCGGCTTGTAAATGTCATAATAAGCTTTGTTATAATTCGGATTTAAGTTTGGGGTAGCGGTAAAAGTATGAGTCGATTTGAAGGGAGATACGTAAAATGTTTCCGGATCTTTGCCTTTTATATCGACGAAGAAATTATATATTCCGTCAGCTTCGGTAATTTCAGGATTTGAAAGTCCAGGCATATCGGCAAATATTTTGTTTTTATCCAATAATGTTACCGTAACATTTGAGATCGGCTCCAGGCTTTGACTGTCAAATACACGTCCGAACGGATCCCATCTGATACTGACACAACCCTGCACTTTCGGATCCTGCTGGAACTCAAAAGTTCCATATTGAATCGTACTGCCCTGACCCGGAATTACCTTAGGTTCACTTACTGTTACGCCAAAATAAGCGTAACTGACGTGACCTTGAGGAATTAACATACGTACAATAGTTTGAATCGTATCTCCGGCGGCTTGAATCGGTAATGGTGGTGAAGAACCCGGCGGGATCTCAAGCGCAACCGGACTCAAAGATAGGGTTAAATCAGAACCAAATATAAACTTATCGCTTTCGGGACTTCCTGTACTGCATTTATAACTGGTTCGTCCTGAATTTTTTGGTGGCGGAATACATAAAACAATATAAGTATCCTGAAATGAAGGAAAACCTTTGCCGGTTAAATTTAAGTCAACTGTCTTTGGAGGTCTGGGTGTTTGTTCATTAACCGTACTGGCCTGCAGACATCGCCATAATTGAGCTGAAGACGCTGTATTTGCTTGCGCTTGAACCGTACCAGCATTTTTGTTAGAAATAAATAAGAAGAATAAAAATACAAATATTGTTAAAAATAATTTCTTTATCATACAATTAATATTATACTAATCTAACTTTTGAATCTTGTCAATGACCTGTTAAAATGAAAAAAATTCTTTTACTTTTTATTTTCCTCTTTTTTCTTATTATTCCGCTGATACGGCCTGTATCGGCACAAGCTATACCAGCAACTCCTACTCCTGCCTATGAACCCTGTTTAGGGGCTTGGTGCCCGTTAATTACCGGAATTAACTATACCTGCGCAGCCAGTTTTGCAGACTGGGAGAGAAATAAATCGCAGAATCTGTGGGTCAGCGATCCGGATGTTACAGCATTAGGAAAAGCCGGAGAAAGATCACGGCAGTTTTTATACTGGACTCTTACCCACCGGTCTATTGATAATCATCCGGTTATCTTATCTGTCTGGTCGTTTGCCAGAAATATAGTTTACTTTTTTCTTATCTTAATTGTTGCAATTTTTGGTTTGGGAATTATTATCGGCCAACGGTCAAATTTTAATCTTAAAATTGAAGTCTGGCCTCTTATTTTAAAAATCGGTCTTCTTCTTTTATATGTCACATTTTCTGCAAGTATAGTCTTACTGGTAATACAACTCTCGGACACGATGATGTTGTTTTTTATTGAAAGACTCGGAGTGAAAAATCTTTTTAATATTTTCTTTTTATCTTCTCAGGGAGGCAGCGTAATTCTGGACAGCGAAACCGCTTATAAAACTTTTAAAGGCTGCAGCAATCTGAATATCGAACTTTTGGATTCAGTTAAAACCTCCAAATTTATGGTCCACTTCACCAATATGACCTATTATATGGTCGGCATCATGTTTATTTTAAGAAAAGTGGTTCTCTGGCTGCTGCTTTTTGTTTCACCATTTTTGGCCCTGCTCATGCCTTTTGTTTTTATCAGGAATGCCGGATGGATCTGGATCGGAGTCTTTTTCCAGTGGGTTTTTTACGGTCCTCTTTTTGGACTATTCCTGGGGGGACTCGCTGCAATTTGGGGCTCTCCATCTCATATTCCCTATAATTTTGATTTTTCCCGCGCCAACAAGATAGAAGGCTTTGTCTATCCCACTACTATTAATATTCTTTATGGAGGCCCTGCACAAAAATTGGATCTTTTAAACTCATCTAACTACACGGATACTTATGCCGAATACATAATTGCACTAGTCATGCTTTGGGCGGTTACAATATTCCCGTGGTGGCTGCTAAGAATCTTCAGGGATTACTGCTGTGACGGAATCTATGCAACCAAAAATATTTTGTTATCGATGTACGACCAAATGCGGGGTGGATCGACTCCGTTTGGCCCGGGACCGGTTCCTATCCCTGCTCCTTCAGGTTTGTCTACAGGAACAGCCATGCAGATTCCCAGAGACGACCGGATGCGGACTGTAACAAAACTTGAAACAACCGAAGAAATCAAAAGAACCAGGACCGAAGATATTACACGCTCAATGCAATTCTCAGCGTCCAAACTTACTGATATAGCCAGATTCGAGACTAATAAACAGAATAACGAAACCATAACTAAAAATATTAATTTCCTGCAGAATCCGATGAAGGCCGAGACCCCGACCGAACGGCAAAAATATATGAATATCAGATCCGAACTGTTCAGCCGGGCAGTTAAAGAGGATAAAACCGCCAAACAGGTTCTTTCTTCCATTTCCACTTCAAAAGTCGAACAGCTGCAGAGACGGGAAGAGATGCTAAAGACAACAACTCAATCTGTTCCGGTAACCCATCTTGTATCGGTCAAAGTAAATATTCCGACCGAAAAAGTCCAGTCAGTGACTTCTTCCTTTATGCAGTCTGTGTCCAACAATAATAATATGACACAATCAATCTCCCAGATTACCCAGACTCCTCAGACAAAAGTACAGTCAGTGCTCAATTCTTTCAGTCAGAATATGTCCCAGCCGGTATCTAACATACTGCAAAATGTAGCCAATCAAACAGGTGTTACCAAAGAAAAAGTCTCAAGTATTATTCAAAACACAACTAATGTCGTTCGCCAATCCCAGCTGGTTGACAAAATTGCTACAAAAGAACAGGTTACAACGCAAAATGTTGAAAAAATCCTCTCCTCAATTTCTACGGCAGTTACTGATCATGAAAAAGAAACAGTTACAACTTCAATTTCAACTCAGACAGGAATCCCGGTAGAAAAGGTAAATTCTATAACAAAAACCCTGTTATCAAACGCTTCCACTGATAATACATTTGTCAAAGAGCTGGAAAAACAGACTAATCTGCCGGCAAGCCAGGTAAAAACAATTCTTAACAGCTTTACTCAAAACATCAACCAACCTATAACAACTTCTGTAAACAATATTGCTTCTCAAACTAAAGTTGAGAAAGAAAAGGTCAGAGAAGTAATAAATACCGCAGTTAACAACCTAAGACAGTCGCAACTTGTTAATAATATTGCTGTTAAAGAACAGGTTACGGTAGAACGGGTTGAAAAAATCCTCTCAACTGTTGCCACATCATTAACTAGAGAAGCTCCAATTACTCAGTCAATGATCAACAGCGTTTCAAAGAGCCAGACCTTTGTCAAACAAATTGAGAAACAAACTAATCTTCCTATAAGCCAGATTAGCAATATTCTGAATACCTACACTCAAAATCTCAATCAGCCACTTGAGACATCTATAAACAATATCTCAACCCAAACTGGAGTTACGAAAGAAAAGGTCAGGGAAGTTATACAAACAACACTATCTGCCATACCTTCTACATCCACTGGGGAAAAAGAAACTGTAGTTAATATGATTGCATCTCAGTCAGGACTTCCGGTTGAAAAAACAACAATAGTAATGAAAACTTTATTATCAAGCATCTCAAGCGATCGCACGTTTATCAAACAACTGGAACAACAGACTAATCTGCAGGCTGGCCAGGTAACTAAAATTCTCAACGTCTTTACGGAAAATATCAACCAGCCAATGTCGACTTCAATCAATAATATCTCAACTCAAACAGGTATTGAGAAAGAAAAAGTTACCAGGGTTATCAATACTGCAGTCAATAACCTCAAGACTTCCAAAGATACCGTGAGACAGATTCTGCAAAAAGAAAATATTAAAGAAAAAGATCTGCAAAAAATCGTCAATAACCAGATACCGATGGTGACTGAGCCGGAAAAACACGTCGAATCTATGATTTCCGTTCCGGCCTCTGTCTCGCTTGATGAGTATGAACAGGTTAAAAAAATGTGGAAAGACCAGTATGTCAGAGGCGAGGTGCCTGTTTCCGATATCATCAAATCCAGGGATCAATGGGTCGGCCAGGATGTTGTCTTTATTACTAATGTTCTTAATAAACTAGTTTCGGATTCTCCTGAAATAAAACAACAGGGATTGGATGATATCGGTTATATTCTACCCATATTCTTAATTAATAATTTGAAGGGTGAACAATTAATGGTCTATCTGAAAGCCAAACTCGAAGCCGCCAAAGAAGTCGAAGAGCTTCAGACAAAAGAACAGGAAATAAAAGAAGAAGTCGAAGAAAAGAAAGAGGAAGAATTTATCGATGTTGATAAGCCCAAAGCCGAAGAACAGGAAAAAGTTATGGAGATGAAAGAAGAAATGGAAATAAAAGAACCGGAAGAAAAATCTGCCGAAAGCAAACCAACTAGGGAAAATGCTCAAAATCCAGCCGGAGAAGAATCTGAAGCAAAAAAACCGGATGAAAATAAAAAATAGCCAATAACAGGCTTCACCGTAGTTCTCGCAACAAGCTATTTTTTAGATCTTTAAGCAGCAGCAGAAAAGTTCGGGGTAAAAAAACTTTTAGTTCACCCAAGTTAAGTTTTGAAGAATTTATAACTTTGATAATCTCTACGCGTCGTGCCAATATTACGTTACGTTCAAGATTCGCCCGCAGAACATAATAAAGATCAAAATAATCCCGGACCTTATGTCTGGTCAAAAAAGCCTCAACCTTTTCGCTTATTAGCTCTCGTGTCCTTAACACAACCAGACTGTAGGGCGACATGAAAATTGATTTAACCGTTTCCGTTTGATTAGCTGCGCTTTTTTTTATGACAAAATTAAGTTTAAGATTTATTTCTTTATCAAAGAGTATCGTCTTTGCATAAAATAGATAACCGCCTGATGTCGATTTTGCTTCTGTCATATCTAAACTTATCTGCTGATAACTTAGTTGAAGCAACGTTTCTCCTAGAAGATCCTCAATTGTTTTGACCGATGTCACAAGTGAACTAAAATCAAGATCCTCGGAAAATCGAGGCGAATCAAACACCAATCGCAAAGCAGTCCCGCCTTTAAAAAATATTTGATGCGACTTTTTTTGCTGGTAAAAAATTCTTAAAAAATTATGCTGGAGATATTCTCTGGCAACATTGGTTTCCGAAGTCTGCCACTTTACGCTTAACCTTCTGATGAACTCGCGATCAATCACGGAATCAGTTTTTGAATTTTTAACTCTGCAAGATTAAAATCTTTTCTTAAATATGATTTGACTTTGTTTATATCAACTCTTCTCCAATCTGTTCTATCATTGGGACTTTTTGTCCCTCTGCTAACAAAATACAGATAATCAGCTAAAGCTTTTTCTTTTGTGGCCAATAAAACCGTCTCATTAAAGATAACCGTTGGCTCATAACCTAAAAAAGCCGACTTTTTAATAGTCTGATAGTAAAAACTCCTTCCGGTAATGCCAAACTCCCTTGTAGGTTTTGTTGTGATCGAGGTAATGGCGTAGACAGATTCTGGAATAATCGAATAATGGGAAAGGGCCGACTCCAAAGATACATAGGATGGTTGATAAACAATATTGGCTAGAGTGAAGTCACCGGGTATCTTCTCCGAAAGGCAGTATAAATTTTTTTTAAGCCGGGTTAGCTTGCCCTCCTGTGCTTTGCGCGAAATAAATCTACTAAGGCTTTTTGAGTGCGCCTTGAATAAGGTTTCTAAATCATAAAGACTAAAATAAAGTATTTCTTTATCCAGCAAGGTATCCCTAAATTTATCCCATTTCAGATATTGCATAATTTTGTCCATTTACTGAAATGGTAAATAAAAGCCACCGAAATGTCAAGAGTAACTAAAAATTCAGGATTAGTTTGATTTATCGGTCGGAACCGGTGCCGGAGGAAAAAAATCTGAAGAAAATCAACCTATCCCATCAACCAAGGTTGACAAAGCTAAATCAGAAGATAATAATAAAACCTAATGGAAGAAGTACCAGTAACAATAAAGAATCCGGCGGCTCAGCCAAAAGCTAAAGAAATACTCTATCAACCTTCATACGATTCTCTTGGATCACGTATTCTTCTGACGGTAAGTAACTTCGATAAATTCCACCCTATTTTAGATCCTAATAAAAAAGATGTGGCGGCTATTACAGAACAGGATATTCAAACTGACCGCAAAAAATATAATTTAAAAATCTTAAATGAAGTATCTGATGACGAAAGACGTAAAAAAAATGGTGTAGCGAGCGAACATCTTACTACGGCCGTAACAGAATGGGCAAGCGACGCTTCTGAAAGATTTAATAGGATCAAACCCCTAAAAAAACAGATTCAAAATTTTTTGGGTTTAGATGAAGCATCTGATTTTACAACTGAACAAGTAATAACATACTATAAAAAATATTTTGATGTTGTAAACCAGGGTACAAAATATGAAGTATTTGCCGATGACATTATCGAACGTTATGCTTCCAGCGGCAACTTCGACTTTGAAGCATATAACCGGGACATCGATGGCATCAGACTTTTCAGCCGCAAATTCTTCGGTGAAGAAGGCGATGAAATAATCCAAAAATATATAACTCACTGGATAAATTTCAAAGGTGATCCAAAAAAATATGTTACAGAAGCTAATAAAGAAATTAATACAGTTCAAGATATCCACAAACCACATCTAGAAAAACTATTTAAAAAAGCTCAAGAAATTCAAACTACTAAAAAAGACAATCTGGAATTAGAATCTATTCCTGAAAATATAAAACAAGAACTTAAAGATGTTCCATTTGGAGAAATTAAAGCTATAGAAAAATCTAGAAATTTAATGATTACAAAACGGTCACAAATCAGGGAATTAGTTGAGCCTCTACTCGTTTTTGCAGCTGAACGTTTTTGGGATTTAAATATAAGGACATTATCTACCTCAGCAAATGCTAAAGATATCGGTCATACCGGATATATTATTATTGATTACAACTCTTTGTCTGATGAAAATAAAAAAATAGCAGAAGAACATGGTGAATTAATTCCAAACTATGATGGATTCCCAGTCATTAAATTTTCATTACCAATAACGCCTGAAACGTCTACACAAAGTATTCAAAAACAATCAGATCTATTTGCTGATAAATTCAAAAAACAAAAGGCCCATTGGATACCTAGTTATACTCTTGCGGAAATTAGTAAAAAATATAATGCGTATCATAATGAACCTGAGCTTACTCCAGAATTTCTTATTGAACAGGGGTTGTACTATGATAAAGAAGGCGATAAATTTTATTTAAGTGAAGAGCATTTTCAAAAAGTGGTTGACGAAAGTGAAGTAGATGAAGTTCCGGCTGGAACATTTAAAACTGTATCTACTAATAGTACAGATCAATTTGCCAAAATCGAACAACCAACTTCTAAACCCACGCAATTAGAAACTACACCATTAGCTGAAAAACCAAAAATAGTAAAAATAAATAGTTTAAAAGAAATTTTGGGTATTTTAGATAAAGGTCAACCAGATGAAATCCAAAATATTTCAATAACTGAAGCAGGGCTTCTTGATTTATTACCTAAGGCAATATTAGATTCAGTAAAATCCAAAAACCCCGCTGCTAAAAAATTTAATCCACAAATTACCGATGATATAAAAAAAACAAATTTTGCGATAGACCAATCTGGTAACTCAGGCAAGGGAACAGTAAAAGGTAAAATCGGAGCTGAAGGTAAATTTTTGTTGATGCCTATAAATATCGGTATAGATATTGAGTTTAAAAACTCTGATGATAATAAGGATATAGTGCCCTCTGGTATTTCGGTTCAACCAGATAACTTTCAAAGTCTTGTTGCAGACAATTTAAGGAAATATAAAATAAAGGAAGAACTTCGTTTATATTTACAGAAACAAATAAAAGGTAGGAGAGTCTTGAAAAACCTGGATCTAAGTATAAATAGTAAAGATAAAACACTGGATGTCACAATACAATAAATCCCTTAATTAGACTTATTGACAATAGGAGCAGGCGGTCCTACGTCAGAAAAATCATTTTGAGAACTTTCATTATTTTGGGTTGTTTGATTTTGAGCAGTTTTTGCTTTAGCCTCTGCTGCTATTCTTTCTCTTACCGGATATAGATATGCGGTTCTGAAGTTGAATAATACCGAGGCAATTTCTGATTGGAGATTGGGAATTTTCTGGCTGAAAAATTTATCCAGTTCTTCGTCCGACTCATTACTATTCAACAGTTTTTCCAGTTCGATCTGACCTTGATCATCCAGCTTGGTAATCAGATGCCTGTTGATCCATTCGTTAATCTCCTTGAGAAGCAGAGTCTTGACTGCCGGCAGCTTTTCCGGTGTAACATGCGGATCATTCCTCAGTTTGATTAGATCATCAATGTGTCTTATCAAGGCAATCTGGTCCTTGATCGCCCTCTCACTCGGCTGGGTTGTCAATTGGTTCGGTTGCTGATTTGGCTGTTGTGTATTTTGATTCTGATCTGCCATATTGATAGAATAATTAAATTTTTAACTAAAGTCAATTCCAGACTGGAACTATATTCTTTGCCGGATCAATTAGAGCAACATCTGCATTCCTGTCAAAAACTGCATAACTTGGGTTTAGTTCCTCACTCATATCCTGACTTGTATATGCACTGTCTGGGCTCCCTTCCCCTGTTGAATGGATCGTCCACAAAATATTTTTTGAGAAAGGATTTCCACCGTTAACTTTTTCTGTTACTTGATGACCTCTAATTAATACTTTACCTCCAACTTTATTTAAAAAATATTCTAATCCTTGTTCTGAATATATAACTGTATTATTCAAGGCCGCATCAATTACATCTGCTTTTCTTCCTTTTACATTAACTCTTCTCGGATTAAACCAAAATCCATTTTTGGGGGCAGTTTCAATTCTTTTCTTAATTCTTTCTAGGTGATCTAGATCCCATTTTTGACCGCGGAAATCTATAGTTTTATCAGATGCAGCTTGTGCCAAAGGAATTGCCTTATCCAACTCTTCTATATATTTGAGGCTTTCTTTTTGAATTAAATCAATTTCAGCATCTGTCATTGGTTGAGGATCTGCCCAGGTCATCACCTCATCAAAAGCAGAAGTAGCCACATTATTTCCTCCACTATCTCTAAGACTCGCCATTTGTCTTAAATCTAAATCGTAATATAAAGGACCACCATGTGCCATAACTACCCCATTACCACAGAATACGGCCCTAGGCAAAATACTAAATATTTTATTATTCAACTCATCAAAAACCGTTTCGTCACCGTATTGTTTTTTTGTCTTATCAAAATATGTTTGATCGCTAACTACTCCTTTTCGTACTTCATGATCTGCTTTCATTAAAACCACATTATTTGGATATCTTTTCTTAAGCTCAAGTAAAGCCTCCATTAGTTGTACGTCTTTTTCACCGCGATCAAGATAATCACCTTCAAAAACAATTACCTTTGAAGGAGAGTCAGACTCCATATTCTCTACAAATTGATTTTTATTTATTATTTTTTCGAAAGCTGCAAAATCACCATGCAAATCACCAACAACAACTAACTCTCCTGCGCCTTTTGGAATATATGTCACAAATCCTTCACAAACTATTTTTTCATAACCTTTTTTCTCTGTTTCATCAATTGTGTTTCCTATTTTTCCCTTACCCTGGACAAGCATTTCATAATGGGCCTTAGAAACTTCGTCAACTAATTTAGTCATCTCTTCTTTACTCCTTTTTCCTGCTTTTTCAAACACATCACGATTGACTATTCTAATTTTTTCTTTTAATTTCTCTTTATCTACTTTTGGCGGAGTCACTGAAGATTCTGCGGATTCAGCTTCCCACTGATCAATTTTTCCATTCAACTCGCTCATTATCTCTACTTGCTTTTTTACATTAGCTTCCATTATCAAACCTGAAACTCTATCATGTTCCAAAATTTCCTGCTCAGATAATTCATCCTTAAAAAATTCTAGAAATGTTTTTGTATAAATCAACTCACGTTCAATTGAAGTTAAAGATTCTCCTCTTTTCCGGACTTCTTCTTTATATTTGGTAATAGCCGAATTAAAAGTATTTTGATTATTATTAAATAATTCTTCTACTTTTATATATGCATTTTTTCTTTCATTGGGTAATTGTTCAACTATTTGACTCTCGACTAAATCCTGTTGATCGCGACCGAACCGTCTTTTTAGTTCTCTTGCTATAAATATGCTTTTAACAAATGATCGAGGATCATCATTTGCCTTGGATAAAATTTCAAATTGCCCCTGAATACCCCACTTATCTTCAAATTCTTTTATACCCATCGTATTATTCTTAACGTCTGCTAAATCACTTAAGGCTTTATTTTTACGATCAAAATACTCTTTTTTCAAAACTTCATCTGACTTTTTTTCTTCATCTTCTTGCGGAGGCTTTACTGAAGACTCTGCGGATTCGACCGGTTCAGTTTCCCATTTTTTAACCTGCTCTGTCATCTGTTTTTCCTCGGCCGCTCTTCTTTCGATGGCTTTTTGTTTTATTTTATTTTGAATTTCAAGATAATGTATAAAGTTTTCTTTCTTGATTTTCTTACCTGATTCCGTTTCGACAATCTCTGCAATTTCAGTTCTCCCTTCGGGAGTTGAGTCGTCTAAATTCTCAGTTTCAATTTTTTGGGCAACATTTGCCATTTCAGTCTTATTTTGATCGAGTATTTGGGCCATGCTTTGCATAAATGCTTGATCCTCGATTGATTCCTCTTTTAATGCTTCAGCTTCATATTTGTCTTTTACATCTTTGCCAAAATGGCTGATTACATAATAAGCGTCAGTAGTTCTTTTTTTATCTTCTTCAGCATCTGTGCTTGAAACACCCCATTTATCTTTAAAATCCGCTTTCTTTGTAGGATCTTCTTTTACTTTTTGAAGATCTTGTTCCAATTCCCTTTGTGCAGCCAACCATCTAGCTTTTTCTTTTTTATCTTTTTCCGTATCAATTCCGCCTGCTGGCGGTTGTTCCGCTGTAGCACTTCGCGCTACAGCCACAGCAGCGCCAATACTCTGCTCGATATTCTGTCTTGAAACAATTGGAATCAAGGGAATTGCGCCTTCATTCCGATCAACCCATTCACCGACTCCTTCACTGATTTCTTTTCCTATCTTTCTTAAATCAAGATCAAGACTACCTTCACCAGTCTCATCTTTATTACTGGGTTCTAAGATAAATGTTGTGGTTTTCTTTTCGACTTCAACCGGTATTCTTTCGCCAGCATCATCATCGTCCCTGACTTCAACTTGCTCAGTTTCAACAACATCATGTAGTGATCCTGTTCCCCGAACCGTTGAATATACCTTAAGAGTAGGATGAACTCCGTTAAAATCTTCTGTCATATTGTCTCCAAACTTTGCTACCTCAATCGTTCCATATCCCGATTGTCCCGGCGCCAGCAAATTTACCTGACTTAACCCATCCATATTAACCAATTCTTTATTTTCCAAATATACTCTCCCGGGAGGAAGATTATTCCATTCGTCATTTGCAGCTAGTGATTTCCCCAGATCTTCCAGGTCTAACTGGGTTTTAACATAGTGTGCACCATCCCACTTCATCGAATAATCTGCAGATCCTTCCTTTAATTCAATAAGACCATTATTATCACCGTCTACAACTGCGATTCCTTCATGAGCATTGGCGGTTGAAAATACAACTCCAAAATGTTCACCGGGACCGACAGCTTCCCCGGTTCTTTCCTGTAATTTTCCTAAAAAGTTATCAACACCAACCGGATGATTTATATCAACCCCGGTATTTTTATATTCGCTGCCTGCCATGCCGGTAAAGTCAACAACCGGATTACCTTCTGCATCTTTCCACATATATAATGGATTTTTATAATCCTTTAAAGTACTTACCCATTCTCTACCCAAAGATCCTCCACCACCGATTTCAGTACTATGATTGGTGAAAATTCCTTCGGGTCCGAATGCTGCAATCGTTTCAGTTTGTTCAACTACATGGACTGACTCTTTGGTTTCTCCCATCTCTCTTGTGCCAATATCAGTCTGAGTTACAACCGGTCCGACTTTGACATTCACTCCATGACTCTCAAAAAAATCAGTAACTGTCTGTCCACTTTTATCATAGGCAACAAGCTCTTGTACTCCATCACCATCCGTATCCTTTGCGTAAACTGTCAGACCTGTCAGATCCACTATTACCTCTCTTTCCCGCAGATCAACGATTACATCATGGTCAGAAACTCCGTCATTACCCACCAGATCAACCGGCCGATATTCCCAATGCTCTGGCAATCTTACGGTAACACCGTCAATATTCACGTCATGCCCTTTTTCTAAAATCGGAGGCTCAAAATAATTTTCGACTTTTATTAAAGTCGCTTCAAGTGGTGACAAATCCGAAACAACTTGACCTGTTGTAGAATCGATCTTCATCGGTATCTCGCCATCCATCACATTATCCCAATCCTGTTTCCAGGTAGTTACATCTTTAATAATTCCTGCCGGTTCTCCGGTTACTATAGTCTGACCTATGTCCACACCTGTACCAAAAACATTTGCAGCTCCTTCATACAATAATTTTGCTTCAAGACCAAGAATCGGTGCGGCAATCGCAGTGGTTGCAAGAGAAGTGCCAAATCGTTTCCAGGATAATTTTGCTAAATTATTTGCCGCTCTGTTCATCGAGACATTTTTTTCATCTTCACCTATGTGCAGATTTAATGTTTCAAGGTATTTATCCGTCAGTTCATGCGCTTCAGCAGAGTTAATCTTCAATCTCTGTGCTACTTCCATCTCCACTTTTTGTCTGGCGCTTCCAACTGTTAATTGGGCTTCCATCAATGACTGCGCTCGATCAAGATCCAACGCTTCGGGAGAATCTCCTAGCCTGTTTAATCCTTGTAAAATAGAAGAAGTTAACTGCGTAAACTCCTCGGTTCTTTTATCTTCGGTATAACCGATCAGATTTTGCGTCATTCTGACTTTTAACAATCCCTTTTCCTTGATTGAAGACGTGTCGGTCAATTTCATTCTTGCTTTGACATGGGCTATTGCCATAACCAAACTTTTCCGATCCTGCTCGTTCAACTCTCCTTCCTTATTTACAAAACTATTAATAGCCTCAGTCAACTCTGTTGCCGATTTTTGCTGCATCAATGCCGATTCAAACTCTTTACGGCGATTTGCACCTGCTATTGCCTCTCTTCCCTGTGCAGTTTCTCTCGATATCTGCTCATATTCCTTGGCTGTCCTTCCTCCCAATCCATACAACTTTCCCTTGTACGATCCAATTGCGCCTTCCCTGGCTGCTGCCGTTAGTCCGGTTGCTGCAATTCCTGTTATAAGCGGATTAAAATGAAAAAATTTTAGAATCGTACCTCTGCCGAATTTAGCGGCTCCAATACCATATCCTGTTAAAAATGAAGCCGTATATAATGCCGTGTAACCTAGTTGGGAATTAATCGCAGTCTCATCATAGATTGCACCTGCTTTAACATTCGGATCAGTCCGATAATCCCGCTTTTGAATCAATCTCAACAAATTTCTTTCCGATCTTGAAAGTTCAATATCCCCTCTAACTGCCTCTGCTCTACCTTTACCAACAACAATATCCAATTCCAAATCATCCCAGGCTTTTTCATCCTGGTATCTTTGATACAAAGTTTTCTTTTCATCTCGTCCGACATCCGGTTCACGCTTCATCTCCTGTGCAACCCGAAGCAGATTTTGCGAAATTTGTAAACCGTCAATTTCCTTTACCTTTTCCGGTGGAATTTTTTTAAGGATATCCGAATGATAATAGAGGTTAACTTTTTTTATAAAATCCTCATCACTCAGATTAGTTGTTGCGTATACTTTAACAAAATCTTTCAGTTGCCCTTGAATAGTTTGTTGCAAAGTCGGATCGATAATCAAAGTATTCAAGCTGTATCTTTTCTCTCCCAATTTTTCTGAAATGATATTTTCGTCTTTTCCCTCGAGTGAAAATCTGTCGGCTAAAGAAGTCTGACTTGCTATGCTTATCTGTTTAGATTGTTCAATCATTTGTTTTCCATTTTGATCAAACCATTGCAAAGCCTGTTGCATCTCGGCTGTTTGAACAGGCGCAAGGAACGATGCAAAGAAATTCCTTACTCCAAACTTAAACCCTTGCCAACCTGTTGCTTTTTTAACTATTTCTTTCCCTTTATTTTTAGCTTCCTGGACAACTTCCTTTTTGAGATTAAGTGATACGCTTGCGTCAAGCCCTGCAAGCTTTCGCCCAACTTGCGTCATCTGCATGACGAATAGAGTTTCCCGGTGATCAAAAGAGTTATCAAGATACGTATTTTGTATGGCGTTTTTAATATAAGTCACAGGATGAAGCAATGGCATCAGCCATTTATCTTTTCCTGTAAAAGTCGGTTTATCCCCTGCTCGGAGATGCTGTGCAACCTGGGCTACATTCTGTTCTGATGTAACATCATCCGCTACAAACGACACTCTGATTTTTTTTGCCAGCGTTTTTAACTCAGGTACCTCTGGCATCGGAGCGGGTTTACCGGTTTCAACTGTTGGAGGTAAGTCTTCACTTGATTCAGTTGTTGAAGGTGGTTTCCCGGAAATATCTTCTAACTGTTGTCTTGCTGCATCCGATGTTATTGGTGCCGGAAGACCAACTCCTTGACCGGATGGGGCAGGTTTAACTCTTTTTGAAGCTGCAGATCTTTTTTCTGCGGTTTTTACCGCTGTATCTTCTTCCGACAGGATTAATACTTTTTTACCTTTTAAAGCTCTCTGATTTTTCAGCAAAATATTCAGATGCTCCTGTGGGTCATTCGGATTTGTGACAGTATATTTTTCAGATCCCTTAACTCTGCTTGCAGGAATACTGCTCTCTTCAAGAATCGACAAATTCTTTTCATGTTTCTTTATTTGTTTTTTAAGCCTATCCAGTTCTTTACCATCCTTACTGCCTATTTCATTTACTTTAAGTTGAAGATTAACTATCTCGTCCCTTAAATTTTCTATCATTCCGCCTATGGGAATGTTTTGGGTAGTTTTATGATCAATCCCTCTTTTGTCTTTCCAGGTAATTTCTTTTCTTTTGTTATTTTGCAGATCCTCCCATGCTTTTTTAGTTTCCTGATAATCTTCAATCCTTTTTCTTTCATCAGCCGTTAACCTACCAGGATCAGGTTCCTTAAGTAACCTCTCCATCGATTTGCTGTATTCTGCAAAAGATTCCTGGAATACTTTTCGGACATCAGACTTGGTTAATTTCTCTACCTTTGGGATCTCTTTTGCTTGGATAACTTCTACTTTTTGAGGCTCATTTCTTTCGACTTTAAATGTCAATTCTTTTCTTTCACTTAAGATTCTTTCTGCCAACTCCCAATCAAGATTTTTATCGGGTGACAAACCCATACGTGCTCGAAATTCTGAAATAGCATGAGCCTCAAAATCTAATCTTGCTTTATAGAATTTAGGGTCTTTGACTTTATCAGCGTGTAATTTATTAAAATCTTCGGTATTTTGATCAAGAAATGTAAGATCTTCGATTACTTTTTGTATATCTTTTTGAGTGGGTGTTATTTCAGTTTTAAGAAAATCTATTAACCCATCCGCTGCCGGGCCTTCTTGAGACTCAATTTTTAAAGGGTTGCTCGGATCCGGACTATTAGGATCAATTAAAGGGAGAGAGATTATCTTTTTATTTTTATCCAGAACTTCTCTTTTACCGGCTTTTGTATTTTCAAATTTAAAAAGCTGAAGAAATTCCCTTTGAGTTAATTGTTTTTCAGGATCATTTGGATTTTGCTTAGCAAGTTCTGCTTTTTCATACAACTTTTTCATTTTCTGCTCATACTGTTGATAGCGGTGATTAAAAACATCCACTAATGTAGGTACCTTGCCTTTTTCTGCAATTATCTTTTCACCTTTTGAATTTATCCAGAATTTGTTTTCCGGTTTGCCTAAATTAGGTTGGGTAATTTCTCCAGACTGGTTAAAGTTAGGTTCACCCATTTTATTTTTTCATATAACAATAAATAACTCGAATTAATACCACTACACTCCGAACTTAATCGGGCTACAAGGCATAAACGAAACTTAATTCATTATCATCGAACTAAAAATAAAAATCAAGCATACGCTTGATTTTTTTCACCGGTTGCCCCTTTCCACAACAGTATAAAACTAAACAAAGCGGCCAAGCCGCTGCCGACTAAGATTATTTTTTTGGATTTTTCAGCCTTGGTCGGCTCTCCTTTCAATACCCGCAGAGCATTCTGGTAAGCGGCTATAACATCTTTGGGTGTTCCTTTTTTCTTTAAATAATCGGCAAACTGTCTTTCGTCTTTAACATCCTTTGACCTAAGCTGCATCACTCTAACCACGGTATCGAGGGGATTTTCCGCCATCATCTCGGCCGGAACTTCCAATAAGTTAGCGAGCTCTGTGAATGGATCGGGAATATCTGTTCCAATTTTAGCTTTAGTTTCATCCAGTACTTTTATTTCCTGAACAATTCCTCCTTTTGCTTCTCCGGATTCAGATTCTTTACTGCCGTTAATCTGTTTTTGCAGATCGGACATCTCCGACTCAAGTTCTGCCTTTTGTGATGGGATAAGGTCACCCTTATCGATTGCATTTTGTTTTTGTTTGACGAGTGAATTAAGCTGTGCGATCTGCCACTGTCTTATTGCTTTTTTCAAAGACAAACCCAATACTTTGTCTTTAGGATCATTGCTTGACTCGTATACCCGCAATTTACTATCCATCATTGCCACCACACTACTTATATTTTCCTTTATTCTTACTCCCTGAATAAAATCTCTGATTAAAAGTAAAGCTCTTCTTGACTCATCTCTGCCATTTTTAATTCCCGCTTCTGCCGTAGTTATAACTTTCTGTTTATCTTGTCGAAAAAATAATCCCTGTAATCTTTCCTTCAATGGAGTGAAACGACCCGCAGGACGCGCCTCGGGAGTAGTTTGTAATGCTACGGCCGGTTCGGGATTTACGATTGCTGTCATATTAACTTAACGACTTAAATAGTAAAACTTTTTTGACCATATCCTGAGCTTTGTCAAAATTACCTTCCTTAACCAGTTGGCTTACATGCACCAAGGCTTTTTTTTCAAACTTCTCCTCATATTCTTTCATGATTTTAAACACTACCGGAGCCAGTTCGGAATGGCGATCATCCAACTTTACCGCACTCCCATACAGCTCCTCTATATTCATTCCTGGTTTTATTAAATTAAGAGTCGATTCGGCTATTTCCTGAATTCTTTCTTTAGGAGTCAATCCATTTTCAGCCAGATCCTTAATAATTTTAAGAACCTCCACTTCTATCATCTTTCTGAACTCTTCCGCATTACTGGAGTCGTCGGTTTTTACATTCGTATCCATACAATGCCACTTCACTATCAATCAAATAGAATGATAGCTTCGAGGCATTATACCCGTCAGATCATCAATGTAGGTAAATACCCAACGAAGCCGTCATTGATTTTATAGACTTATAACAAGCATAGTGGTATAAAAAGACTACAGGAATATATACTATAATTCAAATAATGCTAAGTTATCTACCATTACAATTCGGGGTTTTAATCTTACTTCTAATAACGCTTTTTTTTATTTCCAGAAACACTATTAATCAACTATTCTTTTTTCTCAGAAGATTTTTTAAAAATGATAAAACAGTATTCAGTATAATTTCTTTTATCTTTTTTCCCGGCACCACCATACATGAACTGGCACATTTTTTTGCAGCGATTATTTTATTTTTAAGAGTAAGGGATATAAAAGTATTTCCGGAGTGGAAAGACAATCATCTGAAATTAGGCCATGTATTATATGAGAAGAAAGATTTTCTCAGAGGAGTATTAGTCGGTTTAGCGCCTTTATTTGTTGGTCTCTTATTTTTTCTTGCTCTTTTTGGTTGGAAATTATTTCCCAATCAAAATGTATTTCTAAACATATTAATTGTTTATTTAATCTTTGTAATTTCCTCTACCATGTTTTCGTCAAAGCAGGATCTTATTGATCTTATTTACATTCCACCTGTCCTCATATTAATTGGCGGCATAATATATGTATTTGATATAAAAATTGATATTGTTTTCCGGAATGACAATTTAAGACAATCGGTTGTTGCATTTTTAACACAGATTAATTTTTATTTATTATTATCATTAGTAATTCATATTACAACGACATTAGCTATTAAATTTTTCCTGAAGAGAAAAAGTTAGATTATCAGTTATGACTTGGGAAATTTTGGCCGTACCTACTGATAACACGATATACATTTATATTTTTCACTCTCATACAGGTTTTATTTTTTTGAAGAGTTTGTCGGAAAGATCGAGGTAAAATTTGACCAGCTTTTTTTTATCAAAAGGTCTGAGAATTTTTGGGAAAAGTTTTATATCAGTCGCTTTTGTCATCATTTCTGCCAGATAAAACTCATCTAAGCCAGAATCTTTCTTTTTTGCCATCTTGAAAAGCTCAGTCAGAGTAAATTTTTTCTCAATCTCTAAAAGAAAATATATATCTATAAAATCTTTAGTGTCGGCTCGTCCAAATAGCGCTAACAGTTTTCCGACAGCAATGTTTTCTAGCGAATCAATCCGTAAACTCTCTAAAACTCTTACTTCCCCAAAATGCGGCGGAGTATCTTTAACCATATCAATCTTCAGAGAATCATTTCCAATTTTCAAAATATATTGAAGAAAGGTAGGACCAAAAACCTGATGCTCTATATGAGCCTTATAACTATTTATAATATTGAGAATTTCAGCGTTTACGCCGTCAAAACTAATATCTTGATTTATAGTAAAAAGGTCTATATCTTCACTTTTACGGTGATGAAAATAAAATTCGGCTAAAGCGGTTCCACCTGTTAAAAAAAAATCTTTTTTTAAATGGGTAGAAAAAAAACTCTCTAAAAATTTACTTTGTGATGGTGTGATAATTGTCATTTATATTGTTATTAACTCCCCAAGCTTTAAAGGCATTCAGCCAGGCGTTTTTTATCGGTTTTTTCAATTTAAGTCTTGGGAAAATTTGTAAAACTTCATCAAGTTTGACATATTTCCAGACGTCTTCATATTTGGCACTTTCCAATATCCTTGATATCAACCAGATTCGGCTAAACTCGTTACCGTCTTTCAGAATTTTTTTTACGTCTTTTTCTGTCAGATCATAATCCCAAATAAAATAAGGCTTCATATAGACAAATTATACTTTATAAACTTCTAATATGTTACAATTATTACATGTTAAATAAAAATATTATTGGGCAAATAAATAAAATCGTCTTCCGCTTTCTCGATCCTAAAAGAGACAAGGTGTTTATCTTTGGGTCAAGAGCTTCGGACAAAGCTATGAAGTTCAGCGATATAGATATTGGTATTGAAACAAAAAGAAAAATTCGAGGCTCAACGATCGAAGAGATAAAAGAACTTTTCGAAGAATCCGACATACCCTACACTGTAGACGTAGTAGATTTTTCCGATGTGTCAGATAAATTTAAAAAAGTTGCTAAACAAAAAGTAATTTACTTGAACTGATATGACAAAACTACAAACCCAATATGAAGATTTGGAGAAAGCTTTTAAACGATTGAAAGAGGCCTCCAATCTCCCATCTACCATTATTAATCAGGATGCGACCATCCAACGCTTTGAGTTTACTTTTGAACTATGTTGGAAAGTAATGCAGTCAATTGAGCGCGAAAATGACATAGCTGTTTATGGGGTAAAAACTATAATCCGCGAAGCTGCAAAACTGGGATTAATTGATGATCCTTCTGTTTGGTTTGAATTTCTTAAAGACAGGAATCTTACAGTCCACACTTATAAAGAAGAACTTGCTCAAAAAATCTATAAAAAAGCTAAAGAATTCATCGAATATGTTGAAAAACTCCTTTCAAAGACAAAATCTCATCTTAAATAACTCATATTGCACACTTTATTCTTCGAGTGAGGCTGAAAGCCGAATCGAGAAGTTCTCGACTTCGCTAATCGCTACGCTCGAACAATAAAACTCTACGTAAGGTGGGTTAAATAATCAATAAAGTCTTTGGGAATTTTGTCAGGATTTTTGGTTTTAAGTCTTTGTCGATTACTACCATATCCTCCACTCTCATTCCGAATTTACCGGGAAAATAAACTCCGGGTTCAATAGTTATAACCTGTCCTATAATCTTTCGGTCAGGAGAGTTAAAAGAAACTTTTGGATATTCGTGTATTTCAAGTCCTACCCCGTGACCGGTAGAGTGAGGATAATTTGGTAATCGGCTGTCAGTTATCTGTTTTCGGCAAAAATTATCAATATCTTTTAAAAAATCAAAATCTGCGACTTTTTCAACTGTTTTTTCCTGTGCATTCAATAAAACTTGATATGCGTTTTCTACTTCATTGTTTGACTTTCCAAAAAAAACCATCCGCGTCATATCGGAAAGATAGTCTTTATACTTAACCCCGAAATCCAAAAGTATAACCGAACCGTTCTTAATTTTTCCCTCTCCGGTTTTGGTATTGTAATGAGCAACTGCAGAGTTGGCATCGATCGCCACAATCGGATCAAACGAGATATCATAACCTTTCTCTTTAATCCACATCTCCATCTTGAACGCAATTTCTTTTTCCGAAACACCAAATTTAATAATTTTGATTATGTCCGATAGACACTGATCTCCAATCTCACAAGCTTTTTCAACCAAATCTATTTCTTGTTGATCTTTTATTTCACGGATGGTTATGATTAATCTGTCTGTTGAAGTTAGATTAACATTTCCCAAAAATTCCTTTATTTTTTGATACTCTGAATATTTTAAATCTTCTGCTTCAAATCCCAGAGTTTTTATCTGTTCACTCTTAATGATTTCCTGCAGATGAAAAATCAATCCCTTCCCCGGTTCGATTAATCTACATTGGAAATTAGAAATTGGTAATTGCCTGCCTGCCGGCGAGGCAGGGAAATTCTTTGAAATATATCGTTCATCAGAAAAAAGGTAGACACTATTCTTTGTTATCAAAATAAAAGCTTCCCTCTCATCGGTAGTAAGAGTTTTGAATCCTGTCAGGTAAAAAATATTGTAGAAATTTGAAACCAATAAAGAATCAATATTTTTTTCCGCTAATGTCTCCCTTACTTTCTTGACTCGAGGATCATACATAAGGTATTATTATAATAAAAGAACATTATTCTTCGAGCGATTAGTCGAGAAGAATTTGTTCTCGACAAGCTCGAACAATAGCACTAATTCCTAATTGTTGTTTATTATACAATCTTATGTTGACAACTTTGGTGATTTCACTGCGTGAATTCCTTGAGGTTTTTCTCATCATTGGCGTTTTTCTTGGCATATCCAGAAAACTAAAAATACATAGAGAAAAAGAAATTGTCCTGGCCAGTATTATTGGAATAGCTATATCCTTCATGCTACCGATCACAACTTTTCTGCTTGGAGATAAAGCCAGGGAAATCCTTACCGAAAAAAATGCCGACCTGCTCGAAGGATACCTCATGATATTTTCCGGATTTTTCATCGCCTATGTAATCTTTTCTTTACATAATTTTTTTGTCTTAAAACGATCGAAGACAATCATTGACGCACACCAAAAATTGCAGAAAAATATCTTTGATATATCTTTATTCCTGACTATTGTTTTTTTTATTATCAGGGAAGGCTTTGAGATTGCCCTGTTCACTGCTACCACCTCTCTTTTTTCCAAATTTATGGAAAATCTTGCAGGACTATTTGTAGGATTTGCACTTTCATCAGTTCTTGGAGTTTTAACGTTTCTCGCTTATTTAAAATTCCCGATCAGTAAAGTTTTTAAAATAACCGAATATCTAATTGTAATTTTAGGCGCTTCTTTTGTAAAAAATGGATTTACAGAATTGTTCGAAGTGTACTTTGATATTAATCTTGCAAATATTCTCCCTATGAAGTTAACTTTTTTACCCGAAAAGTCATCGTTTATAGGCCATTTTGTCAAAAATATCTTTGGCCTTGAGCAGCAATTTAGTTTCATAAAATTAGCAATCATGGGTATTTACATACTAATAATCTATTTATTATTTTTGAGAAAAAAGTCCCAAAAGCTCCACACTTAAAAGCCTTACCACAACTTAAATTTCAACCGCTGCGGTTGAAAAAAAGGTTGGTATAACAACTTAAATAGTTAATCTGTTATAATATCTCAATGGATTATTACAAAGAAAAACAATTTATTGCTCAAGTTGATAAAAATGATAAAATAATCGGAAAAGTGGAAAAGTGGGAGGCTCACAAAAAAGCAGTTTTGCACCGAGCCTTCACCATGATTCTTTATTTTCAGGATAAAATTGTTATCCAACACCGCAGGCATCCGGTCTTTGACGGTTACTTTGACCTTTCTTTTTCGTCACATCAGATATTTATTAACGACACCTTAGAAGATGATTTAACAGCAATTTACAAAACATTAAAAAGAGAGTGGAATCTGGAAAAATCAGGTTTAACTGCAGTTCCCAAAAAAATCGGTCAGATTTACTACAAAGCCAAAGATCCTCAGAGTGTCTTTTATGATCACGAAATCGACTATATCTATGAAGGAACTCTGAAAAATCTCCCCACTCCCAACTACGACTTCGCCTACGGTTATAGATTAGTTAATCTATTAGAAATTAGAAATTGGAAATTGGAAATTAAAATGGCTCCCTGGGTTAAAGTTCTGCTCGAAGAAAAACTCATCTAAAATTCATTTGACTTTTATTCTTTGGCGTTATAACATAAGTTATAACTATGGAACAAACCATCATACAAATCGGCAATTCTTACGGAGTTATTATTCCCAAAAAAATAATGACTGATACTGGCTTAAAACCTGGAAATAAAGTTTTTGTACAAAAAGATCCGAACGGTAATACTATTACTCTAAGTAAAAATGGTAAAAAATCTGCATCTTCGATAACTCCTGATTTTCTTAGAGTGGTTGAAAAAATAAATAAAAAGTACGAACCCGCTTTTAAAGCTCTTGCCAGGACTAAATAAATGTGAGAACAATAATTTATCTGACACTCGAACAAATATTATTAATTCATGAAGATCAAATAGACAAATATGGAGGTAGTCATGGAATTCGTGACTTTGCATTACTTGAATCAGCTATACTTCGACCACAAACAACTTTTGGAGGAGTAGATCTTTACCCTTCAATATTTGATAAAGCCGCTTCCCTCATCCATTCATTACTCCTCAACCATCCTTTTGTCGATGGAAATAAAAGAAACGCTATTGCTTCAGCACTGGTATTCCTCGAACTGAACGGTTACTCTTTTTCAACAACACAAGACAATTTGGTTTCAACAGCACTAAGCATTGAAAATAAAAAATGGAATCTGGAAAAAATATCTTCGTGGTTAAAAAAACACTCAAAAAAATTAGATGAATAAATTAGAAGAAAAAGAAAGAAATAATTTAAACTACACGATTTTGAGGTTTATTTTTAGATAGAGCTATTAGATTAGCTACCCAAATTTTATATAGATTCTCAAGAGCTTCCTTGGTATACCATGCGAACCCTTTTAACCCGATTGCATTTTCCAATTTAGCTAGTGGAGTATTTACTAAATCTTCTCCTTCATATCCATAAGAATCAACCTTTCCTGATTTTAACGCTTGTGCCATTGCTGTCTCGTCAACTAATTCTCTATCTACCGTATTCACTACAATCACACCCTTCTTCATCTTCATAAGCTCTTTTTTACCAATCATATGGTTATTACTTTCTTCATGAGTAGTGTGTAGAGAAATTGCATCTGCTTCTTTTAGTAAAAAATCCATATTTACCATTTTTACATTTTTCATTTTCTTTGGAGAACGGTTATAAGCAATTACTTTCATGCCAATTCCATTTCCTAGCTCGGCAGCTCTACTTCCAATATTTCCCAAGCCTATAATGCCTAGAGTTTTTCCCTTCAGTTCAAACCCTTTATCCAAAATGAATTTACCTTTTTGAGTTCTTCTATCTGATACAAAAATTCTTTTTGCCAGTCCGAGTAATATTGTAATTGCGTGTTCTGCGACCGATTCTCTAGAATAGCCCGGAATATTACTTACGGTAATTTTTCTTTTTTTGCAGTAATCTAAATCCACCCAACCAAAAGATGTCGTAGAAAGACAAATACCTTTAAGACTGGGGAGAGACTCCATAACTTTAGTTAATTTTTCTTTAGCTTTTTCAAAACCGCCTAATGGATCTGGGTCAACTCCTATGATTGCCCCCCCCGCCATTTTTAAAAGTTTATCTAATGATAACTCTTCGCGATTTTTAGTATAGACAACTTCTCCTAATGAACTGAGTTGTTTTTGCTGACTCTTTGAAAAATCTGATTGCGGGTTGAAAATAGTAATTTTCATCTAAATTAATTTATGAACTTTCTTAATTTATTAATTAAAACTTCTTCTATTTCTACGTAACCTCTTTTTAAGTTTTTATCTCTTGTAATAATAGTTTTTTCTCCTGAAATTCTTACTTTATTTCCGTCTTTAGTTTTTGAATTTCTTACTGTTTCGATCATTAAGCTTAATTTTTCTTTAAATTCATGTTCATCCATTAATAAGGTTGGAGACATTGCAATAAAAATATTCCCCCAACCGGCAGTTTTATTATGAATGGTAAACCAAGCGTTAGGCCATAGTCCTGCTAATATCTCTACTATCATTGCGAGTCCTGCACCCTTATATGAATTAACAAAAGGTAGAGTTGCACCATCAATCGCTTTATTTGGATCAGTGGTCATATTACCATCCTTATCTATTGCAGAATCTTTCGGAATATTTTGCCCGAGAGCTTTTGCTTTTAATAATGCGCCATAACTAATTGCGGATGTACCCATATCGAAAATAAAGGGATTATTTTTAGAGGGGAACCCGAAAGCAATGGGATTTGTTCCAAAAAGAGGCTGTATTCCTCCCAATGGTGGTGTTGACTCTGGAGACTGAGCCATTATGATTGCTATAAGATTTGCCTTAGCTATTTTTTCCAAATAATACGAGAGTGATCCAGATGAAGAAAAAGTACCTCTTGCACCAACAAAACCTACGCTGTTTTCTTCTGCTAATCGTATTATTTCATCCATCGCAAGCGATCCAATCAACATTCCCGGATTCCCATTTCCCACAATAATTGAAGAAACTTTTGTTTTTGAAATTAATTTTGGTTTTCCCTTAGGTTTTTCTGCAAGAATACCTTCTAAACGAACAATTCCATGTGAAGTTTTACCTGAAAGTTCACCAAACATCACAACTTTAGTAATTAAATCTGTTTCTTTTTCATCGTATTTTCTTAAGAGTGCTTTTTTAATAAATTTTTCAAGTTCTTTTATAGAAATTTTCATAATGACCATTTCTAACAAAAATCGCTATTTTTTGATAAAAGTAAAAAAATTCATTCTTATTGAAAAACTTTGTCTTATTTTAAATTTGAATTTAAAAATTTATCACTTTTGTCTTTAAATCAACCATTTCAACTTTACCAACTTCGCTACTTTTTTAAATTCAGGGTCACCGGTTAAAATCGTCGCTTTCTCCTGGAGAGCTAAAGCAACCGCAAAACAATCACCTAAAGCGATAGAATAGAATCCTTTTACCTCGGCCGCTCTTAGAACTAGGTCATCGGTAGCTGAAACGATTTTTATTGGCATTTTTCTTATTGTACTCAAGGTGGTTTTTGCAGTATTTATTCCATGATCGCGGATTACTGAATAATATATTTCGGCCAGATTTATAAAGGATAAAAATAAAATCGAATTTACTTTTTTTACGTTATTAAGAATTTTCTTTACCAAGACTCCGCCGGATTCGTTTTCCAAATAGGCCAAAATTGCATAACTGTCCAATACTATTTTGCTTTTCATTTTTTCTTTTTATCCCGGTGAATAAATGTCGTTTCTTCCCCCGCAAGGTCTCGACGTCTTTCCTCAAGCAACTTTTGCGTCATCGACTTTCCTCTGGATTTATCCTTAGCTAACATTCCGAAAGTTGACTCAATAATATCGTTTCCCTCAAGCGGTTCCAACAACATTTTTTTTTCTTCAACTTTTGGATACAGAAAGACTTTGCCTTTTGGCCGAATTCCCAAAGCTTTTCTTATTGCTACAGGTATCAAAATTTGACCTTTTTCCGAAACATCAACTATTTGTGGTAAAAGCATATTCTTTTCTAACTTTTAATAATAAGTATAACTTTATTTAAAGTTTACTACTTTTTCCATAGATGTCAATATTAAAAACGATTAAAACATTTTTCTTAATTCCGCCAGATTCTCTATTGTTTTCCAGGCAAGTTTTTCGTGATCTTTGTTTTTTCCTCTATATAAGACTCCGTGTTTTGTTAGCTTAAAAGCTGCGAGATCATTATCTGAGTCCCCGACAAAAATTGTTTCTGTAGATTTTACTTTAAGTAGTGAACAAATTTCTTTTACCTGAACAACTTTGGCTGTTGGGTCATCAGTTAGATAATCTATCTTAGTAAATAAGCCTTTTTTATTAAAATGAAAGGTAGCGTTTGCCCTCCAATAGTCAAAATTTAGTACACGGGCTACTTTTTCAATGTAATAGTCAATTCCGCTTGAGATAATCGCGGTTTTAATCTTTTTACTTTTTAAGTACTTAATAATTTCATAAGCCTCCGGATTAATTTTAATGTCACTAAGTGTTTTCTCAAATAATTTTTTATTAAGCCTCTGTTTTCTGTAAAAATCAGTGAGATTTTTCACCCACTGTTCATTGCTGATTTGGCCTGCATAAAATTCTCCATACCATTTTTTATCCAAATCTATAGGAAGCCCGACCGCCCGATGTAATTTTGGCCAAAGAGGATCGGTAACTAAAACTCCATCACAGTCGAAAAAAATAATTAGAGGCTTCATAATAAGTATAATTTTACCAGTTGACAAATAAAATCAGCAGCTGTACACTATGTACATATGCAAGATCAAACTGTATTTACACCAACTCAAGCAAGACAAAATTTTTTTGAGTTTATAAAACGAGCGGAGCAAGGAAAAGAGGTATTTCTTAAAAAGAGCGGAAAATTAATGAAGGTTAAGTTAGAAAATGTGAATGACAAAAATGATATTAAACGAAAACTGAAGGCTCTAAAGGAATTAAGCCAAATCGGACTACCAAGTATGTCTATAAAAAAAATGAAAAGGATCTTTGAATCCAGATACGAAAGTCATCTATTATGAATACGATTTATTTGGATACGAATATCTTCGTCTATTCAAGCCAAGCCAATTCTCCATTTTTCTCAAAATGCAATAATCTTTTAGAGTATTCTTTAAAAAAAAACATTGATTTAGCAACTAGTACGGAAACTATCCAAGAAATTATTCATCTTTCTAAAAAAACTAAGAAAATTACTACTGGTTTAAAAACCGCAAATACTCTCCTGGAGCTTATTCAATTGTTGCTTCCAGTTGATAAAGAAACAATTAATTTGTATTTAGTCTTATTAAAAAAGTATGCACATCTTAAACAAGTTGAAAGTAGGGATTTTATTCATATTGCTTCTTCCTTACGTTATAAAATTAACACTCTCATAACTTACGATAAAGGATTTAAACAATTTAAAGAACTAGAGTCACTGACTCCTGACGAATTTTTAAGATCTTTTAACTTTTAATCCTCTCTCCAATAGCCACTTCTTATAAAATTCCGGAAAGCCTTTGGTAGCTGTACGGATAATCTGATCGATATAATTTCTGTACAAATATTCTTTAATTTTTTCTTTTTCTTCTTCTTTAATATCTCCTTCAACTTCTTTAAGTAATTTTCCAATATCACGGGGTTCAAACTCTAATTTTTCCTGATCGCGTAAATGAAAGATTGCCTTCATCCAGCGGTTTTCATTCCTAAAGCTTTCAATATAGGATTCCAGTTTTCCTTTTGTTGTCTTAATTTTCCATTCTGTAGCGTGGCGCTCTTTAAATTGTTCTCTGACATATTTCCCAAACATCGGCTCGGCTTTGCCGCCCAGAAGATAAAAATCGCGATAGTTTTTTGCAATCAGACCTTCGACTTTTTCTTTTCCCAAAAGACTTTCTTTTTCCAAGAGATGATTTATATCTTCAACTGATTTTATTTTGCCTTTAAATAAAACTGAACTCGTCTCTATATTAAATTTCTTAGCCCATTTTTCTTTTATTTCAAACAAAAATTTTTCCCCGTCCCACACTTCAAAAAGCATCAGGTTATTTTTAGGAATTCTTCCGTAGACTAAAACATTATGTTTTGGTTTTTCCAGATATTCACAAAAAAAAACAAAACCATTAGTAATTTTATCTTTTATCTTTAAGGCGTAATTGCAGGCTTTCTCAAACATTTTTGGAATGTTATCCTCATAGATATCCACAGATTTGCTGCCCATGAAAAACTCTCCTTTTTTTGTTTTTCCAAAACGGAAAAGCGATCCGTCGACTTTTTCCTCCACGATTACATCGTATTTAAAAATATCTAAAATCGGTGTGGCTCCTAACTCTAATATTTTGGGGTATCTCATGATACAATTGTAACGTATGAAAACAAAAAACAGAAACCCCGCGCTTCTTCTTCAAGGAAAAAAAGTCAACCCTATTATTGAATTTTATTTTGAACTGAATCATCTGAAGCAACTCTTCAGACAAGGCTGGTTATTAAAAGGAATTCCTGAGAATAAATGTGAAAGTGTAGCCGACCATCTTTTTGGAACGTCAATACTCGCACTAATTATTGTAGATAGTTATTTTGAATCTCTTGACATGATAAAACTTTTAAAAATGGTTTTAATTCATGAACTTGGTGAGATATATATTGGAGATGTAACCCCGCATGACCATATATCAAAAGAAACTAAGCACGAATGGGAATATAAGGCCGTAACTGAAATATTTTCCAAAATTCCTAACGGAAAAAATTACATTGCTCTTTGGAAAGAATATGAAGAAGGGGTAACTCCTGAATCACAATTAATTAGACAAATCGATTATATGGAAATGGCTTTTCAAGCTGTAATTTACGAACATCAATATAATAAACGTAATAATGAATTACAAGAATTCTTTAACTTCAACGATAGAAAATTAAAAAATAAAACTTTAATAAATCTATATAAGGAAGTTAGAAAACTAAGAAATACAACTAACCAAAAGTAAAGGCAAAAATTTTTGTTCCTTCTGTTTCAAACTCCAACCGAAGCAAATGATCACTTGGATTTCCCTTTAGATCTATCAGATTGTATAGATTGTTTGGGTGATCTTCTTTAAATAGGACATATCCGTCTTTTATATCTTCTCCCGCGTTTTGGACATTAACAACCTCTCCGTCAACAACTACTTTTACTCTATCGTTTATGTTTTTTGGAGTAATAACTAAAAATACCTTATCCGCAAAAAAATTGATTTCCAAAACCGATCCTTTTGAAGAAGATGAATACTCATCCTGCACATCCCACTTTCCCTGCAAATTAAAAGTGCCTACCTCTCTCCTCGCGGATCCAAGATATGTCTCCGGAGTCATACGCATTCTTGGTGACTGATCTTCAAGTTTGATTGTTGCTTCATCCACTTGTTCTCCCGCTTCTTTTAAAAGTGTTTTTATATGCATCTCCGTCTCTTCATAATCTCCTTCACCAAAATGGGTATAACGGATATTCCCATTAGTATCAATCAGATATTTTGCCGGCCAATAGTGATTGTCATAGGCATTCCAGGTTTTATAGTCGTTATCCTGTGCGACCGGGTAATTAATTTTATATTGCTTTATTGCGCCTAGTACATTTTTTGTATTTTTTTCGAATTCAAATTCCGGAGTATGCACTCCGATCACTGCAAACCCTTTATCTTTATATTTTTCATACCAGCTGGTAACAAAAGGCAAAGTCCGAATACAGTTAATGCAGGTATAAGTCCAAAAGTCGATCAAGACAACCTTTCCCTTGAGTCCCTTAATTGTTAAAGGCTTATCTACATTTAGCCACTTATAAATACCGGTAAACTCCGGCGCCGGACCGAGATTTGGCAGGGATGATGAAGGCGTAATCATGATTATACTTTTATTCATCGGAGCCTCTTTGGGCATTTCTTTCTTACCTTTTAAAATATTCAGTTGTTGCTTAACCGATTGATTACTTTCTAACTTAAACAAAAAATTTGAATAAGACGGAAAAAGATCTAAAAGCTTTACCTGAATGGTTTTATCATAGTTTGTAAAAATTGCTAGTGCCGTCAAAATCATAATCACGCCAAAAACTTTTTGAATTTGCCCGGTATAAGGTGAAAGCACCCGACTCTTGGAAAAAAATTCAGAACCAAGAGTTGCAAAAGCAAATAAAGGAATTCCTACGCCAATTACGTAAACTAATGTGACTAAAATAATTCCCAGATTTACTGACTGGGTTGCCGCAAGAGTTGCAATAGTTGCCAGGATCGGCCCGGCACAAGGAGACCAAACTACTCCAAGAGCTAAACCCGTTATTAATCCACCACGAAAACCTTGATCTTTTATTTTGGTATAACCAGGTACTGGATAGTGCCTGGCACTAAATCTACTTACCCACCCCTCAATAATTTGGGTTAATTTAGGAACGATAAGGGTCAATCCTAAAAATCCAATGACTAAAACTGCAAACAACCGCAAAATATTCGGGTCAAAAGGAATTATTTTAACGATATAGGAAATGGTTAGAGTGAAAAAAGCAAAACTCGTAACTATTCCCAAAGTAATTCCTAATGGCTTGGATTTTCCCCCAGCGGTCGTCGACGAAAGAACAATCGGTAAAAGCGGCCAGATGCAGGGAGCAAGAATTGTAACTAATCCCGAAATAAATGCAAAGAATAAAAGTGCCAACATTATGTAATAATTATACTATGAGCATTAGATATGCGGTTATTATCGGAATTGTAATTCTTATTATTATTTTTCTGCCTATTTATTTTCTTCTAAACAGCACGTATTTGAGTCTGGCTTTTCCGGTCAAAGCCAATATCGAAATTGATGTCAAAAAAATCATAGGCCCTATTCCGGATAAATGGAAAGCCCTTGCACAAGGCGGCGAAGAAATCGGAATCAGAATGCTTGCTAATGTCATTCCTCAGACAGCAGCTTTGTATCCCCGCTATATCAGGCTTGACCATATCTACGACTACTATAATGTTGTTAACCGAGATAACAAAGGAGCCATACAATTAAATTGGCAAAAGCTGGATGAAACAGTCTGTGATATTTTTCACACCGGAGCCAAGCCCTTTTTTTCTTTAGGTTATATGCCGCCGGCATTATCATCAGACGGATCTTTGGTATCCAAACCCAATAATTGGGAAGAGTGGTCTTTTCTTGTTCAAAAAACAGTTGAGAGATATAGCGGCACTATAACCAGACTTTGTGGTCAGATATCAGGTCCCTGGTTAACGGATATATATTATGAAGTCTGGAACGAACCCGATCTTGAGACTTTTGGGAAATGGACACAAAATGATTATAAAACTCTTTATTTTTATTCATCATTGGGAGCGCAAAAAGCCGCAAACGTTAATAAATTTTTAATCGGCGGTCCCGCAACTACGTCTCTCTATCGTAACTGGATAACCAGATTATTGGACTTTATAAAAGAAAATAATCTGCGGATTGATTTTATTTCCTGGCATCACTACTCAAAAGACACGCAGAGTATTGCCTACCGGATTCAGCAGCTGGATTTTTGGCTTACAGATGCACAATATGAACCTTACCGCAACTTACCAAAAATATTAAGCGAATGGGGATATGACTCTGATCCCAATCCGATTGCCGACAGCAATATTGGAGCAGCTCATACTATCGCATCAATAAGAAATTTTTTCAGACAGAATGTCGAACTTGCATTTCTTTTTGAAATTAAAGACGGTCCTACTCCCCGCTGGGGAATCCTTTCATATGATGGCAAAGAAAAACCCCGCTACGCCGCCTTAAAATTTCTTAACCAATTGCAGGGAGATGAAATTATGATTGAGGGAGAAGGAACTTTTGTCAAAGGACTTGCGAGTACTTATGAAAATGTAATCAATATAATTCTGGTAAATTATGACCAGAATAATAAAAATACCGAAGCGGTTCCGATTACTTTTAACAATCTTTCAGCCGGAACATATACTATGAACACTGTCTATATCGACGGCAGAATAATTCCGGTTAAAAACATAAAAATACCCGGAGGAACTCTGCAAAGATCAATAATAATGCCTCCAAATATGGTCGTTGCAGTTGAATTGATTAAAGAATAAAATTGTATTATGTGTTATTTAAGGCCCCTTAAGGTAAAAAAAATCGAAGGTAAAAAAGCCTTTCTTGAAAATGGGATTAAAGCCGTTTATGATAAAAACGCCGGTAAAATAAAAGTCGATGATTTAGTAATAGTTTACGGAAACCTAATAATTCAAAAAATTGAACCAAAACAAGTTACTTTTTAGTTAGGTATTTAATAAAAAAACAAAAGTAGGTGTCACGAGTGAGGTGACTCTCCGACCCCACTTCGTCTTTCAGACTTTGAGGGGCAAGGAAGCGCAAGCAGGCGTGCCCGTCCGAAGCTTTAGCGAAGGTGGGAGAGAAGGGATCACGAGTGACAGAATCTACTTTTTCAAATATGCAAAAAAACAATGTTACAAAAGGAGTTTTATTAGCATTCCTAGCCTCACTAATTTCAGGTATTGCAATTTTTTATTCAAAAATTTCTGTATCGCAAATTTCTCCCTTAGTCCTGACTTCATCACGTAATTTTTATGTAGGAATTTTGTTTTTGCTTCTGTTTTTATTTTCAGGTAAATTGCATGAATTAAAAAAGTTATCAAAAAAACAGTTTGTTTTACTTTCTTTAATTGGTTTAATCGGAGGAGCTTTACCTTTCTATCTATTTTTCACCGGATTGCAATTTATTCCAGCGATTAGCGCTAATTTAATTCAAAAATCTTTATTTATTTGGGTAACAATTTTGGCCGTAATATTTCTCAAGGAAAAATTAAATATTACTTACCTTATTAGTTTTACCTTAATCATTATCGCCAATTTTTTCCTGGGAAAATTGAGTCTTTCCTTGGGTCGAGGCGAAATCATGGTCTTAGCTGCCACATTACTTTGGAGTGGGGAAAATATTTTGGCAAAAAAAGTTTTAAAAAATGTTTCGTCGGAATTAGTTGGATTATTCCGGATGGGAATCGGCGGAAGTTTATTAATGTTAACGACTATTTTAACTGGAAAAGGCCCTTTATTATTGAATATTTTTAATCAACCCGCCTCCGCTGAAGCTTCGGCGGGCAAGCAATTAACAATTGTATTTATTGGCGGCACAATTCTTTTCTTTTACGTCTTCACCTGGTACAAAGCGCTTAAATACGCGCCTGCCAGTTTAGTTTCATTAATTCTTACTTTTGCGGTTGTTGTTGGAAACATTTTAAATGGTTCATTTGCAGGAGTAAGAATTCTTCCGAAAGATATAAATACTTCTCTATTAATTAGCCTAGCCCTATTGATAATTCTCGTCCCTTCCCTTGTTAAAAAATTACATTTTTTGCAATCAAAATAGGTTGTTTTGCCAACCTTTTTTTCAACCGCAGCGGTTGATAATCGGCTGGCTATAAGGCTCAAAAATTAAAATGGACCCAAAAGGACTACTGCTTTGCGTAAAATATTCTTCGGCTCCCAATTTTTTCGGCTACTGCGGACCGGAGGAAAACGCTAGTTTGATAGATCACTTGAAAGAAAAAGTTGCCGATAAAGAAGTAAAAATAATACTGTCGCAGTTTGAGACTTTATATTCATACCTAAAACTTATTTCAACAGAAAATAAAATTCCTGATCCGTTTAATGAAAAAGTCGTGGAAGCCTACTGGATCGGAAATTCCCTTTTAGACAATATTTCAAATAAAAACTACTCATATCTGCTGCAGGAAGAACTTAACCTGGAGAAAAAAATGGGAGATATAAAATTTCAAAAAGTAAAATCAAAAATATTGTCGAGTAAGTTTTATCCACACCATGCTTTTCATGTTTTTAATATCTTCAAAAGAACTGGAATTATGGTCGTAAACCATACTTTAGAAACTATGGATAGTTGCCGAATAGGTTTTGGACAAATCATTAATCTTGGAGAATATCAAATATCAAATATTAAAAATCAAAAAAACAGATCAAAAATCAAAAATATTTTAGTCAAAGCGAAACAATTAACTATTAACAACTATCAATTAATAATGAGTAGACCAGACATAAAAGAATTAAAAATCGATTACAAAGGAAAGTCTTTCTTACCGGTATTGAAGGTTGGCGACTGGGTCAGCTTTCACTGGGGTTTTGTATGTGATGTTTTAACTCTAATTCAGGTGAAAAATTTAGATTTTTATACAAAAAAAGCAATAGAATTCTTTAATAGTTGATCAATGTCATTCCGCACTTGATGCGGAATCTATTTAATCTGGATTCCCACTTTCGTGGGAATGACAGGAAAAAATATGAAAATTTATGTGTTTGGCAATCCGTTAGTTAAAGCAGACAATTTACCCGTAAAAATCCTTCCTGAACTTAAAAAAACTTTCCCGAAAATAGAGTTTGAAATCGTAGACCCGAATGAAAATTTTCCTCCGGAAAATGAAAAAGATTTGGTAATTATTGATACGATTAAAGGAATAAAAAAACCGAAAATGTTCGGCCTAAATGATCTGCAAAATATTCAAAAATCTCCCAACTCACCCCATGATTACGATCTCGGGATGCATCTTTTATTATTGAAAAAGTTAAAAAGAATTAATTCAGTAAAAATTATAGGCATACCATCTTTGCTCGATCGTACAAAGATGATACATTTAACTACGCTTATTAGGAACGTTATTTCCACTTAACTTTCAAAAAGTGTGAGGCGCAGGACATGCAGGGATCAAAAGCGCGGATCAGTCTTTCTGCTTCAAAGATAATTTTTTCTTTATCCGCTTTTTCCAATAATAGTTTTTTAGTCTGTTCAAAAATTCCTCTCTCCATAAGTACATGATTTTGACCGGTCGGGACTATAATCTCGGCTTTTTTAATTGTTCCGTGTTCATCAATTTCGTATTTATGAAAAAGTGTCCCTCTTGGAGCTTCAATTGTTCCAACACCGACTGATTTTTTGGGAATTAATTTTTGAGGTTTTTCATCATTTATAATGCTCAGACTCTGGATTAAATCAATTGAAGAATCAACCGAATGAAGCATTTCTATTGCTTGTGCTAAATTATTGTGAAATAAATCGGTTGACGGAAAAAAACTTAGATATTTGGCTGAGTCCAGTTTAGTTTTAGAATGAAGATTATCCTTAGCCAAATTCAGTCTTGCTAAAGCTCCCACCATCATCAGATTTCCCTGAAGTTTAAAACCGCGGGCATGCGAATAAGGTATGATTACTGTTTCCAGATAGCTAGACAGTTCGTTAGTTAGCATCGTCTCTCCTATTGAATTTTTCAGTTTTCCCTCAAGAAAAGAAAAGTCCGGCGAAACAAGACTGCTGAAATTCAGTTTTGCTGAAGTTTTTAAATTCAAAGGGGCTTCGGCAAATATTTTTATCAATTTTAGAATTTTCGGTCTGATTTCGTTTAGTTTTGGAACAAGATTTTTAAGATCATCAAGTTTAGGTAATTTTAGAAATCCACCGATAGTTGGCATTGGAGCATGAACCGATCTGCCGCCAACAACAATCGAAAGCAGATTGCCCACTTCTTTCACCGAAAATGTTTCTTCCAGAAGCTCTTTTTCCGCAGGAATGTTTTCATCAAAATCAAGTATGGAATTTTTACCGAACAGATCCGGCATAGAAAAAATATAAAGGTGCAATCCGTGGTCCCTGATAATCAAACCATAATAAAGTAATTTTCTTAAAAGCATTGTTTGAGGAGACGGAATTATTCCAAAAGCATTTTCTATAGCTTTTATAGAACACAGAAGATGAGCATTGGAACAGGTTCCGCAAATTCTGGCTACCAACTGAGGTGCTGCAACTACCGGTTTTCCCTGAATCGCCTGGGTATAGAAACGCTTCCATTCGGAGATATAAAATTTCAGATCCTCGATTTTTCTGTTTCTTACTTTTATTTCAAGAGAAGCAGCCCCCTCCACTTTGGAAACTTCGTCCAGATTTATATCAAAACTGTCATTTATATCGTGCATTATTATTCACGTCATTCCGGCTTGTCCGGAATCGTTGTTTAAACTACGATTCTGGAGTCGCTTCGCTCCCCAGAATGACTAAAACTATTGGTTCAGATATTTATTAACAATTCTTAAAAATATTTCTTCATTCATCGGACAGCCGGGAACGACTTCATCCACTTTAACAATATCCGATACCTTAAAAACTTTATCTTTATATTTGAAATTTTCTAGAATAGATTTTATTTCTTCCGATTGTTTTTCATTAAAAAAATTTCTCTGGTTTGAGGGAGAGCCGATTACGGCACAGGCTCCAATCGCCACAATTATTTTTGCTTTTTCCCTGATATTTCTGAGTTTTTTTTCCTGCGAATCCGAGGTAATGGCTCCCTCGACAAATGCAATATCCATATCCGGAATAATGTCAGGACTCCTTTTTAAGACTTTCGCGTGCACAAACTCAAGTTTCTTTTTCCATTCCAAATAGTGATTATTTAGGAGCTCGGTAAAAATTATAGTAGAGTCTTCACAGCAGGAAAAAGAAAACCAACCAACTCTAAGTTTATTCATCAATTTATTTTATCAGAGTTTACAATCTGTTATCCGTAGGAATTTTCCTTACTTTTAGCGAAAGTATAAAAATAGAAATCATAACTATCTGGCAGGATATACAAACCGGGCAAATTACCCTAAGTAGGAAAAGTTCCTGATAGGCAATCCACAGACAAAAAATCAAACCAAAACCAGCCATCCCCAACATTAATTTTGTTTTACGGAATAATGCTGCAAAAAAAATAATAATATACCCGATAAATCCGTACAGTGGTGTCGGAATTCCTAAGGTTTTTGCCACAGGTCCAGAAATTACCGCGTCACAGTTTATCCAACTATTTATATTACAGGGTTGGAATGCCGGGTGAAAAAATTGCTGCCAGAGAAGGTATGTTGAGAGTAATAAGCCTATTATTGCTAAAATTTTGACGTAATAAAATATTTTTTCCTTAGACATGAATAAATTTTATTACATTCTGATAGTTTACTCAGTGATAAGAATCACTTAATAAGTAGCATTATAACCAAGTCCTTTGATAATATCTCTTATTTTTTCTTCCGACACTTTGCCGGGATCAAAAATAATTTCAGACAACTGCTTGGCATAATTGGTATTCGACTCTTTGATTCCTTCTGTATCTTCCAACTCACCATCAATGTCCATAGCGCAGGCTGTACAGTGCATACCTTGAATTTTAAAAACTTTTTTGACCATAAAAATTAAATAACGTTAATTACTCCTCTATACATTCCCATCCCACACATAAAAGTCAGCCTTCCAACCTCTTTAGGAGCAGTAAACTCTACAATATCCGAAGTTCCGTATTGAACCATTCTTAGAATGCCCAGAGATGGTATAACAAAAGACTGCATACAGCTGCTTCCGTCTTTATTCACCAAATTAAGTTTGACTTCTGAATTTGTCTTAACCGTAATCAAACTGGGATTATAATACCCCGCGTTAAACTCAATTACAGCTTCTGTAACTGCAGCTCCCAAAGTGTTTCCTTTGCAGGAAGTCAAATAACACCAAAAATTACTTCCGATATTTTCAAAAGTAAAACTGCTTCCGGTAAGCGCAATTGCGCCGTTTAAATTAAAAATAGCAAGAAGGATCAATGAATAGGCCGCTAATTTCATAAACTTTTGCTGAAGCGAATCACCCAACTTCATTGCAAAATATCCGAGTGTAAAAAAAAGCGGCGATGTACCGATAACAAATGCAAAAAGAATTGCGGCTCCCAATGCAGGACTGCCTGATCCTATAGCGAGAACCATCATAGCCTGTGTAGTTCCGCAGGGAATAAAAACCGTAAATGCTCCCAATAGAATTGGCGCAAATAAATTTTTATTTTTAGATTGTCTTCTTATAAGACGGGTTAAAAATTTAGGGGGTTGTATGACAAAATACCGGAATATCGGATGGATATTTAAGAGATTCAAAGCCGTTCCGATCATAAAAACAACGACTGCAAACTGCATTAAAACCTGAAAAGCCAATGATATTTGAAAAAAAGAACCAAACCAGCCAAGAAAAAATCCTAATCCGGTATAGGCAATAAGTTTTGCTACTAGAAATGCAGTCACTGGCAAGGCATTTCCTGTCAGCTTTGTTTTTTCCTTTAACTTTTCTTCTTCCTGTTGTGCGATGGTTGCCGCAAGCAGACCTCCTTGCACCGCAAGGCATGTTAATCCGCCCGTAAAAAGTCCTGTTAGAAAAATTGTCCAAAAATTAATTGTCATAATTTATTTTAAATCTCTTAGGCAATAACGAATTTGAGACAACCGAAATGCTTGATGTTGCCATAGCTACTGAGGCCAGAATCGGATTCAATAAAATACCAAAGAACGGGTAAAGAATACCCATAGCAACAGGAATCAAAATAATATTATAACCGAATGCCCAGATCAGATTTAACTTTATAGTCCGCATGGTTTTTTTGGAAAGTTCAATCGCAGAAGCAACACTTTTCAGATCTTTATTGATAAGCGTTATATCTGCCGCTTCTATTGCAACGTCAGTACCCGTACCCATCGCTATACCAACATCTGCAGCAGTTAAGGCTGGAGCATCATTGATACCATCTCCTACCATTGCTACTTTTTTTCCTTCTTTTTGTATTTTTCTTATCTCTAGTTCTTTTTGGTCGGGTAATACTTCAGCCAAAACACGGTTTACTCCCACTTGTTTTGCAATTGCTTGTGCTGTTTTCTCATTATCTCCTGTTATCATTACGACCTCTATCCCAAGTTTTTGAAGTTGAGCAACCCCTTCTTTTGCAGAATCTTTAACTGTATCTGCGACGGCGATTAGACCCGCAAGTTTTCTATTTATTGCAAGCATCATTACGGTTTTACCTCCTCCTTCTAATCGGGTTATTTCACTATTATATGAGGCTACAGAAACATTTTCTTTATTCATTAATCTTCTGTTACCTAAAAACAATTGGTTTTTTTCGAGTAGTCCCTCAACTCCATATCCGGCAATTGCTTTAAATCCTTCAACTTTGTTCAGGACAAGCTTTTGCTTTTCTGCTTCTTTAACAATAGCTTCAGCTAAAGAATGTTCAGAACCTTTTTCAATAGATGCGGCTAGTTTTAATATTTCATCTTTGTTTGTTTTATTCAAAGATATAATATCTGTTACTTCTGGTTTTCCTTTCGTCAGTGTTCCGGTCTTGTCAAAAATAATTGTATTAATCTTATGTGCAGTTTCTAAAGATTCGGCATCTTTTATGAGAATACCATGCTCTGCCCCGATTCCTGTGCCAACCATAATCGCCGTAGGCGTAGCCAGACCCATTGCACAGGGACAGGCAATAATCAGAACGGCGACTGTATTGAGCATCGCAAATAAAAATGAAGGCTGCGGACCAAAGATATACCAGACTCCAAATGTCAAAAACGCCAGCATAATAACAACAGGAACAAAGTAAGACGATACAACGTCAGCCAATCTTTGAATAGGAGCTTTGCTGCCCTGGGCTTCTTCAACCAGTTTTATAATCTGCGCCAGCATTGTTTCATTTCCGACCTTGGTAGCCTTATAGGTAAAAGTTCCAGATTTATTCATCGTGGCTCCGACAACCGTATCGCCTTTTGTTTTGTCAATTGGAATAGATTCTCCCGTAATCATTGATTCATCTATACTTGATTCACCAACGGTAATAATTCCGTCAACCGGAATTTTTTCTCCCGGCCTGACCCGGATAATATCTCCAATCTGCACTTGATCAATTGGAATATCAACTTCAATTAATTTATCCTGCCTGCCCTTCGAAGCTCCAGCGAAGGAGGGAGCTTGCCGAAGGACTCTTGCTGTTTTTGCCTGAAGTCCGATTAACTTTTTAATTGCCTGCGAAGTTCCGGCTTTGGCTTTTGCTTCAAAATATCTTCCGAGAAGTATTAGACCAATGACAATAACTGCGACATCAAAATATGGCATAGGATCCATACCTAAATTCATTATGACTTGCGGAAAAAAAGTAACAAAAGCCGAATAAAAATAAGCGACCGTTGTACCCAACGCGACCAATGTATCCATATTTGCAGTCCTGTGTTTTAGAGCCGGAATAGTTGCGCGGTAAAATTCCTGCCCTGCCCAGAATTGGACAGGAGTAGCTAATAATAACTGCACAAAGAAGTTGCGTAGAATTGCCGGTGCAGTCTCCATGAGAACCGGAAAACTTCCCCAGAATATTAAAAAGCCAAGTCCGAGACTTATAACTACCTTATTTCTTAAAATTTGCAATTCTTTTTTCTTTTCTTCCTGAATCACTGTTTCACCTTTTTGTTCAAGTTCTAATGTGTAACCGGTTTTTGCTATAGAATTTGCAAGCTGTTCTTGTGTGCAGTTATCTTCATCATAAGTGACCATTGCTTTTTGCGTAGCAAGATTAACCACGGCGTCAGTAACGCCGGGTGTTTTTTTGAGTGCCCGTTCTGTCACACGCACACAACTTGCGCAATGCATTCCTTTAATAACAAAAGATCGCTTAGTTAGTTTGTAGGGCATAGTGGTTAGTGTTTAGAATCAGTCAATTTAAAAATTAGTACATTTAACATTTTCATAATTTCTTGCAGAAGATTATTTAATTTTTCGAATTCTTCTTGTTTTAGATAATTAATCCTTAAAGCAATTAAAAGTTGAGTTTCCAGTTCAGCACCTGAACTATATGCAATTCTAAGAAACTGTATATATTCATTTCTATGACCTCGGTGAAATCCTTCTGCAATATTTGAAGGAATAGCAACAGAGCATCTTCTTATTTGAGAAGTCAATCCGTAAATCTCTGCCTTCGGAAAATTCCAAGTAGTTTTATAGATTAATTCAGTTAAGCTTATTGCTTTTTGCCAGACAATCAACTCTTTATAGGATTTCATATTTTTAACGACTAAACACTAGCTACTAATTACTAATCACTAACCACAATTTTTCCGTGAAACATTCCCATGCCGCAGGTAAAAGCAAATTCGCCTTTTTCCTTCGCAGTAACTTCAATAGTTATTTTTTGATTTAAGGGCAAATATTTTCTGATTTTAAAATCACCAAGAACTACCTCCTCCAAACAGCTTGATGGATCTTTACGGAAAAAATTAATCTTTATTGTTTTACCCAGCGAGATTGAAATAATGTTTGGAGAATATCCTCCCTCAACAGTTATATCCACAGAATCAGTCACAGAAATCACATCCTCTTTTTTCATTAGAAAAAACCAATAAGTAAAAAACATTCCGGCAACACTGAACAGTCCGACAAGTATTTTATCCATATAAAATAATCCCGGTAATAAATTATAAGTTATTGAGATCTTTAATTTCTTCCAATTCACTCAGGCAAAATCAGGAAAGACAAATGTCAGCGTAGGGAATTTTACCTCTTTTTTATTAACTTATAAAAAATAAAAATTATTAATATGAATGCACCGACGTCTATAATAGGATTTTGGAAATACTTTCCGAATTGAAATATGAACATACGGATGTTTTTACTGTATCCTTCCATCTGATACATCTGGATTTTATCCAGATAAGTAAAAACCGCAATTAGGACTCCGGAAAGAATAAATATTACTGCCCCAAACCATGTAAATATGGTATGAATTTTATGCCTCATTACACCTGTTATTGATCGGGTAGTTTTTTGATAAATCAACGAAAGAATAAAAAGCGGAAAGACAATTCCCAAAACATAGGCAAAGGAAACAAGAAATGCCTGAAACATATTGGGAGAAAGACTAGTGAGAGTTACAGCGGCAAAAAGCACCGGTGCGCAGCATGATGAAGTCAGGCCGGACATAAATCCTAAGCCAAAAACCGATCCGACATTTATTTTTTTGTTGATATTGGGTTTAAAATGAAAAAATTGAGGAATTGCAAAAAAAGGCTTTACTGTCATAACTCCCATAAATATAAGCACGATTGCTCCCAGATAATATACTTCCTTATGATATTGGTCAAAAAAATACATGAAGAATCTGAATCCAAGAGCAATTGGAATTAAGATTACAGATAATCCTAAGGCAAAAATAATTGTATAAAACATAACCTTTCTTTGTTCCTTGAAAATTGTCCCCAAATAAGATGGAAAAAGAAAAGTTATGCAACAGGGTGCAAATAATGCTAAAGATCCCGCTAAAAAAGAAGCGGTTAAGGAAAATCCCAACAATAAATTATTTTCCATTTTACTTTACATTAGCTGTAACTTTGAATTCTATTCTCGGGTTTTCCGGATCGTTGGTTTCAATAAAAACCTGTCTGTCAACTTTGCCGGATACTGGCATAACATAGGGTCGATACGTTACCTTTACTGTAGCCTCTTTGCCCTGTACAAGCTCAAAGGTTTTATCGCTTTGTGCGTGCATGCCAAACTCTTCACTTGTCTTGCCGTCGATAATAATCTGACCGACCGTGCAGCCACAGCTTGAGGAAATATTAAAAAGTGTGAGTGGTTTATTACCAACATTTTTAACTATAAAATCTTCTGATTTTTGCTCAGATACTTTCATATCTCCCAGATTTTTACTTGATACTTTAATTTCCGCTTTTGGTTTTTCTTTGTCTTTTAAACTATAAACAACCGGTAATGTACTGGAATTTTTTTGTTTATTTCCGGCAATTAAAAAATACGAACCTCCGATAACAACCAGAGAAAAAATGATAATTCCGAAAAGAAAAGATTTTGACATTTTTACTTTCTTTTAAAAACTTGTAATATTTCAGCGACTTTTTCGTCGACCTGTTTATCGCTGACAATTGCATCCTTAACACAGGTTTTTAGATGATGCTCAAGAATTACTTCATCAATTTTTTTGAGTGCATTTTGGATAGCATATGTCTGCTGGGTTACATCAAGACAGTACTCATCTTCCTCTACCATATTTATGACTTTATTAAAATGCCCCCTAGCTATTTTAAGTCTGTGAAGTAAATTTCCTTTATACGTTGTCATTTTGTTTTTTGGAATTAGTAATTAGGATTTAGAAATTTATTCAGATCCCTTCCCTCCCCATAGGATATATTGCTTATGATCATATTTCAGTGATAAAAATCACAGTAAGGAGTAAAATACACTTGTATGGAAGAAAAAATTAAAAATAAAGTGCATGCTTTTTTTTCTAATTTTGAACTGCATAAACATAAAAAGGGCCAGGCTATCATTCATCCGAATCAAAATCCGCAAGGAGCCTACTACATAAAAAACGGTTATGTCAAAACTTATGCAATTTCTCCCCAGGGAGTGGAAACGACAATCCATTTGTTCGCGAACAATTCCTACTTTCCCATGATGTGGATTATTAGTGATATTCCTAACAGATTCCATTATGAAGCGCTTACTCCTATAGAACTTTATGTTGCTCCAAAAGAAAAAATCCTTAATTTTCTGCAAAAAAATCCGGATGTTTTATTTGATCTTACTCATCGCCTGCTTAATGGTCTGGATAAGTTAACATTAAGGATCGAACAGCTCACAACCTCAAAGGCTTCTGCCAGACTCGCCTCTATCCTTATCTTTTTGACAAAACACTTTGGAGAAAAAAAAGAAAATAAGATAATAATTCAGGAAATGTTTACCCATAAAGATATTGCTTCACTGGCCGGATTATCACGGGAGACTACCAGCCGCGAATGGAAAAAGCTGGTAAATAAAAAGCTTGTTAGTTCAAAAAACAGAACCATAATAATCAATGATATAGAAAAACTAAAAAATGAATTATGATTTCTTCCTGTATATGTGATAACGGAAAAAAATCTTACTTTAGGAAATTTATTTCCTATAAAAATGAAACAGTTTTCAAAGAGTTTGAGGGAATAGTTATTGGAAAGTGTGAGAATTGCGGAATATTAAAAACATTTCCTCCTGAATCAGGAGTTAAATTTAACCCAAAGCAAAGCCGGGCCGAATTTTATGATAATTCCCAGGAAAAATTTATAGGGCTTTTCAAACCGATTGTTAATTTAATAAAAAAGCATAAAAAGAGCGGTACAATTTTAGACGTTGGCTGTTCTTCGGGTATTTTATTAACTCTGCTTAAAAAAGAGGAATTTAACATCAAAGGAATCGAGCCAAATAAAAAAGCTTTCTCCATAGCCAAAAATAAATTAGGAAAAGATATTTTTTCAGGAACATTACAGGATTTCTTAGGAAGAAATAAAAAAAAATTTGACTGCATTATCTACAATCATGTCCTAGAACACATTGAAGATCCTGTTGAAGAAATTAATTTAGCTAAAAAAATACTCAAAAGGGGTGGAATATTAATTCTAGGAGTCCCAAATACGAGTAACATTATTTTTTATCTTAGGCAGAAATACTGGGAACCACTTATGCCCAATGAACACATCTGGCATTTTAATACAAAATATTTAATAAGTCTTTTTAAACGTTTAGATTTAAAAGTTATTGAAAAATATTTTTCCGATGACGGAAGACAGGATTATCCGTTAATGAAGAAGTCGTATTTTAGAACTCTTTCGTTTGTTAATAAATTTTTTGGGACAGGGGAAGCAGTTTTACTCGTATTCAAACCCATTTAGGGAGAGTGTCCTGAAGGCGACGACATCCTGACCACCCTCGAAAATCTGAAGTAATAAAAATATCATCCTCTATTTTGATCTTTAAGTTCTTACTGCTTTATAGTAAAATAGTAGGTATGAAAAACCAAAAATATCTCAATTTCAATGTAGTTATTACTCAAGATGAGGATGGCATATATGTTGCTGATTGTCCATCTATTCCTGGCTGTCACTCACAAGGATCAACTTATGAAGAAGCTGAAAAAAATATAAAAGAAGCTGTTACTTTATGTCTAAAGATAGCTGAAGAAGACCAGGATTATAAAGAAAGTATCGATTTTGAATCTGCTAAATCTCCTCGAATGATTAGTATAAGCAGTATATTAATTCCTTCTTTTTAATTTTATATGAGCCGACTACCAATGCTCAAACCTCAACGGCTCATAAAAATTCTAAACAAATTAGGTTTTAATAAAATTCGCCAGGAAGGAAGTCATATTTTCTTTAAACATCCAGACGGTAGAACCACAGTAGTTCCTTTTCACAAGGGTAAAGATATTGGAAGAGGCTTAATGCGCTCAATACTCAATGACGTTAAATTAACTCCTAAAGAATTTCAAAAACTTCTCTAGTAAATTTATACCGAGCGAAGTCGAAGTAATCGAAGGACGAAGTTTATAACTTTTTTATGACTTCAAGACAAATCATATTTTTGCCAAATTTTTAAATGAAACTGTCAGACATGAACGCTATTCGAACCTATTAGCAAACAAATCAAGCTCAACTATATGATTCAAATTACAGCCTATCTTATTAGACTAATGCAACTAGAAGAGCTTTGGATTGACTCGTATTCTACTTGTACTTACAAGGGTAGACCTCCCCAAATGGTTGAGATTACAAAAGCTTACTGGAAAATAAGCAAAGATATATATCAAAAAAAGCTTGAATTTATAGGCATTAAAGAAGACCCGAAATCGTTAATTCAAGTAAATATTCAGAAATAATTTTAAAATTAAATAATGAGAATACTTAAAAAAGTCGTTAAAAAGAAAAATAAGTTTAAAAAGAAACTTTGGGGAGAAAAATTAGTCCAAAATCTCAATCGTAATCTGCGAAGAAAAAATTAAGGTCTCAATATTGAACCTACTAACGCATCTGAACCTGATCCTTCTACTACCACCTGATAATTTCCCCCTATTAAATTCATACTTTGAAGAGGACATTCTGCTCCTCCGTCGCAATTTAGATGGACTTTTTCAACAAATGAACCGCTTTCAAACCTTTGTAAAGATATTCCAGTTAGATTTTGAGGATTACCTTGTCCCACTGTAACAGTAATTGAAGTAAAACCTGTCGAGTCAAAACTACTTGAAGTAAAGGGGAGATCAACACTATTTCCTAATATTATAACTTGTGCTTCTGGTTCAATATTAAGAGTTCCAATTGCCGTTATATTACCAGCAGAAGTTCCAGTGCTAAAGATATATGAATTATTTAAGATTGGAATTGTTACAACTGGACAAGTTCCTCCACTACAACGAAATCTATGTTGTTCCTTATAAGTGGTTCCGCCATCCATGCTTACTTGTGGTGCCCAGTTGATAATAAAGTCTGTAGAAAAAACATTAAAGGTTATTGATCAATAACCTAAAGGAATTGAAAAGGGATCGGTATTAAAAGATGCTGGTCGATTTTGGGCAAAAACAATAATGGCAGGTGTAGGGATTGGTGTATTTGTTGGAGTTAGAGTAGGTGTAGATGTTGGAGTCGAAGTTTGTTTTGGTTTACATTTTTTATGCGCAATACATGACGGCTTTACAGCTTTTCGTAAGAAAGGAATATTAATACGAAAAGCATTAGCATTTTCTGTAAACAAAAGAAAACTAAACAAAACTAATATGATAATTAAGATCTTAAATATTTTTTCCATAGTTAAAACATCGCAATAATAATCCTTTATTTAAATACAGTCAAGCGAATGATTGAGATTTAATGAATAAGTATTAAACCAAAAACAAGTTTTTTCAGCGCCCTTTACATTGTTCTTGATAAAATTGATTACTGGAAACCATATTTGATATATTAGCTTTAAATCGATCTAACCAACAATTCGTATTTTGGTATCCGCAATAATTCAACGACTCTATTAATAAATTCTCTAAATTTTTAATTATTTGAAGTTGAGGATGAGTTCCTTGTTGATTAATCCTAGATTCTAGGGAATTAATTTCTTCTTTATTTAAGGAGTGAATAAAAAACGCTTGCGTTAAATAGGCGCTTACTTCTTGATCATAACATGAAAGTGTAAGTTCTCCGTTCAGTTTATCAAGGAATTGAAGCGCATGCATCATCTCATGTGATAGAAGAACAGCGGTTAATATGTCATCAGCCTCTTTGTAATTTTGATCAACATAAATTGGTAAATAAGAATGATTAGCCTTTTGAGGATTGAATTCAAAGAAACCTTCCGCCCCAAAGCTTTCTCTACTATTAGAGTAAACAACTTGTGTGCAGTTAATTATATCCCTATAACCACCTTCGGTGAACATAAAAAACGGGCGTTCATTGTTATAAGTTCTTTGCATAATTAAACCTAAAGCTCTTCCAAATTCTGCCTTTTGTTTATAGGGTGTTGATCTATTACAATATCCTCTCAATCTCATTGTTGGAATGAGAATTTCCTGAGTGAGAATTGGTGTGGGTTGTACATTTGAGTATTTAGCCTCGAGGAATAAATTAGGTAGAAAAAAAATAATTATGCAAATGCTTATGAATCCAACCGCTGCTAATACAAATTTAATATATTGCCACATAGGGCTTAAACATTATTATCTCTTATCATTAAAGAAATATCACCTTTAAGTCGTTACGGGTTATACTCCAAGTAACAAATATTTAATTTGCATAAAATCATGCTTTAAGACTATCGGAGAAAAAAAATTATGGTATTACCTCCGGAATGATATAGATTGTCAGATAAATCTAGAAGATTTTTTAGATATAAATTAAATTACAATCTATTCAAGGCGCGGACTACCTTAAGGGCATGAGATATGTCTTTTGAACTGTCAATTGTCCAAACACCTGATAAAACTGTTTGAAAAAAACACCATTTATAAATTCGTTTTGGATCAAAGCTAAGTTCTTTTGAAAGAATTTTTTTCAACCATTTTTCTCCGTCTGTTCCGTCGGTTAAGACGTGTTAAACAAACCCATTATTCATTTTAGAAGTATAGCAAAACCTAAGCAGGAGCAACAACTCATTTAGAGAAAAATGAATAAGTGAGATTTATTTCAAAGGTAATTTTACGATTAGTTCGTCGGGTTTATATATTTTTAGTACCTGTTCTAGGGAAGGAATTTTAGGTTTGATTTTCAATTTTTTCAGTTGCTCTTTATATAATTCTAGAGCTAAGTACACACAATAAAAATCATTTCCGAAATCTCCTCCGACGCACAAGTCAGGTCCGTAGATACTAATGAATGTTTGCTGGTCGCGATAATCAATCGGTTCACAATCAGGCAATCCCCAGGGTTCATCATACCGATTTTCAGGATTAAGACCGAATAAAGCACCCCAGACTAAAAAAGTCGCTTTAATTTTATGCTTATTCAGGAGTTGACTGAGCCGATTGATGCCCCAGCGGTTACCTATAGGAACCAGGAATAAAATTTCTTTAGGTTGATACTTCGGCAACAATGACTTTAAAGTGACTGTGAGATTGCGACCGGCGGCAATACTGTCGGCGATAATCCAAAAACCACCCTTACACAAACCTTCTTTATTCTCGTATTGATAACTGGCTGTAATTAAATTGGCTTTTTTAACGTGGGTAGCGCCAATAAAACAGTCGCTATAATAGTTATTAACACCGACTTGATAGAGTGCGGTTGAGAGATGGCAGGCAGCCGCTTCCCGCAAAATCGTAATGGTTGATATTTCAGACGGATTATATTGCGTAATTATTTTCTTTATCAATGGAGTATTCAAACTCTGGATAGTTGCTGCTTCTGCCATCGTCTCACAGAAGCCTCCTAAATTCAACCGGCAGGGAATAAATGACGACCTACGTCCTTGTTTTTCAATATAGCCCACATTTAAGGATCTTGTCTCGGGCGATTGAATACCGATTATGGGAAAATTATTGACAGTGGGTGCGAATTCTTTAACAAGAATTTTTCTTTTTCTAACTAATTTAAGTGAATTTTCCGGCATTTTAGTAAAAAGTTTTAATAGGCCAATTATATCAATACTTTGCTTTTGGGATGAAGAGTTATCTGAAATCCAGCGAGTATAATTTGTCTATGACTTTTATCGACGAGTTTATTAACAAACATCCTGTTAAAAGTTTAACAATCAATAATGTTGTTGGTAAATATATATCATGTGGGAAAAGTGAAACCGGACTTATTATTTTCCCCGGAGGCGGTCAGGATATGTATTCCAGTTACGACTTGATTGATGTCTATGAAAAAAAGTACAAAGTAATTTCTTTAAGTATTGCCGGATTTTCTGATCTAAAAACTTTTTTTACTTTTATTAATAAAATCCTGGAAATCGAGAAAGTTAATAAAATAATAGTCTATGGACTTTCTTTGGGCGGATTTATTGCTCAACACTACGTCAGGGTAAACAAAAAAAGAGTAATTAAATTGATACTCGTCCACACCGCATCTACTAAGTCAAAAACAGTAATTAAAAAAGTAATAATACCGGGAAAGATTGCTTATTTTTTTCTTCCGATAATTCCTCTGACATTGCTTCGCTTTTTGGTTAGAAAAAATGCGGGCAAAGCTCAGGTTGGAGATTTGGATGTACCAAGTTTATGGAAAAAATATTCGCCAAAAATCAATTTAGAAAGACGGATGGAATTTATTAACCGTTTTGGACTGGATTTTTTAAACAGAGAGTATTTAAATTCATTTTACAGATTGGGAACAAACATGGAAAGAGAGGAAAAAACCTGGAATGGAAATGTTTTTTCCGGATGGAGTAAAAATATCCTGATAATAAAAACCAGCGATGACCCGCTAGCTCAAGATGATGGAATGTTTAAAAAATATTATCCTGGGGCAAAAGTTTATATCTTCCATGGAACCGGCCACCTAACTCCCTTTATTCAATTTGAAAAAATGAAGAAAGTGATTGATGATTTTCTTGACTTAAAAAATTAACCTTAACACCCCCGCAGTGAAAGAGATTGACAGAGACAATCCTATCATAGATTAAGTATCAACTTAAATAAATCTGCTAAAATTCTTGCATGAGAATCTATAATCGCAAATTCCGCAGAGACTATCAGGAGGTAGAAAAGTATGAGGTTGGAATTGCTTTAACCGGACCCGAGGTAAAATCTGTAAGAGCCGGAAGAATAAGACTTGAGGACAGTTTCGCCAAAATTATGGGTTCTGAAGTTTATCTGATCAATGCCGAAATCTCAGTTTATGAGTATGCCCGTCCGCAGGGATATGATTCGAGAAGAACGCGAAAATTACTACTTCATAAAAGGGAAATAATACGCTTAAAGACGAAATTAGCAGGTCCGGGCGGATTGACAATCGTGCCTGTCTCATGTTATAATAAGGACAGTTTAATCAAGCTGGAAATAGCCTTAGCTAAAGGAAGAAAAGGGTTAGAAAAGAAGAAGCTGGAGAAAAAGAGAGATATTGCATTAGACGAAGAACGGGAAGCAAAGGAATATTTAAAAAGTTAACGATAGAGTGTCCGCCGCAACTTACTTCTCGCCTTAGTTCATTTGAACTGCGACTCGAAGAGCGTTTGCTGGCGGATGTAAGAAACTATAATGTGTTTTCGACTTTGTCGAAATCACAAACAGTTTCTAACAGGGGGTGAAAGGAATCGACGGAAAGCATGCACTTTTAAAAATCGGTAGAGCGGACCTGTCCGTTAAACAGAAAAATCAACAGCAAAGAATGATATTTTTGCTGATCTTAGAGCGTTCGCTAGAGAGCAATTGGAAGGCGTAATTGCTGCCCAATATGCTCAAAAGCAGGCCTTCGTTTACGCAGGCTAAACTTTGAGATCCTCTGATTAAGTTTCCCTTAGTTCAACTTAATTAAGAGATAAACCAATTAAGGTGAGGCGAAATTCGTGTTTACGATTGACGAATTAGTCAAAAAAACATCAATCGTCGTTCATTTGACATTTGATTATTTGTCATTTGAATTTAATTTAAATAATCTATCTCTACCTAAACATTTTTAAAATGGCCCTTCCGGACCCGGGTTCAATTCCCGGCACCTCCACCACTTCGCTCTGTACCAAATGGTACAGAGCTACGTTAGGTGCTCGGCACCAATAATTATTATCCAACCTTACAACTACCACCTAGAAGTGGTGTCCTCAACATAGTTCCGAAGGAACGAAGTGGGACAATTTATTTTCTACATTGTGGCACGGCCACTAATTAATTAACCAAACTATATTTTTTTCACGCGAAGTGTATCCCTAACGAAGCCTTTTGGGCGAAGTGGGGCTTTATTCCAATTCCTTTGTAGCTTATAATCCATTGACTTCTTTTTAAATTACTCTTAATTTATTTTCATGCATTATGTTTATATACTCCTTCTAAAAAACCAAACACATTACATCGGATATTCAGATAATTTAAAACAAAGAGTTAATGATCACATTAAAAATAAAATAATTCATACCAAAAATCTAGAACCAAAGCTAATTTTTTATGCATCTTTTACCTCAAAACTAAAAGCATTACATTTTGAAAAATATCTGAAAACTCCATCCGGTTTTGCATTTCGAAATAAACGCTTGATTTAATTTCGTCCCAAACGAAGTTCTTTGTAACGAAGTGGGGAGAAATAAAAGATTAATTTAATTAATTTGATAAGATTATCTTCATGAGAATAAATATCAGACCAAAATCAGATAATGACTTTGAATGGATTAATACCTTTCTCATAAAAGAATGGTGTTCTGATTTTATTGTTACCGCTCAACTTAAGAAGTATAAACCAATTGATTTACCTGGTTTAATAGCGGAAAAAAAAGTGAAACTGTAGGATTTTTGACTTACATTATTGAAAATACCGAATGCAGAATAATCACTTTCAACAGTTTAAAACAAAATGAAGGAATAGGCACATTACTTTTAGAGAAATTGAAACAAAATGTTAAAGATAAAGACATTTCAAGATTATTATTAGAAACTACCAATGATAACCTTAATGCTCTAAAATTTTACCAAAAAAGAGGATTTAAAATTATCGCTATTTATCCTGACATCATAGAACAAGTAAGAAAAATAAAACCACAAATACCGCTTATTGGCAACCAAGATATTCCCTTGAGAGATATATTTGAACTAGAAATGAAATTAAAATAGAATGACTTTTCTAAATAAGTAAATAAATTTATTAACTTCGTCAGATGCCGTCTGGCACCTGACCTGGTCCTTCGACTAATTACATTCTCTCAGGATTATAATTCGCTGTGCTCCACCGAGTCAGACTCGGCTGCGCCAAGTACTCTTGGCAAAGACGAGTTTGACGAAGGTGACCAAGTTAGACTTGGCACTTTCCATATATTCTTTTTTCTTGCGACGTCAGACGTCGCCACCGAGTCAGACTCGGTGAATATGCAGAAATATAATACTTCACAAAATAAAAAAGAACGGTATTACGTTTACACTCTATATTCATTAAAAGATCACAACTTCTACACAGGATTTACAACTGACTTAAAATTACGATTAATCAAACATGCAAAAGGATTAGTTACTTCAACAAAATTCCGAACTCCTTTTAAATTAATTCACTACGAATACTTCATTAATATTGAAGATGCAAAAGCAAGAGAAGTATTTTTGAAAAGCGGGTTGGAAGAAAACAATTAAAAGAATTTATAAAAAGAACTTTAAAAAATATTTAAATCTAATTTAGAGTTATTTTCTTTCAAGACTTACTACGAAACCTGGTTTAATATCGTCTCCAAATCTTTCATATTTACCGTCTGCTCCGGTTGACAAATGAACAGGATATTTAAAATTATGAGGAGGTCCTTTTAAATGGTAAATAACCCGTAAATAATGAACTAACGTATTTCCGGCACCATCTCCTTCAATAGGTATAATTTTTTTACACCTACAAAGCAAAGTTCTATTTTCCATTTGGAAATATTATATTATTGATTTGTACTTCTAACAAGCGCCATTTGTATAGAAAAGTAATTCTGACTTTGCGGGATTAACACATCACCGATGTAAAAAAGTTATAAACTTTGTCTTTCGACTTTGCTCAAGATTATAATTCGCTGTGCTCCACACTTCGTCCCGACAAACAATCGGGACTTCGCATTTAAAGTTAGCCTTATTTGGCATTTTTATTTAAAGATTCTTTTAATAAAGCAGAGCCATAATAACGAACGTATTTCCCTACTTTTTTTCTCATAACTAAATTTAGTCTTTGAATCATTTTTAAATCCGAAATTGCTGTGGTTCGACTAATTCCACACAGGGCTTCATAGGATGAAGGGTTTATATAATATCCCTCTCCTTTGGTTAATAAGTAGTGTAGTGCTTGAATCTGTCTAGAATTTAAAGCATAATCCTCACTGAAAAGATTTTGAATATTCTTATTCTCCTCAATTTTTCTTTGTAAATAAGCCTTAAAATTTCTTAAAGCCTGCATAAGTTTTCTCATATGAAAATCATAAAAATAAGTTAAGTCAAAATCATCCTGTTCACTATAAACATAGGCCATACCATATTGTATTGGCGCTTCTTTAATAACTAAAGATATAGGTAAATATTGCATAACTCCATAACCTTTTTTCAAAAGATACCAATAGAATATTGTTCTTGCCAATCTCCCATTCCCATCACAAAAAGGGTGCAGTATTCCTATCCAAAAATGTAGAAATATGGCCTTAATAATTGGGTGGGTAAAACCTCGACCATCCGCATCATTAGCAAACTTTATTAATTCTTTAATCTCTTGAGCTACAAAGACCTCTTTAGGAGGAATATAATAAATAAATTTCAATTTATCGTTAATCGTAATATCATCTGAATCTTTTCTATATCTTCCCTGTTTATCTTGTTCTAAGGTATCTCTTGTAATTAAACGGTGCAAATCAAACAAAACTTCATGCGAAAGTTTTTTATCTTTGTATTCTGAATTTAATGCCTGCATTGTTTTATAGTTATTAACTATCATTCTTTCTGATCTATCTGTAGGCGTTCTTTTTTCTGCAAGTAATTTTTTTGCCATACTTGTTGTTGTCGCTGCTCCTTCTAATTGACTGGATGCAATGGCTTCCTCTATAATACTTTTCGTTAAAAACTTTTTTCTTTGTTCTGCATCAAAAGAGGTTTTGCCGAGAGTAACTAATTCATTTGTTACTAATTGAGTATCTAACTTATGCAGAAATTCTTCCGTATAACTTAAGTGTAACCAAGAGTAATATTATCCATTTTCAGCTTTTATTTTGGTTTTTCTAGAAGAATATTTTCGGACCTGTTTGACAATATACCAGAACTCCTTCGGATTTATGTCTCCTGGAATTATATTGCGATATTGAATCTTATCCCAATAGTAGTAAAACGGCTCGCTAACTTCGTTTATTGCTTCCATAAAAACCTCAGTGTTATCTTGAAGTTTTTTATTCAAATCAGCCTCATCTATATCGGACAAATTTGGTTTAGTTAATTTAAATGGTTCTAACATATGTTAAATACATGTTAAATTATGTTAAAGTTAACATAATTTAACTCATTTATGCTTACAAAAAAGGTTAATTGGATATACTAATGGTAATCTAAGCAGTTCGATCTAAAGATTTTTCTATTTCTTCCTTTAATTTATTGATTCCATAATCTGTGGTTACAGAGATAAACTGGGGATCATAATGACCATATTTGTTACTAATTTCCGACAATTTTTTTTTGCCGTCTCCCTTAAATGCGTCAATCTTGTTGAAAACATAAATTATTCTTTTTGCTTTAACTTTTAGCTCCTCTAAAATTTTTTCGACTATTCCTATCTTTTCATCCATCTTTGGATCGCTGATATCAATTACATGTAATAATATATCCGCATGGATGGACTCCATCAGAGTCGACTTAAAAGAATTAATTAAGGAAGACGGCAAGTCTTTTATAAAGCCAATCGTATCGGAGATTGTAACTTCTTTTTTTAGAGTAGGTAAATATAGTTTACCTGTCACACTATCCAGAGTTACAAACAAAGCATTTTCAACTATTTTCTTTTTTTTGGTTAGATGATTAAAAAGTGACGTTTTACCGGCGTTGGTATATCCGACTATGGAAATACCCTGAATATTATTTTCCTTTCTTCTTTCGAGTTGAGTCATGTGTTGCATGGATATTTTTTCCAACTGGTCTCTTTTCTTTTTTATCTGATCCCGCCAGTGGCGCTTCATCAACTCGATATTAGTCTCACCGATTCCCCTTCCGCCAATTCCTCCTGCTTGACGGGAGAAGTAAGTTGTTCCCAAACCGTAAATTCTCGGACCCATATGTTGCATCCTGGCAATCTCTATCTGCAGCTTTGCCTCCAAAGTCTGGGCGTGCTTATCGAATATATTTAAAATTAAATCAACCCTGTCCCAGACCTGGATATCCGGGTTAATAATCCAAAGTTTTTCCGTCAGGTTAAACAAAACGCTCGGATTAACAATAGCATTAACAACAACAATTTCTATTTTTTTCCCTGCAACTATTTCAGCTAACTCTTCAACTTTACCCGACCCGATAAAAGTAGCTTTGTCAGGTCGGGTCCTGTGCTGAATTACATCAACAATGTCTATTCCGTGATAAGTGGCAACCAGCGATTTTAATTCTTCTAAATTTTTTATCGCTTCGTCTTTATGCAGGTGAGGATCAATTACGTCGACTAAAACAATACGGTGTACTTTTTGCATTATTTTAATGTACTTCCCATTAGTATACGGTTTGCCCAATAGAAACCTGTTTCCCCTGCCGGCAGAATATCATAAGTTTTTGAGTCTTTATATGAAATAACTTCTGTCTTAAGAACCCGAGAGCTGTCATACTCATCGCCAACCATCAGCTTATCAACTGTCTTACCATTTATAGTTGGATGTCCTGATGATACAAACAGGTCTCTTCCATCCTGTAATGTCAGATGAAGCATCTTGTGATTTTTCGGAACTAAAGTAGAAGAAATTTTAATTACTGGCTGGGCAATTTTTTCACCTTTTGTATCCGTAGTCCAAACGATTGTGCCCACATTAATACTTTTTATATTGATATTACCTTGCGGTGTAAAGATTGAAGTAGATGACGAAAGACAAATCGGACAACCAAATTTCATACGGTTCTCATATATTTGAGGACTAAGACAACTATAACCTGGCTCAGGATCATCTGATCTGGCAACAGGCGGGCCGCAATTTTGCACACACCTGTACCTTTTTTCTAAAAGAGAATTCGAACAACACTGCGGATCGCTGCTTTTCGTTATCTGTGGTTTTACTCTCTCTTCCTGCTCCTTGATACAGACTCCGCCGGCATCAGGGTAATTGCCCTCAAGTTGACATGAATATCCTACCGGACAGGCAATGCCGGCAATCCCACCACAGAAAGTATTATTTTCATCTGTAACCGTTGGACAGGGTGAAAATTCGCAATTGGGCCCGGATCTGCCTACCGATGAACCATCCGGACAAAGCATTGCATCCATAGTGCAAGCTATTTGTTCTGGAGGCGGTAATGGCTTAAAATTAATTAATCCGGCCTGGTACTTCATACCGAGTATGAAGGCAATAATCGGTAAAAGCGTAAACATTATTAAAGCGATCGTTTTTGATAAGGGCGTTACTGTTGTTAATTCCTTGGGAAGTAGCATGGATTTAGTATAACAAGTCTATCTATTTTCTTGAATTATTTTTTGAATTGCTGTATGAAGTACAGGTGATGCAGCACAAAAAGTATAATTTTTCTTGAAATTTAATAATGGACTTTTATAACTTAAAGGGTTTCCGAAATAATCAGTAACTTTACCACCAGCTTGTTCGATTATTATCTGCTCCGGGACATTGTCCCAAATTTTCTGGTTTTGATTTAAATATGCTCCGTAATTTCCCTTCGCTACCATCCCAACATCAAAACAACTATTACTGCTTCTAAGATTGCGAGAATTAAGGATAATTTCTTCGAGTATTTCTGATTCTTTTCTTGTCGCCTCAGGATTTTCTTGCTGTCCATCTATTCCATATGAGACTAAAACTGACAGTAAATTTTTTTCCTCTGTTACATGGATCTTTTTACCATTACAAAATGTGCCTTTTCCTTTTTCACCGTAGTAGATTTCATTGAAATTTGGTATGGCTATTCCTCCTAATATGGGAGCATCATTTTCTAATAATCCAATCATTATGCCATAGGTTGGAACACTTGCGGCAAAATTACTTGTTCCATCTATCGGATCTATTATCCAAGTGTAATCTGAGTTACTATCTACAACACCTGTTTCTTCATCAATGATATTGTGTTGAGGATATTCTTTTTTTACCTTATCTACTAACAATTTACCTATAGTTAAATCAGTTTCTGTTAAGACTTGATTGTTATCTTCTTTTTTTGTCGTTCCGCTAACCTTTCCAAAATTTTCCCTTGCAATTTTTGCCGCTTCGATTAAAGATTCGATAATAAAATTCTGATATTGCATATATCTTATTTAACACCACATGCTTCAAGAATTTCTGAGTTTCTAAAAAGCACTGTACGATTAGTTGTATAAGTTAAGCCTTTATTAGGTTGCATTTCAAAACCTAAATAGATTACTTCAACATGTCTCTTTTTAGCCTCTTCTATTACAGGTTGAAGGTCTGAATCAGAACTACAAAGAATTGCTGTTTTGAGAAGTTTATCAGCTGAAAACGAAACCAGGTCAACGGCTATTTTTACATCGACACCCTTTTCCCTAAAAATTATTTTATTTCCAATTTTTTGGGCTCTTACGTTTCCTGCCATCACAAACTCATACCCTTGATTTATCAAGTTATTTCTTAATTTTCGCTGTAATTTTATTAATTCTTCGGACTTTTGTCTAGTTTCTGGATGAAAATGAAGTTTTGCAGCATAGAATATCTTTCTGGACAATTTAAACTCGCTTAGAGTTTTGTTAAAAAGATTGCTAAAGTTTACAGAAGCAATGTCTATTTTATGTTTGTTAATTTTCTTATTCTCTAGAACTTCCTCAATTTTATGAACAAAGTTTTCACCATCAATAAATAGTATTGTTGTATTCATTTGAATTAATTATACATAAAAAAACCTCAGCGGGCTTGCGCACTGGCTGAGGCGTTTATATAAATAATATACCTTAATATAATCAAAAAGTCAACCACTTTAATAATACTGTAGAAACCATATGATAATGTCATAGTTAGCAAGACGAAAATGTCACCCCTCTGATATTTGGGAAAAGGTAGGATAAAAGTTTATTAGTTTTACCTTTTACCCAAATATGAAAGACAGGATTATGACGACCGCGGAACGGATACGCTTAACAGTTATCGAGGAGTTGACGGACGGCAGGATCAATGTTCCAACCGCCGCCCTGAAATTAAATTTATCGGTGAGACAGATCAAAAGGTTAAAGAAAAGGTTTAAACAATATGGACATGATTCTTTAATCCACGGTTTACGAGGAAAGCCAGGATTAAGAAAAACAGATATGCAGATGGAAATGGAGATTGTAAAAACAATTAAAGAAAAATATCATGATTTTGGACCTTTGTTGGCCTGGGAGAAGATTGCGGCAGTTCACAATATTCCAATTGGACGGGAAACAGTAAGAGCTATTATGATAAGAAACAATATCTGGGAGTCTAAAAAAAGAAAAAGAGGTCAATATTTCTCTTGGCGGGATAGACGTACCGCATATGGAGAGCTTGAACAATTTGATGGCTCTTACCACGACTGGTTTGAAGGAAGAAATCCCCTCCTTCCGGAAACCTGTCTCTTGGCTTCAATAGATGATGCCACAGGCCGCCTAACCAAGGCTATTATCGGTGAAAATGAGAGTGTTGAGGCAGTATTTGCATTTTGGAGAGAATATGTAGAGGACATAGGAATACCTGTAGAATTATATGTTGACAAATTCTCAACTTACAAGATAAATCACCCTATGGCAACAGACAATTTGGAGTTGATGACGCAGTTTAGACGGGCGATGAAGGAACTGGGAACAAATTTAATATGCGCCAACAGCCCACAGGCTAAGGGAAGAATTGAGCGCTTGTTTGAAACCCTGCAGGATAGACTGGTAAAGGAGATGAGGCTTGCGGGGATAAATACCATTGATGCGGCAAATGTTTATTTGAAAGAAACATTTATTCCCTGGTTCAACGACCGTTATGCCGTTATCCCAAAATCCAGTAGTGATACCCACAGAAAACTTGATACCAAAACAGTCAAAAAACTGGATAACATATTCTCAAAACATTATATTCGAAGTATTAATAATGACTTTACAGTTCAGTACAAGAGCAGATTCTACCAACTTCAAGAAATACAGCCTGTAACAGTCTTTAAAACGGACAAAGTCTTAATTGAGGAGAGACCGGATAATATCACTTCCTTTTAATTAGTTAATACTTGTTATCGTCTATAGGATTAAACTCTAGGCCACCAGTGGAATAGAGTCTTTGCGGTAATTATTT
>Ga0155835_122_pt2 | contig 72650 bp, 79 predicted proteins | sample RifCSPlowO2_01_FD_107489 | JGI IMG/M metagenome (GOLD analysis project Ga0155835, IMG submission 107489) | Candidatus Roizmanbacteria bacterium RIFCSPLOWO2_01_FULL_35_13 | reverse complement strand
CCTTGGGTTTGAGGGAAATATAGTTTCTCATATACTACTATATTACCCATTCTAAATTAATTCTTCAAGAGGATTTGATATTAGAGATCTAAAATTTCTGCCATAGATTGAAAATGTGTCTTTAAAATTACGAAATCTTCCTAAGATTTCAGGTAATCTTTCGGGTAAATCAGCGATATATTCTTCTGTGTTTAAATCGTGCCGACTCATATATTTTAGAACAATAGCAACTTCGTCGATTGACAATCCTAAATTCGCATTATTTTTTCCTAAGGCGTCTACAAGCATTGCGGGAAATGAGGATTTTTTTTCTGGGGCAAAATGCCTAGAGTACCAACCCATCAACTCCTTTTTGCAAAAGTCTATAGCTGTTTGTTTTTTGTCTTCTGGCAAATCATTAAGCCAAATCATCTGAGCTTCATTTTTACCCCGAAAAAAATCAACTCTTAACCCGGTTGCTTGTTCCAACCTTTTTGATATGCCGGTTCGCGCTCTAAAAAGAGGTTCAAAATTTTCCCAGAATATTGCATTTAGATAAAAATGGTAAGCAGATTCCGGAGAATAATAAGCAATAGTGTCGGCAACTTGAAAATGGATCGGTTTGTTTCTGTGTGCTTTAGCTTCCGCATGTTGTTTTATTAAACTAGCAAAACCTAAAGTTTCAATATCTCTCAGGATTGGAACTCGATTTAATATTTCTCTGGCTATAAGTTCGGTTGGCCTATTGGAGAAAAAGTCGTAGTAGACTTTTTTACCTGAAAGTCTCTCAAATTCGTCAACCGCGTTAATTATTTGTTGAAGTGGAGAAACATAGTCAGTATTTTTCTCCAATTTAATTCCATTAGCCTTAGCAACGTGTTTTAGTTGGCGCTTATGGATATCCGCTATTGTCCACAGCGCTGAATTTTGTCCCAGATCTGTTTCAATAGTTTCGATGGCGGCAATTGGAGGAATCCAATTAACTAATGCTGCGCCAGTAAGAAGGGCTAGGGCTAATCTACCAACTGCCCTTCTTGGAATAGATTTATTTTTCTGTTTTGCCAGAGGAATTTCACTACCAACATCAGACATAAGATTCGTTTATTTTATATTTATTTTATTTAAAAAGGAGTTACAAGTGAAGAGTAATCAGTTTATAATTCGCCGAGGCGTTCTTTTCTTTCGGCTTCTTCTTTCACGAGGTTTAAAAATCTTTCGGTAGAAGATAGTCTGCGGTGGCCCACAATTCTAGCAATATATTCAACAGAAGCACCATTAATTAACTGATAGGCAATAAATGTATTTCTTAAATCATTAACTGTAGCGTTTTCAATTCCTACCTCCCTAAAACAGCGGGTAATAATCTGGCGGATATTTCTGACTAAGAGTGGATGTCCGGTTCTGGTTATAAAAAGATGGTCGTCTTCTGTTTCTTTTCCTCTTATCTTTAGATATTCGTCGATGGATTTTTGGGCAGCTTTATTAATCGGAACTTTTCTTTCAAGATTTTTTCCATAAGGGCTGATTTTCAAAGCGCCTTCTTCTATATCTGAAAGCCTGAGATTGGCAAGCTCGCCTATTTTTACTCCGGTTTGCAGTAAAATCTCAATTAAAGCATAAGTTCTTGGGTCTTCTTTTCCCAGGTCTCTCAAGGCCCTATACTCAAGTTTGCTGAAAATTCGCGGGGGAGCTTGGCTGTATTTGGGATGCGAAACTTCAAGCGAGGGATTTTGTTCAACGACACCCTCATTTTTAAGATAACGGAAAAAAGTGCGGATAGAGTTGAGCTTTCTGGAGGCTGACTTTTTAGTGTAGTTATCTGCCAGTAATTTATTAATAAAGTCGTCAATATCCTCCTTTTTAATTTCCCGGATGTCATTTTTCTCTTTACTGGTGAGGAATCCGACAAATTGCTCTAAGTCTTTTTTATAAGCTATGACCGTAAAGTCGGATTTGCTCTGTGATTTCAGATAAGTAACAAACCTATCCAGAAGGCTCGGGAGAAGCATTGTTTCCATAATAATCCCATAATATACTAAATTAAGCTTAAAGATGCAAGCGCAAATTACAGGCTTGCTTTTTTGGGGGATTTTGCTACAATAGTAGCTTGCTTCGAAATCAGGAGGATTATAGAAAGATGCCAAAAACTACAAAATCAGCTCACCCGATGGAAGCCATGCTTAAGGCTTCACACCCGCCCAAAATAAGCAAAGGTCAGGAACTGGATGCAGAAATCGTATCCTTATCTAAAAAAGGTGTTTTATTTGATATCGGGGCAAAAGCTTATGCCGTATTAGGCGATCTGGAAGTAAAAGAAATTTCTACCTATTTACCTTACTTAAAATCCGGAACCACGATGAGAGTAAAAATAATAGCTTCCGAATCCAAAGACGGCTATCCTGTTGTGTCAATGAGAAAATTCTTCCAAAAAGGGAAATGGGAGATTTTAAAAGAAAAAAAGGATAAAGAAGAGGAAATTGAGGTAATCTGTGGTGAATACGGAAAAGGCGGAGTTTTTGCCGATTTTATGGGAATCCGTGGCGTTATTCCTAAGATTCAACTGACGGATAATTTTATCAGTAATCCGGAAAAGTTGGGCGGACAGAAAATAAAAGTAAGAATTCTTGAGGTAGACGAAGAAAAAAACCGGTTGGTTGTTTCCCAAAAAGCAGCTGCCCTGGGAATCTCACAAAAAGATTTAAGGGCCAAATTTGACAAGATTAAGGAAGGCAAGACTTACAAGGCTAAGATTCTGGGAGTATCCGAATTCGGAGCATTTTGCGATGTCGAGGGAGTGGAGGGATTAATCCATATCTCGGAGATTTCCTGGGAAAAGGTAGCTGATGCTTCGGAACATTTAAAAACCGGTGAGACATTAGACGTAGTGGTTGTTGAAAAAAATCTAACAGATATGAAACTTAATCTTTCCCTAAAACGTCTGACTAAAGATCCTTGGGAAGAAATCGAGAAAAAATATCCTAAAGATAAAGAGGTAAAAGGTTCGATTGTCAGAAAAGAAAAATACGGTTATTTTGTCAAACTGGAGCCCGGAGTAGAGGGATTAATTCATATAAGCAAACTCACAGGAGCAGAAAAATTCAAGGCCGGGCAGGATGTAACAGTCTTCATTGAAAAAGTAAATGCACAGGGTAGACGAATCAGCCTGCTTCTTCCCCAAAAAGAAAAACCAGTCACTTATCGTTAGTATAAAGTATTAAGTATCTAGTATTTAGTAATAGCGCAACTTCATTGCTTCATTTTTAGCTTCATTTTGCTCCAGATTTGTTTCTTTATTCTAAATACTAAATACTTTATACTAAATACTAATGGAACAACATCCGATGCCAAGACAAATAACTACATTTGAATTTAAACTAATAGGTATTCTTACCTTAAAACAGTTTATCTATTTAGCTGTTTTTATCCCGATGGGATTTGTAGTTTTTAAGCTGATTCCAATTCCCCTGCTTAATATACTTTTTGCCTTAATAGTGGCAGGCGGAGGAGTGGCGTTTGCTTTTGTACCGATAAATGACCGGCCACTTGACGTCTGGATTAAAAATTTTGTAAGAAGAATTACTTCACCAACCCAATATACCTATCATAAGAAAAATCCACCCATCTATTTTCTAAAGAATCTGTTTTTTTTAAGTGATCCGCACCGCATCATGTCTCACATTGATTCGCAGGAAAAACTAGCCGTATATATGGCTAAAACTAAATCTGCCACGTCCGCTCCGGCAGTAAAAAAACAGGTCATAGCCAATCTGCTGCAAAAACCAAATACCGCATTAGCCGGTCAAAAAAAAGTTATAGCCGCGCAACAAGTTAAGCCCCCGGTTCAAATCCAAACACAACCTCAAACAATGCCGCAACCGGCAGTGAGAAAAGCTTTTTTTACCGGAGTTCTTAAGAACCATAAGCTAATTCCCATTCCGGGAATATTAATTTATGTTAAAAATGATAAAGGAGTTGTGTCCCGTTTATTAAAAACAAATCCGCACGGAGTCTTTGCGACCTTTAATCCTTTGCCTCCGTCAGAATATTTATTTGAGTTTAAGGATCCAAAGAATACCTACTTTTTTGATACAATGAAATTAAAAATAGAGGATTTAAATCCAAAACCTCTGGAGTTCTTTTCCAAGGAACTTTTGTGAAACGGATCTACAGATGAATTGCGGATCTACGGATATGCTAATTAAAAATACATCTGTATTATCCGAATATCCGCGTCATCCGAATAAAATCCGTAATCCGTATTATTTTTATTATGCCGCCAAAAAAAGTTACATCACCGGTTAAAGCCTCGACTCAATCCTTTGTTGAGATAGAAGACATAAGAGACGACATAATTTTACTGAAAGATTTTTCGGCCGCAGTAGCTATTGAAGTGGGAGCAGTTAACTTCTGGCTTTTATCTACGGAAGAGCAGTCATCGATGATCTATGCCTATTCGAGTCTTCTGAATTCTTTGTCATTTCCCACGCAAATATTGATTCTTTCCAAAAAAATGGACATATCCTCTTATCTTGATTATTTAGAGGGAGTAATCAGTCACACTCCGGTAGATTTAATCAAAACACGATTACAAAGTTATAAAGAATTTATAAAAAACGTTGTCAAAAAAAATACTGTCCTGGAAAAAAGATTCTTTTTCATCGTGCCTTTTTCTACTTTGGAGATGGGAGTGTCGGGTGTTAATACAAAAAGTTTAAATAAAGAGTATGTTATAAGCCGGGCAAAAACTTCGCTCTATCCTAAAAGAGATCATCTGGTCCGGCTTTTAGCGAAAATTGGTCTTAGAGCCACAATTTTACAGAAGCAGGAACTAGTCGAACTATTTTTTAATCTGTACAACTCCTCACCTACCGGAAGAAGATTGGCACCGATTGAAAGTTATACGGATGTAGTTTTAACCACAGGTTAATATGTTAAATTTATTCGGAAAAAAATCAGGCGGAACAAGCGGAAAGTCTTTAAATCTTCCCCAGTCCCAAAACGTGGCCGGATTTTTAGCCAAGGGAGCAGTTTCCATAAAAGATATAATAGCCCCTTCTTTTATCGAAGTTGATTTTAATCATCTGAAAATCGATGATAAGTTCTACCGGACTTTATATGTTGTTGGTTATCCCCGCTATGTATCTGCCAACTGGCTTTATCCGCTTATTACTTTTGACCATCCATTGTATATTTCAATGTATATTTATCCGACCGAAGCCAAAGTGGTGCTGGAAGATCTGAAAAGAAAGATTGCCGAGATGGAAGCTACGATTGAAGGTGATATTAAATCCGGAAAAGCTGTGGATCCGACTGTACAGGTGGCTTTGGACGACGCGTTGGCTTTACAGGCAGAGTTAGCCAAGGGTTCCGAGCGTTTTTTCCAGTTCGGTCTTTACATAACTATTCCGGCAGACAGTCTGGATGAATTAAACCAGGTTGCAAAACAGATCGATTCGGTTATCTCTTCACTTTTAATTATCGCAAAACAGGCAACACTTGAGATGGAGGAGGGATTTAAATCCACGCTTCCCATGTTCTATGATAGATTAGGAGTCTGGAGAAATATCGATACAACTTCATTAGCCATGACTTTTCCTTTTGCAACGGCTTCTCTGACTAAGAATGAAGGTATTCTTTACGGAGTTAACCAGCACGACGGCAGTTTAATTATTTTTGACCGTTTTACTTTGGAAAATGCCAATGCGGTAATTTTGGGTAAATCAGGCGGCGGAAAAAGCTTTATGGTCAAGCTTGAATGTCTGCGTTTATTAATGATGGGTGTAGACGTATTGATTATCGATCCGGAAAATGAGTATGAAAAATCGACCCAGTCCGTAGGCGGAGAATTTGTTGTTTTTTCCGCTAATTCACAGTATAAAATTAATCCTTTTGATCTGACAACTGTCAATCCCGAACCGGACGAGCTGTCCAATAAAATACTTGATCTGCATTCTTTGATGAGGGTTATTATGGGAGAATTAACTCCCTCGCAGGATGCGCTTTTGGATCGGGCATTAGTATTGACCTATAGAGAAAGAGGTATTACCCAGGATCCGGAAACCTTTAAAAATGAACCTCCGCTTCTGGAAGATCTTTTTAAAATTTTTACCGGAATGGAAACGCCTGAAGCAAAAGAGTTAGCTGACAGATTGGAGAAGTTTGTCAAAGGATCGGCTTCCGGAATATTTAATCATCAGTCTAACTTTGACATTAAAAATCCATTTACAGTATTCGGAATAAGGGATCTTGAAGAAAATCTCCGTCCTGTTGCCATGTATATTGTTCTGGACTATATCTGGAATAGAGTCAGAAAAGACAGAAAAAAAAGAGTATTGATTGTGGATGAGGCCTGGTATTTAATCAAGCAAAAAGATTCCGGAGCGTACCTGCACAGTTTTGCCAAGCGCGCCAGAAAGTATCAACTGGGGTTAACTACAATCACCCAGGATGTCGAAGACTTTTTATCGACCGATGAGGGTAAGGCGATTATTACCAACTCAAGTCTTCAGATTATACTCAAGCAGTCGACAGCGGCAGTAGACAAGATTTCCCAGACTTTTTATCTAACCGGTGGAGAAAAGCACTATCTTCTGTCGGCCGGAGTCGGCGAGGGGCTCTTCTTTGCCGGCCATTCGCATGTAGGCTTCCGGGTAATCGCTTCCGAAGAAGAGAAAACCCTTATAGAATAAAGTTGTACAACATTACAACTTGACAACATTTCTACATATTGATATCATATCTTATATGAAAAGAGTTAGCGTCTACTTATTTCGAGATAATTTGGCCTCATATCTTAACGAAGTCACAAAGACAGGTGAGACTATTATAGTGGAGAAATACAAAAAACCTATTGCAATAATCAATCCGCCTAAAAAGAAGTTAGTTAAAAAAAATAATTTTGAAAGATTCTTTGGTTTTTTAAAAACAAAAGAAAAAAATGAAACTGGTGAGGAGTTTGTAAATAGAGTAAGAAGAAATGCTAATGAAAGAAAGTATATGGAGAACTTAAGAAAGGGGATAACGTGAAAAAAATACTAATCGATACTGATATTCTTATTAATTATTCTCATGGATACAATAAAGAACTTGTCGGATTGCTTGAGAGGCAAGAGAACAATAAAATACAACTATATATAAACCCAATTATTACTGCCGAGTTTCTTAACGACAAAAAACTTAAGAATAAAAATCAATCAATTAATATCGAAGAATTTCTTAGCCTATTTTCAACTGCAAATGTAAATAAAGAAACAGGAATAATAGCTGGTAAATTGCTCCGTGAAAATCAAATCCCTTTTTTGGCAGATGCGTTTATAGCAGCAACAGGTTTACAGTTTGGCTTGGAACTTTATACTAATAATAGGAAGCATTTTAAAAATATAAAAGAGCTAAGGTTATTCACTCCTTAAGATTTTTTTGACCAGTTCATCTTCAATCTGGGGAAAATGTCCGTAAAATTGCGAGATGGCTCCGAAAGCAAATTTTTTGTGAAGAACGATTTCCTTATCAATTCCTTTAACGTGAAAATCACTAGGAGCAACAGGGACGGCAAGGATAATAGACTTTGGATTATTAGATTTTAGAAATAAAACGGCAACTTTTACGGTGGAACCGGTTGCAATGCCGTCATCCGTGAGAATTACAATTTTATTTTTTATATTTTTAGAGAATAATGATTCTTTAATTCTGAACCTATTCAGATAAGAATTGAATTTTTTTCTTGCGACTTCTATTTGATTTACTATCCCGGATTTTTCCAACTTTAATGAGTTAACAACGTTTTTTTCCAGATAGGTAACGTCAAAACACAATGCTCCCAATGCCAGTTCGGGATTATGAGGAGCCGGAATTTTAGTAACAACCAATGGTAGATGTTTTGCCTCCAGACCTTTAGCAATAATGTCACCGATGATAATTCCGCCCCTGAGAAGAGAAACGACAACTGCATTTTCAGTATTTTTTATTATTTCCTGATCCTCAAAAAGCCGGAGCAGAAGTTTTCTTCCGGCTTCCTGCCGGTCTTTAAATATCATATGAGATATTCTATAATATCTGGAAGGGCCTGTAGCTCAATTGGCGGAGCGCTTGGCTGGCAGTCAAGAGGTTAGGGGTTCGACCCCCCTCAGGTCCACTAAAAAATGGTAAAACATAGAAGAAGACAAATCTTGGGCGAAGTAGAAAATTATAAAAAAAAGCACCGTGGTCAATTATATATGGATTTTTTTAATAATTTAGATGCTAATTTGCCGGGTGGATTTAGAACAAGATATGATGAAAGTGTTCTTGATGGACACTTATTTGTAGACGACCCAAGTGCTAGTAGCAGAATGCGAGAACGGTCGACTAGAGATTTTTTTGAAGATTGTAGATTAGCTATGGAAAAGGTTGGGATTTCCGAAAGTCAGCTTAATGATATTCGTCATAGATTTGATCAAAATATGGGAGATGAAGAAATAGCGAAAGAATTTACGGACACATTGTTACCAATATACATTAATTTACGTTTAATGGGCTACAAACATTATCCTGACTTAATTGGTTAGTTTTATTTTTTAATCTCAAATCCTTCAAATAATTCCTTTGGTTTTTCCCAGTAGATTTCAACATCGTCAACGCGGGAAATAGGTGGTCCCTGTCTAAGGAGATTAATTATTTTTTCAACTTTTTTTTCTTCTCCCTGGATCAGGGCTTCGACTCCGCCGGTAACTCCGAAAATTTCAAGTCGATCGTAGACATTTTTTACCCATCCGCTCACTTCTCCCAAGATTTTTGCCTGAATTTTGGTCCAGGCTCTAAATCCAACCCCGATTACGTCACCCTTAATATAGAGGTGAACCTGTTTTAACATTGTGATGAGGAAAACTTAATTATTTTTTGTACCATAGCTTAAATGGCACGCCAGAGTATTTAATAATATCAAAGATATAGACAAGGCCCTGACCGACAATAATATATATAAAAAAAACTAAGTGAACCAAATATCTATTCCAACCTACATGAAGATAATAAAGAAGAGAGGCATAAAATAAAAGAAAAATAATGATTATTAATGTTTCTAATGTGGGCTTTTTACTTAAATATTGTCTCCAGGAAATTCTAACTAATCCTAAGATAATTAAAAATTTCAGCAAGACGCCATAGAGAAATAGTGGAACACTAACGCGATACCCATAATAGCTGGAATAAGGTTGAAGCAAGTAATTAAAAGTCCCCAAAAACTGTGAATTAATATAACTTGCCCTTTCTTTTATATTAGATAACCCTCCATAAATTCGTTGCTGATCTTTAGCCATTTCATGGCTCAATTGATACTGATAGCAAATGTTTTTAGCCGGATTTTTATAGAGAAAAGGGTCAAGTAATATATAGAAAAAAACGAAAAAAAACACCACTAAAAAATTCTCTAAAATTAATTTTTTTATGCGAAACCATAAGTTTTTTTCTTTTAAAGCCAAGGTTAAAAAAGATAGAAAAAAGAAAATAAGTATTAATAAAATTCCTATTAATTTAACTTGGTTTGTCAAAGCAATAATAAGTGAAAGCGCTATTAACAGTAGATATCTTTTTTTAAATTTATTTCCAGAAAAAAGTTTAATTATGGTTAAAATTGCCAGGTTAATGAAAAAAAGAAATAAGGATTCAGTCTGGGCTTTAGTCCCAAAAAAAACAACGAGAGAGGATGTTCCGTACAAAAAAGAAACTAAGACTGACAGGATGGTATTTTTAAATATACTTTGACTGATAACATATGCCAACACGACTGATAGACTTAAAAAGAAAACGGCTCCCAATCTAGCTTTTAATATGACATTAATTGTTTTTTCAAATTTTTTACCATATTCACGAAGCAGGTAGTTTAGAGGTTTTCCGGTATCTTTTTCAGGACCCCAATTAACAAAATTTTTATCCAAATATTTATCGTATCTTAGTTTAGATATATCATTTAGAAATTGACGGTCATAAAAATTATTATCAATTAAATAACGCACCATGTCGTAATTTTTACCCTTATTTCTTTTTACTTTTAAATAGTCAGGGTAAAGAAAAAGTCCATAAATATACTGAGTTAATTTCGGGTCTTTATCAATTTCGTATACATTCCATAGATCATTTTCAAGGTCCCTGTTAATAACAAGGTCCAGATAATAAGTCCGGCTAATCCAGGGATATTCGTCCCAATAAAACACTGAGTTTAGATTGTTAGTTTTGTCTTTATAAAAGGTAAATGATATGAAAAATATCAAAACTGGAACAATAAATTTATGCAGATTGGCATATTTTTTCATGTGTTTAAATTGGAAGCTTTTTCAATCTTCTATTGAAGGATCAATCTCTCTAGTCTTTTTTAAGTATCCTTCGGCTTTAAGCTCATTTCCATCCTCTAAGTGTAAGACATAAAGGTTATATAAAACATCTCTTGATTTGGGATTTTTTTGCAGAAGGAGTTCATACTCTTCTATATTCTGTCCTCTTTTTAGGCTTTCCGCAAACACTTCATCTTCTAAAGAATTTCCATAGATATTTTTATTCATTGCAAGAAATGAATTAAAGACGGGCAGACTTTTTATCTTACTTAAAAAATCAACTACACCGTCCCGATTTTCCTTAGCTAACTGAAAATATAAAGGGGAAATACGTTGTGAGGAAAAAATATTTACAATAGCATAAAAAAAGATAAGTAAAAAGATAAAAATCTTACCGGTTATTACAAGAGAAGAATTTAATTGTTTAAATGCTGATTGTTTCATGGGTAACAAGTTAATCAGTTATTATTATATAATTTTAGTTACATTCATGTCATTTTGAGCGTAGCGAGAAATCTAGCAAGGTCAGGTGTAATATTGTACCTGACGAAGCGTAATTTCTATTATAAATAGATCCTTCGGTCTCCGCAAACTGGCGGATCCCTCAGGATGACAAGGGAGGAAATATGGATGTGATTACAGTTCAAGGTATAACAGAAAGACTTATAACTTATATTTTAGCCCTTATTGCCGCATTTAGTGCGGCAGGTTTAAGTTTTGTCTTAATTTACCTCGGTATTATCTTTCTGCGCTTTAAAAAAAGGGAACAGATTTCTTTAGAAATGGTGACTTTGGAAATAAAAATGGCCAAAGAAAATGAAATCAAAGTTGACGTGGCCGAGCAGATGTTCTCTTCTTTTTCCACACTTAAAAAGTCAGGTTGGATGTCGGCTTTTGACTTGGATGATGTTTTGGCATTTGAAATTGTCGGTAAAAAAGCCGATATCCGATTTTATGTTTCTGCCCCTGCCCGTATTATTGATCTGGTTGAAAAAACAATTTACAGTTATTATCCGACAGCGGATATTAAAAAAGTAGACGAGCCGAATATTTTCTCCGAGGAAGGTAAAGTGGCTTTTGGAGCTCTGGTTACAAAAGGTTATCCCTATATGCCGATAAAGCTTTTTAAAGAGCTTCCGACCGATTCACTAGTAGGTATAACTTCAGCTTTATCAAAGATGGATGATGATGAGGGCGCGATGATACAGATTCTGATCCGCCCGGCTGAGTCCAAGTGGAAAAAAATGGGAAAGTCATATGTTGCTTCAACTAAAAAATCTGAAGCTAATCCGGATAAAGCCACATTCAAGACAGATCCTAAAGAACTCGATAAAATTGATGAAAAATCATCAAAATCAGGTTTCCAAACAGCAATACGGTTTGTTGTTTCAGCAAAAACCAAAGATGCGGCCAGTATTCACATCAGAAATATTAAAGCAGCCTTTTCTCAGTTTAACTCTGATCTGAACAGTTTTTCCGGGCCAAGAATCCTTTTTAAAGGCGGCTTTATGATCAATTTTATCTATAAATTTTTTCCGGTATTTGAACTGCCTTTTTCCCGCTCTATCTCTATTTTAACTTCAGACGAATTGGCTACAACCTTTCATTTCCCCAATAAGACAGTTGAAACTCCCCACATCCAATGGCTAAAAGCAAAGACAGGCCCGGTTCCGGCTGAGATTCCGCAAAAAGGGGATACGTATATTGGTCAAGGTTACTATAGAGGGCTAAAAAGGCCTGTGTATGTGGATATGGAGGATCGCAGACGCCATGTTTATATTATCGGTAAAACAGGTGTCGGAAAATCCGTGCTTTTGCAGGACATGGCCATACAGGATATTAAGGCGGGACATGGAGTATGTGTAATGGATCCGCACGGTGATTTGATTGATGACATTGTCAAATATATTCCACCCAATAGAGCAGAGGATGTAATCTACTTTGACCCGGCAGATACAGAGCGCCCGATGGGGCTTAATCTTCTTGAGGCGAATAATGAAGAACAAAAGCACTTCATGACGACTGCAATAATAAATTTGATGTACAAACTTTACGATCCGCAGAGAACAGGTATTATCGGTCCCCGCTTTGAACATGCAGTAAGAAACGCGATGTTAACTGTGATGTCAGAGGAGGGTAGTACTTTTATTGAGGTTGTCAGAGTTTTGACTGATCCAAAGTATGTTCAGGAGCTTCTACCCAAGGTTCAAGATCCAATAGTTAGGCGTTACTGGACAGATCAGATAGCCCAGACCTCAGATTTTCACAAATCAGAAGTATTGGACTATATCGTTTCCAAATTCGGCCGGTTTGTTACCAATAAAACAATGCGTAATATCATCGGACAGTCAAAATCAGCCTTTGATTTCAGAAAATGTATGGATGAGGGAAAAATTCTGCTGATTAATTTATCCAAAGGAAAATTAGGCGAGGAAAACTCGAGCTTTTTAGGACTGGTTTTAATCCCAAAAATACTGGTTGCTGCGATGAGTCGGCAGGAAATTCCGGAGCCAAAAAGGCGGGATTTTTTCCTGTACGTTGATGAGTTTCAGAATTTCGCGACTCCGGATTTCGCAACCATTCTGTCTGAAGCAAGAAAATATCATCTTAATCTGACTGTTGCGAATCAATTTATCGGCCAGATGGATGAAGAAGTAAAGAATGCAGTTTTCGGAAATGTCGGTTCACTGATCAGTTTCCGAGTGGGCGTAACTGATGCTTCTTATCTCCAAAGGGAATACCAACCGATTTTTTCCGAGTCAGACTTAATCAATGTTGAAAGATTCCATGCCTATATGAAAACAATTGTAGATAATGAGCCGGTTCCGCCCTTTTCAGTTGACATGACTAAAGACATCGGCAAATTAAGAGCCCAGGGAAATGAAAAAATTTCCCAGGCTGTAATTCAACTCTCCCGCTTAAAATACGGCCGCCCACGCGAACTTGTCGAAGCAGAAATATCGCAAAGAGCGAGATTGTAATTAGACAAAAACTCCTTGACACAGTTAATAGTTTACTATGAACCATTAACTATAAACATTAATTTTTAAAATTTGCAACAGATACCCCGACAGCCTGCTACGGGGTACTTCATTATCACGAGACAGAGATATAAAAAGAAGATACGTAAAAGCAACCGGTAGGTAAATAGTATCTTACATTCAGTTGACAATAAGTTGTCATTAGTTATCTCATCAATTACAATGTTACGATTATGGAAAAACAGACAGTTGCAGTTGTTATTCCAACTATTCGGAATCTGGATTTTCTGGAAGAGTGGGGAGACGAATTCAGGGACTGCATAGGAATAATAGTAGAAGATCATCAAAAAAAAGAAATAAAAACTCCTAATAAATATTTTAAGAAAGTCTTTCACTATAGTTGGAAAGATATAGATAAGGATTTAGGAAAAAACAGTTGAATTATTTTTTTCCAATGTGTTCGATGAACCTGGCATTTAAGACAAAAATTACTCCATTGATGTATTTCCCGCCGATGGGTTATGACAATAAAGGAAAAAGTTGGGGATATGACAGATTTGACGACATCTGGACAGGAATATTTGTCAAAAAAATTATCGATCACTTAGGATTCGTTGTAGTTAACGGTTCTCCATTTGTTCAACACAGAAAAGCTTCAAATGTTTTTAAGAATTTACAAAAAGAAGCAAAGGGTCTAGAGACGAATGAAACTCTATACAAATCAGTACAAGTAGTTGCTTTAAGATCAAAAACAATGATTGAGTGTTATATTGAGCTTGTAGAAAAGACAAAGTTAAGCAAAGAAGATTATTTTATCAATCTCAAAAAAGCCATGCAAGTTTGGGGACAATTGCTTTTGTAATAAATCAGGATTAGTAAATAAAGAACTCCGGTGCTTGATAAACACTTGACAACCATAAGGTAATACTTTACACTTTGATTATGATAAACCAGGTGGACGATAAATTAATGTTACTAACAGAAAAAAAGAAAAAATTAGATCGGTTCAGACCACTACCGGTTGAGTTGGTAAAAAACCTTGATGATTGGTTTAGGATTGAGTTGACTTATAGCTCAAATGCCATTGAAGGAAACACACTTACAAGATTTGAAACAGCCCTTGTTGTTGAGAAAGGACTAACTGTTAACGGGAAAACGCTAAAAGAACATTTAGAGGCGATTAACCATGCCGGGGCATTGGATTTTATCAAAGAATTAGTGAAGAAAAAAAGACCAGAGATTACAGAAAAGAATGTTTTGGATATTCACGCCGGAATTCTCCGAAAAATTGACGATGCCAACGTAGGGCGATACCGAAATGTTGGGGTGCGAATCGCTGGTGTTCCCGTGGCACTTCCTAATCCTTTGAAAGTCCCAGACTTAATGCGGAAGTTTTATCAATGGCTTCATAATAAAAATCCGGATCATCCTGTAAAAATAGGGGCTGATGCTCATTTACGGTTTGTGACTATTCACCCATTTGCCGACAGGAATGGCAGAACTGCCCGGCTGTTGCTCAACTTACTGCTTTTACAACAGGGGTATCCGCCAGCCCTGATACGTAAAGAGGAAAGGAGGAACTATATTAATGCTGTTGGGAAAGCACAACTTGAAGGAGACACTAAAGATTATTATGAGGTGATTTATAAGGCGGTTGATCGCTCGTTTAATATTTATCTTGAAGCGTTGAATCCCCAGTCAGACAGGGGAGAAAAGATTATGAGTGGAGAAAAACAGCTTTTGCGAATTGGGGAATTGGCACAAGAAACAAGAGAACCAGTTCCTACAATTCGTCATTGGACAGAGGTTGGGGTCTTAGAAGTTAAGGAATTTACGGATAAAGGCTATCAGCTATATAGTCGTTTAATGATTGAAAAAGTAAAGGAAATACGCAAATTACAACAAGAAGAATATTTACCACTTGAAGAAATAAGAAAAAGATTAATCGCTTGACATAGTTTATAGTTTACTATAAACTATAAACTATGAAAACTAATACAGCTTCAGAAATCATAAAATTCATCGAGAAACACGGAAAGGCACGCGTACATGATCTGGCTTTATTTTTTCAGTTGAGTCCTGTCGCGATCCACAAACAGGTAAAAAAATTGCTTCAGGAGGGAAAAATTGAAAAAATAGGTAGACCGCCGTTGGTATTTTATCAAACTGTAAGTGCTAATAAAATCTTTCAAGCAAGAGTGATCATACAACCAGAAGTACAAGGAGAAATCGAGAAGAACTATTTATATATATCTCCAACGGGAGAACTTAATTATGGATTTGAAGGATTTAAGAAATGGGTCATAAGAACAAAACAGGAAAGACATTTATCATTTCTTGCCGAAGAATACGTGCGGCACAGAAAGCAATTGTACAAACCTTTAGTAAAAGGAGGCATAATTAATGCCACAAAAAAACTTAAAGCTACGTTTGCCAACGTTTGGATTGATGGATTGTACTATCTTGATTTTTACAGTTTGCCAAAATTTGGCAAAACCAAACTGGGACAGCTTGTTCTTTACGCAAAACAATCTCAAAACGCCCAACTTATTAAGAAAATTGTCGAATTAAGCTCAGGTTCTCTAAAGAGATTAATCAAGCTTAAAAACATAGAGGCAATTGCATTTATTCCCCATACGATACCACGTAAAATTCAGTTTCTCAAAGAATATGAGCTTATGCTTAATCTTACGCTGCCAAAAGTTGAGATCGTTAAGGCCTACAAAAATAATATTTTTGTCGCTCAAAAATCGCTTTCAAAATTAGAGGATAGAATTATAAATGCCAGGGAAACGATTTTTATTGAACAAAAAAAGAGATCATATAAAAACATTCTTTTAATCGATGATGCTGCCGGATCGGGCGCTTCAATGAATGAGACAGCGCAAAAGTTGAAAGAAAGTAAAATAGCAACAATAGCGGTTTATGGATTTGTAATCGTGGGAAGTCTAAAAGGATTCGATGTTATTAGTGAAGTCTGAATAAAATCCCTACTATTCCAATTATAAGTTGTCTTCGTTATCTTCTTCGATTAAAATGCTTTAATCATGAAAAAACAGACAGTAGCCATTGTTATTCCTACTATTAGGAATCTGGATTTTCTGGAAGAATGGGGAGACGAATTCAGGGACTGCATAGGAATAATAGTAGAAGATCATCAAAAAAAAGAAATAAAAACTCCTAATAAATTCTTCAAGAAAGTTTTTCATTTTACCCGGAAAGATATCGATAAAGAATTAGGAAAGAACGGTTGGATTATTTCGCGAAAAAATGCCGGAATCCGTTCCTTCGGATTTTTTAAAGCCCACCAATTAAAAACTGACGTCATTATCACACTGGATGATGACTGTTATCCGGTTAAAAATCAGGATTTTTTAAAACAACACCTAGAAAATTTGTCTATCTTGGCTCCGGTTGACTGGTATCCGACTTATCCTCACAGAAAATATTTTTACACAAGAGGAATTCCCTACGGAATACGAAACAAGAAAGAGGTTGTTATAAGTCATGGACTATGGTCTAACGTGCTGGATTTTGATGCGCCGACGCATTTATTAAATATGAATTTAAGTATTCCCGCGAGCTTTCCTTTTATTGAATTTATTCCGGAAAATTATTTTTTTCCGATGTGTTCGATGAACCTGGCATTTAAGACAAAAATTACTCCATTGATGTATTTCCCCCCGATGGGTTATGACAATAAAGGAAAAAGTTGGGGATATGATAGGTTTGATGACATCTGGACAGGAATATTTGCCAAAAAAATTATCGATCACTTAGGATTCGTTGTAGTTAACGGTTCTCCATTTGTTGAGCATAGAAAGGCTTCCAATGTTTTTAAAAATTTACAGAAAGAAGCTAGGGGTATTGAGATAAATGAAACTCTGTATAAATCCGTTCAAGCGGTTAAACTAAGATCTAATACCATGAGAGACTGTTATCTTGAGCTTGCAGAGAAAATTCAATTTCCCGGAGAAAATTATTTTTCCAATCTCAAGAATGCCATGCTGGTTTGGGGAGCGGGGTGATCTTGCTATTGACAAAAGCATATTATATGCTTATAATAAAAGCATATGGATGATTTTTTATTTGCTAAACACAATCCCTGGTGGAATAATAGGCAAGCTATAGAGCAAGATGTCAGTTTGCTTGAATACGAAAAGCAAAAATTTAAACACAAGCACCAATTTATTGACGATTTTTCTCATGGAGACAGCGTTTTTATTTTGCGAGGGCCGAGAAGAATCGGAAAAACAACTCTTCTTAAACTTATTATCGCAAAACTTTTAAAGTCAAACACGGTTCAACCGCAAAATATATTTTTTTATCCTTGCGATAGAGTTTCAGACTTCAACCAACTTTATGATTTGGTACTCAACTATTTAGGGCAAGCCGATAAAGGACAAAGGTATATATTTCTTGATGAGGTCAGTTTTGTCAAAGAATGGCAAAGAGCCATAAAAGATCTTTGGGACTCAGGAGATTTAAGTGGAGTAACATTGGTTTTAACAGGATCGAACGCCTTGGATTTAAAAATATCCGCAGAAAGACTTCCCGGAAGAAGAGGTAAACTAGAACATATAGACATAGAGTACTCTCCCTTAAGATTTGAAGAATTTATCAAAATGGTAAAAATAAAAAAAAACATAAAAGAACTGTTTATGGATTATGCAGTCTGTGGTGGCTTTCCCCAGGCGATAAACGAGTATTATAATAACGGTTATATTCCAAATTATCTTTACGATGTTTATTTAAACTGGATCGAAGGGGATATTTATAAAACTGGCAAGTCCGAAAAGCTAATGTATGAGATCCTTAGGGAAGTGATTAAGCATCTGAGTAGTAATACAAGCTGGTACAAAATAGCCAAAAATACGAATATCGGATCCCATTCTACCGTACAGGACTATTTAGATGTATTTGAAAAACTTTATCTTACATTTTATCTGCATTTTTATTCTATCGACCAAAAAAAACCTTACCTGAGTAAAAATAAAAAGATTTATTTTAACGATCCCGTAATATTACACTCCGTAAAAGCCAAGACAGAAGGCTTTACCGATCAGTATTTTACTTATTCTCAATCAACGGTTAAGGAGCGGATTTTTTTAGCAAGAATGGTTGAGGGTATAGTCGCAGCACATATCCACCAAATAGGAGCGAGAGTCTATTACGGCAACTATAAGGGTAAGGAAATAGATTTGGTGCTAGAAGAAAAAGGGAGGCTGTTGCCAATTGAAGTAAAGTATCAAAATACCATTAAGGTAAACGAGTTTTCCTACTGGAATGAGAGCTATCCTCTTGTTGTAGTAACAAAGTCCTTTAATTTGAAAAGAGGAAACCTGATTTTTATCTCATTGGAAAATTTTCTCCCGAAGTTTAACAGTAGATATAAAGACGAACTTTTAAAAAAATTTCGATCCAATGAATAAACAATCTATCTACCCAAAAACTGGCATATTTACCAAAAAAATTATTGACCATTTGGGATTGGCAGTAATCAACGGCTCACCCTTTGTTGAACACAGAAAGGCCTCAAATGTTTTTAAAAATCTGCAGAAGGAAGCAAATGGAATTGAGATAAATGAAAATCTGTATAAATCCGTTCAGGCGGGCGGGTTAAAATCTAAAACGATGAGTGGCTGTTATCTTGAATTGGCGGAAAAAGCAAAATTTCCTAAAGAGGAGTATTTTGTTAAGTTCAAAAAAGCCATGAAGATTTGGAACAAGCTATTGACAAAATTCTAGGGAATTTGTAAACTCTATTCGTTATGATTGACAATTTCCCCGACGATTTAAAACCAAGAAAAATTCTTCGGCAAATAATAAGATTTCTGGATGAAAAAGAGATAATTCTTCTTTATGGCATGAGACAAACAGGCAAAACGCATCTCCTCTATTTGATTGCCAACTATTTTATCAAGAATAAAAAGGTCGATAAAAAACAAATTGTCTATTTTGATTTGGAAAACATTGCCGACTTTGAGAAATTAGAAAAACTTAAAGATTTTAACGATTTAATCACGATTTTAAAAAAAGATATTCAGGTTGATTTTACTAAAAAAGTATACGTTTTCATAGATGAAATTCAATATCTGACATCGCCCTCATCTTTTCTTAAGTATCTCTATGACCATCACAAAGAAAAAATTAAATTTATCGTTACAGGATCTTCTTCTTTAGAGATAAAAAAGAAATTTACAGACGCATTGACAGGAAGAGTATTTCGATTTGAATTAGAACCCCTTAGTTATGAAGAATTCCTTAATTTTAAAAAACTTTTACCTTCCAAACGGACTTTTTCCGACTTTGTCATTTACGGCGGGTTTCCGGCGGTTTCTTTAAAAAAAGATAATCAAATTAGAGAGCGGCTACTAAAAGAAATTTATAGTTTATATATTCGAAGAGACATTAGAGATTTAGGAAATATCGAGGACGTGATAAGTTTTAATAAACTGGGAGGAGTGTTGGCTGCTCAAATTGGAGGACTGCTTTCAGACGTGAATTTGGCAAACGTTGTTGCGATTTCACGGCCAACAATTAGAAACTATCTCTTTCTCCTCGAAAATACGTTTGTGGTTTATCTTTTACTGCCTTTTTTTACGAATCCTAAAAAAGAGATTACAAAAATGCCAAAAGTATATTTTAATGATACAGGTATTCGAAATGCCGTCTTAAATAATTTTACAGTTCTTGATAAAAGGATAGATATGGGAGCATTGGTAGAAAATACTGTATTTGCCGAGTTTAAGAAAAAAACTATTGAAAAAATTCATTTTTGGCGAAGCGACAGAAAACAAGAAGTCGACTTTATTATAAAAAATAAAAATCAGCTAATTCCAATAGAAGTAAAATATCAGTCGATGAGGAAGGTTATAGTTCCTTCAAACTTGGCCTATTTTATTAAGAAATATAAGTCAGAGAGAGCTTATGTCTTAACGAAAGAATTAGAAGACATGATTTATTTAGACAAAACCCAAGTTATATTTTATCCCTGTTGGAAATTAAACAGAATTAAATTTTAAGGTACCATATGGACTCTGGGGAATTCACATTTATCCGGGCGGGAATTTTTGCCAAAAAAATTATCGACCATTTAGGTTTTGCAGCTGTTAACAGCTCTCCCTTTGTCGAACACAGAAATACCGCACATGTCTTTAAGAATCTGCAGAAAGAAGAAAGCAGAATAGAAGTTAATGAGAATTTGCATAAAAAAGTTGTGAAAGTAAGATTAAAATCGCGAGATCCCGGTTCCTGCCATAAAGAATTAGCCGGAAATGTGGAATTTCCACCAGGAGAATACTTTAAAATACTGAAAAAAGCTATAACTCTATGGGCAAATTGCTATTAAGAGAATAGAATATTAGCTTAATATTGCATCATTAACAATGAAACTATTGAAAACATTCTCAATTTTAATCGGACTTCTTTTATTAGTTGGAATATCTGATTTAATTTATTTTTATCGAAATGAGCCAAACAGATTCGGAAAAGTTTTTTTATTTTTGTCCTTACAGCAAAGCAAGAAATCAAATTTACCGGAAGTATTGAAAAATTTAAACAGAGCAGCAGATCTTCACATTAAGCAAAACAAAATTACGTACAATTCAAAGTTATCCGGCGTTGAAAACTTTCCCAATGTGTCAGGCTTTAATGAAAATACAAAAGCAGAATTTACTACTTACCTAAAAAAAATTCTCCCGCTTGCTTATGAGAAAAACTCAGCAAAACTCCTGGCACGGATTTATTATAACTTGGGTCTTTTGGCACATAAAAAAAATTACTTTAAGCAGGCAGACGTTTTAATCACAATTGCAGTATCGCTTGAGCCAGAAGCAGGTCATTTATATTTAGAGCTAGCCAATATTTATTACAATAACGGGGAAAAAGCTAAGGGAAATAAAATTATAAAAAAATGTCTGCAATTTAAATCGCCAAAAAAACAATGTCAGGAATATATGAGCGATAATGTTTCACTTAATTCATTTTTTCACATAGGAATTTTTAAGGATGTAATTGATACCTATTAAGGCAATTAAATATAATGGTGAAATTTTTAGACTTAGTTAGATGCCCGTATTGTGAGAGTAAAATTAGACACATAAAAAGCTATGGAAAAGAAAGAAAATTTGGAGTTGTAAAATGTGACTGTGACGAGTATCCCTACTTTGATAAAGTACTTATCCTAATTAAGGATGATTTTCAACTCAACAAAAGAATCATTAAAATCCTTCAAAGACATAATATATATGCAATTATTTGGGCTTGCTTATCAGGAAACAGATTTTTAATTAGATTAGTTATTATTATTTTCTATTTTTTAAACAGGCAATTCGGGTTTAAATTGACTGAAGAAAAATTATATTATCTGCTTAAAATATTGGTGTCAAATAAATCCTGGTTTGAGTACTTAAGGCAAAGGGAAAACGCAATGGATTTTATTATGGCGGTTAATAGATTCCAAAAAAATAAACCGGGAGATTTATTAACGGATATCGGTTGCGGAACAGGTCAATTCATCAGAAAAATCAGCCACTTCAAAGAGGTAGCTAATTCTATTATAGGGATTGATAAATCAATTCTTTCGATTTTAATAGCTAATTTATATGTGCATAAAAAAAATATTCTTTTTGTTCTTACAGATCTGGAACAGGGAATTCCTCTACATAATTCAGTTTCCGATAGCACTATAATGCTAAATTCGTTGCCCTGGATCTATAATAAAAAGCGTATATTTAAAGAAATAGCGAGGGTTTTAAAAAGGAATTCGAGACTTTTTATCTTTAATATTTTTTCACCTATTGGAAAAGCAAAAAGTTGGGGTGATGGAGTATTTACAAATAAACTTAAGCTACTACTCAAAGAAAAATTCAAAGAGATTAGGTTGGTAAATTATCCCCACAAATCAAATCTAAAAATAGACGATTACGGTTATAATGCCTTTGCGGTTAAAAAATAAATTAGAAATGGCTAAATACCTATCCGATATTTTACAGATAATCAATATTTGTAATAACGGGAAATATACTTAAGTTAGTAAAATTTAAAGGCAACTTTTCTCCCAATTTTAATAACTGATTATCAAAAATAAAATATTCATTCCTGTATTTTTTTGTTTTAATAATTACAGTTAAGATTGCATCTTTATAATAAGGATCATCTTTAAGCAGCAATTCACCGGCATCAGATTGAGTTATCCGTTGTGCCGGTCTTATTTGCAGGTCTATAATTTCAACCAAAACCTGTTTCTTGGAATCGGTAATCTTGTCTCCCTTATGAATATTTTGAAAAACTTCAGGTTCAATAACCGAGTAATCCTGAATAGTCTGCAGTTCGTCTACTCCCCAAACCACGTTTGTTTGTAGTTCATTTATCCCTCTTGCCAATGCGGTTACCTTTACATTCTTAGTACTGAATTTATTTTGTTTTAGAGATTCCGGGGTTTCAACAATTACACCCTCAAAAGCTACTCGGGAAAAGTTAAATTTAATCGGGGTTCCGATTATTAAATTTTTTCCCCTGGCCGAGTAAAGTTTTGTTCTGGAATCAAAAAGTCCTCTCAGTCGCAGATCCAGGTACAAAACTTTTTTGTCAGGCGTTACATTAAAACTCTCAACTGATTTAATTTCGGCTATGTTTTTTCCCAACACATCTTTCTCTACGTCTCCTACCTCAAATTGGTTGGCATACCAGACAAATGGTTGAGATTTTCCGTATAAAACTTCCAAGTCAGTTGACTTGACACGGATATCGACATACTCAGATTTCCGGTAGAAAAATAAAAAGAAAAATATTATTGAAATTAAAAGAGCACAAATAATAATTAAATCAAAAGGAGTTAATCTGGTAAGGAGTTTAAGGATTTTTTTCATTACTAACGTAAAAATTCTCTATTTAATCCCAAGCCTAATATTATACCAAGATAAGCAAACTCAACCGTACCGACATGGGGTTGAAAGAGATAATATATAACAAATGTTATTATTCCCATTTTAAAAATAAATGTGTAATTTTTGGCCTCCTGATTTTTGACGTAATTTATTTTGTTTACAAAAGTATCCCTCAAAATAAGAAAAAAAGGAAAAAAGAAAAAAAACGTGCCCAGCAATCCCACTTCTAATATTAACTGTAAAAAAGCCATGTGTACTGCCGAGGGAAATGTTGAGATTACGCCGTTGGGAAAAAGAGATATTAATACGTATTCATTAGTGCCGGCGCCATAACCGAAATACGGATTAAATGTAATAGCTTCAATAGCCTCACCAAACATTTTGCTTCGGAATGAAAGACCTGCATTTTCATGAAACACATAAGTGCTCAGAATTAGACGGGGAAAAATGACATAAGAAAGACCAATAAGAATAATTAAGAATAAACCGATAATTTTTTTAATTCCGATTAGGTCAACGACTCTTTTCAATTCATTTTTATAATTAAGATAAAGTATGTACATCAATAAGCCCGTTGAAAGCCAAACAGTCCGACTTTGGGTAAGTATTATTGTGACCATTCCCAAGAATAAAGGGACAAAATAAATAGGTTTATTTTCTTTCAAGGCTTTTGGGGAGAGAAAAGTAATTAAGAGCAATATAACCAGAGCTAATTGATTATGATAGTGAAATGTTCCGGCTACTCTGTAGGTTGTGTTTGCTTCATCAATATTTGCATAGTAAACCGAAGAAACACGGGAAATTTCAAAAGGTAAGCCGAGACTGGATTGACGTGAAAATTGTCCGAAAGAAATTAAGCTTTGCAAAATTATGGTAAAGGCGATCAGAGTAAAAAGAAGATTAAATTTATTTTTATAATTTACAAAAAAATACACAACAAAAAAAGCCATAAGAAAAAGTTGCATGTATTGAAAAAGCCAGACTAGAGAAGCCTCTGGAAAAGGTGAGTAGAAAAGAGAACCAATAAGACCTATTCCCAAAAAAACCATCGAGGAAAATACAACAATAGTATTTTTTGTTTTTTTAAAAATAGGAACAATTTTTTCTTTATTCAGTATGACTTCTCTGAACAAACATATTAAAGTAAAAAAAATAAAAATGTTTGACAGACGCAATCCATAACCGAGAAAATAGTCTTCTCCCACGTTGTCCAGTAATTTATAGGATGGAATGGCTAGGACACTGTTGGTTTTACCGGGATTAGAAAAGGGAAGCGTATACAAGGTCATTAAAAAAAAGGAAATAAACGCATTTTTTATTTTTGTCTGCAAAATAAGCCAAATGAGTAGAAGAAAGACTAAGGCATATTTAAACTGCCAAGCGAATTCAAAAGTGAGAAATAAAGACGTAAGGCTGAATAGTGTTAAAATATATAGGGAATTATCAACATAAATTGATGAAAAAATCCGTAAAAAAAAGTTCTGTTTATTTTTATATCCTGATAAGATCTTGGGATTCATTCAAGTATTTTAATAAATGTATAGATTCTGTTCTGGGACAATCATATAAAGATTTCAAAATTCTATTTGTAGATGATGCTTCCAATTATGATCAAACTCAGCTTAAAATTATTAAAGATAAGCTCAAAAATCATATCACAGTCTTTAACAAAGTGCGTAAATACTCTTTATTCAATGCTTATACTCTAATCTATAATCACGCCAAAAATGACAACGCAGTAGTATTAAATTTAGATGGTGATGACTGGCTAAGTAATAAAAACGTACTTAAATATCTTTCCGGTATTTACAGTAAAACCAAATGCTGGTTTACCTACGGTGAATGTTATATTTGGAATGGAAAAGAATTGGCAAAATCTGCAAGATCGGTTATGCCTTATTTAAATATCCCATATCCAAAAAAGATAGTAGCCTCCAGACAGTATCGAAGATATACATTTCTTCCGCTCCATCCCAGATCATGGAAGGTTTGGCTATTTAAAAAAATAAAACGGGCTGATTTTTTACGCCCAGACGGTTCATGGTTAAGGTTTGCCGAAGACCAGGCAATTTTTTTACCCATGCTGGAATTGGCAATCGATAGGCTTAAGGTTATTAGAAAACCTCTCTATGTTTATAATACTGCCACAAATTTTTCCGATGTTAAAAAAAGTCTGATAGAAGTTTTGAAAGATGAATTAATTATCAGGAAGAAAAAACCTTATGAAGAAATTATCTAAGGCAGTTTATTTATATAATAGTTCGCTTTTTTCCATTCCTTTTTTGAACAAAATACTTTATAAAATAGAAACTTTTTTGTATCAAAGGGATCTGCTAAATTTAATTTTCATCGGGCAAAAACAAAATAAATTTTTTGCCCGACTCAGCGATTTAATTTCAGAAAAAGCAGCCATCGTAATTTGTAGATCTGCAAGAATAGAGCATTTTTTAAAAAATATTAAAGCAGATATAGTCCTGGACCTACAAATCAATAAACCGGAAAGTTTGACATATTTAGATGCGTACTCTTTAATGTGGTCACTGGTTTTTTCAAACTCGGTTACAACAACCACAAAAAAATTACTGGCAAATTTTTTACCAGGGGATTTTTCCGTTAAAAAAACAGTAGTTATTCCGTATAATGACAGTTTAGAGGTCGTCTGCGATTATATATTTCAAACCGCTAAAGCCTTATCGCAAAAAGGATTTATTGTTCATCTGATGCCATTTGAAGATCCGGTTTCTATTTTTGGTTTATTAAGACAGAAGAGGAAAAAGGTTACGAGGCAGGATTTTTTTAGCGAAAATAAAATACTGCTGGATTTACCGATTATTCCTTTTCCTATCCGGTTTTTAAAAAATAAATTTATTAGGGATTTAAGCAGAATCAGTACTCTATTTTATTTTTATTTTTTAATTAAATTGATTAAGCCCGACTATCTCTGGTGTTTTGATCCTGTGGATATTCAACTGGTAAAAAAAGTTAAAGGTCTGACAACTACTATCTATGATTGTGTTGACTATTTTACTTCGCTGGACACAAAAAAAGATAAAGAAATTAAAGCAGATGAATCCGAGTTAATAAAAACAGTTGACTATTTTTTTGTAAATTCCCAAGTCTTGAGAAATATAAAGAAAACAATCAGAGAACCGGATGCAGTTGTTGTTCAGGGCTTTGACGAAAAAGCGTTTAACGCATTCTCTTCTTTTTCAAAAGGAGAGATCAAATACACGGCGAAATTCAGAAAATTATTAATAAGTTTACCTAAGCCAAGAATAGGCTTTATTGGTAACTTAACCTATAGGTTGGATTTTAAGCTTCTGCTTTCTCTTGTTAAAAAAATGCCTAAAGTCTCCTTTATTTTTATAGGTGATTTATTACCGATGACTTACGACGACAAGTTTGTAGGTACGGTAAAACTTTTGTCGGAATTAAAAAAAGCCAGGAACACTCACTTTCTTCCCAAAACAGATACAAGAAAGGTGCTAAGGGAATTATTAAAGGAAATTGACATAGGAATGATTCCTTATAATATAGAGTTTGATTTCAATCGTTATTGCTATCCGATGAAGTTATTTGAATATTTCTATATGGGTATGCCGGTTATTTCTACAGAGATATTGGAATTAAGAAAATATCCTGAATTCGTAAAGATCGGTAAATCAGTTTCCGAGTGGGAAAAGATCATTAAAGATTTTATCTTAAATCCCCGGGATAAAGAACTTCAAAGAGAAGAAAAAAATCTAGCGATAAAAAATAGCTGGAACAATAAAGTTACTCAAATTTTAATAAATCTAGACAAACAATGAACATTATTATTATTTCCCCAGAATTTCCACCTAAAACAAATTGGGGAGGCATAGCCACTTTTAATAAGAATCTAGCTAAGTTATTGAGCTCTCTTGATAATAAAGTTCATGTAATAACATTTGATGGGGAAGGAGCTAATGAGATTTTGGATCATCAGGACAATATCTCAATTCATTATGTCCGTTTTAAAACAAATTATAAGCTGATAAATTTTTTGTACTACAGATTTCCCTTTGGGGTGATAAGATTTGCCATGAAGAAATATTTGCCTAGTTTGCTTTTTGCTTTTGACTGGAATATTTTTGCGCTTTTTCTTTTTAGGAAACTTCATAAAAAATATTCTTTTAAGCTAATTTTTTCACCGACATATCATATTCCTTCTCTTCTTATTTCTAGTATCTATTCAAATATTCCAACCGTTCTTCATGTGCAAGGACCACAAGAAGAACTTAATCAATTTGAACGCGTCAATTTAGACACAAAAATTAAGTCCTGGTTAGAAAATCAATACATGATTAAGTTTTCCAAAAAGATAGTCGCCTGCAGCAAGTATCTTCACAAAAAAATCAGCAAAAGAATACCTCAAATTAGACATAAGTTTGTATATATTCATAACTTCATTGATACTAAAGAATATTTAAATAGTCAAAAACAAGATATCAATAATCTGGTTTTTTTGGGAAGGCTGGAGTACAGAAAAGGTGTTGATCTTTTAATTGAAGCTTTTGTTAAACTAACAAAAAAAAACAAAGAATTAAAGCTTTGGCTTATCGGAGAAGAAGGTGGATATTTTCCAGTTGGAGGAAAATTGTTAAGCTTTAACGATTGGTTTAATCTTCTTAAGATAAAAGACGAAATAAAAAATAATATCTATTTTTTTAATAGAATTGATCACAGAAATTTACTAATAAAACTACTGACGATGCTCAAAGGAATCGCTGTTTTTCCTTCAAGATATGAACCTTTTGGATTTGTAAACATAGAAGCTATGGCCATTGGTTATATTGCCATATCATCATACCGTGGGGCTGCCACAGAAATAATTAACGACAAAGTTGATGGGTTTATTATCTATCCAAATTTAAAATCGGTGTATTCAACAATTAAAAAAATATTAGATTTTAGTGAACTAGAAATAAACAGAATCTCAAATGAAGCCAAATTAAAAGTTAAATCTAAATTTGACATTCTTAAAGTCAAGAAAGATTTTAGTAAGATAATTAACGAAGTTATTAAAAAAACATGAAAGTATTTATCACAGGGGGAGCCGGATTCATTGGTAGTCATTTAGCAGACAAGCTGGTTGAAAAAAATCACAAAGTGGTAATACTTGATGATTTGTCAGGCGGGACCAAAAAAAATATATCGAACCAGGCTGTATTTGTAAAAATTGATTGCAGAGACAATAAAGGAATGGACAAAATTTTTAAGAAGCATAAACCAGAAGTAGTTTTTCATCTTGCCTGCAATGCTGCTGAAAATAAAGCGCAATTCTCACCTATTGACATTACTAGTAGAAACTATGATGCATTTATAAAGACTCTCACTCCTTTTATTAAGTATAAAGGCAAAAGATTTATTTTTACTTCTTCAGTTGCAGTTTATGGGTCATTACAGATTCCATTTAGAGAAACTGACAAACCAGAGCCAGAAGATTTATATGGAATAACTAAACTTGCAGCGGAAAAAACTTTAGAAGTAATGAGTAAGGTGTACGGATTTGAATATGTGATTGTTAGACCCCACAATGTATACGGACCGAGGCAGAATATGAGAGACCCTTATCGTAATGTGGTCACAATATGGATGAACGCCATTCTTTCAAATAAGCCATATTATATTTATGGAGATGGCAGTCAAACCCGTTGTTTTACATTTGCTGAGGATGTGGTAAGGGCTCTTGTGCGATGTTTTAATGGCAAAGTGTCTGGAAGAATATTCAATATTGGTTCAGATAAGAAATATTCTTTAAATTCGTTAGCAAGGCATTTTTCTCAATTTACTAATAAAAAAGCTAGCTATTTGCCAGAAAGACCTCAGGAAGTAAAGTTTGCTATTCCCGAGCATAAACTTGCTAAAAAATACTTAAACTATAGAGATAAGACTTCGCTTAGGGAAGGGTTAAGATTAACTTGGGAATGGTGTAAAAAGCAAGGCCCTCAAGAAGCTATCTATGGTGAAATTGAAATAAAAAGCAAAAAATTACCTAAAAATTGGATATGAACAACCGAAATCTAGTAATCAGTATTTTAGTTTGGACGATCGGATACCTCAAGGATTTTTATAGGAAATTGAAGGAGAAAGTTCGGATTGAAAGAGTGAAGAAAAAAGTTCTCGATACAAGCCCTGTATATTGTAAAGACAAAAATTTTATTGAGATATTGTCAGTGACAAGTCATGATGATTACTGGAAATTAATTCTCTGCGTCAAAAGTTTTTTTTATTTTTCTAAGCAAACGTTTCCTATATTTATAGTTGATGATGGAACTTTGACAAAACAAGACTCAGATTTACTCAAAAGTCATCTAATAGGTTGTAAGATACTAGAAAGAAAAAAAATTGAAATGGATTTGTCCAGATTGAAAAATAAAAATTTTTTATTGTTCAAGAATAATCCTTACGTTGTAAAAAAAATAGCCAGTATTTTATATACAAAAAAAGATAAAGTCCTCTTTTTGGATAGTGATGTCCTTTTTTTTAACTATCCAGATGAGCTAATAGATTGGTCTAATAGTCAGGATTCCTCCATCTTTATTAAAGACTACCAAAACGCCTATTTAATCTCGGATATTGAATCTAAATATTTATTTAAAGTGAGCCAGTTTTCAAAAGTTAACTCAGGACTTATAGGAATTAAGAGAAATTTATTAAGCCTAAAGCTTTTAAACAAACTGGTTAATTTTTATACTTTAGTACAGCTCTTTAGAACAGCCCAATTACAATCATATTTTGCAATAATTTTTGCCCTAGCAAAAGCTGGAAATAAAATAAAAACTTTTTCGAAGCGTTATATAGTTCCAGAAAAGGTAGAGGATATAATGTATGAAGATGTAGTTTGCATTCATTATGTTAGACCAGTAAGGCATGAATATATAAAAGGGGCGGAGATAGTTTTAAAAAAAATAACATAAACAAATGAAAACGCTCAATTTATCGATTGTGGTAATGATTCCACACCTATTTAGTTCTAAAAAGGAAAAGTTGTATAGAGCAATCAAATCAGTCCAAAAAGCAAAGTTAAGAAGCAGTTTAAAATTAAAAGTAAGAATTCTTATCCATCTTGATGGAATAAAAAACGCTAGAGAAAAAAAATCTTTTGAAAAACTTTTAGAAAAAAAGGTTGGCCCGGGTGTTTACTGCACTTGGTGTGAAAAGAATATTGGCTTTGTCGGGGGGATAAATAAAGCAATTAATTTTGCAAGAAAAAACTTAAATTTCGATTGGTTTATCATTTTAAATGATGACGCCGTATTAGTAGAAAATTTTTTTTCTTGGATGGAATCGTATTTTTATTCAAGAGATATAGACGTAGTCTCAGGTATTATAAAAAATATAAATGGGACTACAGAAAGTTTCGGTCTTGAATATTATCAAAATGGCATAGCTCTTGGAAATACAAAAGATAATAATCCTGAATATTTCTGCGCCACTTGTTTTTGTTTGTCAGGACAGATGATAGAGCGAGAAATAAAAAGAAACGGTTATGTATTTAATCCTCTATTTTTTATTTATGCTGAAGATCTGGAATTATCCCTGAGATTGATAAAAGATAATAGAAAAATTCAACTTATTCCCGAAATAATAGCTATACATGAAGGATCAAGCTCAGTCGGTTATCTTAGCTATATTCAGGTGTATTGCAGTTTCAGGAATTGGATTTATATTATTTTACTTTTATGGGATAGGCAACTTATTATGAGTAACATAAAAAATTTAATCGTATGTCAACTTAAATTCATTAAATTCACTATTGTAAGAAGATATTACTTTATATACCCCCACATGATAAAAGATCTAATAAAAAATAGCTTTCAGCTTTTTCAAATGCGTTTAAATTATAGGCGAAATCTTAAAGAATTTAATAAGCCTTTTAAATTAAAATATTTGTCTGAACCGCCTTTCTTATAAATAAAAAAAATCATTGGGTTGCAGTTGTGATCTGTTATTTTTTTTCTAATATTGAGTGACTCTCTTAAACCGATTAAGTTCTGATAAAGTAAAATTCCTTTTGCAGTGACAGGGGTGGCCGTTATATAGTTAATATTCTGGGATTTTAGCCAAGACAGTATGGTTGGTTTTTCAGAAAACTGCCATGGCTCTTCTGGATAGTGGAAAATATCATGGATCATTACTAAGGCGTTTTTTTTTAATCTGGGAAAAACATTTTTTATATACCAATCGGCAAAACTTCTTGTATGTTCCGAGTCTATAAAAAGACAGTCAATGGACCCGGGAATTTTATCAGCAAGTTTTTTTACATCGCCCTTAAAGAATTGCCATCTGTCTTGTGCCAGTTTTTGAGGAACGAATTTTTGCGAGGTATCAACCAAGTCATAAGAATATAATTTACCGTAGCCATTATTTTTAAGAGCGTTTAACAACCAAATAGTTGACCAACCTTCGTAAGGCGATATCTCAACTGTAACTTTTGGTTTATAGTTTCTTAGTAATAAGTAAGTTATCTCTGCCTCCAGATCGTCAAGCATTGTATTTACCTTATTCTTTTTCAAATGAATTTTGGCCTGGGAGCGTAAATGCTTAAGGTCATTCTGATGTGATTTATACAAACTTAATATTTTTTTTTCAGTGAGTGAAAACATTGTCGTTAGGGTCGATTACTACTTTATTTGGTTTAGTTCCAAATTATATAACTTTTGGATAATTACGGAATATTTTAAATACCTGTTACCTTTTTCTGTTATGTTTATACAGCTATTGTTTTTTTTCTCAATAAAATTGATTATTTCCTGTTCTTTTATTCGTTTATCTACTGCTTTATTTTTAATAACGTAGTTCTGTATTAACTTCTTTTCCAATTGTTTTTTACTCATTCCCTGGCAGGATTTATTGTTAAAATTATCAGATAGATAAGAAAGAAGAGATATGCTTAAAGACCTATCGATTGATACGGGAAAGATAACTAGCAAGGTTAGGTGAAGTGAGAAAGTAATCAGAATTGCTGCAATGAATGATTCTAAATGTTCAAATAACAGTCTTTTAATATAAATAATAGCAATAATAAGGACAAGAAAAATTAAAAAAGTTAAAACGAGAAGAGCTACTCCTTTGTAGAAAATAATATTTTGATAAATTTTAAAGGGAAGTTGTAGTAATAAGAAGTACAAAAGTGAAAATAATAACAAAATAGTTGAATATATAGCGGCTATGTTTCTCAATTTTTTCATCTTATTTTTTTAACTCGGTTAGAATATACGCCTCTTGGCCATCCGGATAATAGATTATTTTAACTGGCTTGTAATTAAATTCGGTGCGATTTTTAAGGTAAAAGGGAGTTAGCGCGTATAATTGCTTTCGTCGTTGATTGAAGTACTTATCAGGAAGTCCTACCTTGCATTTAGAACAGTTATTCGGAGCATAAAATTTAAAAAAAATTTCAGGAAAATAAAATTCTGGAGTCATAATTAAGTCCTCGTAACTTTTTTGATGGGAGGAAAAGTAATTGACTATATCCTTAGTTCCATACTGCCAGCCTTGAAAGTCAGCTGATTTAAAAGGGTAGAGAACAAAGTAGTAGTTCAAAAATAAACCAAAATTGAATAATATCAATAAGGTTGTAACAACAATAAAAACTGGTTTAGCTATAAATCTGTTAATCAGATGTGCGGTTGTAGACAGGCCAATACTAATAATGACCACGAATAAAGACGCTCCTATGACAGACCGGCTTGTAAACGGGCCTCCAATTATCACAGCTCCTCCAAGAGGATAAAGAAAAACTAAATAGGCAAGCAGCTGTGACAACGGTTTGTTAATAGTTAAAATTATATTAATTATTCCAACTAATAAAAAAGGCAGTGTAACGATTAAGATAGGAAGAAGACCGTTAATAAAATGACGTGTATGAGTGGATGGTTCTCCCTTTAAAAAATAAACTGGGGAGAGTTGGATAAAATAGTTATAGGCGGTTTTTTTTACTTTTTCGTACGGAGTTAAATTTTTGGAAAATACTGATATTGTATTAAATCGACTCATACCTTTACCATTAGATATGCTTATTATTATCGGCAAAGAGATAACTATAAATATGAGCAAACCAATTAATATTGTTTTCTTTGCCCTGTAATAAGTTTGTCTGTAAATTATAAAAAAACCCAACAGAAATAATGGCATTACTAGCTTTGCTGGATGATATGTATAGAGGGTAATGGCTGCAACTAAAAATGCCGGATATATAAACTTATTGTTATGAAGAGATTTAAATAAAAGAAGCCAGGTTAAAGAAAAAAAAGCTACGTAACTAGTATATTCAAAACCGGTTCTGCTGTAGTGGAATAGCCAGGGCATAGTGGTTCCAATAAAAGCAGCTAGAAGTCCAAATAATTTTGATTTTATTTCTTTTCCGATAAAGTATAGGAAAAATATGGTCAAGACTCCGTAAAGCACCGAGGGTAGTCTCACGGCAACTTCATTTAAACCAAGCATAGCAATAAATGGCACAGTGGAATAAATTGAAATAGGTAGTCTAAAATCTTCCAGAGAGTAGAAAAAAATAGGCATAAGATCGCCTGCTTCACTTTTTCCGGAACTTAATATGGTATAGCCGTTGTAGCCAATTGAGGCTTCGTCAACGAATAATGCAACTGGATTAACAGATAGCCTATATGATCGCATAAAGAGACCTAGACTAATGATGATAAGGAGCGTAATAAAGACTAAGTTTTTACTTATAAACCTGAAAATTGATATTTTCACTTATTAAATTAAAGATGTGAGGTTAAATGGATAACCCTATCAGGCTTTATCTCAATTAACTCCGAAAAATGAGAGGTAAGAATGATGGTTCTTCCTTGTTGTTGAGACTGCTTTAAATATTTTATAGATTTTTTTCTAAAACCTTCATCTCCAACTGCAAATATTTCATCTATAAGTATTATATCCGGATCAGAATATACAGCTATGGAAAAAGCAAGTCTGCTCAACATTCCTGTCGAATATCTTTTTAAGGGAACCTCAATAAAATTTTTAATGCCGGAGTAGTTTATGATTTTTGGAATAATTTTTTTTAAAGTTTGTTTACTGATTCCTAGAATTGCTGCATTAGTTATGATATTTTCCTTTCCAGTCAGCTCATAGTTAAAGCCAGCACCAAGTTCTATCAAAGGAACAATCTTTCCATATGTAATTATTTTACCTCTGTCTGGTTCTGTTATCCCTGCGATTAATTTCAAAAGAGTCGTTTTTCCACTACCGTTTGGGCCGGTAATTAAGACAAATTCACCTTTATCAACGGTTAGAGAAAGATTCTTAAGGACTGTAAATCTTTCAAAGGGGGCAAACATAGTTCTAAACCATTTTTTTAGAGTTCTAGGTTTTTCAAGGTAGTACTGTTTAGTGAGATTGTCTATCGTTATGGCTGGTTTCTTCATATTAAATCAGAAATTTTTTTATGATATCTCTTAAAAAGATAAATACCTGCAAGGAAGGTAAGAATACTTATCGGCAAGGAATATAAAAAAAGTTCCGGTCTTAAATCAGCATTAAAAATTAATTCCCGGATGAATGTTATGAATAATGCCAGGGGATTAAGATATAGAATAAATTTATATCTGTCAGGAATCAGGCTCTCTGGATAGATTATTGGTGTTGCATAAAATAAAATCATGAAGGCAAACTCTATTATTTTGCCAAAATCTCTAAACACCGCATTACTTAAAGAGCTTAATAGAGCAACGCCAGTCGTTAAAAGAAAAAGAGGAAGAATTACTATTATTATAATCAGCCAAAATAAATTAGCTTGGTACCCGTTGAAAGTGTAAAAAATTACCAACAATATTAAATAAACTATAAAGTCGGGAATTTTTGAAATCACGAGAGCGACGGGTAAAGTGCTGATTGGAAAGGATGTTTTTGTAATCAGATCACGATTCCAAATAAGCGCATTTTTTGCAAGTTCAACCCCTTGTTGGAAAAAGTTCCAAACAACCAATCCTGATAAAACAAAGATAAAATAGGGGACACCCTCGGTTTTTATGTTGATAAACGTACCAAAAACAAAGTTTAGAATAAATGCCGTAAGTAAAGGATAAAGTATGATCCATAGAGGTCCAAGTAGAGAGGCTTTATATCTTGATTTAATCTCCCGCAGGGTGAAAACTTCGAGTAGTTGAAGATAATGTTTCAAAGTATTGGTATTGCTCATAGTTTTTCATTTCCTAAAAAAGTATACCAGTTTCGCAGCGAATTACGGCTTAAATATTGTTTAATTTTGATCAGCCCGCTCGCAACAATTTTTTTTACCAGTTTTTTATTGTTTAACAAATTTAAAATAGCGTCAGCCATTTTTTGTTCATCTCCAACAGGAATTAATAATCCGTTTTTCCCCAGGTCCGCAATTTCTCCGGGACCAAATGGCGCGTCAGTCGTAATAACAGGGACTCGGCAGGCCATAGCTTCGATCAAAACCATACCAAACCCCTCAAATTTAGAAGACAGTATAAAAGCATCACTTCGCGCAATATACTTAAACGGATTTTTTTGAAAGCCTAAAAAGAGGATTTTTTTACTTATATTCAGTTTTTTTGCTAGTTGCCTGATTTTGGCCTTATCCGGACCAATACCCAGAATCGCAAGAAAAGTATTTGGCTCATTACCCTGTACTATTTTAAAAGCCCGCAGTAGAGTCGGGTAGTCTTTTTGTCTGAAATCAAGTCTGGCTGACGTAATAATTATTTTTGACTTTTTTTCCTTAAACACTTTTTCTTCAACCTCTTCATTAATCAGCTTATTAATATTGGTGTCAATAATCGGGTGAGGTATTACTTTAATCTTTTGGGGACTAACGCCGAATTTTTTTACAAATAAATTTTTTAGCGAATGTGCCGGTGTAATAATAAAGTCAGTCCTTTTATAAAATATTTGGGCTAAAACTTTATGAATAGCTCTGAATTTAGACAGATTAATGCTAAAAAGGGGGTTGGTATGTTCGAAAAGTATAATTTTTGTTTTAGTATACAAATTAAATATACGGATAGATGCGATTGTTAAAAGGTCGACCGGCCCGATGCCGCTTATTATGACAAAATCAAAGTCTTTTTCTCTTGAGAAATTAACATTTCCAATAATGACTCTTTTATTATTCGGTAGATAGAAAGGGTTGAAAGAAATATTTCTGTTAAGATCAACATATTTTTTATTGTTGTGAATCAGGTTTTCTCCGATCTCAAAATCCAGAACAGTAATTTGATATTTTTTTAAAGCAAGAAAATTCAATATTTTTTTCGAAACAATTTTTCTTCCACCGAAATCCAACAGCCAGTTATTTGTAATCCATAAAATACTCTTTTTTGCTTTATGCATATTCAGTTAATCATCGCGTTTACTAAAGACTCCAGCTTTTTTCTTATAATTATTTCCGAGTAGTTTTTTTTAGCCCATTTAAAGCCGTTCTTTCCCAGCAAACTTCTCTCTCTTGAGTGTGAATTTAACCAGAGAATCATGGCTTCGAATTCTTTATAGTTTTCATAAAACAAGCCTCCATCAGACTGGATTACCTGGGATTTTAACACGTCACACTTACCGTTAACCAAAACCGGTTTTTTCACCTGCCAGGCCTCAAGAAGAATAAGTGAAACCGATTCATAGTAAGACGAATTAATAATAAATTCCGAATCAGCCAGAAGAGAAAATTTTTGTATTTCACTTACTTTTGGAATATGAATAATATCTTTTCTTTTAGGAATTTTAATGAAGTCATTATTTTCACCAATTAAGACAAGGTTTAATTTCGACTTATTATGAGACTTAAATTCCATAAATTTTTCGATTAATTCCCAGGTTCCCTTAAAGCGGGAAATTCTACCGATATATATACAGTAGGGTTTTTTTATTTTATTATCAGTATTCTTTAGGATTTTAGTTGGCTTATTAACATCGATTCCAACAATAAATAAAGGCGGAAGTGAATTAAATCTTTCTTGAATAATTTTTTTTTCCCCTTCACTGCTCGGGATAATAATACGGGGAGAGGAAAAAATTCTGTCAAAGATATTGAATCTCAGCATTGCCTCTTTATGCGTTAGAGGAATTAAAACAGCTTTCTGTTTAACCAGAGGGAGGCCGAAATAGGTGAAGGCGTTATTGTAGCCGACAAAAAAAAATAAATCATAGTTATTAAAATTTTGTTGTAAGTATTCATAAAAAGAAGGAGTGTAAGGCCCTACCTGTTTTATCCATTCGGTTAAGTCTTTGATTTTCGGATTTTGATCTGCATATAAAGAATGGGTAAGATCGTTGAATTTCCTGGCATTTCTATCTGTTTCCGAGGAAAAACGGATAATGTTTATACAATCTTTTTTGGATACTTCATCAACTTCATCTTTCCAGGATTCTTTATCTATAGCTTTTGTCGTTAATACGGTAACGTCAGCAAACTTTGTAAAATGACTTACTAATTTTCTGACATGCATCTCTCCTCCGTCAAATATATTCGGGTGATACCTGGGGTTAATTAAAGCTATTTTTATCATTTGATTTATTTTTTTCCAATAGTTCTATGTATTTATACATATCCTCCAGCAGGGTTACCGTATTTTTATTGAAGACTATTTGATATTTAATAAATACTCTCATAACCAACAGAATTGACTTCTTGATAAATCTGGTTAAGGGACTTTTAGGAAGAATATATGTTGGATCCTGATAATCCCTGAGAGTTAATAAGGCGAACTCAATTTTTTGTTTTAACAAATCAATCTCAGATTTTTGTCGTGCAGTCTTATATTGTATCTGTCCTTTTTTCCACACTTTCTTCCTTTTGAGCTCCTTTTTAATTTTATTTACCAGTTCAACAGAACTGATTGCAGTTTTCATTATATGTTTTTATATAATTAACAACGGGTTACATGGCTAATTATAGCAATGAGAAGGACTGAATATATAATCAAAAAAATTGTAAAAAACAGAACACGTTGTGTATTTATTTCTCCTCATCTGGATGACGCCATTTTATCCTGCGGCGGATTAATTTCAAGCTTAAGGGATAAAATAAATATGGAAGTTGTATCGGTTTTTACCCGGCCGGGAGTCAGGCCTGAGACAAAATTTGTCCGGCGATTTATCACTTCCTGCGGTTATAAAAATTCGGAGTTATTATTTGCTGACAGATTAGGAGAGGACAGGGTGCTTTTTAAAAAATTAGGTGTTAGTTTCAAATATCTCTCTTTTATTGATGCAGTCTGGAGAAAGAAGAGAATTAATAAAGTATTGGCCGATCTATTGGGGAGAATCAATCCTGAGTTTATTCACATTTACCCTAAAGATCAGGATGTCTTTTCCGGGACAATCTCTTCCTCAGATAAAATCACCTTAATCCTGGTAGAAAAGAAAATATTAGAAGCAATTAAAGACGATAATATTGTTGTTTTTTTACCCATTGGGACAGGATTGCATGTAGATCACATCATTATAAGGGAGATTTGCAGGAAAAATTTTAAAAAAGTAATTTACTGGTCAGACTTCCCCTACTCTTTTAGGAAAGAGGAGGATATTAACTTCATTAAATCAAACAAGTTAAGTTCATTCGAATGGACTGAAAACATAGGACAAAAAAAAGAATTGATAGGGTTTTATAGAACCCAGTTTAATTCCTTATTTCCATCAGGAATAATTCCTTTAAAGGAAGAAACCTATTTTTTTAGTGAAGAAGTTTTTCATACTCTCTAATTGAGTTATTTTTCGCAAGCTCATTCCCAACAAGATCTCTAATTTTCTTTTTTATATTTTTATGCCATACTTTACTTTTAGTAAAAAATTTAATTAATGAATCTAGAATTTTTTTAGGAGAATTGTTTTTCAGGATAAAAAAGTTGTCAACCTTTTCGAGCAATTTTTTAGCATTACCCGTATCGGTTGAGAATACCGGAGTGCCAGAAGATAGGCCTTCACGAAGGGCAAGTGAATCCATTTCAATATAAGAAGGAAATACAGCACAATCAGCATTTTGATATAGAAGGGGAAGTTCTTTTCTTGGGAGATCTTTTATAAAATAAACAAATTGGTTTATTCTATTATCCTTAACAATTTTAATTAAACTATTAAATAGTTGTTTGTCGGCTTTAACATCAGTATAAGCGATAATAAGATTAGCTTTTTTTATTTTTCTTCTTAGCTGGATAAATGAGCTGAGAAGATTTTTGATTCCTTTTATTGAATCTATTCTTCCGCTATATAGAATAATTTTGCTGTCTTTTGGAAGATTAATTTTTTCGCGGAAAATAAAAAGATCTACGGGGGTGTGTTTAACAAAAAAATATTCCGAAATTATATTCGGGATTATTTTAACCTTCTTAATCCGGGAAAAAATTCCAAGCTCTTTTTCTACTATATTTTTTGCTTTATCCGAGGGGACAACAATTTTTTGGCTGATAAACCAGGCGAAGCGCTCTAAGAATTTTCTAATAAGCAGGTATAAATTAAAGTTTTCTAAGTTCTGGTTATCAGTATGTCTTAAGCCTTGAACACAAAATATATTTTTAGAAAAGGGGAAAACCAATAGAGAAGAAATAAATAAAGAATATTCGTTTGTGGTAACTACGTAATCGGTTTGTCCAGTAATTTTTTTAATCTGATTCAGGCTTCTTACCCCAAGAATAAATTCCAATAATATTTGGCGATAATAGCGAAATGGTGCAATTAGAGGTGTACGATTGATAAGAATAATTTTTTCAAATAAATTCTCCTGCAGGTGAATTTTATTTTTGCCATAGGCTAAGAGAAAGAATTCTAATTTATCTCTTTTTTTTAATTGTTCGACTATTGTTTGAGTAAGTATCCACTCACCCGCAGTTTCAATGTCAGAGAGTATTAAGATTTTCATACTTTTGCACTCTTAATGAATTTCTCAAGGCCAACAGCGACATTTTTTTTGCCGGATTCATTAAAAAGATATTTATTCAAAGTATTTTTTTTAGACCTTTCTTTTATAAAATTTTGAATATTATAATCAATATTTTCCTCAAGCAAAAAATACTTTTTTAGCCTATCCGGAACCTTGTTGCGCAAAAACTCAGTAAAAAATAACTGATGATTATCTACGTGTTCAGCAAATTTTGCAAGTCTTGGAACAAAAAGAGGGTTATTTTTTGCATATTTTATCCCAAGGTAGATTGACGCAAAACCAGAATGTGATATGACCTTATCGGCCTTTTTGATAAAGGAGTTTATTTTTAAAGGGTTCAGGTACTTATAAATTATGATTTTTTTGTATAGCCAATTATATTGAGAATTTCCTGATTGAACAACAAGAGTAATATTATGATTTTGCTTAATTAAACCCTTATCAACCACTGAAAAAAGTCTGTCAAACCGAAAGTCGGTAGATCCGACAGTGACGAAAATTAAAGAAGACTTCCCCAGTATTTTGCTTTTGGAAACCATTTTAATTGATGTTTGTGCTGAACTAAAAACAAATCTACAAAATTATACAGGATTCTACCTGTAAGGCTGGGATAAGCAATAAAATAATATGGTTCTATATAAATAATTTTTGCTTTAACAAAAATTTTACCTACAATTAAAAAAGGAACGGCAATTCCTGCTCCACAACTTATCAAATACTTCGGACGTTCTTGCCCCAAGATTTTAAAAGCGAGAAAAAAATTCTTCAGAGCATTTAATAAATTTCTTGATTCCGGAAAAAAAGCACTATATACCCGCTCCTTTTTTAAATAATACAATGTGTCCTTACCTTTAAAACTGACCCAAAACCGGTCGTAATTACCAAAAAAAGATTTTAGTTGAAGAACTTCAAAAAGATGTCCGCCTTTTGAAGTAATTATACCTATTCTATAGTCATGATTAATCATAAAATTTCTGACAATGCGGATAAAAATAATTCATATTTTTTTCTTACTTGAAATTTGTCAATTATTTCCTGATTGTGAGAGGTCAGCTTTTTTCTGATTTTTTTATTTTCCAATAAATATTTAATTGCCAATAGCAAATCCTTTTTAATTTTTAATGATTGAGCTATAAGAACAGCATATTTATTGATATATGTTTTATTAATTGGTTTATAAATTGTTAATTCAGGAGCTATTATCTCGCGAATTCCATATAATGAATCTACGGCTACAATCGGAATCCGGCAAACCAGAGCTTCCAATAAAACTAATCCCAAACCCTCAAAAGAAGAAGTTAATACAAATAAGTCCGAGCGTCCCAAATATTTAATGGGATTGTTTTTAGCACCAAGCAAAAGAACTTTGTTATCAAGATACAATCTTCTTATTAATTCTTCCAATTTTTTTCTTTCTTTGCCTTCGCCAGCAATAAGCAAAATACAATTCTTAATAATTTTGTCCAACTCATAAAATGCCTTAATCAGTAAACTCAGGTTCTTCTGCGAATTTAATCTGGAGATTGAGATCAAAACTGTTTTTTTATCCAGCCTTTTCGATTCATTTTTGCTTAACGGTTCGCCAGACATCAACCTAATAGACTCAGAATCAATAAAAGGCTCTATCACCCTGATCTGATTTTCTTTTACACCAAACCGGTCAATCATTTCTTTTTTAACGCCACGACTTATTGCAATTATTAAATCCGTATTATTTAAAATAAACCGGTGTAGAAATATATGAAATTTTCTTAATAACTCACCATTGAAACTTTCTTCGATGCACGGAATTATAGGTACAGGAACATAGACGACGGATTTTTTTCCAAGCAGCCGGCTGATTAAAAAGTTAATATAGGCGGGATATCTTTCAAAACTAAAAACCACGTCGTACTTTTTTACAGCAGTTATTAACTTATATAAATAATAAGGCCAAAAAATTAGCAATAAGATTTTTGATTTTTTTACATTTTTAGAGTCTATAAGAAAAGAAATATGCAGTTTTTCTAACTTATCAAATTCAATATTATTCTCAATTAATAAGATGTCAAAAACTTTGTTTTCTTTTTGAAATTGTTTTGCGTAATCAATGAGTATTTTTTCAGCTCCCCCCAGAGCTAAATTTTTGTGGATGGCAATAACTTTCATCATCCATATTTTACACAAATACTTATTTTGAAAATTTAGATAACAAAGAAGTATAATAACTTGTTAAAAAATGAAGACGTAAGATGTATCATTAATATTGAATAATAATTATTTAAGAGATTATCTATATGCTTGAAAGTATAAAACAACTTATTAAATTAGCCTCAAAAACCAAGAAGATTTGGCTTATTCCTATTATTTTATTTTTGGTTATTATTGCTTTGTTGATTATTACGGCATCTGCTTCTCCTGTCCCAATTTTTCTTTACCCGTTAATATGAAGAAAGTTATTCAGAGCATGAATAACTTTTTTATTGCAGCAGTGTTGGTTTTTTTTACGCATTTATAATTGGATTAGCATCTTTAGTAAAGAAATTGTTTTCGTTAAGTAAAAATAAAACAGCCGTATCTACCCGTTGGATCGAGGCCGAGCCGGAAAAATTCATATTAAAGGATTTTGAATCTCCTTATTAATAATAACTATGAATATTTTAGGAATTTCAGCCTTTTATCATGATAGCGCTGCCGCACTTATTAAGGACGGAAAAGTATTATGTGCTGCTGAAGAAGAACGATTTAGCAGAATAAAACACGATAACCAATTCCCGGCTAAGGCAGTCGAGTTTTGTCTGGGGGAGGCAAACATAACAATAGAAGATGTAGACTATATTTCGTATTATGAAAAGCCTTTATTAAAGTTTGAAAGGATATTGGAAACGTTTGTTGATACTTATCCTTTTTCCCTTATGCCCTTTTTAAAAGGAATTCCGGAATGGATTAATCAAAAAATCAAAGTAGAACAAATCATAAGAAAGACGACCGGATTTAAAGGAAAAATATTATATATTCCCCATCATCTGTCACATGCGAGCGCTACTTTTTATCCGTCTTCTTTCAAAGAAGCTGCAATTCTGACGATTGATGGAGTCGGAGAATATCAGACAACAGGTTTATGGTTTGGGAAAGGAAATAAAATTAATTTATTAAAATCAATAAATTTTCCTCATTCTCTAGGACTTTTGTATTCGACCTTTACGGCTTTCCTGGGGTTTAAGGTAAACGAGGATGAATATAAACTGATGGGTTTGGCAGCTTATGGCAAGCCAAATCAAACGGGTAAAATTCTTAAAATTATTGACGTCAAGGAAGACGGTAGTTTTTCTATGAATATGCATTATTTTTCATATCGGGAAGGATTTCAAATGTGGAATAATAAATTTGAAGATATCTTCGGGCATTCCAGAAATTCGAATCAACCAATAATCAAAAGAGATAAAGATTTGGCTGCCAGTATTCAAGCAGTGACTGAAGAAATTTATTTCAAGATATTGAACCATCTTTATGGATTAACTAAAACTAAAAATTTGTGTTTAAGCGGTGGTGTAGTCCTAAATGTTCTGGCAAACGGAAAAATTTACAAAAATACACCCTTTAAGAATATTTATATCTTCGGAGCGGCAGGAGATAGCGGAGGAGCAATCGGTTCGGCTTTATTTTCATACCACTCTCTTTTAGAAGTAAAAAAAAGACAACCCATAAAAAATTTATATTTGGGGTCAGAGTATAGTAATGACGAAATCAAAAAGTATTTAACTAAATATAATTTGAAATATAAATTATTCAAGAATGAAGATGAGTTAATTGAAGCTGCCGCCAATCTTCTCAATAAAAATAATATTATCGGTTGGTTCCAGGGAAAAATGGAGTTTGGCCCGAGAGCTTTGGGATCGCGTTCAATTTTATGTAAACCAACTCCCAGAGAAATGAAAACTAAGGTAAATATTATTAAAATAAGGGAACAGTTTAGACCTTTTGCCGGATCTATTTTGCAGGAAAAAGTGCATGAATATTTTGAAGTGCCGGAAAAAAATCACCCATCTCCCTTTATGGTGTTTTGTTTTCAAGTAAAGGAAGAAAAAATAAAAGACCTGGCTGCTATTGTACATGCCGATAACACCTGCAGGATTCAAACTGTAAGCAAGGAAAACCGGAGATACTATAAACTGATTAAAAAATTCCACGACCTATCCGGAATTCCTTGTGTTCTTAATACCAGTTTTAATCTTAAAGGCGAGCCGATTGTTGAAAATCCGGACCAAGCTATAAAAGATTTTCTTAAAACAGAGTTGGACTATTTAGTGATAGAAAGTTTTCTTATTTACAAGGGATAAGTTTAGTCTTTGTTAAATAATTAGACAAGTCTTCAGCAATAATTTTGTGTCCAAGCTTGTTCGGATGCCAATCTTTAGGTGTAAAAGACCCGTTGACTAAATAGAAATTTCGAATTTTGTCAAAGTAATAGATATTTGGTCTGGAATTTTTAAACTCTTTAAGAGCCTTTTTGTACTTGTCTTGAGGGTCGAATAGCGCAGTAATTAATAATCTTTTATTAAAGTAGTCAAACAATTCGTTTAAATAACTTACCTGGCGTTTAATAATTACTTCCTCATTTTTATTATAAATATCTGTCATAACTTCCTTTGTTTTTCCATAGGCAGGAAATGGGACGCCGTCTTCAACTAATGCCTGATATTCACCACTTTTTTTCATGTTTTTTTCAATCCCATTCATTTTTATATACATAATTTCATTAAGTTCAGTAAAATCATCATCTTTTATGAGCCAAATAATCAGATCAGGATGATATTTTTGGCCTCGTAATTTATATCTTTCTAATGAATATTGTAAATCATAACCTGCCATTGCGAGATTTATTACTTCAAACTTATTTATTTTTGAGCAGTTCAGACTATTTAAACTTTTTTCAAGCACTTCAGGCCAAATATTTTCAACTTCGACAAATAAACTCCAGGTAAAAGAGTCTCCTAAAGTTATTATTCTAAAAGTTTTATCGTTACTGCTGACCGGGTAGTCAAATCTCTCCCTCAGTCCGTCGGTATTAGTTTTGTATTCCCCGTCTTTGTATAAATTTACCCATTCGGCATCGGTTGTTACCGAGTTGGATTTCGGCTCATAAAAATATTTTAACTCACTGCCGGGTGAGGATATAATATAATCCTTTTTGATAGGATTTAGGTTTACTGTCCCCAGGGTATTTTTTTTGTTATCGACTATTTTTATTCCCAGATATGAAATATAACTAAGCTGAATAATGATTATCAGGAAAAATAGAGTTTTTTTCATTGATTCCTTTCAAAATACATTTTCAATATTTCTTTGGCAATCGGAGCCACAACATCTGATCCCTGACCAGCGTCTTCGACAAGTACTGTTAAAACTATTTCTGGTTTGTCATAAGGAGCAAATACCGTGAACCAGGCATGGGGAAGAGTCTCTTCTCCGTGTGATTCTGCAGTTCCTGTCTTGCAGGCAACTGGTATTTTCATGCGATATTTTTAACAATGAATAAGCAATCTTCGCGTCAAAGATATTTTTTAATAATCTCCAGGTAATTTTTGGAAAAATCTGTGACGAACTGCCGATCAAGAAAGAAGTTTTGTAAATCATATCTAAGTTTTTGCGGAGTGATGTTTTTTTTAGCTCTTTCCAATAACAACAACTTTAATTCTCTTTCACTTTTTATTCCTGTGGTCTTTTTTAGAGTTTTCCAGTTTGGCTCGACCCTTTTTTGTAGAAACCAATATATATCGTAAAAATCCCTTCCTTTGATATCGACTTCTTTATTTTTGCCTTTATACCAAAGCCGATAGAGAAGAGCGTTGATTTTTCCAACCATCAGAGTTGGCAAATCGTAATGATTGGCGACAAAATTAAAGCCAAATCTGGAGACTGGAGTAATCTCGAATTTGGCATAGGGCAGAAGATTGTCAGTAGTTTCTAATTTGACGTAAAGCTTATTGCTTTCCGGCTTTTGAGTTATTCCCAGATCATATAAGAGCGGAAATTTGAGATAAAGTCTAATGGTGGACTGAATCTTTGTCTCAAGTTGAGAAAAATAAGTTTGTTTAATTGTCCTGCTCAAATATTCATCAAGCGCTGGAAGAAGAGATTTTTTTATTTCGACCATATCATAATCAAAGTCTAGATCTTCCGAGAGTCTGGGAAGATCATAACATACTCTTAGGCAGGAACCGCCTTTAAAAATCAGCGTTTTAAAATTTTTTGAGTTATAAAGCAGGCTTAAGACTACAAGCTGAATATATTCTTTTAGATAATTGAGAGTGACAATTTTATTCACTCCCTGTTGTTTTTTTTCGGCAACAATTTGTATTAAGGTATTTTCAAGCAGCATAGTACATTTTTTTTATTAAACTGATAACCTGTTTTACTTTGAGACTTTTTGCTTTGTTTGCATAGCCTTCAATATTTTTGAATTCGGATTTAGTGATATTTTCCCAGTTTATCCTCAATTCTTCGATGATTTTTTTGTTGATTGGAGTGTTTTTAATAAAACGGAGATAGAGATAGTCAAATACAGCTTTGGCTTTGCTCGCAGTAAAAATAAAGGTATCAAAAGCCTTTGTTGTTTCATATCCGGTGAAGAGATCTGGAGTCATGGATGAATAGTTAAACGATGCCAGTCCATTGACAAAAGATTTTGTTTTTTTGGTAGTTATGCTGGTTATTCCATAAACGGCTTCCGTTAACAGAGAATATTTATTCATAATGTATTCCAGTGAAAGATAGGAAGGTTCGTAGATTTTATTGGCAAGATATTCAAGATAGAGATCTTTATTTATTTCTTTGTCCCAGCGGCTTTTTGTTATATAGAGGCCATTCTTAAGAGAGATTATCTTTCCGGTTTTGATCCAGTACTTAATATTAAAATTTAGTTTTTCTTCATTTTTTTCTAGAGCTCTTAGAGAGTTTTTGCTGAAAAAAAACAGATTAGATAATTTTGTAAGGTCACGAATGATCATAGTATTATTGGTTCCAATTTAGTAGATTAATTCTACTATTTAAGAAACAATTTGTCAATAGATAATTTTAAAAACTTAAGTCTTATTTCAGAAATAGTAATCAATTGGTAGTAATTGTGAAATAAAATTGGTAAATAATAAGGTTTTTTATTCTTTTCTCTCAAAATAAATCTTCAGTATCTCTTTGGCAATTGGAGCGGCTACATCTGATCCCTGTCCGGCTTCTTCTAGTAAAACTGTTAAAGCTATTTCTGGTTTGTCGAATGGGGCAAAAACAGTGAACCAGGCATGTGGAAGTGTGTCTTTTCCGTGTGATTCTGCAGTTCCTGTTTTACATCCAACCCGTATATCAGTTGTCAGTGGTCGGTTTTCAGTGGTCAGTTTTGAATCGCTGCTTTTTGTATTAACTGATGACTGACTACTGGTTACTGAAAACTGAAAGAATGGCCAGCCGGTTCCGCCCGAAGTACAGGCTTCTTTCATGCCTTGGCGAACAAGATCGAGAGTTTTTTGTGAGATTGGCAGTTTTTTGCAGTTCTGATATTTGATATCTGATATTTGATATTTTAACAACTGTGGTTTACACAGATTTCCGTCATTAGCAAAAACAGAGGTAACCTGATTTACCTGTAGAGGAGTAACAAGCAGATATCCTTGGCCGATGGATAAATTATACGTATCTCCCAAATACCATCTATCTTTTATCACTTCCTTTTTCCAAAATGCAGAGGGAACCAGACCTTCGGCTTCTTCAAAACCGATATTTGTTTTTGCTCCGTAGCCAAAAATTTCCGCCCATTTTTTTATTTTTGTTGGAGTCAGGAGGTCCCCGATTTTATAAAAAAATATATCATTCGAGCGTCTTAGAGCTTTAACTATATCAACAGTACCGTCGGTTTTGCCGTACTGCAAAAAATACCAGTTGCCGAATTCAAGCGGGCCGGCTTTTAATATACCCGTGTCTTCTACCGTAAATTTTTCATCAATTTTTTTCTCTTCTAAAGCTCCGGCTGCCAGAATCAGTTTAAATACGGATCCCGGAGCATAAGTTCCTTCGGTAGCTCTGTTAAACATAGGTTTTTCTTTGCTTTTTAAATAAAGCGCAGTCGTATTTGCATTTTCATCTTCAAAATCCTGGGGATTAAATGACGGGGAAGAAGCAAGTATTAGAACTTCGCCGGTTTGCGGTTTAGTCGCTATTATTGTAGCTTTTTTATCTTTAATTAACCCGTATGCTATATTTTGTAATTCAAGGTCAAGTGCCAGCTGAATTGTTTCCCCATCTACCGGAGGGAAAAGAGAAAGGGTGCGGAGGTTTGATCCTTTGGCGTCGACTTCAATCAGTTTTTTTCCGTATTTTCCGCGCAGTTGGCAATCGAATAGTTTTTCAACCCCTTTTTTGCCTATTTTATCCCCGGTTTTCAGTTTATTAACGCATGCGCCGTCTTTAAAATCATTTTTGTCGGCTTTTTGCCGGTAGCCTAATATGTGAGCTATTGCTTCAGCCTCATTATAGATTCTGGAAGATGTAAGTCTCTCAGTTTTTTCATCAATATCCGCTTCTTTGTTTTCTGCGATAGTTAAGCCTTTGCGATCTATTATTTTCCCCCTTTTTGGTTCAATTAAAATTTCCCGGATGCGGTTCTGTTCGGAAAGCTGTCGGTAATAGCTGCCCTTAACTATGGTTAACTGGAATAATCTGAGAATCAGGCCAAAAAATAAAATTACCAATAGGCAAATATATAAGTAAAGAAATGTCTGCGCCGAAAATCTTTTGCGTTCTTCAAAATGTATCTGGCGAGATTCGCCCCTGGAAAAATATGGTAATTTATTCATAAAGAATAATACGATACGGATCTACGGATGAAATGCGGATCTATTGATATGCGGATATATCCGTAAAATCCGAATATCCGCGGCATCAGAATAATATCCGTAATCAGTATTACACTTCTAACTGACAAAATACCCCTGGCTGAAAAATCCCAGGATTAAAATGTGTAAAACTGCAAAAATTATTAAAATGATAAGCTTGATTGGCAGGTTTTTTATTTGGGCAAGAAATATAAAAAAAGATAAGGAAAAAAGAGCATAGCGGGGAACAGAGGAGAAGGTGCCAGTAAAAGTGGGGAGTAGTAGATTTATAAACGAGAAAATATTTAAACCGACGAGATTATAATTTTTAATTTTCAATTTTAAATTTTCAATCAAATCTAAAATTAAAATAATTAAAACCGAGTTAAAAGCAGTAAACTCTAAAACGGAAATAAAATATTGAAAGTTGAAATTAGCTGTAAAAAAAATATTCAGGTAACGATAATAAACCTGAGGCAGGAATATTAAATTTGAACTTCTGTGTGCTCCAAATGCCCATTGGGAATGCAGGAAAAATAATGGATCACCGGTGGTTTTCCATAGATAAGTGGAATATATTAATAAGCCTAAAATTGGAGAAGTTAGAGTTAAAATTAATCGGTAATTTGTAAACTTTCTTTCTTTGTCATTCCCGCGGAGGCGGGAATCCAGAATAGAAAAAAATATTGGTAGTATCAAAAATACTCCAACAAATTTTGCTATGGCAGCTAAAATTGCAAATATTGAAGCAAATAAATATTTATCTTTTTTTAAAAAATATAATACGCTTATGAATAAAAGAAAAAATAAACCCTCGGTATAGACTGCTCCAAAAAAAAAAGAAGTAGGAAACGCGAGTAAAAACAAAATAATCCACAATATAGTCATTCCGGCACTTCGACTCTGCTCAGTGTCTTGAGCTTGTCGATAGACTTGCCCAGAATCAAGTCTAGATGCATTCACTCGCTTCGCTTGTTCATTTACCAGAATGACTTCCAAGTATTTTGAAAAAATAAAAAGGCCAAGCAAAAAAGAAAGATTAGAAATAATAAGTCCTGTTAATAAAAGATTGTTTGAAAATATAGGGGATAACCAGCGGATGAGCAGAGGATAGAGCGGGAAAAATGCCTGTTGATATGTTGTGTAGCCGTTTTTAGCAATTAAAAGATAATGGGCTCCGTCAAAATTAGCCAAAAAAGTAAATAATCTTGGCAGATTATATTGCAGTGCTATCTCTTTGTAAGGAAAAAATCCAAGATAGGGAATAAAATAGTCAGAAAGATACGATGCGGTTAAGTTGACCGCACAAAACAGAAGAAAAATAACAACAATTATTTTGAATCTCATCCTCTATATTATACGCCAGCTATTTTTTTCCAAAATGAGAAAGTGTTCCTTTTTTCGGATATTGACAATAGTTCCGCCAGGTCCAAAAGCTTCATCATCCGGGTGGGCAAAGACGCAGACAATTTTTTGTTTCATAGATCAGAAAATATTATATACCATTTGTTAAAATAGAGCTTATTGATTTTAGTTAGTTGGAATTTGAATACAGGGCGTAATTCAGATGGCTAGAATGCACGGCTGGGGGTCGTGATGTCGCGAGTTCAAGTCTCGCCGCCCTGACTTTAGAGCTTTTCAACAAGCTATTAATTTATGATTGATACAACTGAGTTGATAGATTATCATATAGGTATGAAAACAAAAATAAGCATAAAACTAGCGAATTTTTTAAAGAAAGACCTTTCTTTTATAGAGTTTGCTATTGCTATGTTGAGAGATGAAATGGCTCCATATGAGAAAAAATATTCTATGAAATGGGAAGAATTCATCAAAAAATTTGAAGCAGGAAAGCTAGGAGATGAAAGGCACTGGTTTGAGTGGTATGGATTAGCGCTCGGAACGAAAGATTGGTATGATACGAAAAAAGAAATTGAAAAAACCATCGGAACTCCTTAATATTTATTCTCAACAACTTACCCGAGGACTAGAAGAAAAATTAATCCCCATTGCTTTTCATATAGATTTTACTTATCAGAGTGCAAAAATAGTAACTATTGCCGGTTATGTGATTTTTCGTAACAGATGGATTTTGGAGTTTAACGAGATCATCCAACAAGAAGGACTTGAAGTGAAAAAAGTAAAGTATCGTTACCATATTATGGATAAAGATAAACAGCTGATATTACGTTATGATAATGTTCCTCATTTCCCAAAAATAAAAACACATCCGCACCATAAGCATTTTAGAGATAAAGTCACAGAATCAACTGGACCTGGATTGTTGAAAGTAATTAATGAGGTCGAAACTTTATTAGTAAAAGAAAAGGCTAAAATGTATTAATCAGCTATAAAATAAAAAAAGTGGGATTAGTTTTTTTTTGCTTTTTCAAAAATTTGTATCTTGACAAACTGATTTTTTAATTATTTAATTAAAGAATCATGCGTGATACTGAAGTCCCCGAAGATATAACAAATGATTCTAATCAAACTCTAGACTCTCATCATAATTCTAATAATTATGTTGGGTTGAAATTCGCTCTTCCTGTTCTTGGTGGATTACTACTTCTTGTTGGATTAACCGCCGGAGCTCTTTTTTACCAACAACAATCACCACAGACTTTACAAAGTCGAGCAGCCTGTTCCCCCTCAGAATGTTCGCAAGATGTCCACTGTGGTGGCGGTAGATGTCTGAATTCCTGTTGTATTTATCCGACTCCAACTCCCGTTTGTTCAAATAATGTACAAAATTGTTCAGGAAAATCAGTAAAAAAAGATAAAAGAACCGGTACTAATCTTACTGGTAACTGTAGATACAATATTGGAACCTGTTTTGTTACTACAGGGATTGGTATTGAAGATTGTGACTCTGATGGTAATTGCAGTAGAGATACCTGTGATGGTGCCCATTGGACAACTTGTGCAGCAGGATATACGTGTACTGATGGTGCAGGTGGAGTTTGGGATTGTGTTCCAGGTGGCGGAGGAGGATCATCTCCAACTCCCAAAGCATGCAATATGTCTGTTGCATTAGCAGCCATTCCAAATTCCGGATCTGCGCCGTTAAATGGTGTTGATTTGAAAGCGTCTGTATCTGGAGGTACTGGCACATTGAGATATCAATTTAACTGTGATCAGGGAGATAATACTTGGGATCTTGACATAGCTACTGCTACCAATCCTTATACTGCAGTCAATCTATGTAATTATCCAACTGCCGGCAATTATGCGGCAACTCTCTTTGTTCAAGAAGGAGCAGGTTGTTCAGCATTTGCAACAGTAAAGGTTACTGTCGGAGTAGTACCAACAAAAACTCCAACTCCAGTAAAGTCTAAAACCCCAACGCCTCTTAAGTCCAAAACACCAACTCCAGTAAAGTCTAAAACCCCAACGCCTCTTAAGTCCAAAACCCCAACTCCTCTTAAGTCCAAAACACCAACTCCTCCGCCTCCAGTTGCAGGCTGCGTGAGCTATACTGTCGACGAAACAAGTGGGACAGGAACAAGATTCTTAAAATATTCATTAAGTCCTTTTAATATCACAGCTCTAAACACCTTTTGTACAAATTGTAATGTGGAAGCCATGGATAATAACGAAGGTACGGTTTACGTAGTCGCAAATGGTGAGGGTACGTCCACCGCCAGACTCTGCAGACTGGATACTGGTAGCGGAGCGTTAAATGGCTGTGTAAATACAAATCGGGTTTTGACAGCCGTGTCTTTCAGATCAGGCACTCTTTGGGCATGGAAATCCGGAACAGGATTAGTCACTGTTAATCTGAGTAGCGGTGCACAAACCCTGGTAAAGAGTTCCTCACTGAATATACAAGGGATAGCTTGGGACAATGGCGGATCAGCATTATACCTGGTAAAAGATGGTTCAAAAGAGTTGTATAGATATACCAGCGGTGGATCCATATCTCTCTATGCAAGCAACCTGCCAAGCAGTGGAATAGACGCTTTGGATTTCTCACCTGACGGATGGTTAGTAGGAGAATCTCCAGGTGGAGGCGCAACAGTTTATGCTTACAATGTTAGCACCAAAACCACTAAAGCCTCATGGAATACTTCAACAAGCTTAAATAACTGGGACGCGATGACTGCAATATGTGATCTCCCCGGTATTTAATGATGATATAATTCTGTTATGACTGCGAGAAAAACACGGCCTTCCTGGGATGAATATTTCATAGAATTGGCCCAGATTGTTAAAAAAAGATCTAATTGTCTAAGGACTGCTTACGGTGCTTTAATAATCAAGAATTACCGAATAATCTCTACAGGTTACAACGGTACACCGCATGGAATTAAAAATTGTTTTGATGGAGGGTGTGAAAGGTGCGCAAAGCGGGAAAAAGGTGAAATAAAAACTCACGAATACCAGGAAAGCTGTATTTGCATACATGCTGAGCAAAACGCGATAATTCAAGCGGCCTACCAGGGATCGTCAACTAAGGGAGGGACTATGTATTCTACTATCTCTCCTTGTTCGAGCTGTGCCAAAATGATAATTAATGCAGGTATAAAAAGATTTGTCTATGAAAAACTTCATCATGATGAAGAGGGAATAAAACTTCTACAAATGGCTAAAGTAGAGATTCTTGTAAAATAAAATGAATTCATTAAATAGATTCCGCATCAAGTGCGGAATGACAATTTTTCTGTATTTTATTTTTCACTTTTTATTTTTAAATCCGGTACAGGCTTATAATCCTGATCTGCCTAACAATAAATTCGGAATCCACTTTGCGTTGCCGAATATGGATGATTTGCCGAAAACAAAAGAGTTAATTAATTCCAACGGCGGAGATTGGGGATATATCACCTTAGTGATGCAGGAAAACGACAGGGATAAAAATAAATGGCAGGAAGTTTTTGATAGGATGAGAGAATTTCATCTTATTCCTATTATTCGCTTAGCAACAATTCCGCAGGGAGCTCAATGGAGAAGGCCTATGGTAGATGATGCCGATACCTGGGTAGATTTTCTCGATTCTCTTCATTGGGTAATCAAAAATCGTTACGTAATCCTTTTTAACGAACCAAATCATGGAAATGAGTGGGGCGGTAGTGTTGACGCTGATGATTATGCACAAGTTGCTCTTGAATTCAGTAAAAAGTTAAAAGAAAAAAATCCGGATTTTTTTATTATGTTAGCCGGTCTAGACTCTTCTGCCCCATCCAGTAATCCAAATTATGAGGACGAAGAAGTTTTTTTGAGAAAAATTCTTAATTCTGAATTCTCAATTCTTAATTTTGTAGACGGTCTTGCCTCCCATTCCTATCCTAACCCTGGTTTTTCCGGATCTGCTTATGATACGGGCCGCCGTTCAATCAGAGGTTATGAATGGGAACTGAATTTATTAAGGCAACTGGGTGTAAAAGATCTGCCGGTTTTTATAACTGAGACCGGTTGGCAGAGGGGAGATGAAAATATTATCGCTGATAATTTTAAAACAGCATTTTCGACTGTTTGGTTGCCTGACAGCCGGGTAGTTGCGGTGACTCCCTTTGTTTTTGACTATCAGGGCGAACCTTTTCTAAACTTTTCCTGGAAAAAATATCAAAGTGCGGATTTTTATCCTCAATATTATTCGGTGCAATTTTTACCAAAAGTCAGGGGAATACCCGAACAGATTGAAAAAGGAGAAATTTCGTTTGATTTTCCAGGAGAATTAGTAACCCAGTCAAGCTACCGTTTTAATGTTAAGCTGAAAAATTTGGGGCAGGCTGTCTGGGATAAAGACTTCGGTTATCAGTTATCTATAGTTGGCGAAGATACGAAATATCTGGAATATTTTTCTTCTGATTTAAAAAGAGTAATACCCTTTGAAGAAGCTGAAGTTGATTTTTATATAAAGACAAGCGATTTACTGGGTAAAGGAAGAGTGAAGATTATTTTGAGTAAATATGGCGGGAGTGTGGTCGACGGGGGAACCTGGAATTTTGAGACTTTTCCGTTGCCGAACCTGAATTTTAATGCAAGTTTATTTCCTAAATTTAACAGTGCCGGAGAAGATTTTGAACTACAGATATTTAATGACAGGGAAGAGATAGTTTTAAAGAAAAAAGGAATAAAAGTAACAGACGGAAAGGGAGTTATTACTGAGGTGCAGAATGTAGCGTTAGGCAGAAAATACAGAATAGTTTTACTTAAACCTTATTATTTGCCACGGCAGGTATTGCTGACTTTTCAAAAGGGGACCAATGAACTTAAATTTGAACGGATGTTGCCTCTGGACTTTAATCCTGATGGGAAGCTGGACATACAGGATATCGGCAGATTATTTACCCAGCCCGAAAGATTTACTCTACTGTTTCCTTAAGGTATTCCACTCTTTCTTTCAGATTATCCGCTTTGGTCAGGTAACTTCCGATACATAGGCAATCGGGTTTATTTTTCTTGGACATAATAATCGGGAGTGTATCCTTATTTATTGCTCCATCCAGGAAGATTTTATTCCTATAGTTTTTTGTTCGGAGTTGCTCAATTTTATTGAGCGTATCAGGGATAAAGGGCGATCCCTGGGGGCCTGGATGAACAGACATTATCTGAACACAGTTTATAGTTTGCAGGTTGTAGGTTTTAGTAAGATTTTCGACGGAATCTTCGGGATTGAGGACAATTCCGAAAGAAAATTGAGGATAGTTAATAGTGAGTAGTTGGTAGTTGGGAGATAGAGAAAAATGGATAAGTAAAGTTCCAATATTTAAATTATCTTTTAAAGATGAAAGCAGGTTGATATCTTCAAGGTAATTCAGAGTTTGAAAATGAAAGTCAAAAGTTGAAGCTGAGATTTTTTCCTGATCAGCTTTTTTAAAAGCCTCCAGATAGCCTTTTAAATCAATTGTTTTGTTAGTTATAAATTTACCGTCCTGGATATCAATTTGAAAAGTATCAAAGTATGGACTGAGTTTATTAAATAGATCTATGAACTCGTCGACTGAATAATTTAAAGGAGCAGGAATTATTTTCATCACTATATTTTATCATTAAGAGCCTTATACATGTTACAATTGGTTTTATGAATAAAGTTGAGGTCCTAAAACTACTGTCTGATTTCATCGCTATCCAGTCTGTCTCTGCCGATTCAAAACGCCAAAGTGAGACATTAAAAGCGGTGGGATTCTTAAAAAGTAAACTCATAGAATTAGGATTTGATGTGAAGTTAATGAAAAAAGATAATTTCCCGCCATTAATAATTGGAACTTACCATATTGATGCCGATCGATACCAATATGGTAATAAGAAGACAATAGGCATTTATGGACATTATGATATTCAACCTGAAGATCCGGTTAACGAATGGAAAACGCCGCCTTTTAAATTAACTGTAAGAAATGGAAAAATGTATGGGCGGGGTGTCGCAGATAATAAAGGTCATGTGATTCAAAATCTTACTTCGATTAAACGTTTAATCGAAGTAAATAAGCTAAAAAATAATATTGTGTTTATTCTGGAGGGAGAAGAAGAAGTTGGGAGTGAAAATTTTGATGAAGAGATATTCTGGAAAGGGCTTGGTGCTCTAAATAAGATTTACTCGCCATAGTTAATGTCATTCAAGCAAGCGAGGAACGAGCGCGTCCAGAATCTTACAACGATTCTGGAGTCACTTCGTTCCCCAGAATGACGATAAGTTAGACATAAAATTATTTAAATGGATAAAGACTTATCTTATTACGTAGGCTTTTCGCACTTTATAGGAATCGGGCCTACGCGCTTTTCTGCATTAATGAAACATTTTGAAAATGTTAAAAAAGCTTATTTGGCAAATAAGCAGGATTTAACGGAAGTTATTGGATTGAACTGGGCAGAAAAATTTGTCAAATTCCGCAGCCTCTTCGATCCGGTAAAAAAACTGGAAGAAATAAAACAAAAAGCCATTACAGCTATTCCAATTGGTCATAAACAATATCCAAAACCATTGCGAGGAATGGCCGATCCTCCTATTTGTTTATATATTAAGGGAGATATAAACAATTTTGATTTTGAAGAAGATCTATGTTTTGGAATTGTCGGAACCCGGACACCTACGACTTACGGGCAACAAATAGCCTCTAAATTCAGCCAGGAATTAACCGAAGCGGGATTTGTCATAGTTTCCGGTATGGCTATAGGAATAGACTCGGTAGCTCATCAGACCACATTAAATAATGGCGGAAGAACAATTGCTTTTCTTGGTTGCGGTGTTGATATCATCTACCCGGCTGTTAATGCAAATCTTTATCACAGGATAATAAATAAAGGCGGATTAATAATTTCGGAATTTCCTCCCGGCGAAATGGTTGTTAAAGGTCTCTTTATAGCCAGAAATCGGCTAATATCAGGACTATCCTTGGGAGTATTGATCGCAGAAGGCGCAAAAGATTCCGGAGCGATGATTACTGCCCGCTATGCAGCAGAACAAGGTAAAGAAGTATTTGCTCCTCCCGGACCGCTTAATTCTGAAATGTCCGAAGCTCCCAATATATTATTAAAACAAGGTGCAAAATTAGTTACAGGTATTGGTGATATTTTAGACGAATTTAATATCAGAATTGTTCCTAAGAAAAAAGAAGAAATCGAAAAAGAACTGAATGAAGCTGAAAAAAATATATTTGCAATTTTGCAGGATCAACCTTTGCTTTCGGATGAAATTTCTTCCCAAACAAAGGTATCTATCGATAAAATATTAAACATACTTTCTTTACTGGAAATTAAAGGTATCATCGAAAAAAACAGCGAAGGAAAGTATCAGATCAAGATGTAAAATTTTCCCCTCCGTCATCCTGAGCGATTAGCGAAGGATCTATCTCAATTTAATCGGGAATATTTTACGCTTTGCTAGATTCTTCACTCCGCTGCGCTCCGTTCAGAATGACAGAGTGTAGTCTGTAGTATAAAATTAGAGAGTGAAAAGAGAGAAATTACTGCTAACTTTAGTTTTAATAATTATTTTTTTAGTTCATTCTGGTTATATTAATAACGGTTTTACCTGGTTGGATCACGGAGACATTGAGGGAGGCAGGGCGGTTTTACCGCTTTCAAGATTGCAGCAGGCATTTTTTACCCGCTTTGGAGAGACAAATTTTTACCGTCCCTTGGTTACTATTTTAAATAGTACAGATGTTCATCTCTACGGAAGATCGGCTCAGGGTTTCCATCTAACAAATATATCTCTTTATTTGTTGGTAGTAGTCGCGACTTTTTATTTTGTCCGCACTTTTTTTGAGCTTTCTAAACGGGAGAGTCTTTTTATAGCTTTTGTAGTAGGTATTCACCCTCTGACTATTCTTCCGGTCGGAGCTATATCTTATCGGCAGGAATTACTAACTGTTATGTTTACATTTGTAACTATTACAACTTATCTAAAGTTTTTTGAAACAAAGAAAAGAATCTGGATTATAGTATCTTTATTTTTCTGGCTATTAGCACTTTTTTCCAAAGAAACCGCCTTATTTTGGGTTCCTGGTCTTATTTTTATATGGGAATCGAGTCAAGGGTTTGAAAATTTACGTCAGCAGTTCAAGTATTTTTTAGCTTTTTTATTTACGGCTATTTTTTATATTATTCTTCGTATCCAAACAGTTCCGGAATTTTGGACTGAACAGTCGCAAAATTTAAATCTAAATGAAGCAATAGGAACGAGATTGTCAGTATTTTTGTCGCAACTTTTAAATATTATTGTTCCGTTTCAGTCCGGGTTAAGCGATGCTACCCTGATTACAAAAATAACAACGGTGAAGCCAATACTTGCGATTTTAATCTTATTTGCAGGTTTAATCTTAGTTTTAAGAAATAAAAAAAATTCAATTTTATTCAGGCTGGTTTTTTTTGTGTTAATTATGTTGTTACCTGCACTTTCAATTATTCCCTTGCCCAGATTTAATTCTCCGCATTATGGTTTTATTGCAGCTCCGGCTGCCGGAGTTATTGTTATTTTGATCGCCGGATTTATTACTAATAAATTGGCAAAGTCAGTGTTTTTGATATTTATCAGTACTTGGCTGTTAATTATGATTGTAAGTACTTTCAGGGCGGGATTTCAATTCAAAGATGACTTCACTTTATTTAATCCTGAGGTTAAAAAAGACAATAATTTTAAGGAAGGTCATTTTTATCTGGGAGATTATTATTTACGCAGGGGTAATTTTAAAGAGGCGGAAAAACATTTGGAAGTATCGCTTCAAGAAAATCCAAAGCTTATTGCTTTTGTTGACCGGTCAGCAGCTATGACAAATTTAGCCGGAGCCTATCTTGCCCAACAAAAATTTGGCAAAGCCGAAAAATTATTAGAAGAATTAATCAAAAAAAGTTCAGGCAACAATCGCTTAATGGTTCTTTACAACCTGGCGGTAATCAGCGAACGTAAAAGTGACTATGAAAAGGTGGTTAATCTTTTAAAAAATGAAGTAAATCAATGGCAAGAACCTCAACCTCTTCTTTTGTATGTAAAAGGCTTAGTCAAAATCGGAAGGGAATCAGATGCAGACAATATTCTCAAAAATAAATTATTTGTAATAGACAAGCAAAAACGCCAAGAAATTATTCAATCAGCTCGTTAAATCAAACCTCTTTGTCAATTTTTTTAAGACGGCGAAGGTATTTTTCTTTAGGGAGAGGTTTGGTACTTAAAAAAATATCAACGAAGTGTTTAGCCTTTTCAAAATCAATATAATCAGACGGAAGGGCAAGCATATTTATATGGTCATGTTCCCGCATGTGTTTGACCTGATGCTCATTGAAAGCTAGACCACAATAAATACCTTTCGATCTATTGGCAGCAACTGCTATTCCATTACCTGAGCCACATATCCCAATCCCTAAAAATTCTTTTGGATTTTGCAACACTGCCTGAGTAACTTTATTAGCAAAATCTGGATAGTCATCTTCAGCGGTAGCATCATAATCATATGCTCCTAGATCTTCCACTCTAATGTTTTTTTCCTGTATATATTCAATCAGTTTATTTTTGAGTTCAAACCCCCGGTGATCAGCAGCGATAAAGATTGTCATGTAAAATAGATTACCATATGTTCGACACCCATTGTCATCTAAATTTCAAGGCCTTCGAGGGAAGAGTAGAAGAGGTTATCGATAATGCCAAAAAAGCAGGTATCAATTCTATTGTCGTTCCCGGCACGGATCTAGAGTCATCTAAAAAAGCGGTTGAGATATCAGAGAGGTTTGATCAGGTTTATGCTGCTGTTGGGATTCACCCACACCACGTGTTTGAAATACAATCGAACAACGATTCTGGGCAAGCCGGAATGACTAAAGAAATGCAGGAAATAGAAAAGTTGTTAACGCATAAAAAAGTAGTTGCGATTGGTGAGATTGGTTTGGACAGGCATTATTATAACAAAACAAAATACCCGGATTATAAGATTGACGAGTCTTTTTTGGAACTGCAAAAGGATTTTTTAAGGAAACAAATTGAACTGGCGATTAAATACAAAAAGAGCATTATTTTTCACAACAGAGAGGCAAGAAAGGATTTCTTAGAGACATTAACTGATTACCGATCACTGATAACCGATTACCGCTGCGTTTTTCACTGTTGTGAACCTGACCAGGCGCTTCTGGAATATGCAATAAGACATAAAATATTCATAGGAGTCGATGGGGATATAACTTACCGCAAAGATAAACAGGAATTTATAAAAACAGTTCCTTTAAAGATGCTTGTTTTAGAGACTGATTCGCCTCTTTTACTGCCGATACAGTTGAGAGGTGATAACAAAAGAAGACCTGCTAACGAACCGAAAAATCTAAAATTAATTGCAGATTTTATAGCAGAAATAATCGGAATTAAAGTAGAAACTTTAGAAAAAATAACAGTGGAAAATAGTGGGAAATTATTCAAAATTGTCTAAATGTATTATTAAAAAATTAATTTTTAACCTTAGTGGTTTAATTCCTCGCAGCTTGTTGCGGGATATATAATTTTTATTATGAAAATATTTTAACTAAGAATAATTCATGATGGTTTAAATACAATGTATTTTGTGGTAATATAGGATTGTTAAATTATTGATATGATAAATAGGATCATTTTATGATAGAGGAAGAATTATTAATCTCTGACAATAGAAAATCATTACCAGAAGACATAGTCGAAAGATTATCAAATGTAGCTCCAGGAGTAGATATAATCGGAGTAGAAAGGGTATTTAACTCATACTTTGAACAAAAAGCTACTGGTATTCAGATAGGATCCATGATGACAGGTAATGCATTAATTTATATTCTAGGCGGCTTGTCATTATTACAATTGCATCCTACCTTATCAGGTATTATTGGAACAAATAAAGATACTTTTACAATTAAGACTATAGCTACATTGGGTACTTTATTCATTCAATCCTGGAGAGGGTCTAATCCGGGACCCTCCGCAATTAAATATGCCAATCACAGAATTCAAAAAGATTTAGAACAATTACTTAAAGCAGAAGGGGTTATTAAAGCAATCAAATAATTTAATTTCTATTAAAGCCAATTTTAAGCTCAATTTATAAACTAAGAGTCAGATTTTGATTAAAAATGGGCTCGGCGCAAACCTAAAATTAACAATTCAGATCGTTACAAGACTCTATCTATCACAAAGTAGGCCAGAGTTAGCCGACCAGTGCCTAAAATCCCAATACTCCAATCTCAACTACCAGATCATCGACTCTTGTAAGTCTGTCAACAGTCGGAGAGGTCAATTTTTCATTAGCATCAGCTGTGGTAACATAGAGGAAGAAGCGGTGATAGACTTCAGGTTGAGGCGTTATGGATACGGGTAATACTTGATCAAGAACAGCTCTGTCCAACAGTCCTACTTTAAGAGTAGAAGATGAGAGTTTATTAACTTCTCTTGTCAGTTCTATTGTTAATCCGGTTTTTTCGGCTGAATTCAGGCCGGCTTTTTCTGCAACATCATTAATAAATTCGTTCAGATTATTTTTATTGACTGCAAATCCTTTAGTTTCTTTTTTAAGCTGATCAAACGTGGGTTTAAATAAACTTTTATCATATTCATAATAGAGTTTATTTCTTACTAAACCGTTGGAGAATGTAAGTTTTTCTGCATCCGCCGTAAAATTCCAGACTTTTTCTTTGGAAAGCGGCGGGTCGGAGTAAGTTAAGCCTTGTTTAACCAAGCTAACCGACATTTTTTTAGTTGTGTCCGGGTAAACGTAGACAAAAGGCGAACCTGTGGATACGTGATAACAAGCCGTTTGTATATTTAAATCCGGGGGAACACCGCAGACAGTCGGATCAACCTTGCTTTCTTTACAGGCTCTGGCAACGACAGCCCATAGCTCGACTTTGAGATCGGCTATTCTTTGTGCGTCTACAACCTCACCTGCAGGAGGCACATAATACCAGGTTCGTGGCGGGGTATTGGGATACCAGCCGATATATCCTCCGTTAGCAAGTGTATACATCTGGGTTAATCCTGCACAGGCAAGCGCATTTTTTGGATTAGGAGCAGGACTCAACCAGTTAAATGTACCGTATTGTAAAGTACTTCCCTGTCCGGGAAAAACTGTCGGTGCCGAATTTTGTGCAAACACACCAAGGGTATTTACCTGTTTTAATGCGGGAACAGTCTGTACGAACTGTGCTTGATACCCGGAATTAAGCGTGGTTGTCCCCCTGAAAAGATAATAAGGATAAAGAGTAGTTTGGCTTTTTTGATTGATATCATCGATATAAGTTAAGATAACATCTGTGACAACCGCATTATCTCCAACAGCCTCACTGTTGGGGAAAACATTCATGGATTCGAATACTCCTTCGCCCGTTGGTTTGACTAAAGAAAAAGAGGTTTTTCCGGTTTGTACTTCTGCAAATGCCTCTTCAGGTGTTTTTAGGGTTTGAGCGGATTCTTTTACCTGGGTTTTTGCCAGAATTTTTACATTTGACATTACTGATAGAATAGTGTTGTTATCATCAATTACTGCTACAGTAATGGTATTAAAGTCATTAGGTCTCATTTTTCCCTCAAATCCGTCCGAACTCCAGGTAATATCCGGATCATCAGGCGCAGTTGCTTCAACAACTCCCAGCTTAACATCAGCGAGTCTTTCTGTTTCTTCAAGGTTTAGGGCGCCGACCGGATTCAGAATAGGTAGACCGAGCTTTTCCCAGCTGCGGTGTAATTCAACAAAGGTTACTTCCGGATGACTCTCTCTTTTATAAGTTGCGGTTACTTCAAGAGTATCGTCCATTAAACCCATTTTATTAAGAAAAGATCTGGCTGCACTTTCAGGATTAGATCCTCCTGAAGGATAGCCCAGTTCCGACGCAAAGAGGAATACTCCGTTAGTTTTATTAAATGAAAGCATTGTTTGCTGGTCTTCTTCCTGATTTGTAACTAAGACAAGATTTACTCCGTCGTCAACAACGGAATTTTTAAATCCTATTTTTGTCGCGATATCCAAAGCCTCACCGGTAGTATAGGAAGTTTTCAGATCAGACAGTTTTACCGAGGTTGGAAGAGAAGGTAATTCTGCCTGGAGAGTATAACCTGCGAACTGGGCGCGAGGTAAAGGTAAACTGAGAGGCGGTTGACCCACATTATTATTTTGATTTTGTGATCGGTTGGCCAATTCTCTTATCTTTTTCTGCTTATTTAATAAAGTGACAAAAAGTACAAGAAGAATTACCAAAGTTCCAGCTAGTATATAAAATACTCTTTTATCCTGAAGTTTATGAAAGTTAAAGCTCATTAAATAAGACTAACACAAAATAAATTTAATTGTCAAATGAAAAGCAGTTTTGCAAAACTTCACAAGTCTTGACACAAGTCATGCTGAACGATGAGTTTTGGAGTGAAGGATCTAGCGAAGCGTAAGCTTAAAATCTACGCAAAGCTGGATTCTTCCCCTTCGACAAGCTCAGGGTCAGAATGACACTTTAATACAGTTTTGTCAAGGACAGTGAACTCTTACGCAGTTTTTTTCACTTGTTAGAATCCCAAAACCCCCAATTCTATCATCATATCATCAACTCTTTTTAATTTTTCTATATTCGGGGAAGTTAATTGTTCATTTGGATCAGCCTCAGTTACATAGAGGAAGAAGCGGTGATTGGTCTTTGGTTGCGGTGTGATTGAGACGGGTAATATTTTATCTATGATTTCTCTGTCTAAAAGTCCGATTTTAAGATTGGCCGATGATAGCTTTTTAGTTTCTCTGGTTAATTCGATCATCAGTCCGGCTTTTTCCGAAACATTTAATCCGGCCTTTTTGGAAATAGAGTTAACAAATTCCGTGAGTTTACTTTTTTCAGTAAGAAAAGCCCGATTATTATTTTTTAGTTTATCAAATTCCGAATTGAACACTTTTTTATCATATTCATAATAAAGCTTACTCTTGATTAAGCCGTTTGAAAATATAAGGTTATTATCGGGAGTAAATGTAAAATCCCAGGAATTCTCAGTTGATGCGGGAGGATCGGTATAGGTTATAAAATCTTTGGGTAAATTTACCTGTATTTGTTTGGTAGTTTTTGAATAGACATAAATTATGGGCGAAGTTGCGCCGGCAAAATAGCAAGCTGTATCGAAGGAAGTGGTAGCTTGATCAAAGCCGCAGATATCAGGATCAGCAAGGCTTCCCTTACAGGCTTTTGCAGCTTCCCAGCGTAATGTTGTCTTGACTTCGTCAATTCTGGCTTGGTCTACTGTTTCTCCGGGTGGTGGAACATAATACCAGGTTCGGGGTTTTGTATTTGGATACCAGCCGATATATGCGCCGTTCGGGAACTGGAAAATTTGGGTTAACCCTGCACAGGCGAGTCCGACTTTTGGATTGGGCGCAGGACTTAACCAGTTAAATGTTCCGTATTGTAAAGTGCTTCCCTGTCCCGGGAAGACAGTCGGCTCGGAATTTTGGGCAAATATTCCAAGCGTGTTGATCTGTTTTACTGCCGGAACCGTTTGGACAAATTGAGCATCATAACCCGAGTCTAAGGTTGCCGTACCCCTGAAAAGATAATAAGGGTAAAGTGAATTCTGCGAAGTTTGACCAAGCTCATCAAGATAAGTTAAGATGACTTCACTGACTTCGGCATTTTGGGAAGCGGCCAGACTATTGGGAAATACACTGGCTACATCAACCGTTCCCTCGCCTGTCGGTTTGACCATCGAAAAGGACACTTTTCCGCTTTTCATTTCTTCAAAAGCCTCTTCGGGAGTTTTGAGAGTTTCAGCTCCGGATTTGCTCTGACTTTTACTCAAAACTTTGATATTTGAAGTTGCATTTAAAATTGTATTATTGGAATTGTTTACTGCGACGGTAATGGTATTAAATCCATTCGGCCTTACTTTTCCGGTATACCCGTCTGAGCTTGAAGTAACATCCGGATCATCCGGAGCGGCCTTTTCCAAATAACCCAATTTTAAGTCTGTAAGATTTTCGGTTTCATCCAAATTCAAAACTCCCAGGGGATTAAGATAGGGAAGCCCGAGTTTTTCCCAGCTCCTGTGAAATTCGACAAAAGTAACATCCGGATAGCTTTCTCTTGTATATGTTGCTGCCATTACTAATGAATCATCCATAAAACCAATCTTTTTAAGAAAAGAATTGGCTGCAGTTGTCGGATCAGAGCCGGTAGATGCTACTCCTTTTTCACTGACAAACAGCCAGTTACCGTTTTTTTTGTTTATATTCAGCATTGTCTGTTGTTCTTCTTCATTGCTGGTAACCAGAATTATGTTAACGCCCTCATCAACGATCGGATTTGTAAATCCCATGTTGGTTGCAAGATCAAGAGCTTCGCCGGTCGTGTACGAAGTTTTAAGATCGGATAGTTTTACAGAAGTTGGGATAGAAGGAAGTTCCGCACTCAATGTGTAACCGGCAAATTGTGTTTGGGGAATAGGAAAACTGACAGGAGCCTGATCCGTAGTATTATTTTGATTTTGAGATTGAATCGCCTCTTCCTTTAGTTTTTTTTGTCTGTTTAGTAAAGTTACAAAAAGCACCAGAAGTATTACTAAGGTTCCTGCCAATATATAAAAGACTCTTTTATCCTGGAGTTTGTGAAAGTCAAGACTCATTAAATAAGATTAGCATAAAAGAAATTTATTTGTCAAGGTTATATTGATATTGACATTGTGTTTCTTGATCACCAGAAGATCAGGGAAAGTATTATGGCAGCTCCAAAGCCGAATTCATATAAATTGAGATAGGCACCCATCGCCGCTCCGACTATAAATATTCCTATCATAAGGAATACGTTAAACTCGTCATTTATGCTGATGGCAAAGTGCATGATCATGATGTAGACAAAGGCAAAGACCGTGTAGGTTAAAAGATCCATTATAATAATTTCTAAGTTCTAATATCTAATTTTTAAATAAATCCAAATGTTAAAAAATTCAAAATCTTATTAATTTCGCTTATAAATTTTTTCTGACTAAAAAATTTACTTCTTTTTTCTGCTTCTTTTCCCAGTTTGTTTCTCAGGTCCTGATTAAAGTATACCTCACCGATAGCATTGGCAATATCATGTATGTTATCAGGATTGGCAAATAATGCTCCCTGTTTGTCGGAAATTTCCTGAAAGATATCAGTATCAGATAATATTGATGGGCAACTTTGGGAGGCAGCTTCAAGATAGGAAAAACCAAATCCTTCATCCCTCGACACTAAAATATTACATTTTGCCTTTTGATATAGCTGAATCAGCTCAAGGTCCGGAACATAGCCTAAAAAAATAAACCTTTTGTCGTCTCCGGTTTCTTTAAAGAATTGATTTAGTTCCTTTTGCCAGGGATTATTTATATTGATATTAGATATTGGATACTGGATATTTGGATTTTTGCTTTTTTCCGAATATCTATTTTCTAATATCGAATTTCTTTGAAATACTTTTCCTGCAAATACACATGTAACATTTATTTTTTTTATCGCTTTGGCAAGGTTAACCAGATTTTTATTCCAGGTTGCATCACCGACATATAAACAAAAGCTGGATATCGGATATTGGATACTGGATATTTGTTTTTTTCCCGAATATCTATTATCTAATATCGAATTTCTGCTGAAAACTTTTGGAAGCGTTGGATAAATAACCTTAACTCTACTTTCCTCGATGCCTAATATTTGATTAATATCTTTTTTACTGGCTTCGGAATCCGTCACAATCAGATCATATTTTTTTAGAGCCAGTTTATTTAAAAAAATATTGAATTTACCTTTTACCCCAACCGGAAAATGTTCGGGATATTTAAGAGGAATAAGATCGTGGATCACTGCGATTTGTTTTTTTGCGACTCTTCGTAAAGATAACGGTTTTTGTAAAAAATTATAGAACGGATTTACAAAAATTGAATCCGTGGTAATCCGTAAGTCATCCGTGAAAATCCATTTATCCTTAAAACATTCTTTGAGGATTTGCAGATATCGTCCTACTCCGCGTACTTTACTTAAAGAATCATTTGCGGTCGGATCAAAACAATAAATAAAACTCATGAATTTATTTTAGCATTTCTTCAGTCCACTTTTTCAAATTTTCCGTCAAGAAGGATGTAAAAGAGGTCGACTTTGAGATCGGGATATAATTTTAAAATTTGCTTTTTCGCTTTCTTTAAATCTGTAGCATGTCTTTTAGGAGTGCTTTCTTTACCGTATGCTCCGCAGTCCTCATGATGAATGAGAACAATCTGGGTGATTTTATGGAGTCGAACTGAGATGTCTAACTGTTTGAGAATCGTTTTCAGGTCTCTACTTGCTCCGGCAAATCCCACGTAATCATAAGTTTTATTTCTGAAGTTTTTCCCCAGCCACTTTTGTATATATTTCTGAAATCTAAAATCAATACAGCTTATAATCAGGGCATCACAGGTATGAATAACCATATTTAATTAGACTATTATATCGGTCTCTTATTTTTTTTCAAGCTAAAAACCATCAGACAATAATCTTGACAAAATATACACCATATGTTTTAATGTATATATATGAAAAGGTATCAAATTTATCTCAATCCAGGCACAGTGGCAATGATTGATAAGATGGAAAAGGCAACGACTATTTCTAGATCGCAACTTATAAGAGAGGGTTTAGATAAAGCTATAAGTGAATATATAAGTCTTATTGTTGATTTGTTTTCGCAGAGTAAACGCAAACCTAATTATTCGGTATTAGACAAAATGTCGGGATTTATTAAGTCAAAAGGAGGAAAAAAGACAAACTATTCTGATATGGTTGATGAAATAGTATACGCTGAAGAAAATTTATGAGAGTTTTTATAGACACAAGTGCTTACTTTGCTTTGTTTTCGAAAGATGATTCAAATAATGACAGAGTAACTAAAAAGCTTCAATTTTATAAGGAAATTGAGTCTAAACTATTTACTTCAGAATTTGTTCTGGATGAATTATTTACATTACTTCTGAAAAGATACGCTAAATATATCGTTAAACAAGCTATGGAATACTTTTATGAAGCGGAAACGCTAGGACAGATTAAAATCATAAACATCGATCGGCATTTATTCCGAAAAACTTATGATTTTTTTCTCAAATTTTCCGAGCATAAAATTTCATTCACTGACGCTGTTAGTTATGTTTTATGTAAAGATTTTAAGATGGATGAAATTTTTACTCTCGACTCCGACTTCAAAAAACTCCGTCTCAAAACCTCATTTTAATAATATCTAATAAAATATTTAGATGACTTTCTATTTATCTTCAATCTTTTCATGAATTGAGGTTGTGCCGAAGTTTGGATTAATCATAAAAGAAAAGCCGGAAAGAGGAGTAGCTATAGTATTCATCATTGGTTCCCAGATTAAAGTATTTAAAAAAGCATCAATTCGATTAAGTGCGTCGAGAATCTTAATTTTTTCTTCGTGATTGGCTTTAGAAAATTTTAAATGATGCTTCAAAAAACTGTTTGTTGCCGACCAGCCGCAACCTAAATCATGAGGTAGATGATTTTCTTTTAGAAATCCTTTTACACTTTTTTCACTAAGGGTTTTTAATGCTGTTAATTGTGTGTTCAGGCCTGTTATTATGGCTGTTGGGGTAGATCTTCCTAACATATAGCCAATAGCAAAATCTTTAAATGGATGTTCAATCGAAACATTGTGTAAAAGAAGCGCTGTTAAATTATCTCTTACAAATCCCCCTCCCATTATTCCTGCGCCAGGTTCAACCGATTCCTGAAGATTTTCAGCAATTCGGCCATCAACACATTGTTTATCTCTCATTCTGCCTCCATCTTTAGATTTGAATTTACCTGTTCCATTTAGTCTTATTTTTCCTCGGAGTTTTATTAATACTTCTGGCATTGCTATGGTTGTTGTTGTAAATCCTGTTAGGAAGCCTAATCCGGTTGCGACGGGTTTAAAAAACTCAGAATTTTTTAAGAGTGAGGGATTATTTAATAAAATATCTAGAGTGGGACCTATTTGTGAACCTATATCAGTATAAATCTGAGGAAGTCCCAAGTGGGCCACAGCATAAATACCACCCGCAACTCCAATGGCTTCAATTCCCCAAAGAGCCAGATCCTTAGGAAGCAATCGTTGTCTAATTTTAGGATTTTCCTGAGTTTGTGCCATAGCAAAGGAGTAATAATATAAAAAAAGGTTTAATTTTTCAATCTTTTGAAAAATCATTTGACACAGACTGTAGTAACTACTACAATTGATATAGTTACTTATTTGATAAATATTATGCAAAATACAATAAATATGCTCGATTTTAGAAAAAGCCCAGGTGAAGTGATTAATGAAGTTTTTTATAATAAGAAAAAGATTATTTTAGAGCGGGGTAAAAAACAGATGGCTGGTCTTATTCCAATAGAATTATTCAAAAAATTATTCTCGGATGATAATGTTGAAATTTATTCTAAAGAAAGAATAGAGGAATTTGAAAAAGTAGATAGGATGTCAAAGCAAGTGTCAGCAAAACTTAAAAAAAATCTCCAAAATCCATGAAATTGTTTTTGGATGCTAATGTAATTTATTCTGCGGCTAAGTCAATCTCGGGAGCCTCTTTTGCTATTTTTCAATTAAAAATTAAATTTAAAATTAATCTAATCAGTTCAAAACTAGCATTAGTAGAGGCTGAAAGAAATATTTTTGATAAAGAAGATTACAAAGTGGTAGAAGGTTTTTATCAAGTAATAAAGACTATCAAGTTCATATCGGTCGACAGCAAAAAAGCAAAAATTTTTTATAAAAATGTAATTGAAGAAAAAGACACTCCGATTTTATATGGAGCAAAACAAAGTAAAGCGGATTTTTTAATAACATTAGATAAAAAACATTTTTTTACAGAAAAGATGAAAAACAAAAAATTTCTCTTTAAAATAATGACTCCTGGAAATTTTATTATGAGTTTAAAATAATAGTTTAAGTTTACTTTAGTGACAGTTTTAACTCTTTCAAAAACACAACTCCATGAGGTGATTTTTAGTAATCGTTATAAATTAGATAACGAATCCACTCCTTCAATTTTTAATGAATCCATGTTATTGAATAAAACTGCAGAAGAATATGGTTTTGAAGTTGTGAAAGAAAAAGCAGAAAAAATCTGTAAAGAAATTTTTAAAGAACAAAATAGTTTGTCTAAATTAAAAGAAAAATATGATGGAGCTGTTTTACAAATCAAGGGAGACTATTCTATAAAACCTGAATTTTCCATGAAAACAAAAGAGGGATTTGTTGCAGGAGAGTTATTTGTTTTTCATGAAACTGTTACAGATAATAATCATAAAATCCTTGCTAAGAAATTAATTGAAGAAAAGGCAGTGGAATTATTTCCAGGATGTGATGAAGAATATCTTTATCAGGCAATTTCGGAAGTAACCGAAACCCAATTTTATGAAACTTTAAGAAAAGTTGCTACAGAATTGCCGATTTTTCATGTAAGTTTTGATACGGATGGCACATTCAGCATTAAAGAAATGGGAAGTATAACATAGATCCTTAGCATAGGCTCAGGATGAAAGCGGAATGTGATCGCTTTCAGTTGAAATCGGTTGAAAACAGTTGGAATCAGTTTAAAATAGGGATATTATGATAATTGGACCAAAGAAATTATTACAACTTGTTAAAAAAGTAAATCTTGTTGAAGATCTGTCTGAAAGGGAATTAACAAATCCCGAGGGTGCGGGTTTTGATCTTAGACTGGGTGAACTTTATAAACTTCAGGGTGGAAAGGCATTTTTAGGTGAGTTTGAGAGAGAGACTCCAGGTTTGAAGTTGATTAAAACTTATGAAAAAGGCAAAAGAAAAGAAGTCGTAATTAAGCCCGGTGATTTTTACATCGCAACGACAATTGAAAAAGTAAACACTCCTTTGGATATTACTATCAATTTCAAGCCGAGAACAACAACCTTCAGAAGTGGTTTGTTTTTGCGGACAGGAAATGTTGCGCCGGGCTATAAAGGTAAATTATCCTTTGCGCTTAAAAATGAAGGACCAATGCCGGTAACTTTGGAAATGGGATGTAGAATAGTCCACGCTCAATTCGAATGGGTGGACGGAGGAGGAAGTCAGTACCGCGGTCAGTGGCAGCACGGTCGCGTTACAACTAAAAAACGCGAAAAACAAATTTAATGTTTACAATTAAAATTTAATGTCATTCTGGTAAGTCCCGACTTAGTCGGGGCGCATCCAGAATCGTAGTTTTAAACAACGATTCCGGACAAGCTCGCCTCGCTGGAGCTTTGGCGAAGCAGGCTGGAATGACAAAATCAAAAATGACGCAGAAAAGAGATTTGGAATTATTGTATGAGGTAGGATGCATGCGATTTTTGCAGCGCAACTGGCGGCAGTTTTTAAATGCTGATTTTAGCAATGAGACAGAACATAGTTACCGTGTTTCCTGGATTGCCATGACTTTGGCTGCTCAGGAGGGAGTCAAAGATCTCGGAAAAGTCGTGAAGATGGCAATGGTCCATGATGTTGGGGAGAGTCGCAGTGGTGACGTACACTATATTTCCAGAATGTATACAAAAAGAGATGAAGAAATGGCAATAGAGGATGTATTTTCTGAAACTTCTTTGGAAAAAGATATGGTTGCCTTATGGAAAGAGTATGAAAAAAGGGAATCGATTGAAGCAAAAATAGTTAAAGACGCTGACAATCTGGATGTTGAGTTTGAGTTGAAAGAACAGGAAGCAAAGGGTGAAAAGATTGGCATATATTGGCGTGACGCAAGGGAAATAGTCTACAAAGGTCTTTTTACCAAATCAGCTAAAAAAATGTGGAAAGATATCCAGGATTCAAATCCGCATGACTGGCATTTTCTGGCGAGAAACAGATACACGGCCGGCGACTGGCAAAAAAAACCGAAATGAAAAAACATCCCGAACAACAATATTTGGATCTGCTTAAAGAAGCCCTGACCAAGGGTTATAGGAAAGTTGATAGGGGAACGGGAGACGCTTCATTTAGCTTATTCGGTAGACAGATGCATTTTGATTTGGCAGACGGATTTCCTCTACTTACCACAAAAAAAGTTTACTGGAAAGGAGTTATCCATGAGCTTTACTGGTTTATGTCAGGTCAGTCAAATATAAAATATTTAGTAGATAATAATGTGCATATTTGGGATGACTACCCCTATAAAATATACATTTTAAAAAGTAAAAATGAAAAACTAAAAAAACTGACCAAGGAAAAATTTATTGAGAAAATAAAAACGGATAATAAGTTTGCGAAGAAGTGGGGGAATTTACCGAGAATTTATGGAGAGTTGTGGCGGCATTGGCCCACCTCCGCTAAAGCTTCGGCGGGTAAACCGACTAAAAAAAGAACAATTGATCAGTTGAAGT
>Ga0155835_104_pt1 | contig 125104 bp, 119 predicted proteins | sample RifCSPlowO2_01_FD_107489 | JGI IMG/M metagenome (GOLD analysis project Ga0155835, IMG submission 107489) | Candidatus Roizmanbacteria bacterium RIFCSPLOWO2_01_FULL_35_13 | reverse complement strand
GTTAGACCTTTCATGCGGGCCGGAACTTACCCGGCAAGGGGTTACGCTACCTTAGAACTCTCAGGGTTAGAGCTGTCGTTCACTGGAGCTTGCATCGCAACCTTCTCTAATTGCTTAAAGTCAGCCGCAACGATTGACTTACCAGTACCGGACAGATTTCAGCCCCTATACATCCCTTATTCAGGTTAGCAGGGGCCTGTGTTTTTGCTAAACAGTCGGTTGACAAACATTTGCTGTGATCCCGATTAAATCGGGACAGAGCATATCGAAAACTTACGCTCAGTTTTTTTGCCGAGTTCCTTAAATCATCATTACCCGTATGCCTTGGTCTACTCGACCAACCCACCAGTGTCGGTTATCGGTACGGATTCAATATCTTCTCCTTGCATCTTTTTTCTTGGAAACTTAAGTCCCCCGACTTTCCCAACATTACATTAGAATTGTATTTGTTATTCGCAAAAGCTTATAACTTGACCCCTATAAATAAGGGTCGGGGTATCAAACTTCGTCAAAATGCAAGTAATAACGAAAATATCAAAGTAGCAGAATTTTAACTGCTTATACGTCGCGATATACAAAACTGCATATCACTTAGATCCGACTAACCCTCAGATGATAGACATTGCTGAGGAAACCTTGGGTTTTCGGCATCTCGAGTTTTCATCGAGAGATACACTACTTATGCCAGCATTCTCGCTCCCGACCACTCCAGCAAACCTTACGGTTCACCTTCATTGTTGTCGGGACGCTCCCCTACCACTTGAGCAAAGCTCAAGAAGCTCCAAATTACAATCAACAAGTATTCCAAACAAATTTAAAATTACAAATAAACAAATCCGACAAATAAATTTAATAAAGATTTAATGATTAAATCATTCAATAATTTGTTATTTTATTTGCTTATTTGAATAATTTGTAGTATTTGATTATTGTTTGTATCTTGTATCTTGGTTATTGAAATTTCTTGTGCTTTGCACAAGTCTCCGTCTTCGGTAGTTTTTTTAGCTCCGTTCATTTTAGGCGCAGAATTTCCCCTCCGAATCGGAGGGCTATTTAGGTGAGCTGTTACGCACTCTTTAAAGGATGGCTGCTTCTGAGCCAACCTCCCTACTGTGTTGGAAATTCAACGGCCTTCTCCACTTAAAAAACATTTTAGAACCTTAGACGGGAATCTGGGATGTTTCCCTTTCGCCTATACCCGCTTATCCGGGCAAGACTGACTCCTCCGTAGTAATTTTTGCGTATTCGGAGTTTAGTTGTCCCGCCTTGCTTACGCTTGGCGGGACATCTAGTAGCTCTATCCCACAAAAAATTAACGGAAGGCTATACCTAAATATATTTCGGGGAGAACCAGCTATCTCTGGGTTCGATAGGCATATAACCCCTAACCTCAAGTCGTCCCATGCTATTTCACCAACAACGGGTACGGACCTCCCCCCGATTGTGATCGGGGTTCATCCTGCTCAAGGTTAGCTCACCCAGTTTCGGGTCATACCAACGGCACAAAAACGCCCTATTAGGACTCGCTTTCGCTCTGCCTCCACCCGATTGTATCGGGCTTAAGCGTAGCGCACGTTGGAATACTCGCTGGCTCATTCTTCAATAGGCACATGATCACTCGCGCGCAGCGCGAGGATAAATTAACCTAATTAACTTAATTACCAATTAATCTAAAAAATTAGATAAATTAGAGCAATTAGAAATTAGAAATTTAGCCTTGTTCCACGCACGAGCTCTCATTGTTTGTTAGCTAATGGTTTCAGGTTCTATTTCACTCCCCTCTCGGGGGACTTTTCACCTTTCCCTCACGGTACTAGTTCACTATCGGTTAGTTTGAGTGTTTAGTCTTGGATCGTGACCGACCCGGCTTCCCACAAGGTTTGCCGTGACTCGTGGTACTTAGGAACAGAATAGGGTGATTTTGGATTTAGGATACAAGATTATCACTTTCTATGATTGATCTTTCCAGATCATTCTCCTATCCGCAATCAATCCCATATTATCTGCCCTACAACCCTCGCGCGCAGCGCGAGAGTTATTAGTTTTTTAGTTAATTAGTTGCTTAGTTTTTGGACTAAGTAACTCATAACTAATTATCTATTTAACTCTTGTGCTGCGCACAAGTTTAGACTGTTTCGCTTTCGCTCGCCGCTACTAACGAAATCACATGTGTTTTATTTTCCTCTGGTTACTTAGATGTTTCAGTTCACCAGGTTCCCCATCCCTGCTTCGCAGGAAGCTCCAATAACCAACCCACAAGAAACAAACATTGAATATTTGAAAATTGAATTTTTGAAATTTTTTTGTATCTTGTTTCTTGGAATTTGAAATTTCTTGCGAAACAGGGACTCTGCTTGCTTGCGCAAGCAAGGATTACTCCATTTGGAAACCAACGGTTGATAATGTCTGTTAGAGGACTAACCGTTGTTATCGCGCTCATACACGCGTCCTTCTTCGGCTCAAACTACCTAGGCATCCACCATTAGCTTTAATTCTCCCATCTTTATTGTTAATAATCAATTTATGGCTAAATAAATTGTCCTGAACCCAAAAATAAAATTTATCTTACAAATTATTTTGGGTGAAGGATCTTATTTAGACCTACCTAGTTAATTGTTAAAGTGCCCTTCGACTTCGCTCAGGGTAAACTTTTATTTATCCTGAACTTGCCGGGTTTGAATTTCTGAATAAGATTTTAAAGTTTAAATTCTTACTCAGGAAATCAAAGGGTGGCCTGCCACACCGAAGCTCTTTATATTTAAAGAGCGAAGAGTGGACCTGACCGGGCTCGAACCGGTGACCTTCGCATTGCAAATGCGATGTTCTAGCCAGCTGAACTACAGGCCCGACAGGAATTTGAAATATTAAAAATTAAATATAAAAAATTATTAAAAAGACAAAATAGATATTTTATATTCTATCTTTTATTTTTTATATTTCTAGGAGGCTGTTAGGAGAACTAACTGGGAGTCTCCAATGCTGCCGTTATGAAAATGTTATTTTCATTGGTAAAGGAAAGTTTAACAAAGCTTTTTATCTTTGTCAACTATAACAAAGTGTGTCAAAAATTTCACAAAGCGACTATTTTTCCTGTTGTAGCAATTAGAATTACTTCCTCATCTGTTGGTGGAGTGAGTAGTGCTACAGTTGGTTCACTTATATTTACGCTAGCAAGAGGTCTCGATAAATACTCTCCTCTTAAATTTGCATCATCTTCTTTTAAATTTAGTTCACCCAATAATTCATTATGACTTGTTGCTCTGGGATTTGCATTTGCCCAATAAAATACTGGTGGAGTAAGTTGAAGTATAATTCTTATTCTATTTTTATATCCCTTTTCTAATGCTTGTAAAACTTCTTGTGGTAATAATTCTGCTTTCATTGTTATTTATTTTTAAATTGCTCTTGCTTTAACTTCATAATAATCTGTATATTATATACATGACTTCGAAAAAAGCAATAGTCTGGTTTGATGAGGTTGGGAAGGGTGATGTCGGATTGGTAGACGGAAAAGTAACCAATCTGTCGGTTCCCTACAGGTTTATTGTTCGAGCGTAGCCAGGTGCAGTCTTGTACCTGGCGAAGTCGAGAACTTTCCGATTCTCCCGCCGTAGCGAGATCATTCAAAGAATAGATTACCTACATGATAAATTAAATTAGATTTTTCCTAATGGCTAAATTTGCAAGTCCTAAGGAAGCTTCGATTAAATGATCTGTAAGTTTTCTACTGGGTCGAATTAAATCCATATCTCTTCTGCTTTGCTTGAATTCATTATGGCAATCTCTCGCAAACTGAAGTATTTTAGGGCTTACTGAATTAATTCTCAAATTAACAGCATAAAAATTATCTTTATAGTTCTTGTCAGAGTTTAGCAGATATGAATCGGGGTAAAATTGAAAGTTGTAAAAAGGTCCTTCATAACTATTTAAAAGAGTATAGACTCTTCTACTAGTATACTCATACAACTTATTTTCACCATTTCTATCAGAAATAACATAAAAGGGTATCTGAATATTTCTTGTTGTTTTAACTTCTATTTTCCGTAATCCTATTTCGTCTTTTTCTAAAGCTCTTAATAAATATTCTGATCTAAAATCATCTTCTCCAATATTAAGTCCGAAAGATTCTGCCATAGTTTCGAACAGCATTCTTTCAGCTTCGGTTCTAAATTTTCGCCTTTCCAGTTGTCTCTCAATTACCTGATGGATTCTTCCAGGTTCATACATTACCATATTAATTTAATAAAAGTTCCAATGAGGAATTGTATCTTAAATATCTTGTTAACTGAAGTTTTTTTATGAACTAAATAATGAGCAAAGTAGTTTTCTTTTGTCAACTATAACAAAATGCATCATTTTCCTTACATTTCTTCTAATTGACCAGATAACATTTTTTTTAATTCTTCTTCTGTAGGAATTAACAATTTATATTCGACAGATTCAGCCAGCATTATAAAACTGTCTTTCATTCCTAAATATCCTGCACGTACTTGCCCGGAACTAATTTGTTCCAATAAATTTTTACGTATCATTAATTCTTTATGATTTGGTTTTAACCATTGAGCACTGTGAAATCCAAAAAAAGCAGGAACTATAACTCCAACAAATCTTATTTTCATAAATTCATTCTGTAAAAATGAATAGACACTTTCAGGAAGCTCGATATTTTTTAAAATCATAATAGTCTTGCTAATTCTTTTAGAAATTGTTTATATTATATATATGACTCCTAAAAAAGCAATAGTTTGGTTTGATGAGGTAAACAAAGGAGATGTCGGGCTGGTAGGCGGTAAAGGTGCTAATCTGGGGGAGATGACAAATGCAAATTTGCCTGTTCCCTACGGTTTTATAGTAACTTCGAATGCATATTTTGACTTTATTAAGAAATCAAACCTTGAACATAAAATTAAAGAAGTTATATCTATCATTAATTATGACAATCCAAATGAGCTTCAGCAGGCTTCTGCTCATATTAAAAAACTGATTATTGATTCGGATATGCCGGTAAAATTATCCCACACAATAATTTCCTATTATGAACAGATTCATGCAAGAGAGCATGACAGGCAAATCCGAACCGAGGGAATTCTTAAAAAAGCAAATAAAAGTTTGAAACAACTCTATAAACCGGAAATAGTTGCTGTCCGTTCTTCAGCTACTGCCGAAGATTTACCGTCAGCCTCTTTCGCAGGTCAACAGGAAACATATCTTAATGTCCAGGGTGACTCCAGATTATTAGTTAAAGTTAAGGATTGTTGGGCTTCGCTTTTTACCCCTAGAGCTATTTATTACCGTCACCAGCAGGGCTTTGACAATATTAAAGTGGGATTAGCTGTCGTTGTCCAAAGAATGGCCCAATCGGATAAATCAGGAATAGCCTTTAGCATCGATCCTTTAACCAACGACAAAGGAAAGATTGTAATCGAAGCAATTTTCGGACTGGGGGAATATATTGTTGGCGGTAAAGTAACTCCGGATCATTACGAAGTAGACAAAAGATCTTTTGTATTCTTAAAAAAAGAAATTAAGGAACAGAAGATATTAATGAAAAGAGCCGGCATCAGCAATACAGAAGAAAGATTATCTAAAGAAAGAGGTAACCGACAAAAAATTTCGGATGAAGAAATAACTAAAGTAGCAATGCTGGTTAAAGACATCGAGAAACATTATTTTTTCCCCCAGGATATTGAATGGGCGATTGAAGACGATCAGGTATTTATAGTCCAGTCCAGACCAATCACAACTATGAAAAGCACTCAATCTTCAGTTGCCGGTAGCCAGTCCAAAGCCGATCAATTAATCACTGAAAACCGGATTCCAATTTTAACTGGTTCTCCTGCTTCTCCTGGAATTGCCACCGGCCCCGTAAAGATTATCTACACACCCAAAGAAATTGACAAAATTAAACCGGGTGATATTCTTGTTGCTCCCTTAACAAATCCCGACTATGTTCCTGCCATGAAAAAAGCCGCCGCAATTGTCACCGATAGAGGTGGAAGAACTTCTCACGCGGCCATTGTCTCCCGCGAACTGGGAGTTCCGGCAGTTGTAGGCGCGGAAAATGCTACTAAAATTCTCAAAAACGATATGTTCGTTACGGTAAACGGTGCAACAGGTGAAATCTTCAAAGGTAAAATCTCAGTCCACCCGCAGGGTGGACAGGCACGAGTTGATGACAATTCGTCCCACCCTGCGGGTGGGCAGGCACAAAAAATAAAAACTAGAACACATGCTTATGTTAATTTGGCCGAGCCTGAACAGGCTCACAAAATTGCACTGATGAATGTTGACGGTGTGGGTCTTTTACGGGCAGAGTTTATGATTGCTCAAATCGGAACTCATCCAAAAGAATTTATCCGTTTAAAGAAACAAGAAATATTTATTAATAGATTGGCTAAGGATTTAACAACTTTTGCTAAAGCATTTTCGCCAAGACCGGTGATTTATCGGGCGACAGATTTTAAGACAAATGAATATGATCACTTGAAAGGCGGGAAAGAATTCGAACCGCATGAAGAAAATCCCATGTTAGGATTTCGCGGCGCTTACCGTTATATCGCTAATCCTGATGTCTTCGAATTGGAGTTGGAAGCAATAAAAAAAGTATTTGTTTTAGGGTACCAGAATTTACATCTGATGATCCCCTTTGTCAGAGTTCCCTGGGAATTAATAAAAATAAAAGAGATGGTGAAAAAGTCAGGACTCTATGAACTTCCGGGATTTAAACTTTTGATCATGGTAGAGGTTCCTGCCTGCGCCTTGTATCTGGAAGAATTTTTAAAAATAGGAGTCAGCGGTGTATCGGTTGGAACAAATGATTTGACCATGATGCTGTTAGGAGTGGACCGCGATAATGAAAATATTTCACAACTCTATGATGAAAGAAATCCGGTGATAATAAAAGTATTAAAAGAAATTGTTACTACTGCTACCAAATACAATGTGACTTCTTCAATCTGCGGTCAGGCTGCCTCGGATTATCCTGATTTGGTAGAAGAATTAGTCAAGGCCGGCATTACAAGCGTCTCAATTAATCCCGATGCAATAGATAGAACAAGAGAAAGCATACATAATATTGAAAAAAAACTAAAACTTTAATACGAATGATGCGAATCTTTATGCAAATGATACGAATATACTAATACTAAACCTAGAAATCTGAATTAGTATATTAGTGGTATTCGTATTAATTATATGGCTAAGATTAAAAAAATTTACGCATACGAAATTATCGATTCCCGCGGTTATCCGACTGTTGAGGGTAAACTGATCCTTGATAACGGTATTTCCGTTACGACTTCAATTCCTTCAGGCACTTCAATTGGTAAAAGTGAAGCTTTGGAATTAAGAGACAAAGATGAGAACCGTTTTAACGGAATGGGCGTTTTAAAATCAGTTTCCTATATTAATGATCTCATTGGACCCAAGTTAATTGGTGTATCCCCTCTGAAACAGGAAGAAATTGATATGTGGTTGATAAAAGCCGACGGAACCAAAAACAAAAGTAAACTGGGTGGAAATACTCTGCTGACAATTTCTCAGCTATTGGTTAAAGCTGCTGCTGCCGATCTTAACGTCTATCTCTTTAAATATATTAACAGTCTTTACCAATCGATGTTTAACTCCACAATACCTCTCGAACGACTGCCCGATCCGATTTTCAACATTATTAACGGCGGAAAACATGCCAATAATAATCTGGAGTTCCAGGAATTTCAGGTAATCCCGTCATCCTCTTATTCTTTTACTGAAGCGTATAAAATCGGAATCGAAGTCTATCATGAACTGCAAAAAGTATTAGCCTACAGGAATGCAAATATTTCAGTCGGAGAAGAAGGCGGTTTTGCCCCGGACTTCCCGACAAATTTGGATGCGATAGAAATTATAAATGAAACAATTGCGCAAAAAAATCTGAAAATTGGACTTGATGTATTTTTAGGACTTGATGTTGCAGCTTCTCATTTTTACACTGATGGAAAGTATCATATAAAAGATAAAGCTCATCCAATGAAAGTAGATGAATACATGGAGTTTATAAATAAGCTTGTAACAAGTTATTCAATATTGGTTCTGGAGGATCCTCTAAATGAGGATGATTGGTCAGAATGGATCAAATTTAACCAAAAAATTCCCAAGAATATTTATCTGGTCGGTGATGATTTGTTGACAACCAATAAGGAAAGACTGGAAAGAGCCATTCGTGAAAAGGCCTGCACGACAGTTTTAGTTAAGCCAAACCAAATCGGAACAATAACCGAAACTCTCCAGGTAATCGATCTGGCCAGAAAAAATAATTTTAACTACATAGTTTCACACCGTTCCGGTGAAACTAACGATAGTTTTATCGCCGACTTCGCCGTGGCAGTCCAAGCCGACTTTGTCAAATTCGGCGCTTCTGCCCGTGGCGAAAGACTGGCTAAATACAACCGCCTGTGGCAGATTGAAAGAGAAGAGTTAAAAAAGTAATTTTAAAGTTTAATTCTTATTTACTTTAACCCTCGTTCTCTTAAATATTCATTCGTTGCTTTAATCGAATCCTCCGTGGTTTTTTTTAAATAAGCCAGCGAATCTTTAGTAGATTTATCTAAACGAGCTTGAGTTTCCTTAATAATTGCTACGGTTTTTGCATTTTCTGTTCTAATAACTTCCCCTCTTGCTATTTCAGCATCTAATTCTGCTTGTGCCTTATCTACTCGTGCGTCATGATCATTTCTACCACCTCCTTGACCTCGAAATCTTAAATTTGGTAACATAGGATTTAATCCCAACGCTGCAATATTGGCAAAATTAATAGTGTTTAGATTACGTCTTCCCGAACCAAAAATACTTTCTGGTAATTCATGTTTTGTAGACATATCAAAATTTATTAAAACTTCTAACGTGCCCTAGCTTATTACAATCTTTTTTTACTTAAGTAGCCTTAACTACATAATCAACTAGAACTACTTCCTGATGTTTTCCGGGTTCAACATGTCTTTCCCTCCCTGGAACTTGCTCGTTGTTTTGATCAATTTCTTTCGCTAAATATCCATTTTCATCGGCTAAGGCAAGTAAAGATACATAATGCTGATATAGTTGTGACTCTAGTCGTTCACCAAACATATTGAAACCCAGCACACATGGAAGCGTCGCCATTTGTTCTTCTCTCATATTTGTAACTTTTTTACCTCTTTTTGCTTCAAGTTGATCGGTCATAGTTAAAAGTGAAAATTTTTCATTTGACACCAAGTTGCAACTTTTTAAAATACTTAAACCTGTAGCTTTATTTCGCTTTATCTTTCATAGCCTTACTCCAAATTTTTTTTACATTTTTTACAATATTATCTAGTTCATTCGGTGTTAATCCGCCCCATTTATATCCTAGATTCCTGGATGGACTGTTTACTAACGTAGATAATCCTGTTATAAAAAGCTCTCCTTTTGTAGTTTGCACATCCTTATCACCTAATGGGGTGCGCATCTGTATAGTTAATATTTCATCTGGATCTATATCACGGGCTTTTAAATATATTAGATCAATAACATCATGCTTATTCTTTAAATTCCAATTAGGAAATTCTGCCATAATTTATACTCGTAAAAAAACTTTATAACAGCCCTATAATAACCTAGAGTTATTACTATTACTTGACAGTTTATCTAACAGCTACTTGTTAGTTTGATAGAAATATGTTATAATACAGCCATGCAACAATATAAACACTGGCCTTTACATCCTGAGGATATGATAGATAGATTTAAAGCCTGGAAAAATGTTTTATTGCTTAAAGAGTGCGGCTTTGTCTTCTTTCACCCGTTTACTGAGCATACATACCAGATAAACTACTTTTTAGAATGGGTATCAACTCAAAAGATTATGAAGCCTAAGGTTATTTCTATCCTACCTTCCAGTGAGGATTTTTCTGACTTTAACTTGTTAGATTCGGATAAGAAAACGGGAATTTTGGTGGATAATGCAGAGTTACTTTTTACACCTGACAAGGACAGATTATTATACGATCTGATAAATTATTCAAGAATTAATGAAACTCCTCTGATACTTTTTGCAGAAATTTCACCTTTTGAATTCAAAAAATATGTAGCAAAGTTTGGCACCACTTCATATTATAAAAATCTGATAAATTACCCTCTTCATGATAAAAAAAGTGTCAACACTTTTTTGAGATTTTTGGAAAAGTTACTTAACATTAGGATACCTAAAGCACTTAACACTCCAATTTTTAAGGAAACCGGAGGTTATCTCTGGTTAATCAGGGAAATTATCAGACAAATAAATAACGATAAAAAGACCCTGAGCGAAATATTTAATTCAGAAACTTACAGATATCGGATTAAGATGATTTGGGATCGTCTGTCACAATCTATAAAAGATACATTGGCAGAATTTTACAAAAAGCAACTGGGCACTAATAAGGAACTACTTAAATATCTAACCGATACCAGATTTTTAAATTCAGAATGTAAGAATCAATTTCCCGATTTTCTAATAAGATTATTAAAAGAAAATCTAGCTTCAAAATTAGAAATACGAAGTTTGCATGTTTATTTGAACAATATTGACATTACAACTCATTTTTCTATTTATGAAAGGAAAATGTTAACTCTTTTAATATCAAAAAGAAATTCAATTGTAAACCGTGATGAGTTAGCCAAAGTCCGTTGGGGAGATAACTGGCCGGATCAATATTCCGACTGGGCTATAGATCAGGCAATGTATAGGTTAAAAAGAAAAATCCATTCACTTGATAATACAATTATTATAAGTTCCTACAGAAAAAAAGGGTATGGTATTAGCTGGTGAAACAGGATCAATTAATTCCAATCCAAGTTTAGATACTACTCCTTGTGCTGTTTGGCAAGGCTTACTTGTTACTGCTGAAGAAAAAAATCGAAAAAAAGAAAAAGGCAGTCCTGAAATTAGGTTTTCAATAACTGAACTATTTGGTTCTGTTTTATCGCAAACTGAGACCAAAAAATTTAGTTCAACCGTTTTGGATCATATTTTTAAAATTCAGAGACTAAAAATAAAGAGTGAGCATGGCTTTAAAATTACCTCTCGTGGCACTCACCTAAACACTCTTCCATCTAAAAATCGTGAAAGGCAAAAAAAAAGAAATAATACAGGAATAACAAAGATGATAGAAGTGGTTAATAACGCAATACCTGAGCTTTTCTCAGCCTTACAGTTGTCACCGACAGTTTTTAGACACAATGCAGATATTGATATAGAAGTTGAATCACCAGAGGAATTAAATAGTGTAGTATCACTCGTGGAAAAAAATCCATATTTAAAAAAACGTGTTGCTCGTCCTTATTTAACCCAGTTTACTATTCCGGGGATGTCCGGAATTTTTATCAATGTTATTAATCTTTACGAATTAGCCCGTCGTGGTAACGAAATTTCACTATTTGACCATTTAGTCAGAGACTTCGATTTCTATGAAGGACGTCAGGATCGAAGGTTTGCTGTTTCGAAAAAAATGGATGTAAAGGCTGAATTAAAAAAAGATGACACTGGAAAAACTACAGCATCCTTATCTTCAGAAAATGCAGAAATATTGATTAATCATACTGAACCTGATATGGCACTAGTTGACGAATATATACCGGTTGGCCAGCAACTTTCTACCCTCGCTCGTCAAAATCGTTACTGGGGCTGCGCTCTAAGCTCAGAACAGGCTCAATTGACAATTAAACATGAACATAATATTACTGAACCACTGAGTGCAATAAACGCTAGGCTGTCATACGAGGGACAAATAGATAAAATGGGTTATGAAAATATTCGACCAGTAACAGACAACTTTGATAGAATAACCTTTATTAGCAGCAATTTAGTTCTAATGTTGCTAAATCCGGAATTTTTCGCTTTAGCACTAAAAACCAGATCATATGCATTTGCTGCAAGTAGATATTTTCAAGTTAGAGATTTGAATCCTAATGAAGTTTCAGCACTTTCTACAGCAATTAGAAATAAAAATATCGATGACATAGTACAAGTTTTAGACCAATTAGGATTGGTTGCTAAGAATCCCGGCTTTTCTTCTCTAAATAAACTCGCTTCAGATATTGTTAAAAAAACCGGCTTATCTAAAAAGGAATTGAATTTGAAACTAAAAAAAGCCTTCGAAGTATCTGGTATTTCATTTACAATAAATGACATAGAATCGTTAATTAAAATTCTTATTTTATTTGATCAGTGGAATCCAGTTACGGAAGAACCAAACACTATAAATGGAGAGATGTTATTACTAAAAAAATCAGGGACTTTTCTGTATAGAGATTACTAGTACCACGATCTTATTTTGTAATTCCGAGTTTTTTATTTAACAGGCCTCAATAAATTCCAAAAACAAGAGCGGCGGTTTGAGGGGGCGTGATTTGTCCTCAGGGTGACCCTGACTTCCGAGATTAAATTTCCGCAAATTTTTAAGTAGCTTTCCAAAATTGACTTTGTCAAATTCGGCGTGTCTGCCCGTGGAGAACGTCTTACCAAATACAACCGCCTTTAGCAGATCGAACGCGAAAAACTAAAAAAGTAATTGCCTCTTACTTCCTTTAAAAATCCTTTAGCTTTTCTTCAAGCAAGCCGCAATAAATTCCAGAAAAATAGGATGAGGATTCAGTGGGCGTGATTTATATTCAGGATGACCCTGAGTTCCCAGATAAAATGGATGAACAGATTTTGGTAATTCAATAATCTCTACCAAATTCTCAACTGTTGATGTGGCTGAAAAAATCATACCTTTCTTCTCAAAATCTTTTAAATATTTATTATTAAATTCATAGCGGTGTCTATGCCGTTCACTTGTTAATCCGGTTTCTTTATTTAAAAAACCCCCATATTTTTCATACGCATCCCAAGCTATCGTTCTTTTTTTTACAACTGCATCCCAAGCTCCCAACCGCATTGTTCCCCCATAGGCTCGTCTTTTTACATTCTCTTTCTGCCTGGGATTTAGATGAATAATCGGGTTTTTTGTACCTGGATTTTTTTCCGTGCTATTTGCATCCTTTAATCCGATTACATCCCTTGCAAAAGAAACAGCCGCCAACTGCATTCCATAACATAGTCCGAGATAGGGAATTTTATTGTCTCTGGCATAACCCGCGGCAGTAATCATTCCTTCAGCTCCTCTTTCACCCCAACCAATAGGAACAATTAGGCCATTATATTTTTGCTTTAATAAATTAATTCCGTGAGACTCGACTCTTTCTGCATCGATCCAAATAGTTTTTACAATTACGTTGTGAAACCAACCTGAATGTTGAAGCGCATCAAACAAAGCCGCATAAGAATCGCGTAGTTGATATTCACCGGTAGAAAAATATTTCCCTACAATTGCAACTCTAATTTCTTTGTTAGACTTATTAACCGAATCAACTTTTTTTACAAATTTTTCCCATTCGGTAAAATCTTCCCTAGATTTTTTTAGATTTAATTTTGTCATCAGTCTATCGGGAAAATTCTGATGCTTTAAAGTCAGCGGTATTTCATATATATTTTTTGTATCGGGAACAGAAAAAATATCTTCAGGGTGAACGTTACAAAATAAGGCAAAACGGTTTTTTCTTCTCTGGTCCATTTGTTTTTCCGATCTCGAGATTATAAAGTCTGGTTGTATTCCCATGCCGTTTAAAGTCCTTACCGACAACTGAGTTGGTTTTGTTTTTGGTTCACCCAGATGATTAGGTGTAGGCATGTATCCGACGTGAATGTGTATCACATTGCCCGGGTTTTTGAAAGACAAAATTCTTGAAGCCTCATAATAAAAAACATTTTGATATTCTCCCGCTGTTCCTCCGAGTTCGACGACAACAACATCGGCATTGGTTTTTCTTCCGGCTTCGGTAATTCTTTTTTGGATTTCGTCTGTTATGTGGGGAATAGCTTCGACGTCTTCTCCCTTATATTCAAACCTTCTTTCGCGATTTATTACAGTCTGATAAATTTGGCCCATGGTAATAAAATTGCTCTTACCGACATCAACTCCCAGGAATTTTTCATAAGTCCCAAGATCCATATCGGCTTCGGTTCCGTCTTCACACAAAAAAGGATCGCCATGTTCTATCGGATTTATGGTTCCCGAATCAACATTAAGATAGTTTTCACATTTGATGGGAGCAACTTTGAAGCCTAAGCGTTGAAGAATGAGCGCGATGGATGCGGCAACTGTGCCTTTCCCAATACCCGAAATCACACCTCCGGAAATAAAAACGTACTTTGTCTTCACGCCTTTCAAGTATAAAAAATAAACATCTTCTTGTCAAATAGAGTTTGGGATGATAGAATGAAATACTGATCTACGGATTCTATGCGGATCCACGGATATGCTGATTAAAACATTCGTAAAATCCATATATCCGCGGCATCCGAATAAGATTCGTATCAGTATCACATTTATGGCTAACTCTCTATCCTACAAAGACAAAACTTTCACAGTCGGAAGTACCTTAGGTATTACCTATAAATTTAAAGAGGGTGAAAAAGAAAGAAAACAAATTTTCAAGGGAATTTTAATCAAAGTTAAAGGCAACTCTCCTCAGACCAGGATGTTTACTGTGAGAAAAATTTCCCGCTCAGGCATTGGTGTAGAAAGAATAATTCCTCTTATTTCTCCGTTTCTTGACAACATTTCACTGGTAAAAAAAGCTGCTCAACAAAAAGCCAAACTCTACTATATAAGAAATCTCCACGAAAAACAGGTCAAAGCCAAAATTAAATGACAAACATAACACATTAATTCGTTTGTCATCCCGAGCGAAGTCGAGGGATCTCATTCAGCCCAATGCCCCACAATCAAGACATAGGAAAAAAAGGTGAACAGGAAGCTTCCAAATTTCTAAAATCTAAAGGTTATAGAATCATTGAACAAAATTTTCATACCCACTGGGGTGAAATCGATCTTATAGCTGTTAAAGATAGTAAACTTTCATTTATAGAGGTTAAAACCAGGTCAAATAATCATTTCGGCAAACCTTATGAATCAATGACAATTCATAAAATAAATCATCTCAGAAGGCCTGTACAATATTTTCTCTTGAAAAATGATTATAAAAATTATAAACTTTCCTTAGACGTAATATCTATAGTAATTAATGGTGATTTAACAGTTAACAATTTAAAGCATTTTGAAAATGTTGCGTTCCCTCCGTCATTCTGAACGGAGTGAACCGGAGTGAAGAATCTAAATATGCTTATATTAATAAATAGTATCATTTGGAATTTTTTACAAAATATTTTTGTTTTCCTGCCCAATTTTTTTACCGGTTTGGGAATTTTAATTGTAGGACTTTTATTATCTACCCTACTTAAAAGGACTCTTCTGTCTATTCTGTCTTTTGCACGGATCGACGGAGTGCTGGAAAAGATGAAATTAATGAAACGTACAGAAGTGAAAATATGGTTAGAGGTTCTCTCGGAAATTCTCAAGTGGACTGTAGTAATTCTGTTTTTAATCCCGACCCTCGAAGTCTGGAATCTTTCAAGAGCAACATTAGTTATTAATCAGTTTTTATTTTATCTACCCAATGTTTTGGTTGCGGTTGTAATCGGTTTTGTCGGCCTGCTTGCCTCCAATCTTGGCTACGATCTGGTTAAACATAGCGTCAAGACAATCGGGACAACTTCCGCTAACACTCTTTCTGTCTTTACTAAATGGGTAATAGTTTTTTTTACCGTTCTTGTTGTTTTGAACCAGCTGGGCGTGGCGCAGGATCTTGTCAGGATTTTATTTACGGGAATAGTAGTAATGCTAGCCCTGGCAGGTGGCCTTGCCTTCGGCCTCGGCGGTAAAGACATCGCCCGCGACATCCTCGAAGAACTCCGTAATAAATTTAAATAAATCTTCTTCGTCATTCTGGCCTGCCCAGAATCGTTGTTATTTCGATATAATTTTGCTAAAATAACTCTGTCTTTATTTTTAATATTTAATCTTTAACATTTAATATTTATACTGGCCCCATCGTCTAGTGGCCTAGGACGGCAGGTTTTCAGCCTGTCTACAGCGGTTCGAATCCGCTTGGGGTCACAACAAGCTATTTTAGTATAAAATATATTATGCATTTTGATTTATTGGAACTGCTTCCCGCGATAGGATACTTGGGAATTTTTGCAATTGTTTTCGCGGAATCAGGATTGTTCATCGGTTTTTTTTTACCGGGTGACAGTCTGCTGTTTACCGCTGGCTTCCTGGCATCGCAGGGCATATTTAATATAAAAATTCTGGCAGTTCTCTGCTTTATTGGAGCAGTAGCCGGTGACACTGTCGGGTATTGGTTCGGTCATAAAGTCGGCAGAAATCTTTTTCAGAAAAAAGACTCTCTACTTTTTCATAAAGATAATCTGATGAAGGCGGAAAAATTTTACGAAAAATACGGAAAGAAAACGATTGTTATTGCCAGATTTATGCCGATGATTCGCACATTCGCCCCTATCGTTGCCGGAATCGGAAGTATGAATTACAAAACCTTTATTTCCTACAACGTTTTTGGAGGATTAATCTGGGGAGTTGGTTTAACGCTAGCTGGCTACTATCTTGGCAACCTCATCCCCGACGTCGATAAATATTTATTACCAATAGTGCTTGGAATTATAATTGTTTCTATTGCTCCCCCTGCTTACCATGTACTAAAAGATCCGAACCACCGCAAACAACTTATTAGTTTAATTCTTAAACCGTTTAATGAAAGAAAATCCTAAAAAAATGTCTCCGACTAAGCGTTTAGAATACTACTTTATACATGAAGATAGAACTACTTCGCCTGAGGTGTACTCTATTTTACCTCGTGAGAGAGTTGCTTTTTCTTTGGCAAATTCGTTAGTTTTTCTGTATACGTATTTCAATGGTTTGAAAGGGGAGGGTGAAGGAAAAAGAGTGTCCGAAGACATGTTGCAGAAAAGATTGAGAGCTTATAATTTTAAAACATTAGAAGAACTTAAGTCTGCTGTAGATCAGTTTCGCGATGAATTAAAAAAGGATTTAGATACTGACGTTTGGAATAATTTCTTCAAAGAAACCCTGTAATATCGTTATAATGATATTTTACTTCTTGCTTTAATCTATTAATAGATTAAAGCGGATTTGTAAATTTACTTTATCATTTAATCATATGTTACGATCGCAACATTTAGTTAAATGTATATGATTCAAGTGTAATCTATTCGATCACGGCCGAGCAACATAGGTTATTTATATTCCACTCATAGTTGACATGCAGATTTTTCTTAGCTTATCTAACCATATTGGTATCGATCGATATCTGAATGGTAACGCAGAAAACTCTTCTACTTGGACAGAATCATCTTGTGCGAGTGACTTTCGTAAAAAATAGTGCTAAAATGTAAGGTTGCTTTTTTGTCATCCTGAGTGATTAGCGAAGGATCTAACGAAGTGATTCTAATCAAATTAGAAACGCGAAACTAGATTCTTCACTCAGTTTACCCTGAGCTTGTCGAACGGGTTTAGAATGACATTCAGACTATGTTCAAACTTTCATCCCGATTTAAACCAACCGGAGATCAGCCACAGGCAATAGAAAAACTCACTCAGGGAATTAAATCCAATCTAAAAAATCAGGTTTTGCTTGGTGTCACAGGATCCGGAAAAACTTTTACCATGGCAAATGTCATCCAGAATCTTAATATGCCGGCATTGATTATTTCCCATAATAAAACTTTGGCCGGTCAGCTTTACCAGGAAATGCGGGATTTTTTCCCGACAAATGAAGTTTCCTACTTTGTCTCCTACTATGATTTTTACCAGCCCGAGGCCTATATTCCGACTACTGACACATATATCGAAAAAGAGGCAGAGATTAATGAACTAATCGACAAATTAAGATTAAGAGCAACGACCAATATTCTTATTCAAAAGGATGTTATCGTGGTTGCTTCTGTTTCTTGCATTTATAACATCGGCTCACCTGTCGAATATGGTAAGTTCATTGCAGAAATAAAAATCGGAGAAACAGCCGATTGGAATAAAATTGCAAGAAGAATGATTGAACTGCTTTATGACCGGTCTGAATTTGAATTTAAAAGAGGAACTTTCCGCATCCGCGGTAACTACATGGACATCTACCCGGCTTATGAAGACTTCGGTTACAGATTGACCGAAAAAAAAGGAAAAATAAACGAAATAATTAAATTTGAGCCACTAAGTGGCAAAGTGATCGTCACAAAAGGCAATTCAACCTCGGGTGTTGAATTGGCTACCATATCGACCCAATTAAAATATATTATTATTTATCCTGCTAAGCACTATCTAATGAATCCGGATCTTTTCAAATCAGCCGAAGCGCAGATTCGAACTGATTTAAAAAAAGAATCTGCAATTCTTAAAGCCCAAAATAAAACCATCGAGGCCGAAAGATTAATCAGAAAAGTCAATTATGATCTGGAAATGATCAAGGAAGTCGGATATGTCAATGGAATAGAAAACTACTCCCGCTACTTTGACGGAAGAAAGCCTGGAGATCCGCCTAATTCCCTGCTTAATTATTTTAAACAGGCTTACGGAGACAATTTTCTGGTTTTTATTGACGAATCCCATATGACTGTTCCCCAGTTGAGAGGAATGTATAACGGAGACCATGCCAGAAAAAAAACTTTAATCGATTTTGGCTTTAGATTAAATGCAGCTTATGACAACCGGCCATTGAGATTTGACGAATTTTATCCTTCAGTACCGCATTTAATATATGTTTCGGCAACACCAAATGAGTGGGAAACAAAATTAGCAGGCAGTAGCAATCCGTTACACCTTTCAGGTGTAACGGAGCAACTTGTTCGTCCAACTGGCATCGTGGACCCTCAAATTATTATAAGACCGGCGAAAAACGAAGTACAGGATCTTATTAAGGAAGTTGAGGAGCGTGTAAAAAACAAGGAGAAAATATTAGTTACAACCTTAACGAAAAAAATTGCCGAGGACTTAACCGAATACTTAAAGGAGAGAAAAATCCGCGCCTGTTATTTACATTCGGATATTCAAACTCTAGAACGATCCGACATTCTGGATAATCTGAGAAAAAATGAATTTGACGTTTTAATCGGAGTTAATCTTTTGCGAGAAGGATTGGATTTGCCGGAAGTCTCTCTGGTTGCTATTCTGGATGCTGATAAGGAAGGATTTTTAAGATCAAAAACTTCGCTGATACAGACAATGGGAAGAGCTTCGAGGAATATAACCGGTGAAGTAATAATGTATGCGGATGTAATCACCAAATCAATTAAAGGCGCGGTCGAAGAGATAGACCGCAGACGCTCCTACCAAAACAAATATAACCAAGAACACCATATCGAACCTAAAACTATTTATAAACCTGTGAGAGAGAAAATTATTGAGGGAGAACGGGCTTCTATGTTTAATGACAGAAAAACCGAATACACGTCAAAAGTTCTGGAAGATATTAAAACCGAATCACTGACACCTTACGACAAAAAAAGAACTGTAAAAAAACTGGAGCTTGAAATGAAAAGACAGGCGGAAGATCTTAACTTCGAGTTTGCCATTAAAATAAGGGACAAAGTTAATGAATTGAAAGAATCCTAATCGTCATTCTGGGGAGCGATGAATTTCGAAGCGGCTCCAGAATCAAACAACACTTTATGAATGATTTTATTAAAATCCGCGGTGCCCGCCAACACAATCTCCAGAATATTAATCTTGACATTCCCAAGAATAAATTTGTTGTAATAACCGGTGTTTCTGGTTCAGGAAAATCTTCCCTGGCCTTTGACACAATCTATGCCGAGGGACAAAGAAGGTATGTTGAATCTTTATCCGCTTACGCAAGACAGTTTTTAGGTGTAATGGATAAACCGGATGTAGATTTGATCGAAGGACTCTCTCCTTCCATTTCCATCGATCAGAAGACCGCTTCCCACAATCCCCGTTCAACTGTCGGCACTATCACAGAAATCTACGATTATCTGCGTTTGCTTTTTGCCAGAATCGGACATCCGCATTGTCCCAACTGCGGCCGGGAAGTTACAAAATTATCAGTCGATGAGATAGTACAAAAAATAATTACCTTAATACAAGAGACTTTATCATCCGACAAAATAAAGCCTCACAAGTTTATATTGCTCTCCCCTATTGTCAGACAAAAAAAAGGTGAATTCAGGGATTTGCTGGATAATCTGCGATCCAAGGGTTTTAATCAGGCAAGAATTGACAGAAAAATTATTAATTTAAATGAAGAAATAAGTCTTATTAAGACAAATAAACATTCTATCGATGTTGCCATCGATTCGGTTTCACTCTCTTACAAAGATTTTAAAAATGCTATTTTTAAGGCCAATATTAAAAGCCGGCTGACTAACGATGTTGAGCAGGCCACTAATTTATCCGATGGACTAGTCATTTTTAATGAACATCTTTTTTCGGAAAAGTTTTCCTGTCCAAACTGCAACCTCTCGTTACCGGAAATCGAACCCCGCTCTTTTTCTTTTAACTCTCCCCTGGGTGCCTGTGAAACCTGCAAGGGACTTGGAACACTTTATAAGGTAGACCCTGAAAGAGTTCTCAGCAAAAACCTGAGTATTAATGAAGGCGGAATCGTTCCTTTTTCCAAATTCTTTTTTGCCGAAACCTGGTATGTCCGTCTGATAAAGCAGGTTGCTGTCGAAGCGGGAATCGATTTAGATGTACCAATTTTACAATTAAATGAGAAACAACTAAAACATCTGCTCTATGGAACGGATAAGATTTATCGCGTTATGGGAACTAACAGATTCGGAAGAGAAACCGCTATCTATGAAAATTTTTCCGGAATTGTCGGCGAGTTGGAACGGAGATACTTTGACGCCAAAGGAGAATTTTCCTCGCTGGAAATTCAGAAATATATGAAGGAGGAAATTTGCTCCAGCTGCAAAGGCTACAAATTAAAACCCGAAGTTCTTGCGATAACAATAAATGAAAGGAGTATTTCCGATATTACCAATATGTCTGTCGAACAACTTATTCAATATTATTCTGATCAAACAAAACTCAAATTAAACGAATATGAAAAACAAATTTCAGTGTCCATTTTCAAAGAAATAATTGTCAGGCTTACTTTCCTGCAAAATGTTGGTCTTGCCTATCTGACAGTGGCCCGTCAGGCCAAATCACTTTCCGGTGGAGAGCTGCAGCGGATCAGACTCGCCTCACAAATAGGCACGGGTCTGACCGGCGTACTCTATGTGCTCGATGAACCGTCTATCGGTCTTCATCCTAAAGATGTAAATGCCCTAATCAAAACTCTGTTAAATCTCAAAGAATTGGGAAATACTATTTTAGTAGTTGAACACGATAGGGAATCAATAGAAGCGGCTGATTATCTGGTTGAACTTGGTCCATTTGCCGGGAAACATGGAGGCAGGGTTACTTTTTCCGGATCTTTACCACATTTAATAGCCTCATCTAAATCCTTAACCGGACAGTTTCTTTCCGGAAAAAAACGGATTCATTTTGAAGCTAAGCCTCTCAATAAACAAAAAGGTGAACTTAAATTAGTAGGCGCATCCGAATATAATCTCAAAAAAATTACGGCCCGTTTTCCGCTCGGCAATATGATAGCGGTTACCGGTGTTTCCGGTTCAGGCAAATCAACTTTGATAGTTGAAACTCTTTATCCCGCTCTTAAATATTATCTGGACGGTTTTTATCAGGATAAAATGGGGTATTTTGAACGTTTGGAAGGTCATCAATACCTTGATAGGGTTTACTTGGTCGATCAGTCACCGATTGGCCGGACACCCAGGTCAAATCCGGCTACCTATGTGGGGTTTTTTGACGAAATCAGGGAAATTTTTGCCATGACAGTAGATGCAAAAATGAAGGGCTATAAAAAAGGTCGATTTTCTTTTAATTTGAAAGGGGGACGCTGTGAAAAATGCCAGGGAGCGGGAGTTGTCAAAATAGAGATGCAATTTCTACCCGATGTCTATGTAACATGTGACATTTGTGTAGGGCACCGTTACAACAATGAAACATTAGAGGTTAAATTTAAAGACAAAACAATATATGACATTTTAAAAATGACCATCGAGGAAGCCAACGATTTTTTCAGCAATCATCCCAAAATTCATCAAAAATTAATATTTCTGAAAAATGTCGGTCTTGGTTATCTGGAGCTGGGACAACCTGCAACAACTCTTTCCGGAGGAGAAGCGCAGAGAATAAAACTGGCGCACGAACTTTCAAAGCGCGAAACAGGTAATACCATGTATATTTTGGATGAACCGACAACAGGTCTGCATTTTTATGATATTGAAATTCTTCTTCGTGCTCTTAGAGAATTAGTGAACCGCGGAAATACGGTCCTGGTAATCGAACACAATATCGATATTATTAAAAACTGCCAGTTTATCGTTGACCTCGGGCCTGAGGGTGGGGACAAAGGTGGACATATTGTCTACCAGGGAGAAAAAAACGGGATCCTGAAAGAAGAAAAATCTTATACCGGCCAATATTTAAAGCGTTTGTCATCCTGAGCGATTAGCGAAGGATCTAGCTTAGCGTATTACGTTTCACTGGATTCTTCACTCCAAAAATCATCGTTTAAAATAACAGAACTAATTGAGTAAAATAAATAAATGAAGACCTTTTTTTTTAAATTTTTTTGTTTTTTTCTATTAGCTACTAACTACTTACTATTAACTACTAACGTAATCGCTGCCGATTACAGCAGCGACTACACGGTTGATTACTATCTGAGCGAGACAGAAAACCGGCTCAATACTAAGGTCAAATTTACCGTTTCAGTAACTAATTTTCGGACCGATGTCTATGTAAAACAATTTTCCATCGGCTTTCCCAAAAGTTTCACAATCCGTGATGTAAAAGCTTCAGACGATAAGGGAAGTATAAAACCTGAAATTGATTCCGTCAATTCAACCACTAAAATTACTCTGGACTTTTCCAACCCGAATGTGGGTAAAAACAGTATAAATAATTTCTACCTGGAGTTTACTCAGGAAAATCTTTTTAATGTCAACGGTAATGTCTGGGAAGTCATTATTCCGACAGTTGAAAATAGGCAGAATGGCAACTATACAATTAATGTTCATTTACCTGCAGGCACAGATAAAAAAATCTCGATAGCCAAACCCAAGCCCGACTCCCTTTCTTCCGGAACTATAACCTGGACAAACCCGACAACCAAAACAATTTATGCTGTCTTCGGGGATATACAGTACTACAAGACTGATTTGACATATAATCTTAAAAACGACAAATTGATTCCCGTCTATACGGATATTGCATTTCCGCCCGATACTCTCTACCAAAAAATTTATTTGGATAATATAGATCCCATTCCTGCCAAAGTTTTTACTGATGTAGACGGAAACTATATGGGGAGGTATTTTTTAAATCCTAAAGAAGCTAAGACAGTTCTTTTCAGCGGTGTGATCTCGGTTTTTTCCAAACCGCGTGAAGAAATAATTCCACAGATCAGGAATGCGTTCGAACTGCAAAAAAATTACCTTCTTTCTGAGACAAAATACTGGAAAGTTTCGGATGAAAAATTACTTAGTATTATTGAAGCACAGCCGAAAACGATATACGACATGGTTAATTATAAATTAAAGTATAACTACAAAAAAATTGAGTCTGAAAATAAAAGACTCGGAGCTGATGCAGTTTTAAAAAATCCCTCCAATGCAGTTTGCATGGAATTTACTGACTTATTTGTAGCATTAGCTCGAAATAAAAAAATTTATGCTAGAGAAATAGAAGGCTTTGGTTTTTCCCAGGATCCCAAGTTAAGACCGATCTCGCTTGTGTCAGATATTCTCCATTCCTGGCCAGAGTATTACGACACCCAATCCGAGCTCTGGAAACAGGTGGATCCGACCTGGGAAAATACATCAGGAATAGATTATTTTTCCTCGTTCGATCTGAACCATATAACTTTTGCTATCCATGGAAAAGATCCTGAATATCCTTTGCCTGCCGGAACGTATAAGGTCGGCGACTCGCGGGATGTTTCAATTACGGCCAGCAATAAAATACCGGAGGAAATAGAGTCTTTAAAGGTTGAGAATGATCCCATGCCAACCAAAATTAATGATAACCGGGTTTATAAAGCCAAGTTTAAATTAACTAACACGGGTAATGTTTTTTTATGGTTAAAACCGCTAAAAATTGAAGGTACTAATATAGATATAAATCCTTCAATTTTAGATTTACGAGTGCTTGCGCCATACGAAAAAAAAGAATTTGAGTTTACTTATAACGCCAGAGAAAAAAACAAAAAATCTCAGGGAGCAATTAGCATAGAATTTCCCCGTAACAAAGTAACAGATGTACAATTTACAATAATACCGTTTTATTATGAACTTTCGTTAGTGATCGGCCTATCTCTTGCTTTTGTAACAGGTGTTGCTTTTCTTATAATTATCATTCGTAAAACAAGAAAACTAACTAAATGACTTGTTGTTCGAGCTTGTAGAGAACAATTTATGACTATCAACCTGACTAAAAAAGAAGCACTCTCCCTTCCTCCTTCAACCGGAGTGTATTTTTTTAAAAAATACGACGAGATTCTCTATGTGGGTAAGGCTATCTCAATTAAATCAAGAATTCTTTCTCACCTTGAAAATGCCAAACTTGATCCTAAAGAAGCTCTAATTGTTCAAAACAGCAATCAGTTGGAATATATTCTTACAGACTCGGAATTTAAAGCACTCCTTCTTGAATCAACCCTGATTCAAAAATATCAACCCAAATATAACGCCCGCTGGAAAGATAACAAAAGTTATCTTTATATAAAAATTACAGTAAAAGAAGATTTTCCGAAAGTCTTTACTATTAGAAGGGAAAACGACAAAAAATCCCTTTATTTCGGACCTTTCCCTTCCAAACATGATGCCGAAAAAATTCTGAGCACAGCCAGAAAACTTTTTCCTTTTTGCCGGCAGACAAAAATTACCGGAAGGCCATGTTTTTATTCTAAAATAGGATTATGCAAACCTTGCCCCAATGAGATTTCTAAAATTGAAGATACAATCCGTAAATCAGAGTTAAAAAAATTATACAGATTTAATATTAAACAGTTAATAAGAATTTTACGCGGAAACGTAGAATTAGTTCTAAAAGATTCGTACAAATTATTAAGAAGGCTTTCTTTAGAACAAAAATTTGAAGAGGCATTATTATTACGGAATCATATCCAACGTTTTGAACAGCTCATCAATCAAACCCAGTTTTCCTCAGATATTGCTAAAAGTTATAATCGGTCTTCAGAGTCTGTCAACAAGCTAAAAGACACCTTAAAGGTGTACTTTGGCTCTTTACAAAGTCTTCAGAGAATTGAGTGTTATGACGTAAGCAATCTCTTGCAAAAGGATGCGACTGCTTCGATGGTAGTTTTTACTGATGGTATGCCTGATAACTCCCAATACAGGCGTTTTAAGATTAAAAGTCTGACAATAAAATCCGATTTTGAAATGCTTGGGGAAATTTTTTACAGAAGATTCAATCAGAATTGGCCTATACCAGATTTAATAATTGTCGACGGCGGAACTCCCCAAGTCTTAACTGTAAAAAAAGTCCTTTACACTCTCAGGGTGCACCAGTCAATTCCTTTAATCGGTATAGCCAAACATCCTGACCGTCTTGTAATTGATTCCCCGGACAGACTTGTAATAATTCGCCCGTCATTTAACAATTTAGGTTTTAATTTAGTCCGGGCGCTGAGGGATGAAGCTCACCGCTTCGCGCGCAAATATCACCTTCTTTTAAGACACAAATACCTAATGTTATAATAGATTCTGGAGTCGCTTCGCTCCCCAGAGTGACGTCATTCTGGCAAGCGACGAAGGAGCGCGTCCAGAATCTATGAAGAGAATTACAAGAATGCTTATTTTTTCCGCAGTAGCACTTTTTTTAACCTCTTTTTGGAATGATGGTTTTAAGGTTAACTTTAATCCGGATATTTTTGTAAAAACTGTCTTACTTGTGGCGCTTTTCTACTACCTCGTTGTACCAATCAGCAAGATTATTTTCCTGCCGATTAACTTTCTTACTTTAGGCCTATTATCTTCGATCTTATACTTTATTCTTTTTTATGTTTTTATTACCCGTTTCTCACTCGTTCAGATTAAACCCTGGGACTTCCAGGGAATTGTTCTCTATGGTTTAACTTTAAAGTCTTTTCATGTTAATTATCTTTTGAATATTGCGCTGTCTTCCGTCTCTTTATCGATTATAATTAAACTGTTGGAATTGTTAATATGATCCTTCGATAAACTCAGGATCATAGTGAGGGTACTCGAACTATGAAAAATGTTCTCTTAATCGCAAATATTATACTTAGCATCTTAGTAGTCGTTTTAATTCTTATACAGGGACGCGGAGCCGGTCTTGGCAGCGCTTGGGGCGGCGGCGGCGGCGAAATGTTTCAAACCCGCAGGGGGATTGAAAAAATAACTCTGAGACTTACTGTTTTATTTATTGTTCTTTTCTTCCTGGTTTCAATCATTAACTTGTTTGTTAAATAATGTTCCTAAAGAAAACTTTCCGGTACTATTATTGGCTAACTGCAGAATTTATAAAAAAAAATTTACGGATAATTGCCTTAAGTTTTTTTTTAAGTTTTTTACTTATAATAACTTTAATATCTTTTGCTCCTTATATCTCAACTTTTTTTCTGACTAAAAAAGAAGTGATTGGTTTACTTGGAGTGTATGATTTTAATAATCTCCCAGATGAAATTACGTCAAAAATTTCCAACGGACTTTTATATATTAATGAAAAAGGTGAATTTATTCCGGCAATAGCGTCCAATTGGGAAGTGTCAGAAGACGGTAAAGAATACCGCTTTCATCTGAGGGACAATTTAATCTGGTCTAATGGGAAAAAATTCAGCGCGCATGATATTAACTATGATTTTAAAGATATTAAGACCGAAGTGATCGATGACAAAACAATTTACTTTAAACTTAGCAAGGCTTTGCCAATTTTCCCGACTTATTTAAAAAAAGCCATTATTCAAACTCCATTACAGGGTATTGCGGGACTATACAAAGTAGACAGGTTAAAATTGAATTTCGGCAATATTTCCGAGATAACCTTGAATCCCAACAAAAAAGATCTGCCTTTATTAGTCTATAAATTTTATAAGGACGAAGCCGAAATAACAAATGCTTATAAAAGAGGTGAAATCAATAAGATGACTGTCAGTAAAAAAAGTGTTGCCGACAATTTTAAGAACTGGAGAAATTCAACCTTATCCAAAACAGTTGATTACTCGAGACTCATGACCTTATTTTTTAACTTTGACAATGAATTTCTTAGGGATAAAGACGTCAGACAAGCAATAATCATGGCAGTGGATGGAAGTAAATTAGATGAATTTGGAGAAGTTGCTTTCGGACCGGTTACTCCTATTTCCTGGGCTTATAATTCTAATCTTAAAAATCCGGTTTTTGATCCGGTTGCAGCTGAAAAAATATTAAAAAAATCGCGAAACTCATCAAATTCAGCCGAATTAAATTTATTTACGTACTATGATTATTTAGATAATGCAGAGGAGATCTCAAAAAACCTTGATGCAGCAGGTCTTCCGGTTAAGTTGAAACTGGTGTCGTCCGAAAAACCAAATAATTTTGATCTGTTCTTAGCCTTCTGGAATGTTCCTGTTGATCCTGACCAGTACTTTTTCTGGCACTCTACCCAGCCTCAGGGAAATCTCGGAAATTATAAAAATGTCAAGATTGATTTACTGTTGGAACAAGCCAGAAATACGAGTGTTATTGATGAAAGAAAAAAATTCTATCTGGAATTCCAGAAGATCATAGTCGACGACCCGCCCGCCGCTTTCTTATATTTCCCCTACATTTACACAATTAAACGGAAATAGTATAATAAGTCCATCAAGTCTAAAGTCGAAAGTCTATAAAGTTTAGATCGGTAATTAGTCTCATTCTGGTAAGCTTCGAGCTTGTCGAGAAGCGCATCCAGAATCGTAGTTTAGTGCTTTATTAACTTTGCAACTTTCTAACTTTATAGACTAGTCAATTAGATTCAGTCGGGGTGGCGAAATTGGCAGACGCGCTGGCTTGAGGTGCCAGTTCCCTTTAAAAAGGATTGGAGGTTCAAATCCTCTCCCCGACACTAGAATCGCTTTCCGAAGAATGAGGATTAGCGATTCTTGTGTCGTCCTTAAATCGCTCTTCGAGCCGTGTTCGAATATAACTAAAAAGGCGAGAAGTAAGATTAGGAGGGTACAACTAATTCTCTATTAAAGAGAAGGTTTTATAGCTTCTTTACCACCTTCCAAGAAATTCCTTATAATCTTCTTTATCAATCTCAAGCCTTTTAGTTAAAAGATATTTCTTATTTTTTCTAATTACAGCAAGGATAAATGGGGTTATTATTTTTTTCATTTTGTGAAACCTCTTTTACAGCAGTAAGTCCAGACATCCCGGAATGGAATTAATTTGTAGTTTATTTTTGAGTGACAGAAATGATTTTGTTTAGAAAGTAATTCTGTCAGGTACATAGAGACCGCCTTTTTTGTAATAAGTTTGAATAAGTTTCCAACCGGGAATGCCGAATTTTAGTTCTATTTCGTATGCTGTTTGTTTTGTATTAAATACAATACTAACTTTACCAGCAATGAATTCTTGTGAAGTTACATCAATAATTAGACCGCTTCGAGATTTTTCTAAACGGGCAACAGCAACATTATAACACGATCCCCATTCCGATGACTCTTCACCAGTACGGTACAACCATCCCCGTAATAACCTTGCCGCATCTTCCGCATATCCGCATGAAAGTTTTAACGTAGAATATGTTTGCAGAATTTTTGACTGTAAATACCTTGTAATATTCTGTATCTCTACACGGTTTGCCATATATTTTTTTAATTTAAGGTTGAATGTATACCTCCACCATTTTACACCTTTCAGGTGTAACGGAGCATAGGAACATCTCAAAAATGTCTAAAGCCATTTTTTAATATATTTGAGCCTTTCTAAGGACCTTTGATAATCGGCTTGATCAAGTATAAATTTTTTGTATCTTAATATATCATTACCAAATAAACTAAGCATAAATTTTTTTTCGATTAAATCATCTTTATCAATACTGCTATAACGAGGAAGTGATGAGTCTGGACGAATGAAAATATCACCAATTATTTTAACCAATCCCGACGAATACCGATTTAAATGTATATATCTGGTAACATGCTTACATTGCTCCTCTGTCCGAACATGTACGGCTCTAAATGGCTTAAAAAAAAGTGATCCATGATGATCAAATTTAATATTATAAAAACGCGTAAATGAATTTATTAAGTCCGACATGAAATGTGAAATACCTCCCTCATTATTTTGTTTAATTAGCAAATGAAAATGAGTCGGCATTATATTGAAACAATAGAGATCAATAAAAAAATATTTTCTGATTATGATTTGTTGATTGTAAAATTCTTTTAAATCAGATGGCATCTTTTTATAGTTTGAATAGCGAATAACAGACTTACTTGAACGATAGTACTTCAAAAGGTCAAGAAATAAGTAAGTAAGGGATTCATCATCAAAGATTCTGCTTTTATCAATAGTTTTATTAAAAATGTGATATATTCCGCCATTCACGAATTTGATATCTCTACCGGGCATATTTGAAAATTCTCTCTAATGTCAAAAAAGATATCAATGGCTTATATGCTACAAAATTTTTGTTTAGACTATTCTGATAATCCGTTACACCTGAAATGTGTAATTAGTCATCACTTAAAATTAAATATCTCCCTAGCCACAAAACAAGTCCATATAATATTAGCTGCCTTGTGGATTCAGGTTCTGATGTAAATTTATTTCCTGTAGATATGGCTAAGAGTGTCGGTATCAATTTTAAGAAAGGAGAGCCTAGAAGAGTTTTTGGCATTGGAGGAGTTGAAATCCCTTCATTTTTACATCGCAATATTGAAATTATTTTACCAGATGGACTAAGTTTTTCTACTGAAATTCAATTCTCTGAACAACAAAAAACACCATTATTAGGTCGGACAGGTTTTTTCAATTTTTTTGAGGAAGTTACCTTTAATATTAAAAATTCTTCATTTAAATTAGTCTACGAAAACTAATTAATATTTACACCTCACAGGTGTAGTTAAAATTTAAGTTTGTGTCTATACTTTATATCTACTTTCTCTTAATACCAAATATACCAAAACGACAGATATAATATGAGATATGAAAGGTGAATCAGTTTTAGTCCCTTATGGACAAGTTAGAACCATTAATAGAAAAGACACAATAGAATTTGTTGGACTTTATGTTTGTCTTGCAGTAGCTTTAATGAACGAAGCTAGATCAACGGGCGCACATGTACCTATAATAGATTCATTTTGTATCTTTGACGATTATGGAAACATAACTAAAACAAGCAATTTTGATGAACTTATGTCTAATTTATTTTTAGAATTTGGAACTATATCAGATTATGATCAGGCAATTATAGCTGGTGGAGTTAAAGGTATTTCTTCTGACAAAATAATCATGATTAAAAATAAACTTAAAGATAAAGGAATAACTAAAATCACAACCAAAGGGCCTCATAATAAAAATGTGGAATGGAATGTTGAGGTGAAAGCTGGAAGGTTTAATTATAATTCACGACTATACAGACCATTAAATTCTCGCGGAGAATACAGTTCTTAAAAAGTGAGGCCAGGCAGAATCGAACTGCCATCCGAGACTTAGAAGGTCCCCATTCTATCCGTTGAACTATGGCCTCAAGGTTTCAACTTGAGCCGTCCAGAGGGCTCGAACCTCCAACCTTCGCTTTACAAAAGCGCTGCTCAACCATTGAGCTAGGACGGCAGTTTCTCTTATTTTACCAAAAATAGTTATAATGTAGTGAAATGCGCATATTAATTGTCACTGCAACTTATTCTCCCAGTATCAACGGCGTTGCTTTAACCCTGGAATTGCAGAAAAAAGAACTGGAAAAAAGAGGCCATCAGATTACCGTTCTCGCACCAAAACATCCAAATCAAACAGAAGAAGCAGGAATCATCAGGATACCTTCGCTGCCAAACCCGCTAACCCCGGATTACCCGATTATTTTACCTATTCCCACAATTCACAATCTTAAAATTCTTGCAAAAAAATATGATATTGTTTACTTTCATCATCCTTTATATATCGGAGATTTAGCCTTAAATCTTGCAAAATATTTTAATTGTCCGGCCGTTTTTTTTTATCATTCAAGATATGAAAAAACCGCGCAATTTTATATTCCTAAATTATTAAAATTCCTCTTATTACCTTTATTAATTAAAGGAAGTGTCAGGATTTTGGCAAATAAATCAAGTCATCTGATTGTAGAAACTCCCAGTATTAAAAAATTGCTGGAGAGACAAAAAATAAAAACTGAAATAACAGTCATACGGTCGGCCGGAAGATCAATGTTATTTAATACTAAAACAAAAAGCGAATTACGGAAAAAATATGGACTAAGGAAAAACGATTTAATTATTTTATGTGTCGCCAGATTATCTAAGGAAAAGAATCTAACTTCATTACTAAGAATATTTAGTCAGTTAAAATCTAATATCACGGTTACCTTAGTTCTCACCGGTGACGGACCGGAGAAAAAGAATCTAAAAAAGCTTGCACAAAACCTAAAAATTTATGATCAATGCAGATTTTTAGGAAGCGTAGAAAACGAATTGCTGCCGGAAATATATTCTTTGGCAGATATTTTTGCCTATCCTTGTAAGATGGATACGCAAGCCATTGTAATTCTGGAAGCAATGTCTGCCGGATTACCAATCATTGCCTTTAATTCTCCGGGACCAAAGGATTTCATAAATAATAATCAAAACGGTTATTTGGTTAATTCAAATAATGGATTTTCCAATAAATTAAATTTATTAATCGAAAATGAAAATCTCTGCCTGAAATTAGGTCATGAAGCTTTAAGCAATTCCAAAAAATACTCTCTTAGGGATTCTATTGATTCTTTGGAAAGACTATTTAAAGAAGTAATTTCTTCTTATAATATTAAGGATTAAAGAAATATTAGATTTTAAATAACAAAGATGATAAAAGTGATAGGTTGGCAATCCTGGAGCCCTGTTATTTCAACAAGAAATAAAATTCCAATCAGAAATTATTCCCCTTTTAAAAATAAAGAAACATCTTCCATAATAAATCCCAAAAATAAGTTAAAAAGGGCTCCATTGGGTTGGTGTTCCTGGCATGCATTTGGTACAAATATTAATTCAAAAATTATAATAAATCATGCTTGTTGGATTGCTAAAAATAGAAAAAGCATTCCATTGGATTATGTTTTAATAGATGACGGTTGGACTAAAATGGGAGACTGGTTAACCTCAAGTAAGCAAAAATTCCCTGATGGAATGAAAAAAGTTGCAATGCGTATTAAAAAACTTGGCTTAAAGCCCGGTATTTGGATCGCCCCTTTTTTAGTCCAAGCTGATTCACTTCTGGCAAAAAACCATCCGGAATGGCTAATTTCAAATAAAAAGGGAAAGTTGCTTGAAGGTACTAGAATCTCCCCTTTTGATAATCTATTTTTGAGGAAAAGATGGGTATTGAATCTACAAATAAAAAAAGTTAATGAATACTTATTTAACATCTTTGATGTCATAATTAGTGACTGGGGATTTGAGCTTATAAAATTAGATTTTCTTTATGCTCAACATTTTAATCCGTTTTACTCAAATTCAAAAATACCCGATAATTTATTATCTGAATTTCTCTTGTTAATAAGTAAGTGATATCCAAAGGTTTATAAAATTGCATCCGGGTGCCCCTTAATACCGGCAATTGGAAATGTTGATGCAATGCGAATAAGTGAAGACATTGTTAATCCCCAATTAAGAAATATTTCAATTTTAAATTCCATAATCCATAAGAAACGGATTGAACAACTAGAATTAAATTTGAGTAAAAGGTCTGCTACACGACCAATTTGGCAGTTAGATCCTGATGCTTTTATTTGTGATAAATCTTTTGGTTTAAAGGAACAACACATTAATAAATTATCAAATTTAATAAAGTTAGCACAAGGAGTAAAATTTCTCGGAGACGATCTTATTAATCTGGATAAAAAATTAATTAAAAAATATATTATTCCATTATTTTCATAAATTGTTTGTGCCGCGGGAGGGACTCGGACCCTCATGACGGATTAGCCGCCACAAGATTTTAAGTCTTGCCTGTATACCAAATTTCAGCACCGCGGCAATCAGCTTTTGTATTTATTCTTCGAGCGATTAGTCGAGAAGTTCTCGACAAACTCGAACTATAAAGAACGGATACTTTATACTGAAGAATTATACCAGTTTTTGTTGCTTAACAGAAGATTTTACACCTAAATATTGCAGACCTTTTGTAGTTACCACTCTCCCCCTTGAAGTTTTTTTGATAAAACCAATCTGCATCAGATATGGTTCGACGAATTCTTCGATAGTTCTTTTATCTTCTGACATCGACAAAGCAATAGTATCCAATCCAACTGCCGAATTCTGAAATTTCTCTGTAATTAATTTTAGATATTTCCTATCAACCGGAGTGAGACCGTTATTATCAATTTCCAATAAACTGAATAATTTTTTAAGCAGATCTTCATCCAATACTTTATGTTTATCGACCTCAAACATATCCCTGGCCCTCTTTAGAATTCTATTTGCAAATCTGGGGGTTTTGCGCGATCTTTTAGCAATTTCCTGAGCAGCTTCTTTAGTTATCGGAATGTTAAGTATTTTACTCGACCGCGTTACAATCTCAACAATTTCATTAAATTCATAAAAATCAATTCTTAAAACAAGACCAAAGCGGTCTCTTAAAGGGGCTGATAATAATGCCAGTTTAGTTGTTGCTCCAACTATTGTAATATGAGGAACAGATAATCTGACTGTTCTTGCCGCCGGTCCTTTACCGATAATCAAGTCCAAAGAAAAATCTTCCATCACCGGATAAAGCATTTCCTCAACCGGCTTTGGCAGCCTATGAATTTCATCAATAAAAAGAACGTCATTATCTTTCAAATTGGTGAGGATTGCGGCTAAATCTCCGGCTTTAGTTATTGCTGCGCCGGAAGTTATTTTAAGGTCACCTGAAAGTTCATGAGCAATAATATATGCCAAAGTTGTTTTACCGATACCGGGAGGGCCATAAAAAAGCAAGTGCTCCGTAGATGTTCCTCTGTTTTTAACCGCATCAATAAATAAACGAAGGGTTTTGACTATATTTTTATGACCGATGTATTCAGTTAGTTTACTCGGCCTAAGTTCTGTTTCTGTAAGTACTAGTTTCTTTTTTGCCATAGTTTAAAATTTAATGAAGTATAAAGTATTAAGTATCTAGTATAAAGAAGAAATGCGATTAATACTAAATACTTTATACTAAATACTAGATACTAGGTTTCATGCCCAACTTTAATCCTGCCTTAATTTTTTCCTCCAGACTTAAGTTTTTAGGCAATTTTGACAAAATATTTCTTGCTTCATTAGATTTAAATCCCAAAGAAACTAATGCGTCGACTACGGTTTTATCATCGTCTGAAAGATACATTTTTTCCAGTTTAAATTCGCTTTGTAGTCTTTGCGACAGTTCCAGAATAATTTTCATGGCGGTTTTTTTTCCTAAACCAGGAACTCTGGTAAAGTAACCGCTTTCATTTTCTTTAACCGCTTTTATTAATTCATCCACTTTGGAGAAAGAAATAACTGAAAAAGCAGTTTTTGGTCCTACTCCCGATACCGAAAGAAGCAGTTTGAAAAAATCGTGCTCTTTTTTCGTCTCAAATCCGAAGAGTACTAAGGCATCGTCCCTGACTTGAAGATAAGTGTAGATAGTTATTTCAAAGGGAAGTTTATTTTTTGTTAGTAGACTGGGAGTAATGAAAACCTGATAAAAAACACCGCTGTTTGTCTCAATTAAAGCAATATTTTCTTCTACTTCCACTATTTTTCCTTTTATTCTCCCTATCATAGTGTTTTTTTCTGGATTCCCGCCTTCGCGGGAATGACATTAGAATTATTTAGATTTTTAATATCCGACCATTTCCAGGCCGAATAATCACACTTCGGATAATTCTCGCAGCCATAGAATTTTTTCCGGGATTTTGTAAAGCGAACCACTATTTTTCCACCGTCTTTTGGGCAAATCTTTCCTGCCACAAAATATAAAAACGGTTTGGTAAATTTGCATTTCGGATAAGCACTGCAGGCTATAAATTTACCGAACCGGGAAAATCTGACTATTAAAGCTGAGCCGCACTTTGGACATTTTTCTTTGATTTCCTCTTCCACGTCAATTACGGATTTATCTGCTTTCCTCAGTTTCAATTCTTTCTGAAAAGGATCATAAAATTCCTCCAGAAGTTTGATAAAATCCAGTTTATCTTCGGCTACATTATCCAAATCCCCCTCCATCTGGGCGGTAAAATCCAGACTAAAAAGATCCGCAAACGAACTCGAAAGATAGTCAGATATTGCTTCCCCTAATTTAGTCGGAAGAAAATGTCTGAAATCTTTCTCTACATAGTTTTTAATCTGAATCAAAGTTATTATTGGAGCATAGGTAGAAGGCCGTCCGATGCCTTTTTCCTCCAGAATTTTAATTAAGGAAGCTTCATTATAGCGTGGCGGCGGCTTTGTCTTATTTTCTGAGGTTTCTATTTCTTTTAGCTTTAATCTATCTCCTTTTTTAAGGTCGGGCAGTTCATTATTTTTTTCCACAAAATTCGGATTTAATAATTTCAAAAAACCGTCAAACATAATTTGCTGTAGTTCGGATTGAAATACATAACTCTTTTTACCCATTAATGAGATAGTGAAATTTTTAATCGAAGCCTCTTTCATCTGCGTAGCCACGGCGCGATTGAAAATAAGACTGTACAGCCGTTTGTGATTAATTGTTATTCTTTTATCCCCGGATTTTTCAGCCGCTTTCGGGTCAAGTTTAGTCGGCCTTATTGCTTCATGAGCTTCCTGAGCCATCTTAGACTTTGTCCTATACCCCCTTGGTTTTTCCAGTGCATACTTCTTACCGAATTCCTTAGCAATATAATCCTTGGCTTTAAAGACAAATTGTGTGGATAAATTAAATGAATCAGTGCGATGATATGTTATCATTCCTCTTTCGTACAGATCCTGAGCCAATCGCATTGTCAGCTTTGAAGAGTAGCCGTACCGGTAAAAAGCATCCTGTGAAAGCAGGGAAGTCGTGTGCGGCGGTGGCGGAAACCTGCTAACAATATCTTCTTTTAAATTACTGACTTCATATGTATCCGATTGCAAATCCTTTTTTAAACTCTCAACTTCTTCGGATGTAATTGTGGTTTTAGTATATTGATAATCACCGGCAAACAACTTTAAAATAAATTTTTGCTCATAAGGAATATTATCTTTGCTGACTAATTTAGCCCTTATTGGTTCTTTTTTTTTAGGTGTTGAGGAGGAAGGACTCCCTTCAGCGCGCAGAATTTTTCCAGTTTCTTCTGGTTCAAGTACCGAAGGGAGGGAATCCGAAACAGAATCTAAAAAATGGCCTATGATTTGAAAATAATCTTCAATCTTAAACTTCCTGATTTCTTTTTCCCTCTCGACAATTATTCTTAAAGCCACCGACTGGACTCTTCCCGCAGATAACCAGTTTTTGCCCATTTTTTTCCATAAGAGCGGAGATAGTTCGTATCCCACCATTCTATCTAAAATTCGCCGTGCCTGTTGAGCTGCAACAAGAGACAATCTCAAATGTTCAGGCTTCTCTAATGCTTCGTTTAACGCCCGTGGAGTAATCTCATGAAACACTATTCTCTTTAAGCCTAATTCATTTTTTAGGCTAAAAGTAGGCCATTTTTCTTTTATTAATCCCAATATATAAGCGGCATGATAACCAATTGCCTCACCTTCCCGATCCGGATCTGTTGCCAGAATTATTTCTTTATATTTTTTCCCCAACTCTTTAAGATCGCCGACTACTTTTTTTTTCTTCTCGATAATCTGATATGAAGGTTTGAAGTGATTTTTGAAATCGATAGCCATTTCATTTCCGGGAAGATCCCTGACATGACCCATTGTTGCAAAAACATAATAGTCATCCTTTTTTGCTATTTTCAAGATACGATTGAACGTTCGAGCTTTTGTCGGCGACTCAACAATAATCAGAGGCATGGGTTTATTATACAGTAGTTGTGCGGTGTCTTCTTTTCTTAAGAAGTTTCAGACTAACTATCGAATGACGAAGTAACATAGAGGCCTCTGCCCTTTCTTTTTTATCCTTGGAGATTTTGAGAATATTTTTTGCATTTTCTATCGCCCTGAAAATAATGTCATGATCTATTTCGTCCTGCCCGTAAGCTTTAGAAACCAATACATTCACCTCTTCTCCGTCTGTTTCCAGATAACCGCCGCCGATTGCCAGATGATCTTCTTTACTGCTTGATTTGATTCGGACAATTCCCGCAACAAGCAAGGAAAAAAGATTTACGTGGTGCGGTAGTATTGTAATTTCTCCCCTGTAGGTTGGAATGCTGACCGACTCAACCATTTCAGCTAAAATTACTTTTTGCGGAGTGATTATTTTAAGATTTAAATTGTCCATCTCATTTCACCTCATCAATATTTCCAATCATATAGAAGCTGGTTTCGGATTTATCGTCGTACTTACCGGCGAGAATTTCCTTGAATCCCTTGACGGTATCGTCGATACTAACATATTTTCCCGGTCTTCCGGTAAACGGTTCTGCCACATTCATCGGTTGAGTCAAAAATCTTTGAATTTTCCTGGCGCGGCCTACGGTTAATTTATCTTCGTCGGATAACTCTTCCATGCCAAGAATGGCAATAATGTCCTGCAAATCTTTATAACGCTGCAATGTTTTCAATACGCCTTTTGCTACATTATAATGTTCTTCTCCTACCACATCTAAATCCAGCGCCCTTGAAGTTGATGATAGCGGGTCAATAGCCGGAAACAAGCCTTGTTCTGCAAGGGACCTTTCCAGGGAAAGTGATGCATCCAAATGTGCGAAAGTTGTTACCGGTGCCGGATCGGTATAATCATCAGCCGGGACATATACGGCTTGAATAGATGTAATAGAACCTTGATTTGTTGAAGTGATTCTTTCTTCTAAGGCTGCCATTTCAGAAGCCAGTGTCGGTTGATAACCCACAGCGGAAGGAATTCTCCCCAGCAGTGCCGAAACTTCCGAACCTGCCTGAGCAAACCTGAAGATATTATCGATGAATAATAAGACATCCATTCCTTTTTCATCCCGGAAATATTCGGCCATAGTTACGCCTGTCAAGGCAACACGCAGTCTGTTGCCCGGCGGTTCGTTCATCTGCCCGAAAACCAGAGCTGTTTTATCTATCACTTTCGATTCTTTCATTTCGTTCCACAAATCATTTCCCTCTCTGGTTCTCTCGCCCACACCCGCAAATACCGATACTCCCTGATGAGCCTTAGCCACATTGTGAATCAGTTCCTGGATCAATACGGTTTTACCGACGCCGGCGCCTCCGAAAACCGCAACCTTTCCCCCTTTGATAAAAGGCGCAATGAGATCGATTACCTTGATTCCGGTTTCAAAAACTTTTTGCTCTACCGACTGCTGAATTAAAGTCGGCGCTGCCTGATGTATAACTCTTTTTTTCTTTATTGTAATCTTGCCTTTTTCGTCAATTACATTGCCCAATACATCAAAAATTCTGCCCAAAGTTTCCTCACCAACAGGTACTTCTATTCCTTTACCCGTATTAAACACTTCCATGCCGCGTTTGAGTCCGTAGACATTTCCCATTGCTAGTGTCCTTACCTTACCCTGGCCGATAATGGCTTGCACTTCCAGAGTTATTTTTCCGCTAATTTTGTCCTCGATGATCAAAGCATCATAAATCTTAGGCGTTTCTTTCTCGGGAAATTGAACGTCGATAACTACATTCCTGATTGAAATTATTTTTCCTTGATTCATATATTAAATAAAAAAATATAATACTGATCCACGGATCTTATTCGGATGATGCGGATATTCGGATTTTACGGATTTATCCGCATATCCGCCCGCCTGCAACGCTATGCGTAGCATTGCGGGCAGGTAGATCCGCATTTCATCTGTAGATCGGTATTACACAGTTTCTACTGACTCTTTGGCCGTTACCATATCTAAAAGTTCATAGGTAATTTTTTCCTGTCTTAATTTATTTCTAAGAAAAGTCAGGTTATAAATCACATCTTCGGCATTTTCCGTTGCGCTTTTCATAGCGATCATTCTGGCCGAGTGTTCAGCTGCCAGGCTTTCGCTAATGGCTCCCCTGATTTCTTCTTCAACAAAACTCCTGAGAAGCGCATCGATAATTGTCTCTGGTGACGGTTCAATGATATATTCCGTTCTGATTTTCACTATTCCTCCCAGCACATTTTCAATTTTCACCGGTAAAATTACCTTTACCAGCGGATCGTAACGTAAAGTATTGATGAATTTATTGTGAACAAGCACTATTTCTTTATATTTACCGTCGAGAAAAGCTACCAAAGCTGTTCTGAATACCGCTGAAACCGTCTCCATTTGATCGGACTGAGAAAAATCAGCCAGTATGGTTCCGCCCGCCCGGTTGACAAATAAAGCACCTTTTCTGCCTAAAGTTATAAAATCCGACTTCCGGATATCTATATTTCTCAGAATATGCCTGAACAGATTAAAATGAAAAGCACCGCATAGACCCTTATTGGAACTGATTACGATAACCAGTTTTTTATCGGTATCGACACCTTCGGCTGTGAGAAGAGAGGAATATTTCACATCCAGGCTATCAACCATCTTTTTGATTATTTTTTCCAGATTTTCCCTGTAGGGTTTACCTTCCAGCGCATATTGTTGAGCTTTTTTCATTTTGATAGCTGACACCATCTGCATGGCTTTGGTTATTTTTTTGACATTGGAAATCGATTTTATTTTTTTCCTGACCTGACGTATATTCATATTTTATTCTATTGCGATAAAAAATTCGTGTTAAAGAAAAGCGAAGATATACGTTTTGAGCAAATCACCGAGGGTGACCCTCTTCAGAGGGTATCGGTGTGCGAAAAACGTCATATCAAGCGATCATTTATAATTACTAAGCTTTAAAATATCCTAAAGTGTCTTTAACCAATTTCTCCAATTCTTTCTCGTCTTCATCTCCGATAACTTTTTCCCGGTTTAACTTCTCCATTAATTTTTTTCCTTTTGATTTAAGAAGGGATTGCAGTCTGATTTCAAAATTTTCCACATCCTTAAGGGATACCGTATCTAAAAATCCCCGGCTGCCTGCCCAGATAATCCCTATCTCTTCTGCTAAAGAATATGGTTTATTTTGTTTCTGGATTAAGACGTGGGTTAATTTAGAGCCCCTGTTTAGGAATTTTTTTGTTTCTTCATCCAGTTCAGACTCAAATTGCGAAAAAGCCGCCATCTCCCGATATTGTGCCAGTTCCAACTTTAATTTGCTCGCAATTTTTTTCATAGCCTTCGATTGCGCATTTCCCCCAACTCTTGAAACCGAAATACCGACATTAATAGCCGGTCTGATACCGGCATTGAACAGATCCGTTTCCAGAAACATCTGTCCGTCGGTAATAGAAATAATATTGGTCGGAATATAGGAAGAAATATCACCCTCCAGAGTTTCGACAATCGGAAGCGCGGTTATCGATCCGCCACCGTATTTTTCATCAAGCCGGCAAGCCCTTTCCAAAAGTCTGGAATGTAAATAAAAGATATCTCCGGGATAAGCCTCGCGGCCGGCCGGCCGGCGTAAAATTAAGGAAATTTGCCGGTAGGACCAGGCGTGCTTAGTTAAATCGTCATAAATAATTAAGACGTCCTTGCCTTTATCCATAAAATATTCAGCGATAGCGCAGGCCGCATAGGGAGCAAGATACTGCAAAGACACAGGATCCGCAGCCGAAGCGTTGACAACTACGGTATATTTTAGAGCTTCGTGTTTTCTCAGTAATTCTATAACTGCTGCGACTTTAGAATTTTTTTGGCCGATGCCGCAGTAAATACAAACCACTTTTTCGTTTTTCTGACTGATGATGGAATCCAGAGCGACGGTAGTCTTTCCGGTACCACGGTCGCCGATTATTAATTCCCTTTGACCTCTCCCAATCGGAATCAGCGCATCAATTGCCTTAATTCCGGTATGCAAAGGTTCGTTGACCGATTTTCTTTTAACAACTGACGGGGCAACTTTTTCGATGGGATAAAATTTATCCGTTTTTATTTTATCCTTACCGTCAATCACTTCACCCAGAGGATTGACAACTCTGCCAAGAAGTGCTTCGCTGACCGGAACCGATAAGGTGTTTCCCAAAGCTTTTACCTGTTCACCCGCCCGGATCTTTAAATAATCTCCCAGAACTACCACACCTACTTCGTCTTCTGGAAGATCAATCACGTAGCCTAAAGAACCGGACTCGAATTCCACAAGTTCACCATACGCAATCTTATCGAGACCGAAAAGCACAGCTACTCCGTCTTTAACTTCGGATACTGTCCCGAATTCTTCCGGCTTGCCTTTAAGCTGCGCAAATCTGGAATCTTTTTCAATCGCCCTTAAATATTGATCAAGCAATTTCATAAAATAATTTTTTGAACTTATTTAACTGGCCTGCGATCGAAAGGTCAATGACATACGATCCATACTTAATTATCACTCCTGACATGATCGATCTGTCAACTTGATTTTCAACTTCAAGGTTATTAATTACCGCAAAAGACGCTTTGATTTTGGCTATTTCTTCAGCCGACAGCTTATACGAAGAGATAACGGTTGCTCTTATCTTTTCCTGATTAGTTTTTGTTTTTAAATAATTATCAATTTCTTCCTTGATATCGGCGCTGATTGTCGCTATCATTTTTTAACCTTAAAATTTTTAAGAATATTAATTGTTACTTCTTTTTGCATATTTTCAGTCAAAAATTGAGTCAAACCTTTTTCTACACTGACTAGAGCAATCTTGAGGGCTCTTTCATTTAATTCATTCAGCATTTTATTCTGCTCTTCCTCTATCTGTCTTCTTCCCTTATTAATTACTTCCTCAGCTTCTTTCTTTGCCGTTAATAAAATATCTTTTTTTAATAATTCAGCCTCTGATTTAGCATTTTTTAAAACTACTTCAGATTCTTTTTTTAAGTTCTGCTTCATTACCTTTTCCCTATTCAACAATTCCTCCTCCTGCTTTTTTAATTTTTGCAGAATCATCTCTTTTTCTTTTTCTTTTTCTACTTCAAGATTAAAAAAACGCGAGAACGGCTTTGCAATATAGCGTTTAAATATATAATAGAATAAGGCAAAATTCACGATTTGCGCTATTAATAATTTAATGTCAACTCCCAAACTTTCCATATTAAATATGAAACTAAAACCTAAATTCGAAGTTCGAATTTACTAATTTAAACGAACTTAATTATTAATGCTATTACCAATACATATATAGCCACTGCTTCGGCAAAGGCAATCGCCAATATCATTGTTGTTCTGATTGCGGATTCGGCTTCCGGATTTCTGCCAAGAGCTTCGACCGCTGTTTTACCAATATCACCTATTGCCCTGGCGGGTCCGTAAACTCCAACACCAATGGCAAATGCCACTGCTAATAATTTTACCATTTCAATAGTCATATCTATTCACCATCCTTTGTTATACCACTAAGCTGTAATCAATCTTTAATAATTATAAACAGCATCGTTAGGTATTACCTACATTATTAATCTATTCATATAATACCTCGAAGCTATCAAACTTTTATTTTTGATAGCGAAGTGGTATTAAACAAACTTTATAATTAAAGCAATTACTAATGCGTAGATCGCCACTGCTTCGGCAAACGCAATTCCAAGAATCATTGTGGTGCGGATGGCAGATTCCGCTTCGGGATTTCGCCCTAAGGCTTCTACTGCTTTACCGCCAATTATGCCGATTCCAATTCCCGGTCCTATAGCTCCAAGTCCGATTGCTAAAGCCGTTGCTATTAATTGTGCTGCTTCACCATTCATATTTTATCACCTTCCTATTTTTTATACTGTGATACCGGTCACATTATTTAAAATTTATTATCAGTGTTCTTTGCTTATGGCAACACTCAAAAAAACCGCTGAGAGCATTGAAAAAACTAATGCCTGAACCAGGCCTACAAAAATTTCTAACACCAAAAAGGGGAACGACGCCAGAATCGGGATTAAAAAAGCTATTATAGCAAGTAACACTTCCCCTGCAAATATATTACCAAAAAGACGGAAAGAAAATGATATCACTTTTGAAAATTCCGAGATTATTTCCAGGAGACCGGTGAAAAAAGAGATCGGATTGGAAAAGTTAATAAATTTCCTGATATAATCCTTGAATCCCAGGAATTTGATACCGAATATCTGGACCAGTAATACCGAAATAATCCCAAGTGACAATGTGGCATTCAGATCCGCATTGTTCGCTCTAAGAAGCGGAATATGGTGAATTTCCTGCCCTTCGTTTACCGTAACTAAAATACTTCCAACGCCCGGTAATAAGCCAAACCAATTTTGGAATAAAATAAAAATCATGAACGAACCTAAAATCGGAAAAAAATATTCATTCTTTTCCTTCAGAATTGCTTGAAAGAGTTGATAAATATTTTTAAGGATAAAATTTACAAAATAATAATATAAATTTTTTTGGGATTTTTTAGACTCATTTGAATACAAAACAGCCAGTATAAAAAAAGTAAAAAAAACCACTGCTGAAAGTAGCAGTGAATTGGTTATAGTAAAATTGAGAAAGTGGAAAATCGGCTCGGCCTTAATGCTTATTTCTGGCATAGATTACTTCATTTTAACTACTTTCCAAAGATTGTAAAAAGAACTTACCACTCCCAGGGCAAACAACAGTAACAAAAAAAATGGCTGGCTGGAAAACAGCTTATCAAGCCAAATACCTAAAAATAACCCTAAAAGCAGTGGTATGATCAAATAATACCCTAGATTAAGCGATCTTGCAAGCAGCAATTTATCATCTGTATTTCTTTTTTTGCTTTTGAACTGTCCGGGATTTTCTACTTCTTTTATTTTTAACTTCTGGTCAATTTTGAAAAGATTCTTTGGCACATCCTTACTGCTGTAGGGACTGAAAATCACCGGATAGTCCTCATATTCCTTATGACCTCCACCATTGATTTTATGCCTTTTTTTGGAAATTATCGACCACAGATTATTATTCATTCTTTAATTATTCTATAAAATTTCAAATACAATTAATACTCGCTGATTTTATCCAAATCCACTGCATTATCGATCAGGACACTCAACCTGCCGTCGCGGTCATTGATTTTTCCTTTTAATAAGATAACCCTGTTTATAGCCAATATTTCTTTTAATCTGATAAATAATTTGGGGAAAACGACACATTCAATTGAGCCTGTCTCGTCAAAAAAATTGATAAAAGCCATCTCATAACTGTCTTTTTTGGTTTTAATTATTTTTTTGCCGCTGACAATGCCTGCCAGGATATGCGTTTTATCTACGTCTTCCTGATTTATATCACCTATTTTTTTGGTTATTTTTTTCCTGATCAAATTTCCGAATTTCAGCAATGGATTCTTGCTGATTAAAAAACCGATCACTTCTTTTTCCATCTGTAATATTTCATCTTCGTCAAAATCTTCAACCGGTGTAAAATTATCAAGAATTTTTAAGCTGGCATTTTCCTGCCCAAAAAGGCTGAACTGGCCTTTTTCTGTTTCAACTTTCGAGTCGGATATTTCTTTAACTATTTTCGGATAGTTGGAAAGTAATGTCGCACGGTTGGCAAATTGTTTAAAAGCTCCTGCCTTAATCAGGCTTTCGACAGTCCTTTTATTTACTCTTCTTAGATCTACCCGGTAAATAAAGTCCTTGAAACTACTATAGGGACCGTCTTTAAGCGGAGTTAGAATTGCATTAATCGCTGCAGCTCCGACATTTTTAATAGCGGACAAACCAAACCGTATTGCCCTAGCCACGTTTGACGTGGATTTTCCCTCGATGGAAAAATTTAGTTTTGACTTATTTATATCCGGTGGCAAAACAGGTATTTCCATTCTTCTGCATTCTTCCAAAGCCTGTGCCATTTTTATTTCGCGCATGGGGCCTGCCATTCCCTGGAGCTCTGCAGACAATAGAGCTGTCATAAATTCGACAGGAAAATTGGCTTTCATATAAGCTGTCCAATAAGCGATTAACCCGTATGAGGCGGAATGCGGTTTGTTAAATCCGTAAGCCGCAAACTTTTCAATAAAATTAAATATTTTTTCTGCTAGGCTTTTTTTATAACCGTTATTAACGCAACCCTCCAGGAACTTTTCTTTTTCTTTTTTCATTAGTTCTTTTTTTTTCTTGCCCATTGCCATCCGCAGGTTATCTGCCTTACTCATCGAATAACCGGCTAACTTATTGGCAATCTCCATAACCTGTTCCTGATAAACCAATACCCCGTAGGTTTCTTCCAATATCGACTGCAGATCAGGATGCAGATATTTTACTTTTTTGGGATTTTTTTTATTTTCCAGAAATAAAGGAATCAGGTCCATCGGTCCGGGACGGTAAAGCGCGACCATGGCTGATAAATCTGACATTTTTGTCGGCTTGAGATCTTTGGCCAACCGCCTCATACCGGAAGATTCCATCTGAAACACTCCGATTGTTTCACCTCTGGCAATAAGCTCATAGGATTTTTTATCGTCCAGAGGAACATGATGAATGTCAATTTTTACTTCTCCGGTTTTTTGGGCATAACCTATAGCTTTTTCCAGAATTGTTAGATTCCGAAGTCCCAGAAAGTCTACTTTTAGAAGTCCAATTGCTTTATTATTTGATACGGCATTTAAATCAAGACAGTACATGTCAAATTGGGTTATGACGCGGTTTTCTTTTGACTCTCTTTGCAGTGGTACGTATTCAGTCAGATTTTTATCTGCGATAACGACTCCGGCAGCATGAACCGATGCATGACGGGGAAGTCCTTCCAGTTTTCTCGCAATATCCAGTACTTTTTTGGTGTCTTCTTCTGACTGATAAGCTAACTTTAAAGGAGCCGATTCTTCCAATGCGCCGGACAAACTCATTGGAAATCCCTGCTTTCCCGCTGGAATCATTTTAGCCAGTCTGTCTCCTTGGGAATATGACATTCCAAGAGCTCTTGCAACATCCCTAACGGCTAAACGTGCCTCCATTGTACCGAAAGTAATAATCTGTGCGACTTTATCTTCACCGTATTTTTTTGTAACATACCTTAATACTTCGTCTCGTCTGACATCGGCAAAATCTATATCAATATCCGGTGGAGTCGGTCTTTCCGGATTTAAAAATCTTTCAAAAGGCAGATTGTATTCGATAGGATTAATGTCGGTAATACCGAGTACGTAAGCGACCAAAGATCCGGCAACAGACCCTCTGCCCGGGCCGACTGCGATTCCGTTTTTTTTGGCCCAGTTAACAAAATCCTGCACAATTAAAAAATATGTTGCATAACCTTTTTTATTTATAATATCCAATTCATATTCCAGTCTTTTTTTAATCAAAGCCTCATCTTCTTTTATCATTCTGCCTATTTTTTCATAGACCAGTCTTTTTAAATACTCGGTTACAGGTTCTTTGTCCGGAGTTTCAAAATGGGGTAAAATCCACTTCCCGTAGGGAATCTCAAGATTGCACTGATCGGCTATTTTTATTGAATTTTCAATCGCTTCCGGCAAATCAAGAAAAGTACCTTTCATCTCTTCCGGAGATTTAAAATAAAAATCTGGATTTTCATACATTGAAAGAGGTCTGTTTTTTTCATAAATTGCGCGTCCGGTCTGAATACAAAGTAGAACTTCCTGAGCATAAGCGTCTTCGCCTTCCAAATAATGCACGTCATTAGTTGCCACCAAAGGAACTCCATGTTTTCTGGATAGTTTTATCAGATCCTTATTTACTTTGTCCAATTGCTCCATTTTTGGATGTCTTTGAATCTCCAGATAAAAATTTTCGCCGAATGTTTTAACATATCTTTCCAGAGTTTTTTCCGCCAATAAAGGCTGATTTTCCAAAAGCAGTGAAGGTATTTCTCCGCTTAAACAACCGGAAAGGGCAATAATACCGTCACTGTATTGATCAAGTACCTCGAAATCTACCCTTGGTTTATAATAAAATCCCTCCAAATAAGCTTTACTTACCAGTTTAAGCAAATTTTTATAACCGGTAAGATTTTTAGCCAGCAGAACTAAATGATGCTGATCATGGTCAGCATGGGCCTGTTTGTCTAACCGGCTTTTTTTTGCCTTATATACTTCTACTCCGATAATCGGTTTAATCCCGATTTCTTTGGCTTTGATAAAAAATCGGAATGCCCCGTAAAGCCCGCCGTGATCGGTTATTGCAACAGCCGGCATATTAAATTGCCTGGCTTTCAGCAAGAGATCTTCCACCCTGCACATTCCGTCTAATAAGGAATACTCACTGTGATTGTGTAAATGAACAAAAGACATAGTAATAAACTCTAAATTCTAATTTCTAAATCCTAAACAAATTCAAAATAAGAAATTCTAAATGCAAACTAAATAAGATTTAGATATTTGAAAATTTGATTTTTGGATTTGTTTAGAGTTTAGGATTTAGAGTTTAGGATTTGAATCAATTTATCCTTCACTAATTTAGGATCCGCTTTCCCCTTCATCTCTCTCATCACCTGTCCAACCAGAAACATTAAGGCGTTTACTTTCCCTTTCTTATAATCTTCCACCGCCTTTTTATTTACTTCGATTAAACGTTTAATCGAAGTATCAAATTCTTTTTCATCTATTTCTTTCGGTTTTCTAAATTCCTTTATTTTCCTGTATAACTCCTCTTCTGTTAAACTTGCTGTTTCTTTTTTATTTATAATGAAGTTGCTTACATCTGTCACTTTTACATTATCCTGTTGTTTTATCTTTAATATTATTTTCTCAAAGCGATCATTCAGTACTTTGTCTCTTGTTATTATAAATGCATCATTAATTTTTAAACCTAACCTCACATATTTATTTACTTTTTCCTGGGGAAGTTCCGGGATATTAATTGCTTCAATATACTCTTTGGAAAACGTCATCGGCGGAATATCAGGTTCAGGAAAGTAGCGGTAATCATGCGCTTCTTCTTTGGATCTCTGACTATAAGTGATTCCTTTTTTTTCATCATATCCTCTTGTCTCTTGCATTGGAGTTTCTCCATTTTCTAATAAATCAACTTGTCTTTCAATTTCGTAATCTATTGCTTTTTTTACATAATTGAATGAATTAATATTCTTCACCTCAACTTTATAATTTGGTAGCTTGTCATACTGACTTGCTCGCCCATCGTAGCCTTGGCGAAGTTGGGTCCGGAATCGTTGTTGATCATTTGAATTTTGAGATATATTTGTATCTTGTTTCTTGGTACTTGTAATCTTTTTTACTGATATATTCGGCTCCATTCTCATACTCCCCTTTTCCATATCAGCATCCGATACTCCAAGATAGCGGATAATAGTATGAAGTTCTTCCAAAAATACTTTTACGTCTTCGGTATTATCAAAATCCGGTTCCGTTACAATCTCAACCAAAGGCACGCCTGACCGGTTAAAGTCAACTAACGTATCAGAGCCTACATGCAACAGCTTACCAGTATCTTCTTCCAAGTGAACTCGTGTGATCCTAAAAGTCTTAATCCCACCTGCAGGGTGGACAGGCACAGATTTTGTAATTTTTAAACTTCCTCTTATGGCTATAGGCTGATCGTACTGGGAAATCTGATAACCTTTGGGGAGATCCGGGTAAAAATAATGCTTTCTGTCAAACTTGGAAACTCTATTTATTTTGCAGGCTAAAGCTCTTCCAATTAAAGCGGTCCATTCAATCGCTTTTTTATTTGGAACTGGCAAGGCTCCCGGCATTCCTAGACAAACCGGACATGTATTTGTATTAGGTTCTTTTCCAAAATAATCAGCTGTGCATTGACAAAACATCTTGGACTTTGTCTTCAACTCCACGTGGATCTCTAATCCAATCACCGGTATATATTTGTCCATATTAATCTTTATAATTATTAATCCCCTTTTTGATAACTCCGAAAAAGTCCGTTTCTTTTTCAAATTGATAGGCTAAATTTAAAATATTTGCTTCTTCGAAGTAGTTGCCCATTATTTGAAAACCGATCGGTAAATTATTACTATCAAGGCCCACCGGTATGCTTAGATCCGGAATACCGGCAGTCGAGGCCGGCTCATTAAGCTGATCCATCAGCTCTCCGTAAAAAGGATATTTTTCAAATTCACCGATATTTAAAGCCGTTACCGGTGTATTGGGTCCGACTATCAGATCAACATCTTTAAAGACTGATTTGAAGTTTTCGATTATTATGGATCTTACTTTCTGGGCGTTTTTGTAAAAAGCATCGTAATATCCATAAGAAAGTGTGTAAGTCCCGAGCATGATTCTTCTTTTAGCTTCCTGACCAAAAAAATTTCTGTCATTCCCATACCTTATTCCGTCATATCTCCCTAAATTGGAAGATACTTCTGCCCTTTGCAAGATTGTATAGACTGAAATAGAATATTTTGGCGGCAAAAGCTTGATAGGTTTTACTGCATGGCCTAATTTTTTTAAAACGTCTATAGACTTATAAACGTGTTTTTTTATCTGATCATCAATTCCAGCAAAGTAAGATTCGGCAATTCCGATTTTAAATTTTTTGTTTTTTTTAATTTCATTAGTGTAGTCCTGTACGGCAATACTACTGCTTGTAGCATCATACTTATCTTTGCCGGCAATTTGTTTTAATAAATATGCATTATCTTCAACATTTAAAGTCATTGGACCTGGACAATCCCAGGAAGAACCCATCGCAATAACTCCATAGCGCGACACCCTGCCGTAGGTGGGCTTTAATCCAATAACTCCGCACCAGGCAGACGGATGCCGGATAGAACCGCCCGTATCCGTACCGATTGCCGCCGGAACTAAATAGGCAGATATTGCAGCCGCAGAACCGCCCGATGAACCGCCAGGATAGCGCTTATTATCCCAGGGATTTTTACTAACTCCATAATCCGAAGTTTCTGTTGATGCGCCGTGCGCCCAGGCATCCATATTTGTTTTGCCTAAAACAGACATTCCCGCTTCCTGAAGTTTTTTGGTCACTGTGGATTCGTAAGGTGGAACAAAGTTGTCCAGAACTTTGGAAGCTGCAGTAGTCCTGATTCCTTTTGTACAGAACATATCCTTTGCACCATAAGGAATTCCCAATTGATTATTTTCCAGAACCGTAATGAAAGCGTTTAACTTAGGGTTGAATTTTCTAATTCTTTTCAGGAAATATTGATTTAGTTCCTTTTCGGAAATTTTTTTTTCAATCACCAGTTGTTTAAGTTCGAGTAAGGATTTGCCGTGTAGATTCATTTTAATTACATTATTCTTTTAACAATAAAGTACTTTTCTTTTAGCTTCAAACCCCTTTCATTAGTTTCTCCGTCTGCAAAATAAACATCGGTTAGATTGGTAGTTTGTGAAGTGGGACTAACTTTATCGGTTTTTAATTCGTCTAAGTTTTTGACGTATTCCACCGTTTCTTCGAGTTGTTTCAGGTATTTTTCGATTTCCTCATCGGAGAGCTTTAGATTGGATAATTTAGCCAAATGAAGTATGTCTTCTTTTGTTAACACTTTCTTCTTCATGAAGTCATTATACCTAATTTTTCCTAACAACTAAAACCAATGGAGTCTGTTCGTCTGACTGACCCATCGGATTATCTTTAAATATTTTTTCAATTAATTTATTCTCGAGTCCTGTCGAATTTCCCAAAACATTCTGCCCCAGATCATTTGCATCGATAATTACCACCCCTAGAAAATTGGAAATTAGTTTTTTGAAATTTGAAGCTTGTTTGGAAATTGGAAATTGGAAATTGGAAATTAAAAAGTTATGAATACCGTTTGCAACTTTTTCAGGTTCCTTCGGTCCCAATTTCGCCGACACATTCGACGGATATAGTGAATACTCTGTCGGCCCATCAATAGCATTGATATCACCGCCCGCAATTCTATAAAACATTCCTTTTATTCCGAATGGTTTTGTTATCAGTGAAATCAGAGATGCAAACAGCATCCGCGGCAATCCTATTTCTGTTATAGCTAACTGCATTGTCCACGGACTGCCTAATCCAATACCATAAGGAGTTTTCTTCACAAAGCGCGAGAGTAACTTCGCCCAGAACCCGGTCTTAATATCCCAGATAAAGTACGACCTGCCTTGTGCGATAGCCACAATTTTTTCTGATACTATAAGAAAAAATTTATTTTTAAAAAATGATGAGGTGATGAAATTTTTTCGAAAGTGGATGTCTGACGACGAGGTTTCTGACGAGGAGGAGTTCACTTGAGATAAAAATTTTATTACCGATTCATTTATTTTATTTACTACATTATCTCTTCTCTTAAACAACTCCGTCCTAATCGGATATCTCAAATACTCTTTACCCTCAACATTTATTTCCACCTTTTTCCCTGCATTTGCTTTACCAAACGAAGTAACGCGGTAACCATGTAACTCGGTAACCGGTTTAGCATCAAAAAATATTCTCATCCACAATTCAATATTCATTAACCGCCAAAAAAGCATAGTGTCATCATTTTTTCCCTCAATAAATTCCTGAAATGCTTTTAATACTTCAGATTGGTTAAAATATTTTCTCTCAGCAAAAGATTCGCTTAAAAAAATAGAATAAATTTTATTTTTCATCCGCAAAAACCACTGATATTCGGGTGTTGTAAAACCGATTTTATTCTTCCGCAATCTTATTTTTTCCGGAACCAGACCTTTAATAACCTGTCTTAAAATATTCTTATTCCAACTGTTTTTTATAAGTGCTTCGTCGGGAAGTGAAAATAAATATCTCAGCAGATTAAAATCCAGAAAAGGTACTCTGCCTTCGATGGAAAATCGCATCGCGTTTTTATCTTCGTAACGGAGCAGAGCCGGTAGACTATTGGAAAAAATATCTTCAATCAATCTTTTTTTTAAATTAAATACTTCAATTTTGAATTTTTCTGCTTTATAGCTGTTTTTATAATGCGGATTCAAGAGTTCATCTATTTTTACGCTTTTTCTGAAACCAAAAATTTCGGCTAATTGACCGATTGCCGCATGAGCTATAATGGGAAAAGCGCAAACGAATTCCTTAAAATATAAAAAATACTTTTTTTCATACCACAACTGCATCAGATAGAAAAAATTATAAGGTTCATATCCTCCCAGCATCTCGTCAGCCCCCTGACCATCCAAAAGAACAGTCACATATTTATGCGCTTCCTGCATCACTTTGTATTGTGCATACGGCCCAGTCGAGATGGTTGGTTCTTCCTGGGTCCTGACAAAATCCTCCATCTCTTTAAAAAACTCTTCCGGTTTTGGATATACTTTATGACTTTCTAACTTTACGGACTTTAAGACTTCATCAATATATTTTTCTTCGTTATTTGACTCATCCGGAAAGACGGCAGAAAATGTATTTTGGATTTTACCGACCGACTTTGCCTCTTTTATTTTTTCTTTAAGGAGTTTATTTACTACCGCTACTACTGTTGAAGAATCCAGACCTCCCGAAAGACAGGAACCAACCGGCACTTCTGAAATTAAACGGAGTCTAATCGCTTCAATCAATTTCTTTTTAAATTCCTTTACCTGACCTTTTTGCAAATTTTGCAAATTTCGTGCCTGCCAACCCTCAGGGTTGTTTGAGCTTAAAAGTTCATTTTTTAGATTTGTATAATTCTTAATTCTTAATTCTGAATTCTTAACTGTTATATACTCGCCCGGCATTAACCTGTTTACTCCTTCAAAAAAAGTTTCTTTTTGATTGTCATGAATCCTATATTTCAAATAGCGGTAGATAATTCTGTCATTTGGCTTTTTTTTAACTAGGCCGGAATAAATAAGAGGCTTAATTTCTGAAGAAAAAACAATTTTGACTGTCGGAATAGAATCTAAAATTGAATAATATAATGGTTTTATTCCGAAATGATCCCTGACCAGCAAAAGTTTTTCCTTTTTTTTATCGTAGAGTGCAAACACAAACATCCCATTGTGACGGTCAAAACTTTTCACTCCCCATTGTTCATAAGCATGAACAACAACTTCGGTATCAGACTTAGTGCGGAATTTATGTCCCAATTTAACAAGTTCTTTTGTCTGCTCCTGATAGTTATAAATTTCACCGACAAAGACAATAATGATAGATTTATCTTCATTATAAATCGGCTGATCTCCGCCTTCCCGGTCAATTATTGCCAGACGCCGGTTAAGTAAGGTTACTTTCTCATCAATATAAAATCCTTCACCGTCCGGACCGCGGTTTTCTAATTCTTTGGAGAACTTATTTATTAAATCATCATTCTTGAAACCATAAAATCCTGCTATTCCACACATACGTTAGTTTATAAAGTTTGTAAAGTAAAAAGTTTATAAAGTCTTAATTTGATATTTCTTTATGAACTTTAAAAACTTTATGAACTTGATATCTCACTACATACTTCTTAATATCTTTATTCTCTCTTCCAGCGGCGGGTGAGTGCTAAACAGATTGGCAAACATGAATTTTGTTTTGCCGATTTTTTTAAATGGATTACTGATAAATAGATGAGCTGTCGAAGATGATGCGGTTCTCAACACATTCTTATCCGATGCAATTTTTTCCAAAGCGCGCGCGAGTCCCTCCGGATATCTCGTCAATAATGCTCCGGACGCATCTGCTAGGAATTCCCTTCGTCTGGAAACTGCCAATTGAATAAGTGTAGCTATGAGCGGTGTTAATATAAGTACTATAATTATAAAAATCATCATAAAGGGATTTCTATTATCTCTATCACTCTCATTTCTTCTCAAACCTCCCCACCATAAACTCCGCATAATCCAATCAGACACCAATGCCACCGTTCCGACTAAAACAGCAACAATGGAAGAAACTAAAATATCATAATTTTCAACATGGGAAAGTTCATGGGCGATCACTCCTTCTAATTCTGTCCTCTCTAATTTTTCCAATAAACCTGTCGTTGCAGCAACCACTGCATGTTTAGGATCTCTTCCTGTTGCAAAAGCATTGGGAGCCGGATCCTGCATAACATACAATTTCGGCATAGGAATACCCGCTGCAATAGATAAATTCTCAACCACTGTATAAAAATCAAAAAAATCTTTCTTCTCTGCCGGCTGTGCTCCGGTTGTAAAAAGAACAATTTTGTCCGAATAAAAATAACTGCCGACGGTTGAAACCAAAGAAAAAGTTATTCCGATTAAAAAATAAGCCGAGGGAGACTGGACATACTGACCAAGTGCAAAGAAAAACCCGGTCACCAGTAAAATAAATGTGACAATAATTGCATAAGTACGTGCCTTATTATTTGTAATCTGCTGATATACAGTCATAAAATTAAGTTTATAAAGTCTTTAAAGTCAAAAGTCCATAAAGCAAGGCAAAACTTGTGTTTCCACTTTATAACTTTATGGACTTTATAGACTTTGAACTAGTCAAACTTTACATTGACCTTTTTCCTTTCTTCTTCACCTGCCTCAAAAAATTCCTCTTCCTTAAATCCGAACAAATTGGCAATCAGATTGCTCGGAAACATTTTTACTTTGGTATTATAATCCAGCACATTGCTGTTATAAAACTGTCTCGAATAGGCAATTTTATCTTCTGTATCTCCTAGTTGTCTTTGAAGATCTTTAAAATTTTCGCTGGCTTTTAGATCAGGATAAGCTTCAGCAACAGCAAAAAGGCTTTTTAATGCTCCTGTTAACATATTATTTGCCTCGGCTTTTTCAGCCGGGGATTTTGCCGTCATCAATGCGCTTCTGGCTTTTGTTACTTCGTTAAAAACGCCTCTTTCATGTTTTGCATATCCCTTAACCGTTTCAACTAAATTAGGAATCAAATCTGATCTCCTTTTTAATTGAACATCGATTCCTGAAAAAGCTTCTTTTATTCTGGTTTTTAATACAACCAGGCCGTTATAAGTAGCGATTAAATATATTACTGACAAAACTCCGGCTCCGATTAAAATATATGGTAAATTCATAAATATCACCTGCCTATCTATTTATCCACTTTCTAAAATCTGAAATGGATAATGTATTTATTATATCATTTTTTGTACACCAACCCCGTCTGGCAACCGAGACTCCATAAAACATTCCATCCATATGGGAATTAGCATGCGCATCGGTATTAATAGCAAATTTAACTTTATATTGCAAAGCTTCTCTAACCAAAGAGTCCGGCAAATCTAGTCTTTTCGGCAAGGAATTTATTTCAATGGCAATATTTTTTTTCGAACAAAACTCAAAAATTTTCGCCCAATCCAATTCAAACCCTTCCCGACTGCCTAATAGGCGGCCTGTGGGATGAGCCAAAATCTTAACTTTTGGATAGCTAAGCGCGCTTAAAACTCTTTGTGTCATAGATTTCATATCCATATTAAATACACTATGCACTGAGACTATTAAAAAATCAACATAATCAATTGCTTTTTCCGGAAGAGCCAATTTTCCATGAGGCATTATATCTATTTCCAAGCCGATAAAATTTTTTACTTTTGAATTAATTTTTCTAATATCTTTATATCTTAATTTCATAATATCTAATATCTCCTTTTCTGTCTGTCCGGATATTTTTGTGTTATGATCGGTAAATCCGACGTATTCATACTTTAACTGTTCGGCTTTTTCGAGTATTTCCTGATAACTGTTTTCACCGAAGTCATGTGAAGGCTTCAAATCATAAGACGAATGAATATGCAAATCACCCTTTATATCTTTAATTTCGACTAAATTTGGAATCTTATTCTTTTCAGCCAAATCTATTTCATTTGTCCCTTCCCTGATTTCCGGTGGAATATACTGCAACCCCAGAAAATTATAGAGTTCTTTTTCCTCTTTAAATTCAAATAATTTGGATTTAGGATTTGGAATTTCAATGGAAGTTGGAAGTTGGAAATTGGAAATTGACTTTATACCATACTCATTAAGAGAAAGTCCTTTTTTAATTCCATATTCCCTTAATCTGATATTGTGCATTTTGCTGCCGGTAAAATACTGGAGCATTGCTCCGTAACTTTTTTCACCCTGTACCCTCAAATCAACTCTGATATTCGGAGAAACAATTACCGATGCTTTTTTATCTCCTGTATTAACTACTGAAATAATTTTTGGGAATTTTAAAAAATAATTGACAATTTCTTTCTCTAAACTTTTGACTTTATGGACTTTATGACTTTCGACTTGTACTGCAATGTCTACATCACCGATCGTAGAAACCATCCTTCTTAAAGAACCAAGCGTATGTATCCTATTTACACCGGGAAATTTTTCTAAGTAATTACTTATCTCCCTTGCTAAAGCGTATGCATAGGGTAAAGGCATACGATCTGATTTTGAAGATCTTTTTTCATATAGTTTAATTGCTTCAAGTATATCCTTCTGTGATTTTTCACCAAAAGTTTCAAGCTTAGCAACATGATTTTGTTCTGCGGCTTTTTGTAAATCTTTTATAACAGTTTTAGGATTTAGTAATTTCAAGGCCTGAACCAATTTATAGGCTTTCTTAGGTCCTATTGTAGGTAAATTCATAAGTATAAATACTGTCGATGGGATTTTTTTCATTATTCCTTTAAAATGTTCTGACTTTCCGGTTTTAAATAATTCATCTAGATTTGAACCAATCGTTTTACCTATACCAGGAATATTGAATAATTTGTCTTCTTGCCAAATGTCTTTTAACTCTCTGGTTAATTGCCCAACTGTATCGGCGGCATTATCATAGGCGATAATCTTAAATCTGTTTGCATTTGTCAGCAGATAAACTGCCGCAATATTTCTTAAAATACTCGCTATTTCTTTATTGGATAGATTTTTTTGCTCCTGCCTCATATCTGCGCGACCAAAGGGGCTCGAACCCTCAACCTCTGCCGTGACAGGGCAGCGCTCTAACCAATTGAGCTATGATCGCTTTTACGTATATAAGGCACTGGTCTTCTAAGTCCGACTTTCTAAATTAACTTTAGATTGTCATAATAGTCTAAAGTCTCTATTTTTCACCTTCCCAACATCGATTTTGACCATTTCTGCATTTACTTCTAGCCTCAATCTAGCTTCGTAATAAATGCTTATTTTCTGCTTAAAAAGTCGTAGTTTCACTACCAGTGCCGTATATAATTATATTATCATTAGCATTAAAATTCAATATCTCCAAAATTGAATTAAATTTATTGTATAATCTCGAAAAATGCCAAAGACTAATACAACCAATCTAAATTACCGTTCTCTTCTCTTTTCAAAAATAAAAGAAAATTATAATTCTTTTGCATTAGGAACAATAATATTTCTTTTAATTACATCTTTCGGATTATCACTGGTTCTGCCTAAAGTGAGACCTTTACTTACAAAAATATCTTCCAATGAATCCAATCAAATTAAAGGAAAAACTTTCCCAACAAAAAAAATCCGCACTTATGTTATTCAACCGGGAGATCAACTATTTCTTATTGCTGAAAAAATATACGGCTCGGGTTTAAATATGCAGGACATTATGCAGGCTAACAAAATTAGTAACCCGGATCAGATAGAAGTGGGTCAAAAAATAATTATTCCGGATGTTAAATCCAGATTTCCCACAGTAGGGATAATAACTGAGACTGCCGCAAAAACAGGGAAAGTTACGGAAATAAGTGAAAAATATGTTGTCAAAGAAGGCGATGATCTGGCAAAAATTGCTCTTGAAGCTTACGGTGACAGCTATGCCTGGGTAAAAATCGCCGGAGCCAATAATCTCATCAACCCCGACGACCTCCGAGTAGGAATGATCTTAATAATTCCCAGATAATATTTTATAATATACTCGTCATTCTGGTAAGCCAGGTTACCATCTGGTACCTGGCGCATCCAGAATCGTTGTTCAATTAATGAACTGTGCGGGATTAGTACAATGGCAGTATGCATCCTTCCCAAGGATGAGACGCCAGTCCGATTCTGGTATCCCGCTCTTAGCAAATTTTCGAGACAAGGATGAGAAGTAATAGAAGTCCACCCTGCGGGTGGACAGGCACGAAATTTATATTAAGTAAACTATGAGTACAGAATTCCCAAAACTTCCAGGAAACACCAACGCTAAAAATAGCGTTACTCCTACCCTAAAAGGAGAAGTAATTCAAATGCAGGAAATAGGTTCTGGTATAAAAGGAATGATGATCCATTAAGAAGCTCAAAAAATGCGTCGATACTTAACTATTAGATCCTGGAGAATAAGAATTTTACAAGCTCTTCACTTGACAAAAAAAGTATTTTAGGATAAAAATAAAATCCACCCGAGGCCATAGTCCCCTTAGGAGAGTAAATATACAAGAATTTTAAAATTATTTCTCCAGTTTTTTACTGAATACTGCGAAGGCTAAAATGAAAGCTATTATTCCCAAAACAAGACCTACCACTCCTCTATTTATTAGTTCGTTTATTTGATCTAATGTCATAATAGGTATCCAAAAAAACTGATAAATATAAACAAACTATAGAAACAATAATCCTGCCTAATAATTCCATTATAGTTTTCGATATGAAAAACGTCAAGATAAACGAAGCACAAAGATTTGCAAATACATTAGACCAAATTTTGATGAAAGAAAGGAATAATCGTTTTTTTAGTTTCATATTGTGCTAAAATTATATAATTAATAAATTAACCATTGATAATTGCAATTTATGCCGTTGTAGCTCAATGGCAGAGCAGCTGTATCGTAAACAGCAGATTATCGGTTCAAATCCGATCAACGGCTCCATATGTCAAGACTCGAACAAAATCAAAAGAAACAACTCAATAATAAAATCTATCTTTCACTGGCAATTCTGATTATTGTAATTATTTTATTATTTACCGTGGGGTTAAAAGTTCTTCTTAACGCCTCTTCTTTTGTGGCAAGAGTTACGGAAAAAAAATCCGACAACCAGCTTAAAAAAAATCAGAATCTGATTGAAGACATTGATATTGACAGCATCCCGATCGCTACAAACAGTTCAAGAATTTTTGTCGGCGGGTCTGTGGTTAACTTTGATCAGGTGGAATTTTATCTCAACGGAGACTTAGTCAAAGAATCATCCTTATTATCCTCTGACAGCTTTATTGAAGAAATCGGCGATCTGGTTAAGGGGCAAAACGAAGTCTTCGTTATCGGAAAGCTAAAAGACAGTGACGAAGAAAAAAAATCTAATATATTCACAGTCTTTTACAAAAGCGACAAGCCAAAACTTGATATCAAAGAGCCGCAGGACAACTCCAAGACTAACAATCTGGAAATAAAAATTATGGGTGAGACCGACAAAGAAACCTATATCAAAGTCAACGATCTGCCGGTTGTAGTTGACTCTCAGGGAATTTTTCAGACAATGGTCAGACTGAAAGAGGGAGAAAATAAAATTACAATAACTGCTCAGGATGTAGCCGAAAATAAAGAAGAAAAAATTCTTACAGTTATCTATGAGAAGGATTAAAAACAGTTGTCATTCCGGCTTGTTTACCTCTCGAAGCTTCAGCGAAGTGGGGTCCGGAATCGTAGTTTATTTAAACAACGATTCTGTAGTCGCTTCGAAACTCATCGCTCCCCAGAATTACGTCTAAACCCATTAAAGTTAAATAAAGAAACAAGTGAAAAAAATAAGAACATAACAAAAGGATGAAGAAGAATATTATCGCTTAATGACATCAGACTTAAGAAAATAACCGCATAACTGCTGAATTCATTTATCCCGGCTATTTTAAATAGTACTAAAACAAAAAGTGTCAACCCGATAATTCCGGAGCTGACTAAAATTATTAAAAAGCTGGAATGAAAAGAAGCGCCTGAATGGGTTATATCAGAATTAACTTCTTCAATTATATTCATCTTTATTTTTTCATAGCGGATCCGGTTATATCCTATTCCCAATATCGGTTGCTTTTTCCACATTTTAACCGCATTTCTATAATCCTCCATTCGCGACTCAATGGAAAAAATCCTGGTCAGATTAACACCTTCCCCAAGTCGTTCAGGTGAAACAACCAAAAATAGTAAAAATAAAACAGATATGATAAATAGTCCCTTGTACCATCTCTGTACGACCGCATGTAAGATGATACAAATTAATAAAGCCAGATATAAACTTCTTGAATAAGTCAGAAAATTAAAAATCAAAAGTATCAGTAATAAACTAAGGAAAACAAATTTATTTTTCATGATATGTTTACCCTCTAAGAAAAACCTCAGGAATACTAAGCCGTATATTGCTCCCGACACAGAAGTATCAAAAAAAGTTCCGAATAATCTGTAGAGATGCGGATCCCATCCGGCATAAATCAGGTTTCTAAGTTCAGGGTAAAAAAAATACTGAATAATTGAAGATAATAGTGTTAAAAAAACAAAAATTAATACTGAATTAATTAATATTTTTTTATTGCTATTATTCTTATCTGTCCAATAAGTTAAATAAATCCAATAAGTCCAATATAAAATTAGCCTAAAAAAATAGAGGAAACCGACAAAATTTTCAAAGGGTTTAAAACTATTTATACTTACTAAAAAAGAGGTCAATAAGAAACCAAAAAAATAGTAAATAACTTTGAATTTTTTATAGAATTCTTTACTTGGTTTAAATCCGTACTTTATAAATAAAACCGCAAGAATCAATAATTGAGAAATTTCGTAAAGATATATATTCACCTGCTGGCCGAAAAACGAAATCCTTCCCAACTGCCCAAAGGAGAATAAAAAAAAGGTTAGATAGAATAGTGTTGTTAATAGCATATATGCTTGTCATTCCGGCTTGTTTACCCCTCGAAGCTTCAGCGAAGTGGGGTCCAGAATCGATTCTGGAGTTGCTGCAAAACTCAACGCTCCCCAGAATGACTACCTAAATTATTTAGTTTTGAGTATTGATAATGCTTGGTCCTGACTAAAAAAGAGTGGAAGCTCATAAAAAAAGCGTAGACAAACCCCTGTACTCCGTCCAAAAAACCGAGTTTGACAAAATAAGTCAATAAAAATTTGCCCAACGGATAAAAAATTATTTCAAATATATTTGAACTCTTTCCCTGTACTAATAATTCTTTAGCTCTCAATGAACTGTAAAAATTAACTTCTTCCAAAAACTCTTTTACGGTTTGATGTGGAAAATGATTTAAATAATTGTGAAAAGTTTTGACATTTGAAATTTGAGATTTGAGCTTATAAACCTCGTGTACTTTTCCTTCCCATCTACCCGAACCTTTATTAAATAATCTTATAATTCCCTGATTTCTTAGTTTCATAGTTTCCCCATACTTTAGTTCTTCCCCCCAAAAAAAATCCCTCCTTTTAATATAAAAAGCTGCTACTTCAGTATCTTTTGAATTTAGGATTTTGGATTCAGGATTTGATTGGAAATTGTCCCTCGACTTTACTCGGGATCCTGAACTTGTCGAAGGAGAAATTGGAAATTGGAAATTGCGATGAATTGACTTTATCTCGTTCTGTAATTCATCACTCACCTCTTCATCCGCATCCAGGAAAAAGACCCATTCATTCTTTGCTTTTGTCATTCCAAAATTCCTCTGCCCTGCAAAATCGTTATTTAATTTTCTCTGAAATACTTTATGGACTTTAAGAACTTTATAAACTATATCTAAAGTTTTATCCGATGAGTAATCGTCGATAATTATTATTTCATTACAAAATTGAACGGATTTAATCGCTCTTTCAATATTTTTCTCCTCATTTTTTGTCAAAATTACAACAGTAATTTTCATATTATCTCAATACAATTCTACTAATTTTGCCACATATTTTTTCCAGGAAAATTTTTTTAAAATCTCACTTCTCTCAAATTTAGTCCCTTTATTTTGGGAAACAGTAAACATCAGATTCAAAAAATTCGTTGGATCATAAGCCATATTGACCAAGTCTTTGAATTCAGGAATAATAGATCCGTCCAGACCGATTACAGGACAATTCTGCGAAAGAGCTTCGAGTACTGGAAAATTGAAACTTTCGTAAAAAGAAGCTGTCAGATAGGCGGTTGCTTCGGAATAAAGTTTTCTGACTTCGTTCCGGGTGACTTTAGGAAAGGCGTAAATTCCGTTTTTTTCATCTTCGAATTTTTCTAAATTACCGACAAGAAAAAATTTATAATCAGAGAATTTTTTGTTCTGCCTGAATAATTTAAAAGTTTTGATTAAAAATTCAATATTTTTTATTCCGTGATTCATACTTACAAATAAAAAATATTTTCTTTTTTTTGCGGGAAGGTAATTTATCATATCAACCGGAACACCGTAATTTAGTATTTTAATTCTGGAATATCCCGGAAATAATTTTTCCATTTCCTTTTTTACACGACGTGAAGGAACTACTATGTAATTTGATTTTTTTATCATAGGATCAAGCTGATCGTTTAAGACATAATGTGAATCAGGGTAAAATTGCGGATAAAAATAAAAAGACAGACCGTGCGAAAAAGAGATTACTTTACTTTTTGTCGAAATAGGTATAGCCTGATTCAAAGCTAAAAAAATATCCTTTTTGAATTGTATTTCTTCTATGCTTACTCTGGTTGAAAGCCAGAGGACTGAAGGTCTCAGGACCTTGTAATGAAATTTATCCCTGACGTCGAGCCAGTTTGGTTTTTGACAGAAAGAGTAAGTATAATATTCATTATTCTGATCATATTTTTGTATCGAGTCAATAAGACTTTGTGTGAATGTGTAATTGCCAAAATGCAAATTAGCTTTCGCGCATAAAGCTCCCGCATCAAGTGATATTTTCATTTTTGATTTTCTTAATTATAAATTGATATATAACAATTAACATCACTACATTAACAATTTCCGATAAGACCGTTACGTAGGAGGATGCAATATAGGAATATTTTGGGATAAAAATGAAATTCAAAACAAAATTAAATATAACCTGTACCGAAAAAACCAAAATAACAATTTTGGCTTTATTCAAAACATACATTGTATTAAGAAAAACAGAGCTGATGAGAATAAAAGGCAAGGCAAACATCACCGTTCTGACAACTATTATCGAATCCTTATAATTACCCTTAAGTAAAACCGGTAAAATATAAGGAGCCAAAAAATAAGTGATTACTGAAATCAAAAAACCCAAACCCGCCAATAATAAAATATCTTTTTTAACCTCACTGAATAAAAAAATTTTTCCTTTTTTAACCAGTTTTGCCAACACCGGCAAACGGCTGATATTATAACTCGCGGCAATAAACATAAGGCCTTCAAAAAATTTATAGCCGGCCGAATAGATTCCGACTTCACGTTCACTCTTTAAAATCTGCAGTAAAAAAATATCGAGTCTGAAATATAAACTTGCCAAAAAACCGATAAGAACATATGCGTATGATTTCTTTAAAAAATTAATCCAGGTTTTAAATTCAAATTTAAAATTTAAATCCGTAATATCTTTTTTTATTAAAAAATAGTTGACAAATGAATAAAGATTGTAAAAAATAAAAGTTAACAAAAATATTACGGGTAAAGATCCCGATATTGAAATAGAAATGATCAGACTGCTAATGAGAACTAAATTAAAAATAATTGAGACAAAAGATGAGTTGTATAATTTGCCGGTTACGGCATTTTTTATCAGATAACTTCCGGAAAACACATTGGAAAAAATTACAAATGACGTGAGAAGAACGTAAACTACAATCCTGGTATTGTCTTTAAATATTATAAATCCGGTCAGACCCGTCAGGAAAAAAACTAAGATAGAAACCAGCAGGCGGAGATTAAATAAGGAAATAAATTTATTTTTATTCTCAGTCGGCAAATCTATTATTCCGTAAGAAGTAGTTCCCAGATCGACTATGGGAGAAAAAAGCAATACCTGAGCCCATACCAGGGTATATAAACCATACTCATTTGGAGATAAATATCTGATTAAAAAAATAAATAACAGAAAGTTTAATAGCTTATTCAACAGTGAAGAAACATTCAGGCTGGCAAAGTTGATAAAAAATCCCTTTCTAGTGTCATTCTGGCTTGTCCAGAATCGTTGTTTCTCTAAAATTGTTTTCGGTATTCTTCCTATTTTATATAATTTTTGGCCTATATTTGAGTACTTCCTGAAAAATAATTTTTTAGAGTTGGAAAGGAATTTTTGCTTATCAGGATTATCAACTGAAACTTCAAAATGTTCATAAATTAATTTGGAATCGATTCCGACCCGTAAGCCTGCCATTTTTGCCCTCTGACAATAATCAACATCCTCATAATACATAAAATAATCCTCGGAAAAATACCCGATGCTGTCTACCGCCTTTTTTTTAATGAACATTAGCGAACCGGAAACCCAATCCGTATTTTTAAATCTTGTTTTAGGTTTTTGAATAATTAAGCCGCCTGTTAAACGCCACGGATCAATTTCACCTCCGTAGTAAATTTTTCCCTGTTGTTTCATGACCAATCCCCAAATATCAAATTTTTTTCCGCCGTCCAATAATTCATTTTTATTTATGTCTTTTAAAGAAATATCCGGATTCCCAACAATTAACAATTGACAATTCCCGATTAACGCCCGTCTTATTCCATCATTTACTCCCTCTGCATACCCTTTGCCTGAATTTGTATTATCAATAAAATAAACTTTATAGTCGGGTAAATTTAAATCAATAATTTCAAGCATTAGTCTTTGCTTTTCTTCTTCCGGGGTTTTATAAAGTACAAAAATAAATCCAATTTTCATAATATCAGCGTCCATATAAAAATACCAAAACATAGGTCATCAGTTCCATATATGCAAACCCCAGATCAAGAGGAATACGGAATAAACCGTCTTTATAGCCTTTGTCTTTTATAAATCTCGCCCAGAACATATGAATAGGATATAAAAAGATCTTCTTAAAACTTGAGTGTTCGCCTTGATTAATTTTTTGTTTTGCTTCCCTCACTGCGTAATCAGTAAATTTTGTAAACATCTGCCTAACCGATCTGTAAGAATAATGGTATATTTTATTTTTTAATACGCCAATATTTTCTGACTCTGCTTTAAATTTCTCATGTACAAGTGCAGGATCTACTTTGATAAATTTTTTGTTAAATAAAATTAATTTTTTATAATTTTCCCCTCCATGATTTATAGGTCTACCTAAAAAATGATTCTGAAAAGGAATCAAATAACCACCCGCTGTCATGCTGGAGCGAAGCGATAGCATCTTCTTAATTTCATCTTTTAAACTCTTTGAAACAATTTCATCGCTGTCTAAAACCAAAACCCAATCATTTGTCACTTTTCTTAATCCATACGCTCTTTGTTTTCCCAAATCATCTTCTTTATTCTGATAAATTTTGGCCTTAAAACTTCTAAGGATTTCTAAAGTTCTGTCAGTTGAATTATTATCAACTACAACGATCTCATTAACTAAACCTTTACAAGAACTTAAGCTTTTTTCCAACAGCTCTTCCGCGTTTTTAGTAATCATCAATAAGGAAAGTTTTATTTTCATTTTTTTGTCATTCTGGCTTGCCCAGAATCGTTGTTTTCAATTTGTTTGATTTCTATGGGATTGTTCTATTATACTAACTATAGACATGAATCCCAAGAAATTTGCACTAAATCATGCAAGACTGGCTCTTTCAATATTTACTCTTGTTGCCATGGCCGGCTACTTATTAAGTTTTGGAATCTATAACAATCTTACTTCGGATAATAAAAACCTTACCACAAAAATTCAGGCCGTCACAGGCGAAAACTTAAATACCAAGAGTAAACTTAACAAAATAAAAGTTGATCTTGAGGCACTAAAAAAACAGGATCAGTATTTGATTAATAAAAAACTTGAAGAAGATATCAATGCAATTGAAACAACCTACGGAATGGTTGTCGATGCTTATGAAAAACTGCTTGACCTTAAAGCCGTATCCAAAAAAACCGAAAAATATGATAACGCTTTTGCAAATTTACTGACTTTGCTTTCCGAAAGAAATTATTCCTCAGCCGAGGCCGATCTTAAATCTTTTTCCAGTGAAGTCATAGCGGAAAAAAATAAAGTGTTGGCTTCTTTTGTGATTCCGGCAAATGTACCAACTAATAACACCCCTCCTTCCTCCGGCAATAGCAGACAAGTTGTAAATACTGATCTGGGTGAATTTCTGGTTGATATAGTTACCGGTGATCTTAATTCAACCAGAGTAATTGTTGATACTGCCTCGGATGGAGACTGCGGTAATAATTGCCCGGTATTACCATTGGCCGCCTATGTTTCCAGAAACGGAGCCTATGCCGGAATAAACGGCAGTTACTTTTGTCCGGCTTCTTACCCAAGTTGTGCAGGGAAAACAAACACTTTCGATACTTTAGCGATGAATAAAAACAAAGTTTACTTTAATTCCGCTAATAATGTATATAGTAGTGTCCCGGCAGTTATCTTCACCGGCAATTCAGCCAGATTCGTCGGAGCCTCATCCGAATGGGGACGCGATACCGGAGCTGATGCTGTTCTGGCTAACCGGCCTCTATTGGTGTCGGGTGGACAAAGTGTCTTTGGAGGCAGTAGCGAGGCCAAAGAAGGAGCCAAGGGGGGAAGAAGTTTTGTCGGAGCATCCGGATCAACGGCTTACATCGGTGTAGTTCACAACGCAACTGTTGGAGAAGCTGCAAAAGTTCTGGCAACCATGGGAATTCAAAATGCACTTAACTTGGATGACGGTGGGTCAACAGCTCTCTGGTCAGGCGGCTACAAAGTCGGTCCCGGCCGTGACCTTCCCAATGTAATTTTATTTGTAAGAAAATAGGCTCATTCCACCCGTCGGGTGGAATAGGCACGAACAAAAAAAATTCCAAAAAAACAACCCACCGTCTAGAACGCTGGGTTGTTGCAAGAAATTTTATTTCGGTAAGCACGTTTCCCGATAATCGTGATTCATATCAGCATTGTCTCCTGCTCTATCAGAAGCTATATCACTCCACACTTTACAGGGTTGGGTTGGCTTATCGGAAATAATTGTTATATTTATCCGGACTGCAGGGGTCTGCCGATCGCACTAAATCCACTAATAGAAGCAATTGATCTACTCTGTATTGGGTAATTAATTTGTTACGATTATTTTTAGCTGTTATACTATCCCCTCCTAACTGTAATTTTATATTTACCGGTTCTTCCGAAGTGTTTTTAAATCCACTGAAAGCAGAAGCTCCTCTTTTTTATCATACGAAGACACAGAGATGATACTCATTACTCCATTAAGTTCACTACTTAAAAAATATGCCGCCTGCGATTGTTGCCCGCTCAAATAATCTAACAATTTATCATGGGCTTCGTTGAAAAGACCATTAATCAGCGCTTCTTTAGCTCTTTTTTGAATAAAAGTTAGTCTTTCGGGAATACCTGACCCAGTTAAAATTTCAATCGGAGATACCATCTTACGATTATTATAACAACAGTTAGATAAAAAATTAACTTCCAAACCTTGAGGGTATCCAGGCACGGATTTAACAAAGATTGAAACTGACTTAAAATGCTAAAATATATATTGATGGAAGTATTAGGTCCCACCGAACTGAAAACAAAATTTATCTCTCTTTATAATAAATTTACATCTGATCCTGGCAACTGTAAACATATTGCACCTTTAATGAATTTTCTGAGTCAAAGGTATGTCAGTCCTTTAACCGGTTTTGATTTATTTGGACTTATTAAAACTGCGTTAACCAATGTACCTGTTTGGCATGATAAAATAAGGAAAGAACCCCACGATCCGACATGTTATACCGTTCGTCAGTCAAATAAGAATTCATTAATGTAATCTCCAATCCTTTTTCGCAATCACAAACATCAATCCCCCATACCCCAATCTCCAAATCATTTTCCTAAATAGAAAATAAAACGGAAAAAATAAGCTGAAAAATAATCCTTTTATCAATTTTTTGAGTGGATTATTTTTAATACCAGTAAAATTTCCGTCCAGATTTTTTTTGAAGTCATACCAGTCTTCATAAGTCATAAAATATTCCGATTTAAAACCCGCCTTATAAAGTATTTTTTGTAGGGATTTTGGTGAGAAGAAAAACTTGTGATCTTCGATCATCCACCACGCCCAATCCTTGCAAATTCTCGCCATCAAACTTTTATAATTCGGAGTTTGAATAATCAAAATTCCACCGGGAGCCAAAAGCAGTTTAAGCTTTTTCAAGTTAACCAACGGATTTTCTAAATGCTCAATTACATCCATTAGGATTATGACATCGTAAAGTTTTCCTTGTCTTTTTATTGATAAATCTCCGCGATCGCGTAGTTTTGTCAATGTCAAAAACTTTGCCAGAGTTGTTTTATAAAAATTATAAGAAATAAATCGAAGATAAAAACGTTCTACATTTGGTTCAAGAATATCAATCTGATATTTTCCGTTTTTGGTTAATATTGAAGAAAATAATCCAAAACCCGCCCCGACGTCCAAAACATTTCCTGATTTTTTATATTTTATTATTTCTTCAATTAAACTCCCAAATCTTTTTTTTAATTTATTTTCTTTTTCCCTATAACCCTCAAAATCATAAAAACCATTTGTATCATCTTTGTACGATCGTGTTAAAGATGATACATTTTGTTCAACGAATCCCAACTGACAATCCAAACATTCATAAATCTGAACTGCCTTCTCTATCCTCAACCTTCTAACATCTAACTTCTTACATACATGGCATATCATAAAAATTAGCTTGTCAAAATAATATAAAATACCTCTTTTGTAGATTATAAACTACAGACAATTTGCATTCTACTATAGATAATTCCTACATGTCAGCCTGCGAAATTTGCATATTTAAAAAATTAAAATTCTTTCACAAGATTAATAAATACAGATATTATTTATGCCCTAACTGCCAAACACTTTTTCTTGTTCCAAAACCAACTGTATCCCAAATCACAAAATATTACAAAAAAAGCTTCGAATATACGGCCGGAGAAACAAACGAAAAAGAAATTCGCAAAAGAGCGAAAATAATTCTGAAAAACTTCAAAAGGTTAAATCCAAATGGCAAAACCTTGCTAGACATAGGTTCCGGATATGGTTATTTTCTGGATGAAGCAAGAAACTTTGAGTATGAAATTCATGGAGTTGAGCCATCAAAAACTCTCTATTCCACTTCGATTAAACGTTTAATCGAAGTGGTAATAACTAATATGAACTTTGAAAATTATTTTTCAATGTATAAATTAAAAAAATTCGATTTTATTACAATAATTCATACAGTAGAACATGTTCTGAATCCAAAACAAACACTTCACAAAGCTATTGGGTTACTTAATCCAGGTGGAATTTTGTATATTGAAACTCCAAACGTCGACAGCCATCTTTTTAGATCGGAAAAATATAATTACACATTCTTAACTCCTCCGGATCATATTTGGCTTTTCTCAAAAAAATCTTTTAAAAAAATGCTTGGAAATAATTCAGGTATTCGAATTGAAAGAATTTCCTCATACAGCTATCCCGAGCATTTTATGGGAATACTCAAAAGAAATTTCAAATATCAAATTTCAAGTATCAAATCAGGAAAAAAAATTCGGAAAAAAACGTTCTCCAATTTGGAGAATTTGGATTTAGGATTTGTTTGGAAATTGGAAATTGGAAATTGGAAATTCTTTAAATATTTACTATTAGATCGCATTATTTCCCCTATCCTAACCCCTTTCCTAAATCTGGGTATATATGGCAGTATTCTGGAGCTTTATATAAGAAAAAAATGACTCCTTTGTCGCTTATAATCCATTGTCGTTTTTGAAAACACTATGTAAACAGATATTAAATGTTTAAAAAAATATCAGTTTTCTTTTTTGTCTTAGTCCAATTAATTTTTGTTACACCTGCAAATGCTTTTGATCAATTCATAACATCCCCGTTCAATCCGCTTCCCTTTAATAATAGCTTTCAGAATTGGAATGAAACCAGAATGTATCAACCTTCAGTTATTTTTGACAATGGAATTTATAAAATATGGTACGCAAGTTTTAACGGATCAGGATTTAAGATTATATATTCAACCTCATCAGACGGAATTTCCTGGATCAGACAAAATTTGTTAGATCTTTATCCCGGCTTTGATAATCATGATCCTGCGATTTTAAAAACCGCAAACAGCTATACATTATTTTTTGCAGCATCAACCAACGGAGGCAGTCAAAACTTTAAAATATATAGAATAGATTCTACTGATGGAATAAACTTTGATCCAAATTCACGGCAACTGGTACTTCAACCATCGGGCAGCTTGGAATCAAATGCCGTTTCCTCTCCTTTTGTGATATTTGAGAACGGAGCATATTTTCTTTTTTATGAATGCTGGGGAAGCCAGGGATTTAGGGTTTGTATGGCAACTTCTGCTGACGGTAATCAGTGGCAAAGATGTCAGAATAATCCGGTTATCTCTGAGTTAAGCGATGGTCCAAGTGTTCTAAAAAAAGATTATAAATATTATCTTTATTTCCAGTCATCACTTGGAATAAGGCAGGCTGAATCTTCTAATACACTAGGCTGCGTCATGACTTGGACAAATTTTCAGACTGTGCTTCCGGAGCCCATAGTCGGACCTGTAATTTTAGAAAATCAAAATCAATTGTCTTTATATTATTCAGGATTCAGTCAAGCCGGTATGAGGATACATCTTGCGACTTCTGGTATTCAATCATCTCCAACACCGACTTTAACACCATCTCCTACTCTGACACCTTTACCGACCGAAACGCCGATTCCGCTCAAAAAAAAGTTAATCATTATTCCAGGCACTTTTGCTTCCTGGAACAAAAATGCTATGTTACATAATGCAAATGTTTCTCAATCACAGTGGAAACTGTTAGGTTTTGTCAAAGAATATGACGGACTGACCAAAACATTGGAAACTCTGGACTATGTTAAAAATGAGGATTACTTTATTTTTAATTATGACTGGCGGAAAAAAATAGAAATAATTGCAGATGATTTAAATTTATTTATTACAAATAACAATCTTTCAAATACTAAATTAGATTTAGTTGGCCATTCGCTGGGTGGACTTATTGGGAGATTTTATATCCAAAAATATGGAAACGATGATATTAATAAACTTATAACATTGGGATCACCTCATCAAGGCACAGCTAATACTTACAAAATAGTCGAGGCCGGAGAATTAGATAAGGAAAACACTACGCAATGGTTGATGCAAAAACTTTTTCTTCAATCCCACCGGAAAAACTTTATGTCTGACAAAGCATTAATTAATTCTCTGGCACCTGTTTCAAAAGACCTATTCCCTATCTATGATTTTTTGCTTGATACCGAAAATAATTTAATTTCTATCCGTGACATGGAAATTAAAAATCTAAGTCTGCTGGCTTCTTCGCTGGAATTCCCTGATATTTTTTCCTTACTGACGACAGTCTCGGGTGAAAAGGGGAACAATACTTTATTAGGTTTTAAAATAGAACCAAGAAATACCTTGGATATTCTCCTCAATAATTATCCGGATGGCAGACCAACGGAGAATCGCCTTGCTTTAGGAGATAATCTGGTAACTAAAAACAGTACGCAGGCCGGCATTAATATACACTCACTTGCCGGAAACCACAGCGAAATAGTTTATAAAAAAGAATCCATCGACTTAATTCTTTCAGAATTAAATATTCCGCATACGCAGAATCAAATAACAGAAGGTAAAGAAACCAAAATTTCTCCCTCTTTGATTTTTGCCTTGTTTTCGCCCGCCACAATGAAAGTACATTTTGGCTCAGAAGAATTTGAGGAAGATGAGGGTTTATTATTTATTGAGAATGCACAGTCTGGGAATTACGAATTAAGAGTTAAGGGAAAATATCCGGGAGGCAAATATACTGTTCTGGTTGGCCAAGTTTCAGAGACCGGGGATAAATGGTTTGAGATAAATGGAGAAATAAATAGCCTATTGCCTTTTTTACAGACAGATATTTATACAATAAATTTCGCTCCTTCTGATTTGCAGGATTTTCCGGTAAATCAGGACAATATTTCTTCGCTTTTTGATTTATTAATTCAAAGGTTTAATTTTATTCAGGAATCATACGGAGCAGATCTTAATAATGCAATTGCAAAAACCAAACAGGCAAAAAGTGAGTTCCTAAAAGACAACTTCAGATCGTCACTAACACATATATTAGAAATCAATCACGAAATATTTAAGGCAAGAATTAATACCGTTATTCCCGTAAAAAATATGCTGTTTGATTCACTTACTCAGTTAGAAAATATTTATGTAAAAATGTCAGTACTATCAGGAAATTCTCCAAAAAAGAATGACTTAACTAAAAAATTAATTTCATTAAAAAAACAGTATTTGGAATTCGAAATATATCTCCTTAATCAAAAAAATAAAAATATCAATATTCAGGAAAAAATAATTTCCTTGACTCAAATGTCCGAAAAACTCCAAAAAGCCGAAGATGAACTTTCAGAAAACAACTTAACTCTAACCGAAATTATTTTACTATCTGCAGAAAAACTGGGGAAGGAAATTAAATAGATAGATTTAAGTTCTACCATTAAAGTAAGCTCTGTTATAACCTGCTTGAGCAGCAATCCCTAAGGCTAACTCAGAATTTGACATACCAGGTTTTAAATTAGCTTCTTCAGGCGGACTATAAGATTCTTTACTTATGGAATAAACTGTTTTAGCTAAGGAATCACCCAAGCCATGCATTACACCAGATTTGTAAGCGGATTGTTCAAAAAAGTCGAAATAAAATTCTTTATCAATCATGTATTAATTTTAGCAAACTTTTAAGTGGATCTGAGAGGATTTGAACCTCTGACATCTGCAATGTGAATGCAGCGCTCTTCCACTGAGCTACAGATCCTAAAGCATTTTAAAATATTATAGCAAGTATGCATAAAATTACTCACACCGTTATTCTTCGAGCGATTAGTCGAGAAGTTCTCGACAAGCTCGAACTATAAAAGTTCGTTAAGACTTGCGAACTTTACTGAGTGGGTGGACTTGTTTTTCATATCACTTTTCCCTAAAATAAAAACTTATGGTGGTAATAAAAGGAATCATTGATTTTGTGATGGATATCCTGGAAACGATCGTTTTTATCGGTTCACTTTTCATTGTTATCTATCTTTTTATAGCGGCCCCAAATCAGATAAAAGGAGCCTCAATGGAGAAAACTTTTTATAACGGCGAATATATCATGACAAGCAAAGTAACCTATAAATTCCGCAAACAGCACAGAGGCGATGTTGTTGTCTTCAAATCCTTAAAAAATCCCGATATCGACTATATCAAACGTATAATCGGTCTTCCCGGCGACAAGATCGAGATAAAAAACTCCGAAGTATATGTTAATAATAGAATGTTGACTGAAAATTATATTTCGGATAAAACCAATCTCTGGGAGGGAGGATTTATCAGAGAGAATGAACCATTTATTGTACCCGAGAATATGTTATTTGTAATGGGTGACAATAGACCAAGATCATCAGATTCAAGAGAGTTTGGACCTATCCCAATCGAATCAATAATAGGTGAAGTATTTTACCGATATTTTCCGACTGACAAAATGGGTTCAATAAAAAATCCTTTTCCGAAAGATCTGCAATCAAAAATCAGACTTCAACTCAAAGCGCTTCAACAAATCTCTGATGTCTTTGCTCGTTTTATCTAAATTGCCTTTTATTTCAAAAATTATTTTGCTTTTAATTCTGGTCTGGATTATTTCTAAACTTAAATTTCTCTTTAATCCGGTTATTCTTTGTATATAACTTTCTTTTTCTTTCGGCTTAATATACTCACCTTCGGTTTTTACTCCATAAATAGCATCCCTAACCGCTTCCTCTGTTCCCTTGACCGTAAGAGATTCTGCCAACACCCTTTCATAAATCTCAACTAATTTGAAAGGATCTTTAATTCTTGAAATTATAAATAAGTGACTTAGTGAAACATTGTTGGAATAATAGCCATCCATTATGACTTCCGGGAGTCGATTCAATCTGAGCAAGTGACAAACATAAGAAGACTGCACGCCTAACTTTTTTGCAATATCTTTTATTTTAATTTCTCGGGTCTTTGTTAATTGGGTGAGCAATTTCACCTTTTGCATAATGTCAGATTCATTCTTTATGATCTCTATAAGTTGATCATTTTCAACTGACGTAGACATACTTTTCGCCTCTTTTGATTCCGAATTTAACCACTCCGGCCTTTAAAGCGATTATTGTAAAATCCCTACTCAGTAAAGTACCCGGACCGGCATTTAATTTGGACCCTTTTTGCCTGACAATTACATTCCCGGCCCTAACTGATTGTCCCCCAAATAATTTGATTCCTAAGCGTTTGGATCTTGAGTCCCGATTTCCTGAAACTGCTTTTTGTGCTTTTGTATGAGCCATTTTAGATTTTTACAATTTTTAATTTTGTTAATTTTGGTCTAAACCCCATAACTTTCCTGTATCTTACTTTAGCTTTAAATTTAGCAACCCTTATTTTATCACCTTTTAATTGTTCCATTACTTCCGCGTTTGTCTTGTTTTTTAAGAGAGGGCTCCCCAGCTGAAGATCCATTTTTTCATCGTCAAATTCAGCTAATTTTTCAAGATTGATATTTTTTTTAGCTTCAGCTTCTATTTTATCGACTATAATTTCATCATCCGCTTTAACTAAATACTGTTTTCCACCGGTTTTAACAATTGCAAATCTTGTCATCTGAATATTATATATCACTTCGTTTTGATTTACAACGAGTGGTAATGCCTAACGAAGCTTTCAAATCAGGATGAAAGTATTATTTATTTGACAAATATTACAACAAATCAAAACTACGTTAGGCATATGCCTTATTTGAAAGCGAAGGGGCATACATTATCAGGGTAAAAGTGCCATACCTATCATCGTCGCAACCAGCGAAGATCCGCCGTATGAGATAAAAGGTAAAGCAATTCCTGTCACAGGAAATAAGCCTAAGTTCATCCCAATATTGACCAAAATCTGAAATACAAAATAAGACAAAAAACCGATGATATACATAAATTTTCTCTTATCGACCTCATCCCTTGCATAATAAAAATGAAATAGTCGCATGATTAACAAATAAAAAATTACTAAATAAAGGATAATCACTGTTATCCCTCCGGCAAAGCCAAACTGTTCTACCAAAGAAGAAAAAGCAAAATCCGTATGGTTTTCCGGTAAAAAATAAAAACGTGACTGGGTTCCCAATCCCAGACCTTTACCGATAAATTTGCCTGATCCAGCGGTGATTATGGCTTGTGTCATATTATAAGCCGTCCCTTGGCTATCTACATGCGGATTTAAAAAACTGGCGATCCTGTCTTTTTGGTAATTCTTCATAAAATGCCAGCCGACAGGCAAAGAAATAATTAATAAAATGCAAAAATAAAGCACGTATTTTTTAGGCATTTCGGAAAATAAAATAAGCGTTACAAAAATAAAAAAATAAACCGCTGCATTTCCTAAATCCGGCTGTTTAAAAATAATTAACCCGGGAAGTAAAAAATATAATAAACTCCTTAAAAATACACTCATAGAATTTTCGAGTCTGAAATCTTTTACTAAGTAGAACGCAAAAAATAATATAAAAAACGCTTTAAATACTTCTGACCCCTGAAAATTGAATAAGTACAGATCAAGCCATCTCCTGGATCCCTTTACTTCCAAACCGACTATAAAAGTAATAACTAAAGTACCAACCAAAAGCCAGTAAAAAAGTCCGGAATTATCAGCAAAAAAATTCCTTCCTATTTTTTTGACGATAAAAAATGCTAGAAATCCTGCTAGAACAAAAAACAATTGGCTTATTGCTAAACTCTGTTTTATGCCAAAAAGATTAAAAAAACCTATGAGTGAGAGAAAAAATGAAGGAAGTAAAAGTTTGGTCATAGAATATTAACACTAAGAACCTCACCAAATTCAATTTTTTTTGCCAGAACTTTCCTTTTCAAAAAAACACTGTCATTTTTAAATTCTTTTGGCACAACAAGACTAACTTCATCGGTCGGTTCGAGTCCCATTTCTTTCCTCTTACCCTGGATTGTTCTTAAAAGTCCCCGTAATTCTCCTTCATGCCTTAATTGCTCTTCAGTAATTTTTACTTCCTTTTTCGGATATTTTATTTTTTTATTAACAACAATATTTTTAACATTCAGTTCCTGCAAAACAAGATCCCAAATTTCATTCCTGACTTTTGAACAATCATTTTCTATATTTATTTCCAGTTTTGCCAAAGGTATTCTGACCTTTTGTTTTACTTCCTTTCTTTTTGCATGCCCCGACTCAACCACTTTTCTCACCAATTCCATTTCTTCAATTATGTCATTCTGTTCCTTCGAAAATTTCTCAGGATTATAACCCGTCCAGAATCTATTTACTTCCGGCCATTTTGCCAGATGCACGGATTCATTACCTATTAAATTACTATATATTTCTTCACTTATATAAGGCATAAAAGGAGAAATCACTATAGAAAGATTAAACAATGTATAATATAAAGTTTGATAAAAATTTTGTTTATCAGCTCTGTCTTCGGAGTTAACCCAAACCCTATCACGGCTTCGCCTTATGTACCAGGTCGAAAGTTCATTCACGAACTTCTCGACTTCAGACGCAGCGTCTTTTGCATTATAGTTGCGCAAACTTTTTTCAATAAACAAAACTAACTGTGAAAATTTACTCAATATCCATCTGTCCAAAATATTTTGTGCCTGCGAACCCTGAGGGTTCCCGGGCACGAATTTATCTAAAATTGCATATTCGGTAAAAAATTTGTAAATATTCCAGAGAATTAAATAAAATTGGCGTCTTACCTCATCGGCTTTTTTGTAACCAAAGAGCATATTATCAGCCGGATTATGCCGTGAAAACATCCAACGCATCACGTCTGCACCGATCTTATCGGCTCCTTCGTTAAATTCGATCGAGTTACCCCAGCTTTTATGCATTGGCCGTCCATCCTCTCCAAGTAAAGTGCCGTAGCCCTGAACCGCTTTAAATTGAGTGTTATTTTCTAGAACCGTGGACTCTGCTATCATGGCATAAAACCAATTTTTAAATTGGCCGGGAAACGACTCTGTAATAAAATCCACGGGAAACCACTTTTTCCATTCCTTTTTATTTTTTAGATATAATGGCTCACCTTGATTATTTTCAGAAATCGTCGAATATCCCACAATCCCCGCATCAAGCCAGACATTGCCGACGTCATTAATTCTTTTGACTTCGCTACCGCAATCTTTACATTTAATCATCACTTCATCGATAAAAGGTTTATGCGGAGAATGACCATTAAATGACTTCCAACCTTTGATTGCTCTTTGTTTTAATTCTTCCCTGGAACCGATAACTTCAAAATTGCCGCATTTTTTGCATTCATAAATCGGAAGGGCCAAACCCCAGTATCTGTTTTTCTTACTGATCATCCAATCATGCATATTTTTAAGCCAGTCCAACTCCCTTTCCAAGCCAAATTCCGGCATCCATTTAATGGTTTTTGCCACTTTAAGCATCCTCTGCCTTAAGGTTTTATTGGACTTGCCGGCCGAAGCTTTACACGAAGGCCGGTCCATCGCTATATACCATTCATCCTCTACTTTCCATACTAATTCAGCTTTGCATCGCCAACAGGCCGGATAGCGATGTTTATAATTAAAAATTTCAAATGCAAGTCCTTTTTTTTCCAGGCAATCAAGAATTAATCTTGGATTTTTCTTGGCATTTTTTCCGGAGAGAAAACCTAAACCTGGCAAATAGTCAGCATTATCAGCAATTACCGGAATCATCGGTAAACCTAGTTTTTTTCCCAGTTTAAAATCTTCCGTTCCGGCTGAAACTGCCGTATGAACTAACCCGGTACCTTCCTCAGTTGAAATCGGCAAAATTCTTTCATCGCTGGGAATAACCATGTGGAATGTCTTGGGATTTTCTTTAGCTACTTTGACAACTGCCGGCAAATCATCAAAAGGACTGGTATATTTTATTCCGACTAATTCTTTTCCTCTGACAGACTTTATTACTTGAGGATCATCGGATTTTAAAACTCTTTTTATAGAGTCTTTTGCTAACCAAACATCTCCTTTATCAGTTTTAACAAGTGAATAATCAAGTTTTACATCTACTGCAACCGCAATATTTGCCGGAATTGTCCAGGGAGTAGTTGTCCAAATTAAAAGATATTCTTTTACCCTATTCAGTAATGGTAAAAGCAAATAAATCGATTCATGACCCACAACCTTGTAATTCTCAGTTAAAATCTCATGTTCCGAAATAGCCGTTTCACACCTCGGACACCAGGGAACCGATTCCCTACCCTTATATATCCAACCGTTTTCGTAACAGACTTTTAAAAAGTGCCAGATCATATAGTTGTTATGATCGCTCATTGTATAATATGAGTGTTCCCAATCGGCAAAATATCCAAGTCGTTTAGACTGCTCTGTCTGAATTTTTGAAAATTTCAGAACTCTTTGTTTACATAATTCTACGAATTTAGCAATCGAGTGTTTTTTGTCACCGGGAATAAGATTCTCAATTTCTTTTTTACCCTTTAATCCAAGTTCTTTTTCAACTTCAACCTCAATCCAAAGACCCTGACAGTCAAACCCGTTTTGAAAATGCTGCTTATAACCAAGAAGATTAAAAAATTTAGGCCAGAGATCTTTGTAGGTTCTTCCCCAAGCGTGGTGTACTCCCATCGGGTTATTTGCCGTTATCGGGCCGTCCAGGAAAGAAAAATATTTGTCGGATTTATTGTTCTTATTAAGATATTTGTCCACAACTCCTTTTTCATCCCAATGCTTCAGCCACTTTTTCTCCATCTCAATAAAATTGTAATCTGCGGGTATTGATTTAAACATAATCTTCAAATTCTAAACTGGTCATTTCTGCCTGTTCGAGGACACTTTGAAAAGTTCCTCTCGCTACAGTTTTATGATTTGGAACAATAACTGTTAATATCCTACCTTCTCTTACACCTTTTAATTTTATATGACTACCCTTTTGTGAAATTTTAACAAAACCCGCTTTCTTTAATGCTTTCAAAACTATTCTTGCTGAATAAATTTTAGGCATAAGAGATTTTAATCTCTTCAAGAGAAACCTCTCTTAACGAAGGTAATTTCTCAAACGAAGGCTCATCCTCAAAATATAGTTCCAAAGCTTCTTTTAAATTACTCAAAGCATCTTTTTTTGTTTTACCCTGACTAGCAACCTTAATTTCAACGCATTTGGCAACATACCAGTCTTTTTCCTTCCAAACTAAAGCTGATAATTTCTTATAAACATCCTTTACTTTTTTCATATCAATAATTTTATAAAACAGTATCTGTTTTTGCAAATTTTATGGTTTTTGTAAAAGTTCACGAATCTTAACAAACTTATATAGTTCGAGCTTGTCGAACGCTTCTTGATGCGGTCCGACGTTACTTCGGACCTTACTCGAAGAATAAGTCTAAATAATTCTATTTATCCCCTAATATGCCCAAAAAAACTTGTTGTATTTTCTCGTAATTTATCCAATAACGGTTTTTGTTGTTCTAGTATTAATTGGCTTCTAGTTTCAGTTAATTCTTCCCTCGTTTTTTTCAGTTCATGCCGCCAATATGCAGCAAGGCCTGCACTCACAACTGTTGATAAAGCTAAAACACCAATCGCTAAATTAGAATAATCATTCATATCTATCTATTCTATCTATATCTCTTTTATTCAAGGTTTGAGTATCGAATTTATAACACCTATAAAACGTACATATTATACTATGTTTTTTGCTGCAAATTAAGAACTTCTTTTTTAAACTGATCTCCTCTATCTTTATAATCTTTAAACCCAGAAAAACTGGGAGAAGCTGGACTTAGGAGAACTACGTCACCTTTTTTGGCCCATGAAAAAACTTGCTTGACAGCATCTTTCATATTCGTTACGAATTTTGACTGGGGTAAATTTTTATTTTTAAATATTTTTTTAATTACTTCCCATATCTTTTTACCGGTTGTGGGAAAAAGAATTATTCCCCTTATTTTTGCTGAATAAATTACTTTAGCTAATTTTTTAAAATCCAAACCTCTGTCATACCCACCTAAAATTAGTACCTTATATTTGTCAGGAAAAGTTTCAATTGCCGCTATGGCTGACTCCGGAATTGTGGAAAGACTGTCATTATAATATTCAACTCCATCGATACTACGTATAAATTCTAGACGGTGTTCAAGTGGTTTAAAATTCTTAATAGCCAAGCCTATTTTTTTGTCAGAAATACCAAGTAGTCTTCCAATTAATATTGCCGGAATTATATTTTGCAGATTAAATTTACCTCTGAGTGGAATTGATTTTATCGGAAGAATTGTTTTTTCAAATTCTTTTGAGAACAAACTGAATGAAATTTTCTTGGCACGACTTTTTTGAGCAATTTCAGTTGCGAGAATTGACGTAGAGTTATATATTACAAAATCATTTTTTGTTTGATAATTGACAATGTTTGTTTTTGCCTCAACATATTTTTTAAATGATAGATGGTAATCCAAATGTTCAGGAACAATATTTTGTATTACAGCAATATAGGGGCTTTTTTTAAACCGCATCAGTTGGAAACTTGAGAGTTCCAATACTACTAATGAATCCGAATTAATGTCATCCAAATATGAAAGTGCAGGTTCACCGATATTTCCCGCCAAAATTGCATTTAATCCCGACTGTTTTAAAACATGAAAAATAAGGGATGCGGTTGTACTTTTTCCTTTAGTTCCAGTAACTCCAATTATTTTTCCCTTAAATAATTCAAAAAAAAGTTCTAAATTAGTTGAAATAATTGTCTGGGTTTCCTTAACTTTTTCTAAAATCGTATCACTAATACCTGGAGTGACAAAAACTAAATCAAATCCTCTAACTTCCTTTAGATATCCTTTACCTAAACTTAATTTAACTTTTTTATCTTTAGCAATTTGTACCTGTGAACTTTTGGGAAGTTCATTCAAAGAAAATTTATCGGCAAGAGTCAAAATTTTATCAGGGAATTGTTTTCTTAAAAAAAGATAGGTGCTTAACCCTTCTCTTCCCAAACCCAAAATAAGAATTTTTTTTTGTTTTACCTGCGATAAAATATTCATACGTTTATAAATGCCGTCATCCTGAGCGACCTGCCTCGCCGGCAAGGCGGGTTAGCGAAGGATCTAGCTAGGATTCTTCACTTCAAAACTCATCGTTCAGAATGACGCAATATTGCTTCTAAATCTTCTGTCAGGAAATTCTGCTCATCCCAACTCTTAAGAATTTCTTTCTTACTTTTTTCTTTATCGGAAAGTTTAATCATTTTTATATCCTCTATCATTCGCAGTAGTAAAGGTAGTCTACCCTCATTCTTCTTTGCTTTTTCAAGACATAAATAAAAAGCCACTATTGTTTCTTCCCTCGTACCGATACAGTCAAACGGTTTGACACTATTAAATTCCAGAAATTTCTGCACCATCGGTATCAATTCTTTTTTTTCAAATAAATCTTCCGAAAATATTTGTGAAGTAAGAATTTTTTTGTCGGCAAAAGGATATAGAACAGTATAAACAAACAAACATTTGGCACACTTATGACACCAGGTATTTGTTTTCTGACCCTTGTTACAGCTTTTAAAGATGGAAAAATAATCAGGTAATCCTGAAAATATTTTTGCAATCTGTAATTCGTAAAGCGGCCTGAGAAAACTGATAAATTCCAAATCCGTAGCTAAATATTTTTTTGCATAATCCCTGAATTTTTGTTCGAATCTGAAACTCTTTGAATACTGGTGATTTATTTCTTCTTCATTGAAAATTACATTTTCTTCATTTGCACTTTTCCCGTTTGATACTAATATTGTTTTATTGTCAAAAAGTACTGCTACAACAGAACTCAAAAAAGCCAGATAGGCGGAGAAAGGCGTATGGCCGTTAAGATAACCTTTTTTATTCAATGCCAAAAGTTTATTATCGATTTTTCTTTCGGCAATTATCGGACTCTTAAATCCGTTAAATTTAATAATTTGTAAAGAAGCCTCAGTCGGATTCAAACAAAAAGGAGTAATGATTTTATTTGCATTCTTTAATAATTCACTTGTAACCGAAGAATCCTTCCCTCCTCCAATCGGAACCAGATATCTGCCGGAATTTAATTTTCCGGCATATAAATTATTTCTTTTTTTCATTTCTTTTTCAGCTTTTATAATTACAAAATCCCGGCTGGTAAAATCGATGCTGTTTATATAAAAAAATTCGCCCAATCCCCTGATTAATAAATCCTTCCACCAGACCAGCTGGTATCTGTCTAAAAATCCGGCCTTAACTAAAATCTCCGGAGAACAGGCAGCTTTCCAATAGCTTGGAATTTCCATCAAACCCATCTGGAAGGCAAGATTATTCAATACAACAGGTCCCAGGGTTTTAATTCTCTCTGAATTTATACCTTCTATATTAACTTGAGGAAAAAAAGATATATTCGGCTCAATCTCAAAATGAAAACTGAATCGGATAATTTCCTTTTCAATATCAAATTGATAAGAGTGATAGATAAATCTTGAATGTTTTTTCCGAAGCTCATGGACTGACAGATTCATTATAATGTATATTATAACCCAAGGCACAATCCTGCGCCTTGTTAAACAATGAAACAGTTCAAACCTTACCGGAAAAAATTCCTAAGCTGGCTTTATACCATTCCGATCACCTTGTCACTGGTCGGACTTTTTTTTGTTTTTGAAGCATCTTCAGTGAAAAGCTTCCAGCAATACGGTGACAGTTTTCATTTTTTCAAACTGCAGGCTATCTGGATTATTTTCGGAATTGCTGCTATGGCGTTTTTTTCCGTATTTGACTATCACAACCTCTATTACTTGGCCTTTTTCTTCATATTCGGAACAATAGTACTTTTATCCATAGTACTTATTCCAGGTGTGGGTTATCAGGCAGGCGGCGCCAGACGTTGGATAGATCTCGGACCCTTTAACCTTCAGCCGACCGAATTAGCTAAATTAAGTGTAATCGTTTACCTTTCTTCCTGGTTTACCAATAAAGAAAGAAGGCGATTCTTCTCTTTTTTGATACTTCTCTCTCTGTTAATGCTTCTCATTATTCTCCAGCCGGACATGGGAACCGCAATTATTGTATTTTTTTTGGGAATAACTATCTATTTTTTGGCAGGAATTGAGCTTTGGTATTTGATCTTTCTAATCCCGGTTTCTATAGGAGTTTTTCTCTTATTAGTTAAGGTTTCACCTTACAGATTTAAGCGGATACTGGCGTTTTTTGATCCCAAACTTGATCCTTTGGGAATTACTTATCACATAAATCAAATATTGATTTCTTTGGAAAGCGGAGCATTGTTGGGATTGGGACTGGGAGCTTCCCGGCAAAAATATCTTTATCTGCCCGAGGCCCACACCGATTCAATATTCGCAATAATTGGGGAAGAGTTTGGCTTTATCGGAGGAGTATTAATTATTGCTGTTTATATTTATCTGATGTACCGGATCTATCAGATTGTCAAACATGCTCCGGACCGCTTCGGAAAACTGATGGCGGGAGGAATTTTTGCTTTTTTTAATCTGCAGGCAATTATTAATTTAGCCGGAATGGTTAATCTGCTTCCTTTAACAGGAGTACCTCTACCGTTTATTTCCTACGGAGGATCAAATTTATTAGTATCATTTATCTTTATAGGAATTTTAATTAATATATCTAAAAAAGTAAGATTCTTATAATCATTGTTAGATAATCAAAAATTATAGTCATTCTGGCAAGCTACCTGCTTAATTTGGCGGGAAGCGCGTCCAGAATGACGAACAAAATATGAAGATTTTAATTACAGGCGGCCACATGAGTCCGGCCTTGGCAGTTATTGATGAAATTGGAAGTAGGGCCGATATCATATTTGTCGGTAAAAAATACGACCCTGAGAACGAAAAAACTTTCGCACTTGAATACCGGGAAGTTGCAAAAAAAAATGTGCTTTTTTATAATTTACAAACCGGCAGGTTAACCCGCCTATTCAATTTTAAATCGTTTATCAATCTGTTAAAAATACCGCTTGGTTTTTATCAGGCTTTAAGGATCTTGATTAAAGAAAAACCTAACTCAATCTTGTCTTTTGGCGGTTATATCGGTTTTCCCGTTTGTCTTATAGGATTTTTATTAAAAATTCCTGTCTATATTCACGAGCAAACCTCAAAACCCGGTTTAACCAACAGAATTACCGGTCTTTTGGCCAAAAAAATATTTATAAGTTTTGAGGAAACAAAAAAGTATTTTTCTCCGGAAAAAATAATTGCAAGCGGTAATCCAGTCAGAAAATCTGTACTGAAAGTCAGTAAAAAACCTTTTAATTTTTTAAAAAATAAACCGGTTATTTATATTACCGGAGGTTCTTTGGGATCTCACAGTATCAATAATAAAATTAAGGAAATTTTGCCCGGGCTGCTGGAGAAATACATCGTCATTCACCAAACCGGCAGTCGCATTATAAAAAATATCTTACCTGATAAATTAAAAACGACTTACTTTCCGCGGGAACATTTTTTTGCTGATGAGATTGGTTATATCTACTCAATATCCGATCTTGTTATCGGCAGATCCGGAGCAAATACCTTGTTCGAACTCATTGCCTGGAAAAAGCCGGCTATTCTTATTCCGCTTCCCTGGTCTGCGAATCAGGAACAGCTTGGACAGGCTGAAATATTCCAAAAATCCGGCACGGGAGAAATATTTGATCAGAATAATGAGTCAAAGAATTTACTTAATCTGGTAGACAAAGTCTTATCTGATATTGACAACTATAAAAATAATTTTAAAAATGTAGAATTATTCTATAAAAAAAATGCCGCCCAAACCATCGTCCAGACATTACTTTCTTCAATTATCTCCTAAATTAAAGGTTTACTCACTGGTTATTGTCCTGTCCTTATTGGTTTTTTTTTCATTTTTATTAATAAATAACTATTTCCAACTTAAAACAATTCAGGTTGAAGGAGAAAAAGTATATAATAAATTAAGCGGCCTTGAATCTTTAAAAGGATCCAACCTGCTTTTTTTATCTCCCCAATTCATTAAAGAAACAATAACAAACAGTAATCCGGCAATCGTAATAGAAGATATAACTAAAGAATATCCCGATAAAATTTATATAAATATAAAATCTTTGGAGCAACTGGCCCAACTTAAATTAAATATTGGCTTTGCTCAACTGTCGGAAAATGGAAAAATAATTAAGAAAATAAAAGAAAAGGACAAAAATCTGCCAATAATTAATTTTTATCAAAAGTTTGATTATTACCAATTAAACGTAGGCGAGGATTTAGATTATAAAGAAGTTACAACTGCACTTTTTCTTTTAAAAAGATGCTACGATCTTGATTTAAAAATTGAAAGTATTGATATTAGCGGATTGAGTATGATAGTATTTAATCTGAAAGACCCGCCTGCCGGCGAGGCAGGCAAAAAAATTTATTTTTCAGGCGAAAAAGAGCGGGAAAATCAGGCTAATGAACTGGAAACACTTTTAATCCAGTTCAAGATTAAAGCCCAGAATTTTAAAGTGCTTGATTTGCGCTTTGATAAACCTATTGTTAAATTCTAAAAAAATTATGTAATACGGATTACGGATCTTATTCGGATGATGCGGATATTCGGATTTTAAGGATTTATCCGCATATCCGCCCGCCTGCAACGCTATGCGTAGCATTGCGGGCAGGTAGATCCGCATAGAATCAGTAGATCAGTATTACACTTATATTTATGACTGATAAAATACTGGCAGCAATAGATATTGGCAGTTCCAAAATAGCTTCGATAGTAGGTGTAAAATCTGCTGACACCGAAGACCTTCGGGTGATAGGATTTCACAGTGCGACTTCAAGAGGTGTCAAAAAAGGACTGATTGTTGATATTGACGAAATTACAATGGCTGTCGAAGAATCGGTTGAAAAAACCGAGAGAATGGCAGGGCATAAAATTAATCAGGTATTCGTGTCGGTAGGCGGACCCCATATTTCTTCCTTAAATTCACACGGTGTTGTAGCAATCTCGAATCCCCAGTCGGAAATCGTCGAAGAAGATGTTAACCGCGCTGTTGAGGCCGCTAGAGCCATTTCCATCTCCAATACCCGGCAGGTTATCGAAGTTATGCCCAGGGAATATGTTGTCGACGGACAGGCCGGAATAAAAAACCCGATTGGTATGACGGGAATAAGATTGGAAGTTGATACTCATATTATAACTGCTTCTCATACTAACTTGAAAAATCTGGACCGCTGCCTTTCCGAGCTTGGCCTAAATAATTCAGGATTTATTTTTGCTGCTCTGGCGTCAGCTCAATCCACCCTGACTGACACTGAGAAAGAATTAGGCGTGGTTCTTGTCGATATTGGAGGAGGTAAGACCGACATTTGTTTATATGTCGATGGGGCCATATCTTATTCTTCCTCAATCCCTGTCGGCGCAAAACATATCACTAATGACATAGCAGTCGGCTTAAGAGTTTCATTGCAATCTGCGGAAAAAATTAAACTTCATCTTAACCATTATCTTAAGACAAAAAAGGACGCTCACAAAAAAGACACCGATTTGGATTTATCCCAATTAAATTTACCGGAAAATGTATCAACTGTGACTTTAAAAAGTCTTACCGATGGAATTATTGCTCCCCGTCTCGAGGAAATATATAAATTATTGGAAGAGGAAATCGAGAAAAGCGGATTTGCCAATGCGGTTCCTTCCGGTCTGGTTATCACAGGCGGCGGCGCAATGACAGTCGGATTAATTGAAACCGGCAGAAGATCCCTTGGTTTACCTATCAGAATCGGAACTCCAACCGGCGTAACAGGATTGGTCGACGAATTATTGAGCCCGCAATATGCAACAACTGTCGGTTTGCTTTTATACGGACAAAAAAATATAATAGCCGAAGTCGGCTGGAAAAATTTTAATAGGATATTAAGAGATATTAAATTAGGAAATTCAGTATCAAAAATTAAAGAATTCTTTAAACAGTTCATTCCATAATGTTAATTAGACCTAAAGTCGGACAACCTGCCAGAATTAAAGTCGTCGGAATTGGCGGAGGCGGAGGCAATGCGCTTTCTTCTATGATTGCCGAAGGCGGAATTACCGGAGTGGAATTTATCGCAGTCAATACCGACGCCCAAGCGCTTCTCAACAATAAAGCTCCCATAAAAATTCAGATCGGTGAAAATTTTACTAAGGGTCTTGGATCCGGAGGAGATCCGGAAGTTGGAAGAGAAGCGGCCGAAGAATCAAGAGAAAGACTTAAAGAAGATTTAAGCGGCGCAGATATGGTATTTATTACCTCAGGCCAGGGAGGCGGAACAGGCACAGGAGCATCTCCGGTTGTGGCTGAAATCGCTAAAGAAACCGGAGCTTTGACAGTCGCAGTAGTCACCAAACCTTTTGAGTTTGAAGGGTCAAAAAGAAAATTCGCAGCTGATGAAGGAATTCAGAAACTGAGAGATAAGGTCGATACCTTAATTGTTGTTCCCAACCAAAGAATTCTTCAGGTTATAGATAAAAAAACTCCGATTCTTGAAGCTTTTAAAAAAATCGACGAAGTACTTCATCAAGGAGTGAAAGGAATTGCCGAACTTGTAACTACTCCGGGTTTAATTAATGTTGATTTTGCCGATGTCCGGACTGTTATGAGTAATGCCGGAACAGCACTTATGGGTATGGGTATAGGAAGCGGAGAGAAAAGAGCCTTGATTGCCATCAAGCAAGCCATATCTTCTCCCCTGCTTGACATATCAATCGAAGGCGCCCGTGGAGTACTCTTTAATATTGTCGGAGGACCTGATTTATCAATGACCGAAATTGACGAAGCTGCAACCATTATTTCAAAAACGGTTGATCCGGACGCTGACATTATCTTCGGAGCTGTAATCGACGAAAAAATGCTGGATCAGATTAAAATAACAATTATTGCAACCAAGTTTGATGAAAGAAGATTAAAACTTTTCAGATTCAAACGCGACGAACCTCCCGAAGGAATCGAGAAAAAAGACGCCGCCTCTTCCTCACAACCCGCAAATCCCCCAAAACCCACACTCGACGAAGATCTTTTGACCGACGAAGACCTCCTCGAAACCGAATCCGAATTCGATATTCCTGCGTTCTTAAGAAAAAAATAAATCTTTTAAGGATATTATTGTAAAGGCCACTACAACAATCTAAAATCTAAAATTCTTATTATGGACAAAATTACGTGATCGCGTCATTTTGTCAACAAGCCAATTTTATTGAAAGTATCTTTTTGCAGAATCCAAACCCATCCACCCGCAGGGTGGACTTAGCTTAGATTAATTAACGCCGAATAATTTTAAGATCAAAAATAAAAGCAGAACAGCTCCCATTCCATAAACAAATATTTTTACCGCTCTATTATCCCCATAAGCCTGAACTGCACGTATTTGTATAAATTTTAAAATTGCAAAGTCAAAAATTAAAAAAACAAAAACAAGAGCAATATTGTAAGGAATCCCTATATTTGTCAATTTGCTAATAATTACTAAAAGGAAAGAAATCATTCCTGCAGCCAATGCACCATTCCTTGTAAAATAACTCTTAAACATATTGCTTTTAAATTAAGACTTTACTTCAAATACTTTCTTATATTCTCATTATGTTCCTCGAAATTTCTGGCAAAATGGAGGTGGCCGGATTTGTCAGAGACATAAAATAAAAAAGGACTGTTTTCATCTCCATTAATAACTGCTGTAATAGTTGCTAATCCGGGATTTGCGATCGGACCGGGAGGAAGACCGGCATTTTTGTAGGTATTATACGGTGAATCTGTTCCTAAATCAGCAAATGACAATTCTTTTTTCCACCAGATTTTTTCTCCGGATTGATAACCCAATAAGTACTGTACTGTTGCGTCAATATCCAGCTTCATATTTTTTTTCAACCGCGTAAGAAGTATGTCTGCAACTCCTCCCCTGTCCTCATCAAATCTGGCTTCCCGCTCAACAAGAGACGCCAATGTGATTACCTGATCAACCGTAAGATTTTTTTGATCCGCTTTTTCTTTTAAATCAGATGTAAATTTTGCGTTGAAATTATCTTCAAATATTTTTATAACTGCTACGGCTGTTGCGGTTTTTGGCACTAGATAGGTATCCGGAAAAAGATATCCTTCGCGTGCATATTTTAAAAACTCTGTCTCAGGTATATTAAGATTTTGGGAAACTATTTGAGCAACTTCTTCCTTTCTCATTCCTTCGATTACCGTTAACCATACGTCTAAAGTTCCATGGGTTAGCGCTTTGGCTATCTCATTCGTATCCATGGCCGGTGAAAGACGGAAATCACCGGCCTGTATTTTTCTTTCGATCCCAAGTTTTTTAACTACCAAGTAAAAAATTACCTTATTGCGTATGAGCTTTTGATTGGCTAAATTGTTCGCTATCGAATTCAGATTTTCAGCCGGCTTAATGACAAAAATTTTACTTTCCAGACTTTTTTTATCCACTGGAAGAGCTCCTTCTTTATAGTATAGATAAAATCCAAATGCGAAAACTAAAATTAAACCGATTAAAATTATCAATCTTTTCATAATATTCTATGTGTCATTCTGGCTTGTCCAGAATCGATTCTGGATGCGCTTCTCGACAAGCTCGAAGCTTACCAGAATGACAATTAATTAACTTTATTCTATTTCGTAAATCGGGAAATTTCTTAAGCTTACTTTTGCCTCTTTTAACAGATATTTATCGGTTGAATAAAATTTCATAATCGGCTCTTTTTTCCCTACAAATTCGTCGAGTTTTTTCAATAAATAAATTCCGGCAAATTTGTCATTTGGGGCACCTAATATTTTTGCCAGCGCGTTTAAATTGAGATTATTTATTTCTTTTATTTTACCAGATTCAGGCGATCTGATCTCCAAAATATGTGATTTTAGCTTAAATGTCTCGGATGATACCTGGTCGTCTCCATGCTGGGCTTTTATTATTTCCCTGAATTTTTTAAGTGCAGAGCCATCCGCCAGAATCCGTCTGGCCTCATCCTCTCCGCTTTTTTTTATTCCCATGTCCGAAAAACAAAGATCCAGAAGTTTCCCGGCAAGGCGCAAAGCCTTTGCTTCAAGTTTTAAAGGCCTTTCTGTCTTTTGTTCCAAAACATATAGCACATCCATAGCCTCTAAAGCAGGCCCTACTCCGCGGCCGGCGGGTTCCAATGTTTCATTGACATCAAAAACAACTTTCATTTTAAATTTGCGGGCAAGTTCTGTAAATTTTTTTTTGACATTCTCAGCATCGTAGAAATGCCTTATTTTCATTGTTTTTCCAACAGGCAGGTCTAAAATCAGGTGAGTTGCACCGATTGCTACTTTTTTTGCCATAACCGAAATAATAATTTTGTCGAATGATTCAAAAGAAAGAGGTTCCTCTACTTTGATTATTATGTCATCTGCAGGCGCTATATTTAAATATTCATTCCAGGCGATGCACCCGCCGACTTTATCCACTATTTTTATAACTTCTTTCGGCGTCAAATTAACTTTAGCCAAAACTTCCATAGTATCTGCCGTGCCGGCCGGTGTGGTTATAGCCCGTGATGATATTTTTGGAATTTTTATCCCGGCCGCCGCAATGATAGGAACGACAATCATAGTTGTTCTGGTACCTGCAACACCTCCTGTCGAATGCTTATCCGCCACAATTCCGTCAAAATGGAATTTATTTCCAGTCTCAACCATAGCTTTAGTAAACAAATATAATTCTTCTGAAGTATAGCCTTCCTTAAAAGAAGAGGCGACAAAATAAGCTGTGAGTACTTCACTTAACCTGTGATGAGTTATTTCATCCATGAGAATGAAAATCTCTCTATGTGTCAATTTTTTTCCCAGAAGTTTTTTCTGGATTGCTTTTACGGCTATCAGTTGGTTTTCACTACTCATATAAAGTATAAAATTCAACCACTCTTTTCCTGTACTCTTTGGCTTTTAATATAAGTTTTCCCACTAAGTAAATCTCTCTTACATTCATTAGCCAGGATAAAAATAAATAAAGTGGAAAATATAAAATCAGACCGGCAAAAAGTAGGAAAAAAACATTTATCGTGTAAGAAGTATCAAATATAAGTCCGTCCATAAACTTCATAGAATAGTATACGATAACCGATGATATGAGTGTCGCAATTAACATCTTGCCGGATTCATAAGTTAAAAGAACCAGATCCAAACCGGATATTTTTCTGGAAAGAATTAAGAATAAAAGAGTAACATTAAGAATCATGGCGAGTGAAAAAGATCCAGCGATAAACCAGACCGGTAATTTAAGCCATAGAACAAATACTAAACTTAAAATAGTATTAATAGTAATAGTTAAAACACTAACATAAAAGGGAGTCTTAGTATCTAAAAATGCGTAAAAACAGCGGGTCAGGAAATAAAAAATCGCGTGAAACGGCAACGAAATTGAAAAGAAAGATAGGGTTATGGCGGTCGCTACCGTAGCTTCCCAGTCAAATTTAGGACCGCCGAAAAAAAAGCGAACCAGAGGTGTCCTGGCAAAAATAAAAAAGCTTGCTATTGGAATAGTAAAAAAGAAAAGACTCAATACCGAATCGATTATTATTTTCTTAAATTCTTCAAATTTTTTTCCCTGATAGACTTCGGTTAAATAAGGAAGTGACGCCTGTCCAAATGCAACTCCGATGACTGAAACCGGTAAAAGCTGAAGATGCTGGGCAAAGTAAAAAATTGTATATGAACCTGCTCCCAATAATGTTGTCAGAATAAGATCTATAGTTGAATCTAATTGGGCAAAAATTACCGTAAGAGCCCTGGGTGCAACTACCCTAAAAAAATCGACCATCGCTGCCGTTTTTCTTAAAACTAAGCGGTAAGTAAAATTAGAATTAAATAATATCGGTAGCTGGACTACTACCAACAAAAATGCTCCTAATATAACTCCAAAAATGGGTGCTAAAAGGTAAAAACCGGAGCTGAAAAATATTGCACCAATAATAATGGTTACATTGTACAAAATAGGAGCAAGTGCCGATAAAAAAAACATTCTATTAGCCTGAGCAATTGCAGTCAAAAAATTTCCTATAATTAAAAAGGGTAATTGGCCAACAAGTAAGAGTCTTGAATAAAGAACTATAGCATCTATTTTTTCCTTACTGAATCCGGGTGTGATTACCGGCACTATCAGACCCATTGCTATAAATAGAATAAAAATTAATACTACCATAAGCAGCAAAATCAGATTAAAGATTGAAGATATGTTTAAATTTAATTCGTCTTTATTATTCTGATATTTAATAAATATCGGTATTATCGTGCTTGTCAAAGCACCCGTTATAAGAAGTTCAAATACCAGATCGGGTATCCTGAAAGAAGCCAGAAAAATATCCAGTTCTTCCTTTGCAAAAATACCTGATAATGCACGGTAACGGAAAAAACCAAAGATGCGTGATATTACTATCATCACAGCCAAAAGCATGGCGGAAGAGAACATACTCGTTTGCTTGGCAAATATAAACTGCCGTGTTTTATTAATAATATTATTCATGTAGTACAACTCTATTATAAAGAAGAAATACGATAAATTTGAAGGTATTTAAATAATGTCTAGCGCTTGTAAATAAATCGGGCACAAATTGTAGGTCTTGACAATATGATTAAAATGGCGTTAAATGGATATATATGTTTTTTGTTGGGGAGTATCGGGTAACATTTTCCGGTCAAGGAAGAATAATTATCCCCAAAAAAATTAGAGAGGCTCTGGGAAATGGCAGGACATTTACTTTAACAAAAGGATTTGATAGCTGTCTATCGGGTTTCAGGAACATCGATTGGGAAAAAGCAGCTAAAGAACTGATAAGTCAATCATCTTTAGAATTACAGAAGTCAGAAACGAAAAGACATCTTTTTTCAAGTGCCGCAATAGTAGAAATTGATGCTCAGGGTAGGTTTGTAATTCCAAAAATTCTTTTGGATTACGCTAGTTTAAGTAATAAAGCTGCAATTATCGGTGTAGGAGACCACTTTGAAGTCTGGGAACCAAAGAGATGGGATGAATATATTAAGAAAATAAAACCTTAAAATGCATACGCCTGTTCTTTTACAAGAAGCAATCGAAGGTTTGAACATCAAGAAAGATGGACTTTATATTGATGCCACCGCAGGCGAAGGCGGACATTTGACTGAAATAGCAAGGCTGGGTAGAAAAGTTCTGGGAATAGATCAAGATGAAGAACAGATAAAAAAACTGAGTGTCATTCTGGGGAGTCCGACGTTACGTCGGACGACTCCAGAATCGTCGTTAGATTCTGGACGCGCTTCTTTATCGCTTGCCAGAATGACAAACAAAATCGTTTTAGTCCAGGGAAATTTTAAAGATATTGAAAAACTAGCAAAAGAAAATAATTTTTTTCCTGTCGACGGAATTTTATTTGATTTGGGTTTGTCGATGTATCAACTGAAAAAATCAGGCAGAGGTTTTTCCTATAAAAACTTGGCTGAACCTTTAGATATGCGAATTAGTTCAGCCATAGAATCAAAGGCGTCTTATTTAATTAATAATTTAGAACAGAATGAACTGTATGAAATTTTTGCACGTTATGGTGAAGAGATCAATTCTCTGGCAATTAGTAAAACTGTTGTTCGCGCCCGTTCCTTAAAACCGATAGAAAAAGTCGGAGATCTGTTGCAAATCATTGACGAAGCAACTGGAGAAAAAGATAATAAAACTTATGCAAGAATTTTTCAGGCTTTAAGAATCTCTGTGAATAATGAGTTAGAAAATTTAAAAAAAGTTCTGGAAGGATCATTAAAAATTTTAAGGAAAAAAGGCAGATTGGTTGTCATATCATTTCATTCCCTGGAAGACAGGATAGTAAAACAATTTATAAATAACAATAATCTGAAGCAGATTAATAAAAAATTAATTAAGTCAACAAACAGATCAAATTTTGAACGGTCAGCTAAAATGCGCGTAATTTCATATGAAAAATCTATCTAAATTTTCCCTTTGGGCTATTTTTTTAATATTAGTTTCTGCTAATGTTTACGTGTTTATTCATAGCATAAAATTAAGCGATAAAATTAATCATTATGAAACTGATATTAGAACATTACACCGGGAAAATTTGATTTTGGAAAATAAAATATACGACGTTAATTCACTAAAATATGCTTCATCAATGGCGGCCCAACTCGATTTTACCCAAAAAGCCCAACCTGTCTTTCTTGACAATCTGCAATATGCACGGAATTAAGAAGTTGCGAAGGCAAGTTTGACTTGCTATGACAAAGCATCGCTTACTATTTATTATTTTTTTTCTATCATATATTGCAATTATTTCTAAACTCTTCTACCTGCAAATAATAAATCCTTCATCTGTTAAGACCAATTACCTCAAAACAAGCAGAATCATGCCCGAAAGAGGGCGTATTTTTGACAGAAACGGCGAACCTATGGCGGTAAATAAATCCTCATATCTTTTATTTGCAGAACCCAAAAAAATTAATAATTTAGATGAATTTGTCAGAAAAGTTGACTCTGTTTTACAGATGGGTGAAGCATCTATAGAAGCAAAAATCGACAAAAATAAAAACTGGACAGCCATTAAGAATGATGTAAATACTGAGCAAAAACAAAAACTGCAAAAAATCGGTTTAAAAGGCATCGGTTTTGATGATGGGTTTTTAAGACACTATCCTGAAAGTTCATTATCTGCCCATCTTCTTGGTTTTGTCGGTAAAGATTCTGAGGGGGAAGATATCGGTTATTTTGGCATAGAGGGTTTTTATAACAAAGAACTGGTTGGATTTCCCGGAATTATTAAAAGCGATAGGGATATATTGGGCAGACCTATATTGATCGGAACTCAGCAAAGACTTGATCCGGAAAATGGAAGAGATCTTTATCTGACAATAGATAAACCCGTGCAGGAGATTGCCAAAGCAAAATTACAAATAGGTCTGGAACAATATCGTGCTAAAGAAGGATGCATATTAATTGCTGATCCTCAAACTATGGAAATTTTAGCACTCAGTTGTTTGCCCGATTTTGATGTCAACCAATATTATCTTTTTTCCGAACAATTTTTTAAAAACCCGGCGATATCAAATCTGTACGAACCGGGCTCAACTTTCAAACCTTTTATAATGGCTGCTGCACTGGAGGAAAAAAGCATAAAACCTAATGATTTCTATGAGGAAGATGGACCGGTAAGGATTGGCGAATATACAATAAAAACCTGGAATGATAAATATGAAGGTAAAATTTCAATGACTCGTATTCTGGAAAAATCCTCAAACGTAGGTATGGTCTATATTTCAGAAAAATTAGGCCAAAAAAAAATGTATTCTTATCTCAAAAAATACGGTTTTAACAGGGAGACCGGAATTGACCTGCAGGGAGAAGCTCCGGGATATTTAAAAGAAGAATTCAACTGGTATCCTATAGATTTTGCGACAACGAGTTTCGGCCAAGGGATAGCGGTAACTCCGATCCAGATGATCCGGGCATTCGCTTCTCTGGTCAATGGCGGCAAAATGTTAAAACCGCATGCAGTTAAAAGAATTACTTCAAACGAAGCCAAAAAAAATATTTCTTTCAACCCCCAAAGTGAAGTTATCAGTTCAAAAACATCTGAAATTATTAAAAGGATGCTGCTTTCGACTGTCGAAAATGGTGAAATCCGTTGGGCTAAGCCTAAAGGATATCAGATAGGCGGAAAAACAGGTACAGCCCAGATTCCGATAAAAGGTCATTACGATCCGACAAAAACAGTTACCTCTTTCATCGGATTTGCACCGGTAAACGATCCAAAATTTTTGGCATTGGTAATACTCAGGGAGCCGCAAAGCTCTCCCTGGGGATCGGAAACCGCCGCACCCTTGTTTTTCGAAGTAGCCAAAGAACTGTTAGTTTATTATAATATTGCACCAGAGTAATAAAAATATTAAATATAAAACATAGAAAATAAAATATACATATCAAAAATAAAAAATATTTAATATTTAATATGTATTTTTTATATTTAATCTTTAATTTTTAATATCATCCAATGCAGCAAACACTAAAAAACTATTATCATCTTCTCCAATCTGTTCTTGCCAATGTCTATTATGGTTTTCCAAGTAGAAAGTTGAAAATTATCGGCGTTACAGGCACTGACGGCAAAACAACTACAACTCATCTTATCTATCATATTTTAAAATCAGCCGGGAAAAAAGTCTCGATGGTCTCATCAGTCTACGCAAATATTGCCGGAAAAACTTATGATATTGGGTTTCACGTAACCACTCCGGACGTCTTTCCTCTGCAAAAATATCTGCGTCAAAGTGTTGATTCGGGAGATGAATATTTTGTACTTGAGACAACCTCACACGCCTTAACCCAAAACAGAAATTCACTGATAAAATATGAAGCCGCCCTTGTCACCAACATTACCCATGAACATCTGGATTTCCATAAAGTATATGAAGAATACGTCCGGTCTAAAGCTATTTTACTGAAAAATGCAATAATTTCACTGCTGAATGTCGACGACAGATCATTTCCGCTGCTTAAGAATTTAATCAAAAAAAATTATTTTACTTACGGACTCATAAACAAAGCTGATTTCCAATTCGATATCGGAGTGAAATATAACCTTAAGCTTGCCAAATTCAATAAATACAATTATCTTGCCGCATATGCATTATGTACAAAACTGAATATCGGCGAAAAATTCATTAGTAAGGCATTAAGATCATTCGTTTTACCTCCCGGCAGATTAGAAATTGTAGTAAATAAACCCATCATGGTAATTATTGATTTTGCCCATACACCCAACGCTTTACATGAAGTTCTCAGCGAAGTCAGAGAAGAATTTATAACCGGTACTCACCGGCTTATTCATGTTTTTGGCTCAGCCGGAAAAAGAGATCAATCCAAAAGACCTCTTATGGGAGCCGAAAGTGCCCGCTATGCCGATAAAATTATTTTGACCGAAGAAGATTATCGGGATGAAGACCTGTACAAAATCTGTCGAGAAATTGCCACCGGTATCGAAAAAAAAGGATTTAAACTGACAAACTCCAATTCCTCCAATATATCCAATAAGTCTTATCTCATTGAGATAAACAGAAAAAAAGCTATAGAAATAGCGATTAAAATAACTATTCCTGGAGACGTTGTGATTTTAACCGGTAAAAGCCATGAGAAAAGCCTCTGCCGCGGTAAAACCGAATATCCCTGGAATGAAAAACAAGTTGTACTCGATGCATTAAAAAAATATGATCGTTTATAATTCTGATTTAAAAATTTTCTGCTCCACTCAAATAAATGACGGTAAATTTTTCTCTGGTTTCAGTACTTCTGATTTAGGAGATGCAAGAAACTTAAATATCGTAACTAACTTTTTCAATCAGCAAAATATTCCGTTTACAAAGTTAATCTATCTTGAACAAATTCACTCAATCAATGTAGAAATCCTGGAAAATATAAAAACAGAAAACAATTTAGAAATACTGAAAGATAGTGACGGCGTGATAACAAATAACTTAAAAACTATTCTAATCGTTAGAAATGCCGATTGCGTCCCATTGATAATTACTGATAAAACAAGAGGATACATAGGTATTTCGCACCAGGGTTGGCGGGGAAGCCTAAAAAATATGTCAGAAAAAATGGTAAATACTTTCTTGAATTTGGGTTCTAAAGTCGAATACCTTACCGGCGCAATTGGCCCGGCAATTGGTGCCTGCTGTTATGATGTTGACGACGATCACTACTACGAATTTTTAGAACAGTTTGAAGAATTCTCTGAAAAAATATTTATGAGAAAAAAAGGCCGCTGGCATATAAATTTAGCTTTATTAAACTATTTACAACTGGTCAAATCCGGAGTAAGTAAAAAAAATATCGACTTTTTTCCTTTTTGTACAAAATGCGACAGCAAGCGTTTTTTTTCCCGCCGAAGAGCAAAATCAAAGGATTTTCCAGAAATGTTTAATTTTATAATTAAAATTAAATAAATTACAAGATACAAGAAACAAGGTACAAACAATATCCAAATTATAAATAATCAAATTTAAAATATTATAATTAGAGTATTGAGTATTTGGAAATTGAGATTTATTTGTTTCTTGTAAGTTGTTTCTTGGAGCTTAAAGTTAATTCATCCAATCGACAAAATCGCATCCGCTAGCTTGTCTTGTCTGAGCATCCCACTTATTAGTAGAGCATTTTTTCAGCTTTTTACCGCTGGCTGCTGTATAAAGAACCAGTTTATTTCCGCATTTTGGGCAATCTTCCTCTAATGGTTCGCTTGTTCCTTTGATCCACTCTACAAAGTCACAGCCGCTTGATTGCCTGGTTTCAGGGTCCCACTTATTGGTCGAGCATCTTTTTAATTTTTTATCAAATCTCGTTGTAACTAAAAGTAGAGGATTTCCACACTTTGGGCATTTTTCATCGAGAGTTTGCGGTGGGGTTTCCAGCCATTTGACAAAAGGACAGCCTTCTACTTTTTTTGTATCCGGATTCCAACTACCTGTTGAACATCTCTGCATCTGTTTACCTGATTTAGTAGTCGTAATCTCGCCTAAAGGATTCCCACACTTCGGACAAACATTATCTTGAGGTACTTTATCTTGCATATGTATGTAATGTATTTTTATATCTTAAACTAAGATGAAAAGCAACAGATTATTGTATAATAAAATTCGGTATGTTGGATCAAGCTAAAAATGTGTTTGCAGTTGGAATAAAAGGAGCGGCAATGGCCAATCTAGCCATTATTTTGCAAAAAATGGGGAAAAATGTTACCGGATCGGATATTGAAGAAGAATTTATTACCGATGTACTGCTTAAAAAAAATAAAATCTCCTGGCAGATTGGTTTTAAGCCAAAAAAACTTCCTGCAAATATTGATTTAATGGTCTACTCTGCTGCCCACCAAGGAGATAAAAATCCACAGGTAATCGAGGCTAAAAAAAGAAATATTAAAATACTGCATCAGGCAGAACTTTTGGGTCAATTGATAAAGCAATTTAAAACTTCAATTGCAGTCTGCGGCTGTCACGGAAAGACAACTTCATCTTCCCTGCTTTCCTATGCTTTGATTAAACTCGGAGCAAAACCAAGTTACATGATCGGCAGCTCTAACTTCAACGAATATTTTGGAGGGGATTTTAATGGAACAGACTATTTTATCGTCGAGGCAGATGAGTATGGAGTAAATCCGCCGCATGACTTAACTCCTAAGTTTCATTTTTTAAATCCCGATTATATTCTTTGTACTAATATCGACTTTGACCACCCAGACGTTTATAAAAATCTAAAAGAAGTTGAGAATGCTTTTTCAAAGTTTTTCAAAAATAAAAAACTGATCTTCTGTGCCGACGATCAAAATATAACTCGATCTATCGATAGATCGAGTTTAAATCAATATTTAAGTTATGGCTTTTCAAATAAAGCTGACCTGCAAATTATTAATTATAAGTCCAATTCGGAGGGAACTGTATTTTCTTTAAAATTTAATATTAAGAGTCGTTCTAGTCCCTTGATTTCCAAAGCCCGGGATTATAACTTATCCAGAATCGATTCTGGAGTCCCCTTCAACATGTTCAGGATCCCCAGAATGACGATAAAACTTTTTGGAGAAAAAAATGTTTCGAATGCTGCCGGAGTCATATTGACACTTCATCAACTTGGATTTAAATTGGAAAAAATAAAATCGGCAATAAAGGATTTTACCGGAGCTAAACGAAGATTTGAGCTAGTTTACAAAAAAAAGGGTACCTATTTATTTGATGATTATGCCCACCATCCCAATGAGATAAAGGCAACTATATCTGCCGCAAGGTCCAGATTTCCCAAAAAAAGAATTGTTGTTATTTTTCAACCTCATACCTATTCCCGTACCCAGAAGCTTCTGAATGATTTTGCCAAAAGTTTAAGCCTTGCTGACCAAACTGTTATCTTGCCCATCTTCGCCTCCGCCCGCGAAAACCCTCTTAATTTTAATATAACTTCCAAAGATATGGTCAAATTTAATCCAGATAAGCTTAACTTTATAGAATCAAAACAAAAACTTAATCAATATCTAATATCCAATATCCAATATCAGGATATTATCTTCACAATGGGTGCAGGTGATGTTTATAAACTGTCAGGTGATATAATTAAGATAATCAAATCCTTATGATCCATTCGATAAACTCAGGATCATAGTGAGTGAAATCGAACTATGAATACAAAGGCTAAACTCGAAAAATATTTAGGAGAAGATCGAGTAAAGGAAAATTTTAATCTTTCGCCCTACCTTACTCTAAGAACTAAAACTACAGCGCAATACTATTTTGAAGCTGAATCGCGTACTGATATTATAAAGGCAAAAAAGGCTTCTCTAAGTCTAAAACTTTCATTTTTCATTCTCGGTGGAGGATCAAATCTGGCAATTATTAGAAAAGAGCTAGAGGGGTTAGTTGTTAGAAATAAATATATCTACAAAAAAATTGAGATTAAAAATAACGATATTTTTCTCAAAATCTCATCGGGTTATCCAGTTACCAAACTTGCTAAGGAACTTGCAACAGAAGGTTATGAAGGTCTTGAGTATCATTTTGGACTGCCTGGAACAATCGGTGGCGCTTTGTATATGAATTCAAAATGGACAAAACCGCAGATGTATGTTGGCGATAATCTTGTTTCGGCAACCTTACTTGATCAGACCGGTAAAAAAAAAATAGTAAGCAAATCTTATTTTGATTTTGCCTATGATCAAAGCACTTTGCAAAAAAGTAAAGAAATTGTTCTCGAAGCTGTATTCAAACTTAAGAAATCCGACCCTCAGATTACCAAACAGCATACTGATTTTGCCCTGAATTATAGAAAACAAACTCAACCTTTCGGTGTTTTTACCAGCGGGTGTTTTTTTAGAAATGTTAACGGTCAGTCAGCAGGTCAACTTATAGATCAAGCTGGATTAAAGAATTTGAGAGTAGGAAAATTTCATGTTTCGAATAAGCACGCTAATTTTATCATTCATGATGGCGACGGAAAACCAGAAGATCTTAAAAAACTGCTTAACTTAATAAAAAATAAAGTTAAAGAAAAATTTGAAGTGCAGTTAGAAGAGGAAGTAATAGTAATATAAAAGATCAAAGATAGAATATCAAATACACATATCAAATGTTAAATATTTTTAGATTTAATATTTTATATTGACTCATGGAGGATTCATTCTTAATTAAAGGCGGTAAACCACTAAAAGGAGCAATTACATTATCCGGCGCAAAAAATGTCGCCCTTAAGGTAATTATTGCCGCTCTGCTTTTAGATCAGGAAATTACACTAAAAAATATTCCTCGCATTAATGATGTCCATGAGCTTCTTCATTTAATTCGATCTTTAGGAGCCAAAGCTGAATTTAGTGAAAAACACACGGTCATAATGGACGGTAGAACACTTAAGATTAATAAAGTCGATCTTTTGCACGCTGCAAAAATCAGGGTATCTTTTATGCTTTTTGCTCCTTTACTTCATAAATTCTCGGAGTGTTATGTGCCTAATCCGGGAGGCTGCAGAATAGGCGCGAGACCCATCGACCGGATCGTAGAAGGAATGAAAAAACTTGGAGTACTCTTGAATTATGATTCTGATACGGGTTACTACCATGCAAAAATGAATACCAAGCCTTCCGGCTCCTACAGATTCCCCAAAGAAACTCACACCGGTACTGAACTTCTCATCATGTTATCGGTATTCGGAAAAGATAAAATTTTGCTTGACAATACTGCTTTAGAGCCGGAGATTGATGAGTTAATCCGTTTTTTAAATTTGGCAGGAGCAAAAATTCAAAAAAAAGATAATAAAATATATATAACCCCTGTCAATAAACTTCAACTAACTGACTCTTTTGAAATAATTTCAGACCGGAATGAAGCGATAACTTTTGCTGTTTTAGCAATAGCTACTAAAGGCGAAATAACGATATCTTCGTTAAACCCGGACAATATTCAGGTATTTATTAAAAAAATAAAAGAGATTGGTGCAGGTGTAGATATTCTCGGAAAAAATTTGGTCAGATTCAGTTATATTAGCCCTCTTCATTCATCTCAGATCTATACCAGCCCTCATCCCGGTTTTATGACAGACTGGCAACCAAACTGGGCAGTACTTATGACCCAAGCTCAGGGAAAATCTATTATTCATGAGAGAGTATTTGAAAACCGTTTTTCCTATGTCGAAGAACTTCGCAAGCTGGGTGCTGATATTGATTTCGTAAAAATTCCTGTTAGAAACCCTGCAGAATATTTCTTTTTTAATTTTGACCCAAATAAAAAATATAATCAAGCAATCCGAATAAAAGGACCACAAGAATTACACGGAGGGGCTTTAAATATTGCTGATCTTCGCGCGGGGGCTACTTTAGCTATTGCTGCTCTTGTAGCTGAAGGTGAATCTGTCGTTAATGGTGCATCAATTTTAGAAAGAGGCTATGAAAATTTTGTTGAAAAAGTGACTTCATTAGGAGGGGATATTAAAAAAATATGAGAAAAATAAAAAATATTCTTATACTAGCAGGTGGCGATGGCAGTCGTTTTTGGCCATTAAGTCAAAAAAGTTATTTTTTATTTCTTGGGATACCTTTATTACAACATTTAATTGAATACTTCGGTTCCTGCACAGAAAAAATTACTATCATAATTAATTCCTCTGATGTCCAAATGATTAATCGATTTAACTCCAGCCTTAAATTTTCGCTTATTGAACAGCAGGCAAATTATCAAGGTCAAGCTGGGGCTATTTTATCAGCAAAAAATAAAATTACCGGTGAAGTTCTAATTCTTAATGCTGAAGATTTTTTTAATTTTAAAGTTTTGATTCAGTTTATCGACAGAGTAGATCAAAAGGATCTTGATTATCTTTGCCTGGCAAAAAAAGTTGATAACTATTTTCCCGGTGGATATTTAAATTTTTCAAATAATAGGCTTATTTCCATTGTTGAAAAACCCGATCCAGAAAAAATTCCTTCCAATTTAGTCAAACTTGTTGCAGACTACTTTAAAGACTTTAATCAATTAATTCTGGCTCTAGAAAAAACTGAGACAAACCGCGACGATCAATATGAACAAGCTATCAATGCCATTATAGACCGATCAACTAAAACAAACTATGTACTCTATGAGGATTACTGGTATCCGCTAAAATATCCGTGGCACGTTCTTCCTTTAATGAAGTATTTTCTTAATCAGCTTAATAAAGAAATAAGAGTCGGAAAAAACGTAAAAATTGCTAAAACTGCAAAAATAGTAGGTCCTTGCTTTATTGACGATAATTCTATTATTGGAGATTTTACTATGTTAAGAGATAGCCATATTGGTAAAAACTGTCTCATAGGGGGATATTCTGAAGTTACAAGGTCGTATTTAGGAGATAATGTTTCACTACACCGAAACTATGTCGGTGACTCTGTTTTGGCTAATAATGTTTTATTCGGTGCGCAAGCTGCCACAGCAAATTTTAGATTTGACAGCGGGAATATAAAATCAGCAGTTAACAAATCAAAAATTGATACTAATTTAAAGAAACTTGGGGCAATAATTGGATCTGGATCTAAAATCGGTGTAAACTCAACGATTTTACCAGGCGTTAAAATTGGTAAAAATACTTATATTGCCCCAGGATATACTATCGCAGAAGACGTTGAAGACAAAAAGTTTATCTTTAAAAGGAAAACTGTCAAAAATATACACAATGGTATTTAAAAAATAAACATGTTAAAAAAAATTACAGTGATAGGTGGTGGAACAGGCACATTTGTTATTTTATCAGGCTTAAAACAATACCCTATCGATCTGGGCGTTATTGTTACTATGATGGACTCAGGTGGCTCAACAGGTAGATTAAGAGATCAACTAGGCGTCCTTCCACCAGGAGATTTAAGACAATGTTTAGTTGCACTTTCCGATGCTCCTCTTCTTTGGAGAAAACTATTCTTATACCGTTTTGGTTCTGGCGACTTTTCCGGTCATAATTTTGGCAATCTTTTTATTTCTGCCTTAGAAAAGGTTTGCAATAATTATGATGATGTTATATCTACGGCTTCTTATGTCCTAAAAACAAAGGGCCAGGTGCTTCCGGTTACCTTCGATAAGACTCATCTTTGCGTAGAGTACAAAAGCGGAAAAATAATCAGGGGTGAAAATAAAATAGAAGAAAATACAAATGAATCCAGCCCTATTCAAAAAGCTTATCTTGAACCAAATGCAAATCCGAACATTAAGGTTGTCCAAAGAATAAAAGATTCGGATATACTGATCATAGGACCAGGAGACCTTTATACTAGTATAATACCAGTATTACTGGTAGATAAAATAAAGGAAACTATTATTTCCGGCAAAGCTAAAATTATTTTCATTATGAATCTAATGACAAAGTCAGGACAAACCAACAATTATAATGCTTCAAAACACCTTCAGGATCTTGAAAAGTATCTCGGCAAACAAATTGATTACGTAGTTGCAAATTCAGGTGAAATTCCTTCTGAAATATTACAGTGGTATAAAAAAAATAATGAAAAAATAGTTAAAAATGACCTTTTAGAAAACGGATATAAGGGTAAAATAATTCAACAAAATCTTATAGACGCACAGTTGTTTGAAAAAGAAACCGCTGACAGATTGACAAGAAGCATACTCAGACACGATTCTGATAAATTGGCAAAAACCCTTGAAAATATAATATTATGATAAAAAAACACGTGTTTACTTTCCAAAATGCCTTATCCGGAATAATCTGGACTTTTAAAACTCAAAATAATATTAGAATCCACTTATTTTTTTCTGCATTGGCTCTTATTGGAGGTTTTGTTCTTAAAATATCCACTCTTGAATTTTTCGTCATATTGGTTTTAATCGGCGGCGGACTGGCAATAGAAACTTTGAATACCGCAATTGAAGAGGCTATTGATGCAATCCATAAGGATTGGAGTGAAGAAATTAAGATCGCAAAAGATGTCTCGGCCGGAGCAATGTTAATTTTTGCCCTTACCGCGCTTTTTATTGCCGGTTTTATTTTTATCCCCAAGATTTTTAGTCTTTTTACTTTATAGACTTTATGACTTTATAAACTTTTAATTTATGTCAACATATCTTTTTGTCATTTTTATTTCTTTTATAATAAACTTCCTACTTATTGTTCCTTTTATAAATTTTTTATATAAAAAAAAATTCCAGCGTGCTAATCAGCAGACTCGCGATGCATTCAATAAACCAACTCCAATTTTTGATAAATTCCACCAACATAAAAAAGGCACACCGGTCGGAGGGGGTATTCTGTTAGCATTTACAACTGTATTTTTATTTTTCGCCTTTTTATTTTTATACTTTATTTTCGATAAAGAAATCATATCTAATTATCCGTCCGTTATAGCTGAAATTAAAATACTTATTTTTACATTTTTGTCATTTGGATTTTTGGGAATCTATGATGATTTGAATAAAATCTTTCTTTGGCAAAAAAGCCAGTTTTTTGGCCTGAGATTAAGGCATAAACTTATAATCGAAATTTTTTTGGCAGTAATTATCTCATACTGGCTTTTTTCCGATCTTAAGATAGATATAATACATATTCCTTTTATCGGTGTGTTTCAGATAGCCTGGTTTTATATACTTTTTTCCAGTTTTGTGATCGTGGCCTTTGCCAATGCGGTTAATGTCACAGACGGATTAGACGGACTTGCGTCAGGCGTCTTACTTTTTGCTCTTTCAAGTTTTTGGGTGGTTTCAAGAACTATTCTCGATGTTCCCACCAGTCTCTTTATTGCAACCTGGCTCGGCGGATTGATAGCTTTTTTATATTTTAATACCTACCCTGCCAGAATTTTTCTGGGTGATACCGGCGCCTTGTCATTCGGAGCTACCTTTGCGGTAGTCGGGCTTATCTTGGGTAAAGCTTTTGCGCTTCCGATTATCGGAGGAGTATTTGTTATAGAAATAACCAGTTCTTTGATTCAACTCCTTAGTAAAAAATATCTCAAGAGAAAAATTTTTCCTGTTGCTCCGTTACATTTATACCTTCAACTAAAAGGTTGGGAAGAACCCAAGATCGTTATGCGCTTCTGGATAATTGCCATTCTCTTCGCCGTCTTCGGTCTTATGGTTGCCTTCGGAAAATAGCCGTTTTATATGTTCTCATCACCAGAAGAAACTTGTCTTTTTAAAACTTGTCTTGGCTTTGAGCCTTCAGCCGGACCAACAAATCCCGCAGCTTCCAGTTGATCCAGAATACGTGCGGCTCTGGCAAAACCGACTCTGAATTTTCTTTGTAAAAGCGAAGCAGAAGCAAATTCTAAGGGAGAAATCATATCGACTATCTGATTGAATAGAGGATCTTTTTCATCCCCGTTTGCAATCATAGTTCCGCCTCTTCCGCCCACATACACATCCTGTTCCAGAACTTCTTGAGTGTAATGAACCTCAGGAGCTTGAGTTTTCAAAAACTTTACCAATTGGTTTACTTCTTTTTCGGTTACATATGGCCCTTGGATTCTCCGTGGCTTAGCCTGATCAGGCGGAAGATATAACATATCCCCCTTACCCAAGAGTTTTTCCGCTCCCGGCATATCAATTATCACTCTTGAATCGATCATTGAAGACACATTGAATGCCACACGGGTCGGAATATTTGCCTTCATAAGTCCGGTGATTACATCTACCGACGGCCTTTGTGTTGCTAAAATAAGATGAATTCCGGTTGCCCGCGCCATCTGCGCAATACGGGTTATAAGATCCTCTGCTTCTCCGGGAGCAAATATCATCAAATCTGCCAATTCATCAATAACAAATAATATGAACGGCATTTTTTCCACTCCTTCGGTAATATTATAACCTTCTATATTTCTAACTCCTGCTTTTGAAAAAATTTTATAACGGTTCATCATTTCACCAACCGTCCATTTAAGAGCCGAAATTATTTTATCCGCATCTACGATAACTTCCGTTAATAAATGAGGAATTCCATTATAAAGTGTCAATTCAACTCTTTTTGGATCGACCAGTATCATTCTTAGATCCTCAGGCTTTGTTCTGAATTGGAATGTACTTATCCAGGCATTTAAAATAACCGATTTACCCGATCCGGTAGCTCCGGCAATTAACACATGAGGCATTTTGCTGATTGAAGCTGCCTGAGGTTGGCCGGATACATCTAAACCCAGAGGAACAAGAAGCGGATCCATATTATTGGTAAAAACAGGAGATGATAATAATCTTTTTAAAGTCACAATTTCCGGTTTTCTATTAGGAATTTCAATTCCAACCATCGCTCTTCCCGGAATCGGAGCTTCAATCCTTACCTGACCTGTTGGAGCGGCTAATGCCAAAGCCAAATCATTACCTAATCCGGTAATTCTTGAAAGCTTTGTACCCATTGTAATCTCAAGTGCATACTGAGTGACAGCCGGACCTTTATTTATTTCTGCAACTCTGGCCCTGATTCCAAAACTATCAAGAGTCTTTTCAATTTTATCCGCATTACCTTTAACATCTCCCCGGTCAGCTTCTTTTTGCGCTACGTCAGCTAAAAGTGAAAGAGGCGGATAAACCCAAGCCCTCTTTGAGGTTGGATTTAAAGGTTTTATTGGAAGTTGCTGGTTATTATCCATATGACTAGTATCTTGTCTGGGTACAAAAAAAGGAGTTTTTTTAGCAAATATAGGCTCGGCTTTTATAAACTCCTGGGAATTAGACTGACTATTATCTGTTTTCACCGCAGATTTAGAACCGACAGTTCTGAGCGAATAATTTTTTAAGAAAACAAAACCCGATTTAATAAGGTTAAAAAGGAATAAGGCAAAGATGTCTACCGAAGTATCTAAAAGAAGTATCAGACCGACAAAAAATATAGTTCCCAGAATGACTATGGCCCCCGATAGGGAAAAATCCAGGCTTAAACTCTTAAAGATTAATTCCCCAAGTGTGCCTGATTGAAAAATTCCAAGAAGCGCTATAAAAATAAGCACTAACCCGCCGCTGATGTTCAGTTTGATAAACTTCAATTTTTTCGTATTGAAAAAATGTCCGGACAAAAAAATTAGAACAAAAGGTAAAATAATTGCCAATCCGCCAAAATTTCTGGTTAAAGCGATATTCACTTTATCGAGTATTCTGCCATCCGATACTCCAAAAAAGTTTTTAAGATATGCAATAAAAAAAACAATTGCCGTACAGATAATCAGAAATCCCAATATATTAAAAACCGTCTGTTTGTTAATTTTGAACTTTAAAAAGGGAATTTTTAACAACGATTTTCTTCTTGCCATAGTATTTCATTGTATCCTTAACTTTTTCCAAATTCAACCACGACTTTTGTTTTCCCACACCCTCAGGGTGTGTTTACTGTATTTACTATATACTCACACCCTGAGGGTGTGCAGGCTCAAAACATGAAGTACTCTTGTAGCATATGATCCATTGACCTGCTTCTATATTTATTATTTAATCAATTTAATGTCAAATCATCGACCAATTTTATCGACTGGCGAGATTTATCATCTGTTTAATAGAAGTATTGGAAAAGAGATAATTTTCTCTTCTGAACGATATTTATATAAAATTTTGCAAATTGTCGACTATTATAGATTTAACCAAAGATTAAAATATTCAGAATTTAGCCGTTTAAATGCAGGTCTCCAACAAAATTATCTATCAAGCATTATTAGTCAACTCCCTTTAATTGAAATTTATGTGTTCTCTTTTATGCCTAACCATTATCATTTTTTAGCAAAACAGTTACAGGATAAGGGAATATCAAAGTTCTTAAGTAATATCCAAAATAGCTTTGCGAAAAATTATAATTTTATTAATAATCGCCATGGGAGCCTCTTCGATCACAATTTTAAAGCAAAAAGAATTACAAATAACGAAGAATTTATTCATGTCTCTCGCTACATTCATCTAAATCATGTTACAGCCGGATTAATTGAATTTGAACAGCTTTTAACTTACCCTTGGACCTCACTTCCATATTATTTAGCTTCAGGGAACCGTGAGGGTTCCGGACTCGTAAATACTAAACCAATTTTGAATTATTTTAAAACTCCAGAAAAATATCTTAAATTTCTAAAAGACAATGTTGAATATCAAAGAAAATTGAATTCGATTAAAAAATTGCTTCTGGACAGTTAAAACCCCACCCTGCGGGTGGACTTGGAATGATAACGAACCCTGAAGATTCTCAGACTTCCTGATTTATCTTTTTAACTCATAACCTCGTTCTAATTTTTGCATTCTAAATCCGCCTCTGGACTCTGCCAATTCTTGCATATATTGTATATTTTCTGTTATTGCACCATTAATAAAAATACTTTCTTTGGTAACTCTCATTATTTCGTTCATTATTTTTTCCAAGTCATTCGTTTCAGCCCAAAGACCAGCGCTAAAAAGTAAAACAGATATGTCAAAGTTTTCTGATTTAAAAGGAAGAGTGTCCCAGTCTCCTTGAACAGCATAAGGAGGAAATAATTTTCTCGGAAGTTTAAATATTAACTTCCATAAAACGGATTTCCTTGTTGGACTATAACCAAGATCTAAATTAACTACTGATTTTGGATTTATATTCTTACTTTTCAATTCTTTTTCAAAATTTGCCCCCCCGCACCGACATTCAGAATTTTTTTTGATGTAAAACGATCAGGTTCCACAGAGAAAAACTCAAAAAATTTCTTATGCGTCATTGGAACGAAATATTGTTCAGTAAATGATGGTTCCGACATAAAATAATATCCTAATTAGTATTTGTTTTAGTATATTAAGAAATCATCTGAAGATTCACACGACCCTGATTATCTATCTGATAAACTTTTACCTTAACCTTTTGACCTAGTTTAACAACTTCTTCTGGATTTCGTACAAAACCTTTACCCATTTTTGAAACATGCACCAATCCTTCTTTACCCGGAACCATTTCCACAAATGCTCCGAAAGGCAAAATTCTTTTGACTTCACCTTCGAATTCTTCACCAACCTCAATTTCACGTGTTATATTCCCAATATGTTTTACAGCTTCATCAACTTTTTCTCTGTCCAGTCCGCTGACAGTAACTCTGCCATCATCCTCAACATTAATCTCAGTCTGGGTTCTTGCGATCAAAGCTCGTATATTTTTCCCGCCCGGACCTATAATCTCCCCGATTTTATCCGGAGGTGGAGTCAAAACCACAACTTTTGGAGCATAGCGGGATACTTCTTTTCTCGGTTTTGAAATAACCTTATTCATTGCTTCCAATATCTCCAACCGAGCTTCTTTACCCTGTTTAAAAATATCTGCAATCATTTTTGATGTCAACCCCTGATTTTTGACATCCAGTTGAATAGCAGTAATACCGTCTTTAGTCCCGGCAATTTTGAAATCCATTTCTCCGGCAAAATCTTCCAAACCTACAATATCGGTTAAAACTGCATACTCATTATCTGATTTGGAAACAAGTCCCATTGCTACTCCGGCCACTGCCTCTTTAAGAGGAACACCTGCATCCATTAACGATAAAGACGATCCTGACACACTTCCCATAGAAGAAGATCCGTTTTCCGAAAGAATTTCCGAAACAACCCGGATCGCGTAAGGAAAATCATCGGTTGACGGCAAAACCGGTTCGATTGCTTTTTCAGCTAAAGCACCATGACCGATTGCCCGTCTCGACGGCCCCATCATCCGCCCGGTCTGACCATAGGAGTAAGGTCCGTCGGAGTAATGATGAATATACCTTTTTACTTCTTTGCCTTCCGGCCCTTCAATTAACTGTTCTAATGTTGTTGAGCCTAGAGTTGCAATCGAAAGTATTTGGGTTTGTCCTCTTTGGAACAAGGCAGATCCATGAGTTCGCGGCAATAATGAAACTTCAACATTTAGTTCTCTAACTTGATTAAATTTTCTACCGTCAGGTCTAATTTTTTTCTTTAGAATATTTTCCTTAATATTTGCATAGTTATTTTTTGTAATTACTCCCATAATTTGCTTGATGTCATATTTTTTATCCAGATCTTCATATATTTTCATGACAATTTCCTGTATCATTTTATCTTCGCTTCCGGCCGTTGCCGCAGCTTGTTTAATTGATTCTTCAATTGATTTTGCATATTTGGTTTTAACCAGTTTAAGAATTTCACTGTTTTTTACTTCAGCAGGAATATCATCCTTTTTCTTACCAATTTCCTTAGCTATTTTTTCAATAAATTCAATTATTTTTTTGTTTTCTTCTTTTGCTTTTTCAATACCCTCCTGAATAATTTCTTCGCTGATACGGTTAGCTTTAGTCTCAATCATTAAGACTTTATCTTTAGTTGAGGAAATAACCAGGTCAAGATCGGAAAATTCCTGTTCATTTTCGGTTGGATATAAAATAAAAGCAGATTCCTTATTTTCGCTGGAAGTAATATATCCGACTCGAACCGTAGAGATAGGACCTGCCCATGGGATAGAAGAAACAGAAAGTCCGGCTGATACGGCAATCGCAGAAAGAATTTCCGCGTCATTGACTCCGTCTATAGATAAAAGGGTAACGACTACTTGTACTTGTTTTTTATAAGTTTTTGGGAAAAGAGGTCTGATTGATCTATCAATAATCCTACCCTTCAGAACAGCATCATCTGAAGGTCTACCTTCTCTTTTTACCCAGCGTGAACCCTTAATAATTCCACCCGCATAAAGTTTCTCGGCATACTCAACAGATAAAGGAAAATAATCAATATTAGGATTTTCCGGACCTACTGCAATAGTTATAAGAACAGCAGTATCTCCAATAGTAGCAAAGACTGAAGTATCAACGGCCTGGGCGAATTTTCCGAACTGTAGGGTTAACTTTTGTCCGTCTATCTCAGTAGACTTATCTATTATTTTTTTTGTCATTTAGAAATGTAGCAATATATGAATATAATAATTACTTTTTTAGTCCGAGCTTGGATATTAATTTTTTATATCTTTTATCGTCGAGTTTCTGCAGATAGTTCAAAATTCTTCTTCTTTTAGCGATTACCTTCAAAAGACCTCGCCTAGAATGATTATCTTTCTTATTGATTTCAAGATGTTCTGCTAATTTAACAATTTTATGGGTTAAAAGAGCAACCTGAACTTCCGGAGAACCTGTATCGCCTTTTTTCTGGGCAAACTCCTCGATTATCTTATCCTTATCTTCTGGAAGAACAACTTTATTCTCCTTACCCTTAGGAACGCCGACTGCTTGAGGTTTTTCGACTTTTTTTTCTTTTAGGTCTTTTTTTGGAGCTTTTTCAGCTTTAGGAGTTTTTACTGTTTTTACCATTTATTTTAAGATTATAATGGACAATGCTAATAGTTGCAAGCGCACATGAAAAAAAATAACATAATTTACCGGCTGTTTTTGCCTATTTTTCTAATTTTTTTAATCTCAGGTTTTATTTTTTTTATACCACCTGTTAACTTGCCCGTTATATTATTATTAATATTACTTATTAGTATTTTTAGTTATTTTCTGCTTAAAATTTTCTTACCCAAAAAAATAGTGCTTAGTACCACAGTATTTGTTTTAATATTCTTAATATTATCTTCCTTAAAACTCCTGGATCTTATGAACTTTATCCTACTCTTAAGCCTTTTTATAGGAATATTTACTCTATTGAAGTAAACATTGCATTACCATATTGGTATCGACCGATATCAATATGGTTTAATATTTTAAATACCTGCATGCTGATTATTTATCCTGCTTAATCATTTCAAAGAAGTATAATATTGCAATTGTGGTCGAAGGTTTACAATCTATTTCTAATGATTCGGATTCAAAGTCTGAAACCTTTACGGGCATAAGATTCAGGTTTCGTCATCCTAAAAACGAAAAGTGTCAAGATGGCAGATTTCCTCGGGCAATCGCAGTTCTAAATCTAAAAACCTCTGATTTGAACTTAGCCAGTAGCATTGCAAAAAAAGAACAGCCTATTTGTTTTATATGTAATCAAGCATACGACTTAGTATCATTAGTAAATACAACTTTATAAAAACTTTTTTATTTTGTAAACTGCAAAACTTAAATTATTCTTGCTTAAATTTAAGCTAAATAAGGTAAAATATTAGCCATGACTAAAAAAAAGTTTTATATTACTACGACTTCTTCTTATGTCAACGCCGATCCTCATATCGGATATGCCTTAGAACTGCTTCAAGCAGACGCCATTACCAGATTCAAAAAACAGACAGGCTATGAAGTCGCATTCGGTTATGGAACTGACGAACATGGCCTGAAAATCTACAAAAAAGCTAGCGAGGCAAAAAAAAGCCCCCAAGAGTATTGTGATGAAAAAGTAAAAAAATTTATGGAATTAAAAAAGCTTTTAAATCTAAGCAGTTCTCATTTTATTCGTTCGACAGATCCCTTTCACGTAAAAGCTGCTCAGGAGTTTTGGAATAGATGTTATAAAAACGGAGATATCTATAAAAAAAACTACCGAATTAAATATTGTTACGGTTGTGAGCTGGAAAAAACAGACTCTGAGTTAGAAAATGGGATTTGCCCTATCCATCCTAATTTGAAAATAGAAAACTATGAAGAGGAAAATTATTTTTTTAAATTTTCTAAATATCAGAATAAGCTTTTAGCTTTTTATAGAAAAAATAAAAGTTTCGTTATTCCTCACCATCGACTTACCGAAATTGAAACATTTGTCAAAAAAGGTCTACAGGATTTCAGCATTTCACGTTTGAAGTCTAAAATGCCGTGGGGCGTTGACGTTCCAAATGACCCAGATCATGTAATGTACGTCTGGTTTGACGCTTTAGTTTACTATATCTCTACTTTGGGATGGCCAAGCAAATTAACCGAATATCAAAAATTTTGGCCGGGTGTTCAAGCTGCCGGAAAAGACAATTTAAGACAGCAGTCCGCTATATGGCAAGCAATGCTAATGTCAGCGGGTTTACCAAATACAAAGCAGGTTTTTATTCACGGATTCATAACTTCCGAAGGGAAAAAAATAAGTAAAAGTCTTGGGAATGTTATTGATCCGTATGGTTTAGTTAAACAATATGGAATAGACGCTGTCCGTTATTACTTATTAAGAGAGCTTCCACCTTCTGAAGACGGAGATTTTTCCCACAAACGGATGAAAGAAGTCTATGACTCAGATCTGGCCAACGAACTGGGAAATCTTGTCTCCCGTCTAACCAATCTAGCCGAAAAAGATAGTTTAACTGTTAACAACGAAGCCAGGCGCAGAATTGTGCCTGGTAAAACAGTGAAATTATTTGATTCCTTCCAATTCAACAAAATTCTGGAAAATATTTGGCTGGAAATAAAATCACTGAACAAATCCATCGACGACTTTGCACCTTGGAATAAAAAACCTGAAGAACGCAAAGATTTTCTGCTTCAATCTATTAATAGATTAAAGCAGATCGGTACTGAGCTCTTACCTTTCATTCCTAATACTGCTGAAAAAATTATTAAATCAACTGAAGGAAAAATTAAAAAATCCGATCCCTTATTTCCAAAACTTATTTAATGTCATTCCCGCGAAAGAGGGAATCCAGAATTAAATAGATTCTGCATCAAGTGCGGAATGACAATTGTTCATTCGTCATTCTGGCTTGTCCAGAATCGTTGTTTATGAAAAAGCTAATCAAAAAAATTCACAAAAAAATCAAAACAAAAATTGATGGATCCAAGCATAGTAAAAAAATTTACTTGGGTCTAATTTTATGCGGAATTTTTACATCTGTAGTTTCTATCTATTTTTTTATCTTTTACCAACTTCCCTCTCCGATGAGTCTAAAAGACTATAAAGTAGTCCCTCTCTCAACTCACATACTTGACCGAAACGGCAAACTTCTGTATGAAATCTTCAAGGACGAAAAAAGAACTTTAGTTAAAGTAAATGAACTTCCAACTTATGTAAAACAGGCAACAATCGCAATAGAAGATAAAAACTTTTATAAACACGGAGGAGTTTCTTTTGTAGGAGGAATCTTAAGAGCCATGAAAGACACTCTGTTAAGACAAAAACTTCAGGGCGGATCAACAATCACCCAGCAATTGGTTAAAAGTGCCTTACTTACTCCGGAAAGAACCATCCGCAGGAAAATGCGCGAAATAGTATTGGCCTTCTGGACAGAATCAATATTCAGCAAGGACGAGATACTGGAGCTTTATCTTAACCAAGTTCCTTATGGCGGCTCTGCCTATGGTATAGAAGAGGCGGCGCAGACTTACTTTAATAAATCCGCAAAAAAGCTAAATCTGGCCGAGGCCGCATTTTTAGCCGGATTACCCCAAGCTCCCTCTTTTTATTCGCCTTATCTGAATCCGGATCGAGCCCTCAAAAGACGGAATGAAGTCCTGAAAGCCATGCTGGCTGAAAAATACATCGATAAAGAGACCTATGATAAATTAACAAAACAAAAAATTTCAGTTAAACTTCTAAAACAAAATATTAAAGCTCCCCATTTCACATTCTATGTAAAATCGCAGCTAGAAGAACTTTACGGTATCAAACAGGTCGAAGAAGGCGGCCTTCAGGTAACAACCACATTGGATCTGGGTATTCAGGAAAATGCGGAAAAAATACTAAAAGAAGAACTTGAAAAAATTGAGGATCTTAAAGTGTCTAATGGAGCTATTTTAGTTACCCGCCCTTCAACCGGAGAAATTTTATCAATGGTTGGATCGGTCGATTATTTTGCCTCCCCTTCCGGAGCCTTTAACGTTACGACTGCCGAAAGACAGCCGGGAAGCTCGATAAAACCTATTAACTATGCAATCGGACTGGAAAGAAAAATTGTTACGGCAGCGACTTTATTTCTTGATATTCCTTCCTGTTTTTTTGCAGCCGGTCAGCCGATCAAATATTGCCCGAATAATTATGACGGAGTTTTTCATGGAGCTTCACAACTGCGGTTCGCTCTTGGTAATTCATATAATATTCCGGCTGTAAAAATGCTTGCGATAAACGGAGTTGAAAATTTTGTCGCATCTTCATCCGCATTTATGATTACTTCTTTTAAAGATCCCAAAAACTATGGACTTTCCCTGACTCTGGGAGGCGGTGAAGTCAGGATGACCGAGATGGCTCAAGCATTCTCTTCATTTCCCAACCGCGGAATTCCTAAAAAATTAAACGCAATTCTACAGGTAAAAAATAAAAAGGGGGAAATATTATATACATATAAAGACTCTAATTATGTCAAAGATATAAGAAAACCCTTGCAAAGTCCTAATTTTTTTGCCATAAAAGGCAAACCGGCAATCAGTCAGGAAACCGCTTTTATTATCTCCCACATACTTTTGGATAATAATGCCAGATCTGCCGCTTTTGGTTCGTCATCCTTCCTTAATATTCCGGGTAAAGCCGTATCTGTAAAAACAGGAACTACTGATGATAAAAAAGACAACTGGACCATCGGCTATACTCCGAATTTTCTCACAGTAGTTTGGGTTGGTAATAATGACAATACTCCTATGCATCCCTATCTGACTTCCGGTGTAACCGGAGCAGCTCCCATCTGGAATAAGGTAATGACTTTTGTTCTCAAAAATCAGTCTGATCTGTGGCCAGTAAGACCGGCGGATGTTATAGGAAGACAGGTCTGTTGGGAAACCGGAAATATGATGAATAAAAACCCCGACGGAACTGAAAGCTGCAAACCACGTTTCGAGTATTTTATTAAGGGAACTGAAAATATTTCAAACGATACAAAAATTGAAAAAACAACCGTCCCGGTAAATCGGGATACGGGAAAAATGACAACTATTGAAGATTCTGCCCATGAAATGAAAGAAAAAACAATCATCAAAGACAAATTTTCAACGTACTGTGCCGACTGTACACCAGACTATCCTGTTCCTACAACTTCCCCTACGCCCAACCCATAAATACTATAAATATTATTTACCTTTTTCCGAGATGGGATAATATAAACCCGCAGCAGGGCCACCTCCTCCTACCGAAACAAAACCAACTATTTTATTATTTTTCAAAAGATTAAATCTATTGTGATCGCTCATTGCTCCTCTTTTTGGAGTCCCATCTGTGTTTTTTGGTCTAGTATCTTCATGGTGGTCAATGGAATCTTTAAAAACTCCACTCGTTGCTACAGTGTAACCCGAATTACTCTCAACTTCAAGTTTTCCAGTTATACTCCAAGGACATCCTCTTCTTTTGCATTTTACAGTAACCTCATATATTGTTACAAATTCATTTGGTGGTGGCTGATCTTCATATAATACCATATAGTCTATTATATCAGTCTAATTTAAATATTAACTTTCCATTTGAGCTATAAATTATTCTGTAGTAAGCAGCAGTCAAATATTCCAAATTATTAATTTCCTTTAGTCGTCCGTTCCAAACAATAATTAATTTGGGTTTATATTTTTCTATAGCTGATTGAAATTTTTCTGAAGTAATATTTCCGGATCTGATCTGGACATAAGAAAGATCAACTAATTCCGGCGGTGGTAATCTATTTGTCATTCCATATAATGCAGCCTCATCAGTAATGATGAGATCACTGTTATTTGTATTTTCTAAAATAAATTTCTTAGCAACTTCTCTTTCTCTAATGAAATTAGATTTTTGCCTTGATGACAACTGACTAAAATTGTAAGTAAATCCCAAAATTCCAATAATCAAAATTATTATCACTCTTACTTCGATTAAACGTTTAATCGAAGTAAATTGATTCGAAAACAACAAAACAGTAGGAACAGTCAAGAAAACTAAATGATGAGAGAAAAGCGGACGAAATGAAAAAACTAATAATAAACTTGAGATAAACCAGAGAAGAAGAGATAAAAAAGTAATACCTTTTCTAAATTTGAATACAGAGTAGAAAATATTTACTAAGATTAGAGTAAGAAGTAATGTATCTTTTTTTAAGTATTCAAATACTTTAAACGGCTCAAATGGATAAACTGTCAAAGCTTTTTCTCTTAAGGTAAGAACATTGCTTAATACAACATCAATTCCGAAAAAATTTAGCGTTACAAAAATAGTAAAAATACTTGAAGCTGCAAACAAAAATATATTGGGAATTCTATTTTTCTTTTGAGTTAATAAAATAAATCCAAAAGGAATAACTAATGAATAATCAAATTTTGTAAGCAAGGCAAAAGAAAAAAATAAGGAAGATAAAATGAGCCGAACATAACTCGGTTTACTGTTCGAGCTTGTCGAGAACTTATTATTTATAAAAGACATCATAAAAACAAAACCTAGTGTAGAAAAAGAGGCAGCAACAATATCCGACTGCAAAGTTATTGATTGATTAAAAAAAGTGGGTATTGCTATCAATAGAACAATCGAAACTAAACTAAATAATATATTCTTTCTAATATAACCTAACCAAACAACTGATAATAAAGCTAACACTGACCAATAAAACACTGCCAATCTAGCCGCAAAAATCGTAGAGCCGAATAATTTAAATATTCCGTAGGTAGAAATAAAAAATCCCGGAAGTTGAGAAAAGGCAATTTCACTATATAACTTATAACCTTTATTTGCCAGTAAAAATGTTATCCAATAAATTCCCTCATCATTTTCTACTATACTCCTGTTAATAAAAATTAAGCCGCTTATTAAAAATAACGCTAAAATTAATAATATTAGTAATTTTATTTTCATAAGTATTTCTTTTCTGAAATCAATTATAATATTTACAATATGAAAAAACGCGTGTTGTCAGGAATTCGGGCAACAGGACGATTGCATCTTGGTAATTATCTGGGAGCTGTTAAAGGAATGTTAGAATTGCAAGATAATTCAGAATACGAAACTCTCTACATGGTTGCTGACGTTCATACTATTACTACACCATTTAATGTCGAGGAATTAAGAAAAAATAGACGAGAAGTTATTATAGATTATCTTGCAGCCGGATTAGACCCGGAAAAAAGTGTTATTTTTCAACAATCAGAAGTAAACGAACATCTGGAGCTGGCTTTTTATTTTTCTTCGGTGACAACGATTGCCAGGATGCAGCACCTACCGACCTACAAAGATAAAATTAAACAGTATCCAACTCATAATACAATGGCGTTATTAAATTACCCTATTCTTATGGCGGCAGATATTTTAGTTTATAAGGCAGGATTGGTTCCGGTTGGAATCGATCAAGAACCGCATCTTGAAGTAGCTCGTGAGATTGCCAGAAAAATGAACCAACTTTATGGGACAGATTTTCCTGAACCAAAGCGATTTGCAACAAAAGGCGAATATATTCCATCTTTAAGAGGCGAGGGTAAAATGAGTAAATCAGTTGAGGGAAGTTTTATAAATCTGACCGATGATCTAGAAACAATTCGGAAAAAAATTAGATCCATACCTACTGCAACTGCAGTAGGCGGAGAAATGAATCCCGGAGTTAAATCTCTTTTTGCTTTTGCCAGTCTTTATATTTCGAGCGAAGTCGAGAAATTCAAAAAAGATTTTGAAGCTGGTAGTTTGCAGTTTGTTACTTTAAAAGATGCAATTTCCGAAGCAATTTATAAGGACCTACAGCCTCTTCAACGACAAAGAAAAAAAATCGAGTCAGATAAAAACTACGTCGATAAAGTAATCAAAGAAGGCGCCGAAAAGGCTCGCAAAATTGCCTCAAAAACTGTCAAAGAGGTAAGAGAAAAAATGGGATTGTTATAAATCGTTATGAAAAAGACTTCCCAATATCAGAAATTATTCTCGAGAGATTTTTCCTTACCTTCTGTTGAGGCATGGGTTAGAGGAGAAAGCCTCAATCTAAAAGGTTGGACTAAATTAGTACAACCATTTCTTCCCTACATCATTACTGAACGTACCGATGACACAGTTCACTTTTATTATGACTTGAATGGAATCGCTTGGGTCCAAAACCTGTTAGTAAAACTTGCTCATAACGATTCTACTTTTATTCCAAGAATAGAAAAAACTGTCTTGGAAAAACTTAATTTTATAAAACCTATCTACGAAAAAGAGCAACCTATAAATCTTCCAGATTTAAAAAGATTTCTTTCAGAGCTCGAGGCAGGATATCCTTGGTTTGAAGCTATGTGGTGGTTTTTCCAGATGGATGACGAAACAAAAATTAAAGGATTAAATTTGGAAAATTTAGCAAAAATTAGAAGTTTAACCGATAAACTTTGCAATAGTTCAGATACTGTCGTTCGTAAATCGCTGATGAAACTCTACCCACATCTTAAAGATTTATCTTCTGTATTAACAACAGAAGAAATAAAAACTGGAAATATTCAATCTCAGGAAATACTTGAAAAACGCTATAAAGGATATTTCTTTGCAGAGAACCATTTACTTACGGAGCTTACTAAATCAAAAGTGGAAGAAATTTTAGGAATTCATTTTGTTAAAGAACCCATAAAAAAAGTTAGGCAGATCTCTGGGTCTCCAGCGTTCAGAGGTGTTGTCAGAGGCTTTGTAAGAAGAGTCATGGGACACAAACAAATAACTGAAATGCAGGAAGGTGAAATATTGGTTTCCCCTATGACAATCCCGGATTTTATACCTGCTATCAAAAAAGCTGCTGCGATTGTAACAGATGAAGGAGGAGTACTTTCACATGCTGCAATTGTGGCTCGTGAATTCGAGGTACCTACAGTTGTAGGAACATCTATTGCAAGTAAAAGATTCAAGAATGGGGATATTATCGAAGTCAACGCAACGGAAGGTAAGGTAAATCTTATTTGCCATGCATCAATAGTAGCTAATAAACTTAAAAAGCCCTGTATCATCGGCACTCAATTTGCCACTGACATTTTTCAGGACGGAGATTATATTGAAGTCGATGCAGATAAAGGTATCGTTACTCTGATAAATCGTAAAGATAAAATAAATCGAGTAAAAAAAACTTTGCCTTTTAATGCTTTATTTCAGTAATTAATTCTCTGATTGATTTTTCAGGTTTGAGTGAATTAAATAAATAGACATTCCAATCTAAATTTTTTGCTCCCTGAATAAAATCCTTTCTGTCGTCTACAAGAAAATTTCGTTTGGCTTAAAACCGGATTAATCCTGAGCATATAAAAATATTTCTTTTTCTGGTTTTTTCATCCCGCACTCACAGGATTCGACAATTAAAGAGTAGTTAATATTAGGAATAAGATTTTTATTTTTGAGCTGGGGAATCATCCCTTTATAAATATTGGAAAGAATTCCAATTTTATAGTTTTTGTCATTATTAAGAATAAAGTCAAAAGTTTCTTTTATTGATTTATAATCTCCAGTCCAACTATCTAAAAAGTCAAAGTCATTACCCTTTTTTATATTTAGATCTTCTCTTACTTTATTCCAAAATTCCTGAGGGGACAGTTTTCCTAGTGTAACTTGATCGTCATAAATATCCCATTCATCTATAAATTTATCAAAGGGAATTTTAAATTTTGTATTAACTGTTTTAAAAGCATTTCTCCAATCTATCAAAACTCCACCAACATCAAAATAAATAAATTTAATTTTTGACATCTTGTAATTATCACCCAAATATGATTATTCCAGTTAAAAAGATGAATTAAATAATTTGCTAAAATTGCTTTATGACAATCGAGAAACCATTTGGAACACCTGATGATATAAAAAGAGTACTTGAGCTTGTTACATATATGGACATGGAAGTAATTCCACACTTTTCAGGAATAGATTATCATATTGTACATGATGAAGCTTCATATCAAAGGTATTTGGAATCATCTGAACAACTTTTTAGAAATTTATCTGCTGAGAACAGGGAAAGATTTAAGCTGTCAATGGAAAGAATGAATAGAAGATCTGAGATTGCTTCAGCTTTTTATACACCTGCTGAAATACAGATGTGGGGCTGGACAAAAGAGGCAGGTAAAAATATATGGAAGGCTTCACGTCGGGTAATAAATAGGGCTAAAGCGCTAAATTATGATCGGGAACAATCAATAACTGATGTTCGTCCGAAATCCTCACAACCTAGTGCTCTGCTTTATTTTGTCTTTTACCCGCAAAAATAATTAATTGATCAACTGTCAATAATTTGCTAGAATCAAGCATGTCTATTCCGCTAACAGAATAACTCAGACCTTCTACTTTAGAGGAATTTGTCGGGCAGGAACATCTGGTTGGAAAAAATGAACTTTTTCTAAAAATACTAAAGAAATCGGTAAAATTTGGATTGCCAATATCACTGTTCAAAATGGAATAACAAATATTCGCTACTGAGTAGTCGGAGCTTAAAAAAATCTGCTAAAATAACCTCAATGAATTTCTACAAACTAAAAGTTAAATCTAAAAAGTTTTATAAAAGTATTGTATCCGTATACTGTCTAATACTTAATGATACTGTTTACTTCACTTCAGAGGGGTTCAATCATCTGCTTTATAAAGATTTTAATCATCCTAGAAACATAAACGAACAGTATATGAAGTTAATGTGTCTTCCTTATGTTGTCGATGTAATAAAAAATTGCGCTTTGATCTCCGAAACCAGAAAAATTAAAAGACGAGTTAAAAATAAATTGAAAGATGCTATTCATTATGAACTTGTCCATAAAGTAGCTAAAAATAAAAGAATCAGGGTTATCATCGAAAAAATCGGGACAGGCAAACACAAATTTAGAAGTATTATGCCTCACGATAAAAAATCAAAAAAGCGCTCCTAAGAGCGCCTCTTTGCGTGCTAGCTCTCGACTAGGATATATCTTAGTCGATGAAGGGTTTTCACCCACTAGCACAAAACAAGTTTACCAATTGTCTTTTTATTTGTCAAACTGATATGTCTACTCCGCTTGCAGAACAACTTCGACCTACTACCTTGGAAGAATTTGTCGGGCAGGAACATTTGGTTGGTAAAAACGGACCGGTCAGAAAGATGTTGGAAAATAAAAAAGTAACTTCAATGATCTTATGGGGACCTCCAGGCTGCGGAAAAACAACACTTGCAAAACTGATTGCTCATTATGTAAATGCGGATTTTATCTCCTTCTCTGCAGTAACAAGCGGAGTTAAAGAAGTAAGAGAAATTATTCAAAAAGCAAAAGAGCGAAAAAAAATGTTTAAGCAGGATACGGTTCTATTTGTCGACGAAATACACAGATTTAATAAAGCTCAACAGGATGGATTCTTACCTCATGTTGAGGATGGAACAATTGTCCTGATTGGAGCAACAACTGAAAATCCCGGCTTCGAAGTCAATGCTCCTCTTGTCTCAAGAAGTCAAATCTACGTTTTATATTCACTAAACGACAACGATTTAGAAAAAATAGCTAAAAAAGCAATCAAACTTTTCCCTAAACACAAATGGCAAGATATTTCGATTAAACACTTAATCAAAATGTCGAATGGTGACGGAAGAACTCTAATAAATGCTATTGAATTAGCTACATCAATTAGTAAAAACATAACATTAGAAATTGCAGAAGAGGCAATTCAAAGAAAAGCAATATTTTATGATAAAAAAGGAGATTGGCACTATGATACGATTTCAGCCTTCATCAAAAGCATGCGCGGCAGCGATCCTGACGCGACTCTTCACTATTTGGCAAGAATGATTAAAGCCGGCGAGGATCCGGTTTTTATTGCCAGGAGAATGTTAATTTTTGCCTCTGAAGATATTGGCAATGCGCAACCAACTGCACTAGTCCTGGCAACCTCCTGCATGCAGGCTGTCCATATGATCGGAATGCCGGAGGCAAAATTAATTCTTGCTCAAACTGCAACATATCTAGCTACTGCAAAAAAATCCATTGCCTCAACCGAAGGAATTTCACACGCATTATCTGACATAGAACAACAAAACTTGGATCCGATTCCCCTACATCTCCGAAACCCAGCTAACAAAGTTATGAAATCGTTTGGTTATGGAAAAGGTCATACCCGCTATCCCTGGCAGGTAGAAAAACAAAACGGAGAAAAGATTAAACAAGAATACTTACCAAAAAATTTAAAGGGAAAAAAATATTATATTCCGGATTGGAAGTAGACTACCTTTTTAAAACTTTCCAGTAACCTCCACAGCCTTTAAACAACCAATGGGCAACTCTAGTAACTGTAGTTGTAGAAACTCCCATTCTTTTAGCTATTCTTTGATAAGATCCACCTTCAAGCAATAACTTAGCTATCTCTAATCTATTTGAAAATTCTTCTATTTCCGGTAAAGTCATTAGATCTCGCAAAAAATCTGCAGCTTCCTTTTCATCTTTCAATTTTAAAAAGGCTTTGATTAAAGCCTTTTCCTTTTCATTTCTTGGAGAATATGACTCTGATGAATTATATTGATATTTATTTTTCATCCAAGAAATATTGTAACACTACTAAATGCATTTGACAATATTATATTACTATGTTAATATACTAACACGTTAATATAAATATATTGATATTTACTTTATAACTTTATGAACTTGATAAACTTTTCAAACTCTTTTTCCCATCACACCTCGCTGACCGCGGGGTAATTTAGTAGTTTAATTTTCAATACTCTACCCCGCTCCAAGCGGGTTTTTTTAATGGATCAAAAATTAATCTAACAAATATGATCGAATATAAACCATTTAGTCAAGTTGAAACAGAAAATAAAGAAGGAATTAACTTTGAAAAGATAATAGAAGACAGAGATCCTTCAATTCAGTCCTCTCTATACGCCATGAGGCGTTTATTAGAAAACAAAAAAATAAAAGATCTCCTGGTAAAACAGGCTCCTGGATTACTAAAAAACTCGCCATGGATAGATTCCGGTTTCGGTATATATTTTGCGACGGTTGCCAATATGAAAACAACGATTGGCTCCCGTGCAATGCCTATTATTGACAATCAATATACTTCTTCTTGGGCAAATCCATTGGAAATCGGTTTTGGAGTTGGCTTTGTCGAGCCATGGCAGGGATCCAAAGAATTATTACAGTTAGGTACAGACAATTCAGAATTAATGATAAATTACGATTCTCCCGGAGGAAGGTATCCTGCCCGTTGGGCTGTAGCAACCATATTGAATAGCTAATATCACTTCCTTTTAATTAGTTAATACTTGTTATCGTCTATAGGATTAAACTCTAGGCCACCAGTGGAATAGAGTCTTTGCGGT